>Ga0310696_10001701_pt1 | contig 31267 bp, 36 predicted proteins | sample AusTroGonzalo_MG_4_FD_203885 | JGI IMG/M metagenome (GOLD analysis project Ga0310696, IMG submission 203885) | Bovine rumen microbial communities from tropical cattle in Woodstock, Queensland, Australia - Gonzalo_02 (v2) (version 2) | ecosystem: Host-associated > Mammals > Digestive system >... | reverse complement strand
CGCCCCAAAGGGCATTTGATCTTTATGGCGGAGTTGTAATATTTAACGGTATTAGATATCCAATTCTGTCCAAAACAAATGGGAAATAATGGGAATTTTACAGCATGTTTGTATGTTGTGTCACTATATACGAATGTAAAAAAGTTGACGATCTAGCAAAAAAACAAACACATCAAAATAATTATTTATTAAAACCACTTGATTTTGCTCAATTATTTTGTACACTCTCGTTGGGAAACAACGGTTATTTATGAAGAGTTTGTTGTTTTTTTCTAACCCTTTTGGTTATGGTCCCACAGCGACTATGATGGCGGTTTTGCGCCATTTTTTTAATCTCAAAAATGTACAAATTTATGTTGTTGCACGTGGACTGTGTAAAGAAATTCTTGATGATTATAAAGAACTAGAAATAATAGATATAGATCAACGTGATGTCTCAGAAATAATAAAATTATTAAATAAATACCCAGAGCCTTATGTAATCAGTTCTTTGAACAGATTTGCGGTCTTGGCTGCATATAAAATGGGGATACCATCGTGTTTTATAGATACTCTGACATATTTGTGGGATAAAATCCCGGACGATTACCTGAAAGCTGACATGTATTATGCAAGCGATTTTCCTATGGTTTCAGAAAAAACGTCTGGACATAAAAATGCGATTATCACCCCACTTATAATTGATAACAAACTGGATTTTATGCAAAAAAACAATGATAATCGTAAAGGTGTGCTGTTGCAACTGGGTGGGTTAAAATCACCATTGAGCGATAATCCACCTATTGATTATCTGGATTTAATATCTTTTGCCCTGAACAAAACACAGAAATATATTACCGTTTGCGGTGGAAATGACGGATTAAATTATTTGAAACAACGTGTATCTTCGCCCAATATAGACTTTACCAGTTTATCAAAAGATGCTTTTTTACGTAAACTTTCACTTTCAGAATTGTGTATAAGCACACCTGGGTTAAACACGACCATAGAATCTATTTATTTTAAAACACCGATAAATTTTATACTGCCTACTAATCTTAGTCAATGGGTCAATCACAATATATTCAGTCAATTTTCTGCGAATGGTATAGATATTACATGGGAATCTATTATTGATAGAGGTTTGGATATCCAAGGCTTACCCGAATATGATGCAATTATAAAAATCAATAAAATGGCATATGACATAAAACAGTCCATAAAGCAAACAAATAGATTTATAGAACTTTTTCAACAAACTGTTTCATCCGCTCCAAACGTAAATAAACAATATAATTTGTTGAAAAAGTACGGGACAAATGGCGCAAATTTTATCTTTGAAGATATTTGTAAAAAATGGAGCATAAGATAATGTTAGAACATAAGCCCTATCTGTTGATGGACGGATTAAAAGAAATTGCAAAAGAATTTAAAGGAACAGAAAACATTTTTTTGGGAATAAAGCCATACGGATTTCATGCTGGTAATAAAATCCCATTTGTCGCATACCCGATGCTTCTTTGTGAAGAATTAGAAAAAAATAACAAAAAAGCACAATTCAATTTTTTTGTATTCTTAAATGATTGGGAACAAACAAGATTTGATCCAGAAAAAACAAACTGGAAAGAATATCCTTTTAATGTAATTCCCCAGTTCACAACTTTCCAATTTTCAAAAGATCCGGCCCACGATGTGGATTATTGGGAACATATTATATATTCATCTGTCCAAGAAGTACAAATGCTTTTTCCAAATGTTTCTATACAATGTGTACGTAATTCCAGTATGCGTGATTTGCCGATTATGAAGGAGGTTGTGTTAAAAACAATTAAAAATCCAGACCTATTAGGGAATATAATGCAAAATCTTGGTTTTCCTTTGCATAAAAGTTTCCCGTACACATATTGTAATCCTATATGCCCAAAATGTACATCAGCACGTACACAAGCAAAAGTTATAGCGTCAGATAATATTGAATTGGTATGTCCAGATTGTTCGTATCAGGGGATTCATAATTATCACGATTTATATTATTGGTTATATCATAAGGTTTTGGCGTTGCCACGTATAAAATACTATGATATAGATTTGTGTATCAGCGGATTAGATCATTATAAAGAAAGAGATTTTGATAGCCGGTATGCACTATACCAAGCATATAATATTACTATGAAACCGACATATATTTTGTATACCCCTGCATTACATGGCTTAAACGGTTTACAAATGGGGAAAAGTCGCCAAAATTGTGCAGATATAACAACAAAAGAGTTGCTATCTTTAATAAGAAAACAACCCAATAATTATGAACTATATATGGATGGCAGATGATGAAACTGAATATAAACAAATTACTAAATGATTCTTTCGAAATTATTTCAGAATCTGGCAAATACGCTCAAAGAATTCGCAAAGATATCTATAAAAACGGTTTCTTGCCCTTTGACCTAGACGAGATAATGTCTGTTACAGAAACACCAGCAGAAAACGAAGACTTTTTAATGTCTGACTTTTTACACAAAAAAATCCGTTTAATTAGCGATTTTCCCATTATTTCAGAGGAATATCATACAAGGTTAACTTCGGATACGTTTTGGTGTGTAGATCCATTGGATGGGTCTTTCTGTTTTTCTCATGATACTGGCCCGTATTCTATTTTAATATCATTAATTTATAGGGGTAAACCTGTGATAGGACTTGCGTGTTTTCCAGAACAAAATATAATATATGCGGCTTCACCTATAACAGGATCTTATTGTGTCAAAGAAAATAAAAAGAAAAAGCTTAAATATATATCGTACAGCAAAAATTTGCGTGGAATAATAACCAACGCGTCCCCAGATCCAGAACCTATAAAACATTATTTACAGCAGTTTAATATAACAAAATTTACAGAAACTTTTGGGGCACCTAATCCCGCATTAATACTATCTGGTCAGGGCGATATTATGCCATTGTTCCATCGACAATATGAATGGGATGTTGCGGCCTATGATGCGATACTACGTTATGCACATAAAAGTCAAAATCCTGCCATAGTTGATTTGTATGGGAACCCTGTAAATTATGGAAAACAGGATGCTAATAGACCTTTTGAAAATCCGAAATTAGTCGCGACATATAATAAAAATTTAATCAATCAAATTTGCAATAATAACAGGCAGAAAGAACTATGAAGAAAATCCCATTATTTCAACCCAATATAACCAGAAAAGAATTAAAAGCGGTAGAAAATGTTTTAAAATCAAAACAATTAAGCCGCGGGCCTTGCGTAGAAATTTTTGAGCAACAATTTGCCAAATTTGTAGGTCGCCGTTTCGCAATCGCGGTTAGCAGTGGCACATCAGGTCTAGATATATGTATGAAAGCACTGGGAATTAAAAAAGGTGACAGAGTTATAACCTCTGCATATTCTTTTATTGCATCTGCAAACTGTATTTTATATCAAGGTGCGATCCCGGTTTTTTGTGATGTGAATTCACATAACGGATTAATGAATACCAACAGGTTGAAACAAATTAGTCCCGAAAAAGTTAAAGCGATTTTACCGGTTGATATTTTTGGTCAACAATACGATTTGTCTGAACTAAAAAAAAATGGTTTACCAATAATTGTAGATTCTTGTGAATCTTTTGGTGTTCCGCCCCAAGCCGGTGCGTTGGCAAATGTTTATGGGTTTTATCCTAATAAACAAATTACTACTGGTGAAGGCGGTATGATTGTGACAGATGACGAACAGTTTGCTAATAAATTACGTTCACTAAGAAATCAAGGGTTCAAAAAAACAAAAGATTACCTTAAGAAAATCAATATAGGCTTCAATTTTCGTATGAGTGATATAAACGCAGCATTAGGGTTGACACAATTACAAAACGCCAAAAAAATTCTGCAAAAACGTTGGAAATTAGCACGCACATATTCTGAATTACTTGATGATATTCTCGAAGTAGAATTTGTATTAAATATGAGAAATAAAAACGTAAGTATTTTTAATATACCGATAATATGCAAAAATCGGCATATCCGTGATTGCATTGTACAAGAACTTGAAAAACATCAAGTTGAATATTCTTTTGGTTTTCCGCCACTAACGCATTTTGCATATATACAAAAGGCGACAAAATGTAAACCAACAGATTTTCCAAATGCGGAAATTTTTGCAAAGAATTTATTATGTCTCCCAATGTTTACAGATATGTCTACGAAACAGGTGCTATTTATTGTCAAATGTATAAAACAAGGAATATCTAATGCGAAAAATTAAAAAGGTTTTGTTTGTACTATCTATTTATAAACCAAATATGGGTGGTGTGGAAACTTCTGTGGAATCGTATTGTCTTGAATATAATAAACGTGGCATAGAAACGGTTGTTTTAACAAAAAAATTTCCAGAAAATTTACCGTCATATGACGTGTATGATAATACCAAAGTATTTCGTATTTCAAAACCTGATACAGATGATGAATACAGAAATTTTCTAAAACAAATCTTGGCAAACCCAGAATTAAAAGCTGATATAGTTCATGTAGTTGGTGTACGACGTCCATTACCGTTGTTTGCCTTGGTCTTGGCACGAAAATTACATGTGCCGTGTTTAATGACTTTTGTTGGTGGTGATGTTTCCGAAGGACCAATTTGGGAAGAACATAAAATTGACAGTATAAACAGTATCGCACAAGCCGATGGATATTCTGCTTATTCAGAATCAATAGTTGACGATGCCAGAAGTGTTGCTAATGTTTCCGGTCTTGTTCCCGTTATTAAAACAGGATTGGATTTAAATAAAATACAAAATATTAAACCTTATAACAGCCGTGTTCCGTATATAATCTCTGCCAGAAGATTGGTTTATGACAAAGGTTTAGATATATTAATAAATGCCTTTGCTGATGTATCAAAACAATTTCCTGATTTAAAATTGCTGATTGCAGGGGAAGGAGAAGAAGAAAAAAACTTAAAAGACTTAGCATATGCGTTAGGATTACAAAACAAAATTGATTTTATAGGTACGATTCCTTTGGAAAAACTTTATTCTTATATGAAAGGTGCTGTTGCACATATATGTCCATCGCGATCTGAAGGTGGCGGGAATGTAAATATAGAGGCCAGTGCATGTGGATGTATACCAATTGGGACAAATATTGGCGGGATATCTGAATATATCAAAAATAATGAAACCGGTTTGTTGTTTGAACCTGAAAACAGTGACGATTTAGCCCAAAAAATAATAAAAGTTTTGCATAATAATGGAATAAATGATATTCTTATCAAGAATGGTTTGGCGTTTGCGCAAGGTTTTTCTATAGAATCCCAAGCAGATAAGTATATAAAAATATATCAAAAATTGGGTTTAAAAGATAGATTTATACCATGGTCAGATTTAACTAAAGAGTTTAAAAATGTCATTGAATCTTGAATTATTATCAAAAAAATTTAGTAAGAATTTTATGTCGTATAAAAAAATCTATGATGGTTTTGATAATGACATATTTGTTTTGATAACCGATGACAATACAAAATACATATACAGAAAATCTTTACGCAATAAATCAAATGAAGATATATTGTTTGAAAAGAATTTTTCAGATTATCTTTTGCAAAAAAATATTCCAGTTAGACGTGTTTTATATCCTGGGGCGGAATCATTATTGGAATTTTGTGATGGAACGTCTTGTTCTGTGGAACAAATATCAGAAAAAATGGCTTTTAATGCTGGTGCGATGTTGGCTAGATTTCATAATGCAGCAAAATGTTTTGATGTCCCGCCATTACCGAATAGAAAATTAGAATCAGAATTGTTGCGTGCAATTGATCTAAAAGATAAACTTCAGAACAAATATACAAATGGTACAGATTTTATTTCAATTGTCGAACACTTATTACAATCTGAATTATTAAAAACATATGATGTGTGTATAATACATAACGATTTTCGTGTCCAAAACGTGTTGTTCCAAGGTGAAGATATATCTGCTATTTTGGATTTTGATTGGTCTTGTGTTGGCAATCCCTTGAAGGATTTGGGACACGCATTGGTAGAATGGTCTTTCCCTGATGGTGGAAATTTTAATCAAAAAATATTCAAATCTTTCTTTCAAGGGTATATTGCATCCAAACCAAATATTGATTTTAATGCATTAAAATACTGGATAGAATTTAGTTGTATATCAGATACGGCCACATATTTATGTGATACAATAAATGATATGCCGTCTGGCGAAAAAATCTTATCTTGGATGTACGGTAAATACTTATTTTTTAACGGTCAAGACATAGCAAAGTTGACCGAATAATGGGGATTTTTCAATATCACCGTTTGCATAATTTATATAAACCCGAGATTTGATTTCAAATCCGGCCGCATCAATCAGTTTTTCAATCTCGTGCTTATTAAATATATGAACATATGATGGTATGTTTTGACCGTTTATCGAAATATTGAATTTTATATCACCATTTGCAAATTTATATGTAAAAACATCTTTTATAATATTTTTAACAGCTTTGATTTTATACTGCGAAATATTATGACGATTATTGATATCTAAAATCACAATACCATTTTTGCGGACAGATTTTCTAATGTTTGTCAATCCTGTCAAAACCCGTTGTTCGTTGCCCAAATGACCCAAAACATTCCATAAACAAGTAGCAATATCATATTTATTGTTTGTTTCAAAATTTGTATCAGAAAAATCTTGGTTTAATACCAATACATGCGGAAATTGTTCTTTTATTTTTATCAACATATTATCGGAATTTTCAACCAAACATAAATTTGATGTAATACCTGCTGTGATATTATTTATGCGGACACCATCGCCAGAACCAAAATCTATAACTGAACAATTTGGTTTTAAATATTGTTTTACTACAGAATCCACAGCGCCTAAATATACTGAACGAGAATGAGAATAATCTCTGTATTCAAACGCGAGTTTGTCATACATTTTTTGAGAAGGCGTTCGTTGCATTTATCTGCCTTTTAATTGTGAAGTTTCATAAAGCATAATATCTTTTTTGGCCATCACTTCTTTATAAAATGGTTCAACAGAATCGACAGGAACCAGCACGCCTTTTTTGACTTGATAATATTTATTAGCCACTTGCTCCATCATATATCTATCATGAGACACAAAAATACATGTATGACCTTCACTGATAACCGCATCTTCGAATTTTTCTTGACCATCAATATCAATATGATTTGTTGGTTCGTCCATAATAAAGAAATTAAATTTACCAACTTTTAACGCTAAAAAAGCTAAACGCGCCTTTTCACCTTGACTTAGTTCAGAAACTTTTTGTGTATGCATTTTGTAAGGAAAACCAGCATTTACTAAAAGCTTTGTCGCTTCTTGGGTTGTTTTACCTAGCGATTGAATATAATCGGTAATGGTTTTGTACAAAGGTAAATGTGCCATATGTTGATCAAAATAGCCAATGTTCACTTGCGGGTTAAACCGCATTTCTATGTTGTTTTTAGAATCTGCTATTGGTGATTTGTATGCCCTCATTAATGCTTCTAACATCTGTGTTTTACCAACACCATTTGTTGCCAATATAGCGACTCTATCGCCTTTTTTGACATTCATTTCTGGTATTTTAAACAGAGCACGCCCATCCGGTGCAACTACTTGATAATTGTTTACGCGCAATAATGTCTTTGGTCTGATATCGTCAGGATTAAAGTCTATTTCACGTTTAGTGGCAACATACACTTCTGTTTTTTTTGCCTCTAATTGATTCGCACGTGTATACATTGCTTTGGCGCGCTTGTCCATATCGGGATTACGCCCGGCACTCCAAATATGTATACGTTTTGCTGCTGCACGGATTCTTTCTATTTCTGCTTCTTCGTTTTCACGAGCTTTTGCAGCAGCCAAATCTTCTTCTAATAAACATGTTCTGGCATGAGAATAGGGCACCTTGTGACAAATAATTTGACCATCACGCAAATGCATAGTTTTATTTGTGCATCTATCCAAAAACTTACGGTCATGGCTGATGACAACATACGGTATTTTGATGACATTCAACAACAAGTCTTCCAATTTAAATATCTTTTCCAAATCTAAATAGTTAGTAGGCTCATCCATTAATATCAAACTTGGTTCATCCAGCATTGTACGCGCAATAAGCGCCATTCTTTGCCATCCACCACTCAAGTTAGCCAGTGGAAAATGCCTAATTTCTTGTGGAACACCAATGTCTTCCATCGCGACATCAACCTTCCAACCAGAATAATCACGTTCATCATCCGGAATTGCTTCCAATAAATAATCGTAAAAAGTTTTATCTTTTATATCAGTTGGCAAACTTTGTGGTATATATCCAATTTTATCTACATTTCTGGATATCACAATTTGACCTTCGTACGGTTTTTCAATGCCCAATAGACATTTAAAAAGGGTGCTTTTACCCGCACCATTATCTCCTACTAAACCTATTCTATCGCCTTCATTAACGGAAAACGATGCTTGTTTAAATAGAGGTTTGTCCGTGTAACCAAAAGTTATTTTTTCTGCCTGAATTAACATGTTATTTCACCCTTGTATTGTTTGTGTTGTATATATTGTACAAAATATCATTATTCAAAAATTCTTCTGTCTCTGTTTTCATGTACACCTGACCGAACGCATCCATTTGCATGTGACCATCTGCAGTAAGATACCGACTGTGTCCAAAATCTTCATTCATATTTGTGCCAATTTCACCGGGGGCAAAGCCAGCCTGTTGCATCACAGAGGCGATTTCTTCTTTTGTTAATTTGATGTGCGCCTCTTTAATATCTTTGGCACGACCAATAGGTTCCAGTCCCGCCCAAAAAAGCGTTCCTTCGGTCCCCTTGATTTTCCGGATAACATCGGCATATTTTATAAAGTTTTCTGGTGAAGCAAATATTTTTGCAGACAAACGATGTTCAGAATGATATAACTTTGCAATTTTCTGAACATTAAATGCCAAATCTAAATTTCTGGTAATATTATCACCTTCTAGCAAAGAAATATTTACCTTTGATATGCTGGGCTTGTTTCTTGAATAAAATCTTTTGCTGTATGCTAAATCCATTAATCCACCCAACGTTATACCTTTGGTCAATATAGAAATTTTCGATTGCCATTTACTGGCTGTACGTGATATATCGCCTAAATCTGCGTTTAATATTTCATCATGATACATCGGGGCTTCTGAATTATTGTGTGGTCCTATGTGTGCGGCATCTTTTTCTTCTTCAGCAGCATAACTTTTTAAAACCTTTAAGTATATTGGATATGGCATAGAATAAATCTTGGTATCAGAGCCTTCTGCGCAATAAATACAATGATAAGGACACCCAGATACAGGGGATAAAAATTTGTATTCTTGATTTGCAAAATCTGCAGGATTAAAGTTCAGATTTACGAATAAATCCAAATCAATATCATCTTTCTGGGCTGCCGAGCGTAAAACATCTATGGGTAAAACCGTGTGCTCCCGCAGTTGATTTAACAAATAAATTCCTTTGTTTGATAACAAGTTTATAGTAGCATCTTTCTTTAATGGATGACAATAGTTAGAATATTTTTTTAGAACTGTGTAAGCACGCACAAACCAATAATCATACAAACTCTTGTTCAAATCATGATAGGAATAATTCTTGGTTGCCAGTTTATCCAACAGTGCTTTCATACCTGGTTCAATAGCCAACTCATGAACAGGTGTTAATTGATGATTAAAACGCATATTCGCAATTGCCGATAAATTGTCCGGTGCCCATTCTTCGAAAAATATGATTTTTTCTTCTTCTGTGTTTGCCAACTGATTGCGATTTTTCATTGTTTTTATACCTTCGGACACCTCTCAAGTCCCTGTTTTGTTTTATAATATAATAAAAATCTGCAATTACAAGTAAAAAACTTGAAATTACAGTATGTTTTGCTAGTATTTAATACAAGAAAGGTAATGTTATGAAAACTATTTTCTTGGCGGGCCCGATGCGCGGTTTTTCTGATGCAGAAGGTCGTAAAAAAACATTAGAATGGCGGGAAGAAGCAAAAAAAATATTGTCCAGTCATTTTATTGTCAAGCATGCTTATCGTGGGCGTGAAAATGGGGAAACTTTTTCAGATCCCAAAGGTGCCATTATGCGCGATAAACAAGATGTGTTAAGTGCGGATATTATAATTGTAAACGATACAAATCCTGGCGCATCAATGGTAGGTACTTCGATGGAAATCCTGTTTGCATTTTTGCATAACAAAACGATAATCGTTTTTGGCGATGCACACAAGGGCGATTATTGGCTTGATTATCATGCAACAATGCGTGTTAAAGATATGGATGAAGCAATTCGCATATGTAAAGATTTATTCTATGAATAAAATAACTTTTGTTACATCTAATAAAAATAAGTTTTTAACTCTTAAAGAAAAATTAAGAGAGTTTGGCATTTGTTTGGAACATGCGGATATTGATCTGCTGGAACCACAATTACCAACCATAAAGCAAGTTGCCGAATTCAAGGCAAAGCAAGCACTTGAAATACTAAAAAAACCTGTTCTTGTTAATGATTCTGGTTTAACAATCCCGGTTTTGAATGATTTTCCAGGGCCTTATACGAAATATATTTCAGAAAAAATCGGCAATCAGGGTATTTTGGATTTGTTAAAGAGTAAATCGGACAGAACCGCATATCTTGAACAAACTTTTTGTTATGCAGATTTTAACCAAATTAAATGTTTTTCAGACAAAGTTCCAGGCCATATTTTGATGTCAGAGAATACCGGTAAGCACACAAACAAATGGGGCGCAATTTGGAATATTTTTGCACCGGGAACGTCAAAAGCACCACGTTCATGCATGTCAGACAAAGAATACTTTAACCTCAGACCAACAATCCAAATCGGTTGTGCTTGGGATGAATTGATTTCTTTTTTGATAAAATTTACAAATAAGTAAAATTTTTCACAATAACGGATACAAATTATATAGTATGTAAAAAGTCGAATTTTATTCGGCTTTTTTGTGCAAAAAATTTAATCACTATAATTTATTCTGTCCAAAAATAGTAGTTTTGAGATACTTTCTAGAACCCGCAGAAATTCGGCTATTTTTTGAACTAACTTTCATTGCGCCTTATATATAGGGGGCAAAGGTCTTTTTTGACCGCCTCCTAAAGAAGAAAAAACGGCAATGGGATAGCCATAAAAATATCCCCAAAAATAAGGAGACAAATTATGCCAATATTCCTTCGTAAATACGTCAACACGGTATACGACCGCGGTAAAAATGGTGTATTAAATGTCACCGACAATCATCACTTAATCGTCAAAGCTTTTGCCACAGCATGGAAGTATAGGGAGTTATATGAACGCGATGGTGATATACACAGAATCTTTCGCAACGAACACACTTCGCCACGCCAGTTTTATCGACACCTAGACATTGCATACATGAATCCAATCAAAGCAAACCAAATCCTCTCCGGCAAACTAAAAATCAACGTTAATGATTTGTTTCAGATTGCAAGGGGAGTACAAATTTAAACTGTAGATTTCATGGCATTACAAACTTCTGGCAAATGTCCTTTTGTTATCTTTTGTCTAGTTTGTATATTTAATTCGTTATCAAGAAATAGCAAATCACATTTATCTAGTACAAAATACCCTGACTCAATTTTTCTCAAAACAACAAAACATTGATCTGGAGTGCACACTTTTATATCTTTATTGCGCATATCATAAATTAAATCTAAATATCCCAATGTAGGAACTAAAAATAAAATCATAAATAATTTTAATAACATTCTTACGGTTTTATTTTTTGTATTTCCATCTACATATATAGTTGCGACAAATAAGCTAAATAAGAAAATCAATCCGACAATACCAAATAAATCATATAAATAAATAAAGTATATAATGCAAAACAAACCAATTCCAAAAAAAGCTTCAATTATGTGTCTGAATATAATTTTCAATTGTTTATCTACCGCCTTCATTTCAATTGTTAGCATTTTACTTTCTTTTTGTATAAATTTATCAAGTTTATTTGTCGGTTTTGATGTATCTGATGCGAGCTTATCTCGTCCCGTACGCTTCAGTCGATGTTTCAGACGTACTATTTTTATTTTTGCACTAAGGTATTTGCCAGTTATTTTAAACGTATAAGAAATAATATTTTCTTTTTTCGAACAAAAAAATATCCATATTCCAGATGAAAAAAATATCATCATTAGTAACGATACGATTGTTGCTGCATAATAATCCCCAACATTTAAGAAAGAAATGTATCTCACATCTAGTCTTGCAAAATATCCGATATTAAAAAGAACAGATGCACATAATAATAGCCATATTGCTGTAACTGGATTATCTTTAACCCATGTTAAGAAAGATTTAGGGTTCAATTGAACACGTTTTTTTTCGCTCATTATATGTCCTTTACCAGTTATTATTATTAATATTATGATTTTATTCAATAATATTCTCTCAAACTGGCATCGGGAAATTGGGCAAGGTATATAAGGTGTGTGGTTTTTGGCGGATTGGGTGCGGATGGCGATATACACTAGTAATATCACCCACAAAAACTGCCGGAAATGGGGCAAAAAAGAACATCCTGTGGGATTACCACGGGATGTTCAATACTATTGGCGGAGACGAAGGGATTCGCTCGCTCGGCACTGTCGTGCTGGCTGTGCGCAAACCGTAACGATTTCGCTACGTTTCACTTGCAAAATCTACTTGTTTTCGAACCCAGAAACTTCGTTTCGGGGTCTAATCCCAAATTCGTCATCGACGACAAAAACAAAATGCCCAAAAGGGCATCTAATTTTTGTGGCGGAGACGAAGGGATTCGAACCCTTGATACCCTTGCGAGTATACCACATTTCCAATGTGGCGCACTAGACCAACTATGCGACGTCTCCGGATTTTTTGATTATTCAGCGTCTTCTTCGGCATCTGGTGTATCATCGGCCGCATCTTCAACGCCATCAGTGCTGTCTTCAACCAAAGTATTTTCCAATTCTGCATCAATCTCGCGTAACAATGGGTCTTCACTGGTGATTTCCAAAGATGCTTCTTCGCCGGCTGTGAATGGTGTTTCTTTGTATGATTCAACGAATTCATGACGAACCGCATCAACATCCAATTTACCGCTGGCAATTTCACGCAACGCAACAACAGTCAATTTATCGTTGTTCTTTTCGACCACAGGCTTTTCCCCGCCATTCAAATCACGTACGCGCTGAGACGCCAACATTCCCAGTTCATAACGGCTTTCCACGAATGGTAAAGTATCAGAATTTGTTACACGAGCCATAATAAAATCCTTTGTTGAAATAATTTTTATCCACGATATAATGCCCTATGAAGTATAAAAAAGCAAGTAAAAAATGAATATCAAGACATTATCTTTTGGATGCAGGTTAAACGCATTGGAATCTGAAAAGATTGCCAAAAAATTGTCAGAATTTATTGATTCTGCGATTTTGGTAAATACGTGTTCCGTAACTGCCGAAGCAGAACGTCAATCCGCCCAGACTGTGCGAAAACTGTCACGCGAAAATCCGAATGCAGTTATTTTTGTTACGGGCTGTGGCGCGACACGCAATCCCGGGCTGTTTGCGAAGATTCCGCGCGTGTTGGTCATAGATAATGCCGACAAAATGAATTTAGACAAATATTTGCAGGCTTTGAAATCTGCGGCTTTTAATATTGAATGTCCGACAATAGATGTTTTTAGAAATGCGGAAACATCGATGTCAAAACAATTTATCCAAGTGCAAAATGGATGTAATCATGATTGTACGTATTGTGTGACACGACTTTTGCGTGGACCGAATGTGTCTTTTCCGTATTCGGAAATATTGCAAGATGCAAAAAACGCGGTAAAAAACGGTTATTCTGAAATTGTTTTGACGGGTGTTGATACTGCCAGTTATGTGCGTCTGGAAAACGGTCATCCATTTTTGTTGTCGGATGTTTGTACGTCATTGTTGCACGATGTGCCGGAAATAGGGCGTTTGCGCCTGTCTTCCATAGATCCTGCGTCACCAGAAGTTCCAAAAATAATAGATTTAATGCGTCAAAACCCGCGTTTTATGCCTCACCTGCATTTGTCTATGCAATCGGGTTCTGATACGATTTTGTTGGCTATGCGTCGCCGGCATAATGCGCAAAAATTACACGAAATCGTTAAAAACGCCGGTGATTTTGTGTCTTTCAGTGCCGATATTATTTGTGGTTTTCCCGGTGAAACCGAAGAATTATTTAATGAAACCGCGGGGTTAGTTCGCGAAATGGGATTGATACATGTTCATGCTTTTCCTTTCTCTCCACGTCCAAATACGGTGGCGGCGACTATGCCAAATCCAGTGCCACGTGATATAGCAAAAAAACGAGTAAAAATTATCTCTGATATTGCAGAACAAAATCGCATGGATTTTATGAAAAAGCAAATTGGGAAGACGGTTTCTGTCTTGGTCGAAGAAAAAAATATAGGTCGCACACCAGATGATATTGATGTCAAAATAGGCGGCAAAAACATCCCAAACAAAACAATATGTGATGTTGAAATACTGGGCATAACAGACGGCATTTTTGCCGGTAAAATTTCCAAATAAATTAAAATACAGAAAATTAAAAAACAAAGTTTTGTTAATATAGTATTAAAATTATTTGATAAATAAATTTAATATATTTTAAGTGCAAATAAAGTCAGCGTTTTTTATGTAAAACAATAAAAAAACCGTCGTGATGGCGGCCTTTTATTCTGTGGTGGGTTATGTAGGACTCGAACCCACGACCAAAGCGTTATGAGCGCTCCGCTCTAACCAACTGAGCTAATAACCCACAGCAAGAGACATTATATATACTTTTTTGAAATCTGCAAGTTAAAAATGAACAACTCTTGCTTTTTTTGGCAAATTATGCGACCATGCCAAATATGCCTGAATTAGTTTCGATTTTGAATAAAAATCAGATGAATGCGTTTAATACTATTGAACGCACAAATTCTAATATTTTGATTCTGGGGCAGGCAGGAACTGGTAAATCCACGTTTGTGAATTATCTGAAATCGGCGTCTGCCAAACGTATAGTTTGTGCATGTCCGACGGCTGTGTCTGCGTTGAATATTGGTGGGCAAACCATACATTCTCTTTTTCAAATTCCGCCACGTGATTTTATATTTCCAGAAATGCTGAATTTAAAGGCGAAACCACGAAATATACTGAATGCCACCGATGTATTGGTTATTGATGAAATATCCATGGTTGCACCTGATTTGTTGGATGCAATTGACATATTGGCGCGTTCTGCGCGACATAACAATGCGCCATTTGGCGGAATTCAGGTTGTTGCAATTGGTGATTTATTCCAGTTGCCGCCGGTTATAACAAAAGATGCTATGGAACATTACAAGGGTGCGTACGAATATGAAAACGCGTATTTTTTTGATGCTAATGTGTACAAGCGTGCGCAATTTATAAAATATGATTTTGATACAGTTTATCGGCAAAATGACGTTGATTTGTTGAATAATTTACGTAAATTACGCGATAATGATATGTCTGCATTGGAATTTTTTAATCGTTGCTGTATTTCTGATATTAATGCGCGTAAAAATGCGGTTATTATTACTCCGTTTCGTGCGGTTGCAGACAAAATAAATACAGACAGATTAAATCAAATCAATGCGCCAGAGGTTGAATATACTGGTATCATAGAGGGTAATTTTAATCCGAATGATGTGCCTGCGCCAATGAATTTAAAATTAAAGCAGGGTGCATTGGTAATGTTTGTCAGAAATGGCGATAAATGGCATAATGGTTCTGTGGGGGTTGTTGAAAATTTGGGTGCGAATGAAATAATTGTTCAATTATTGGACGATGATAAGAATGATTTAGTCGTGGTAAAACCTGAAAAATGGCAAAAAATAGAATATTCGCGTGATGAAAACGACAGAATCCAAGAAAACGAAATCGGCAGTTATAAACAATTTCCGCTGATGTTGGGATATGCGATAACTATCCATAAAGCCCAAGGAAAGACGCTGAACAAGGTTGTTCTGGATATTTCTCGTGGGGCATTTGCACATGGACAAACGTATGTTGCTTTGTCACGAACGCGTAATGCGTGCGATATCCATTTGGTTAAACCGCTGTCGCACAGGGATGTTATTTTTGATTCGCGCGTATTGGATTTTGTGAATGAATAAACAGGGGGTAAAAATGAATATAGTTTTTTGTCATGGTGTTATGGGTCCAGATGAAGATTGGGGTGCCAGAATATATCGTGCAGAGAAAAGATGGAAAGATTGGTTGCAATTTGCGGTAGAGGTTGAACATGATGTTTTAATGCAAATCCCGCAGTTTCCACATGCGCACGCGCTGATGATGAAATATGACGAATGGGCAAAGATTATGGATTTTCAAGATATAAACAAAAATACAGTGTTGATTGGACATTCTGCTGGTGGCGGGTTTGTGTTGAAGTATTTATCAAATCACCCCGAATTGCGTGTGAAACAGGTTGTTTTGGTTGCGCCCTGGATAGATGTAGAAAATTTTCAACCGTTCGGATTTTATAAGGGAATCAATTTGAATAATAATCTGGTGGGGCGGACAAAACATGGTATTGATTTATTGGTTTCTGATGATGATATGCCACATATTAAATCCAGTTTTGATAAAATAATAAAAAATATATCCGACATTCGTGTTCATCAATTTTCTGGTCGCGGTCATTTTGTTGTATCCGAATTGCCAGAAATTATGCAAATCATAAATTTTGAATAAATGGTGTTTTATAATTCTTTTGCCATTAAAATTGCATCTATGCCGTCGTAGTATTTTGGTCGCAAACCGACTGTTTTATAGCCCAGATTTTCATATAGTTTTTGAGCGGGAATATTTGTTGAAGAAACTTCCAAAAATATTTTTTTAACACCTTGATTTTTAAGATTTTTTTCAATTATACCAATCATGGCAGATGCTATCCCTTTTCGACGCATTTCGGGGTTAACACCGATGGTTATAATCTCGGCTTCGTCGACCGCAATTCGATACACGATAAAGCCATTTTGGGACATAATAATTTCACAGCCAGATTTTTGCAAATCACGAAATTCATCTGCCGACCAAGGCTTGTTCGGGAAACATTTTTTATGAAGATTAGATAATTCTTCAAACATTATTTTTCGGCATAACTGGGGCGCAGATACATCGGAATCGCCGGTTGCAAATCATCAGATTTGATTTTGTTTTCGACAATATCAACCGCGTTTTTCAAATCAAACGGATTATGTCCAACGGTTTGTGGGCATTTCATTTGCTCGGTTTCGACTTCGTCAATATTCATGACGCATGGTTCGTGCAGTGGGGATGCCACAAAGAAATCGCCACGCCCTGAATCAATTGCTACAAATGCATCTGGTGATTCGAACATATATAATTCAAACGCGTTGACCGGAATAACCGGAATGTTTAATCCAATACCCAGGCCCTTGGCATAGGCAATGCCCATACGGATACCGGTAAAAGAGCCAGGGCCAACAACGACACCAATCCCGGTTAAATCAGACATTTTAACATTGTTTTTTTGCATAAAATCCATAACCGCAGTGGGCAAAGCGATTGATTGTTTTTCCGCGTCAACATGAACGTATTTATCGCCCAGAACTAAATCAATCCCATTTCCCGAAGTATTTATAATCAATATCATTTTTTGTTTCCTTATGGTCGTGCGCTGAACCCGATTTTTGTTGATATTGTGGCGTTTTTATGCACAGACAACAATTCATCAATTTTATTAATTGTAAATTCGGTTTTGACATCCGTGCCATCATTTTCCAACAAACTGCGTCGCAACATAGCGGTTATTTCACGTTGTAATTCACGCACGCCTTGTTCGGAAGTATATTCGCGAATAATGTGCAAAATTGCATCGTCACTGATAATAATATTATTCACATCCCAACCGGTATCGTCTGCCGAGCGTTTTAATAAATGTTCGCGCGCGATTTGCAGTTTTTCAGATTCAGTGTATCCAGGGATTTCTATGATTTCCATACGATCTTTCAGGGCAGAAGACATATTCAGCGAATTTGACGTCGCAATAAACAAAACATTGGACAGGTCAAAATCAACCTCTAAATAATGGTCGCGGAAAGATTTATTTTGTTCTGGATCTAATATCTCTAACAAAGCAGATTCTGGGTCGCCACGCCAATCGCGTCCCATTTTATCTATTTCGTCCAACACAATAACCGGGTTATTTGATTTGCAACGTTTTAACGCGTCCATAATGCGTCCGCATTGTGCACCGATATAGGTTTTACGATGTCCGCGGAAATGCGCTTCGTCAGAAATACCACCCAAAGAAATTCGGCAATATTTACGCCCCAACGCGTTTGCTATGGATTTGCAAAGTGATGTTTTACCGACCCCTGGTGCGCCTGTGAAGCACAAAATACTGCCACGATTTTTACCGGTTTTTTTCATAACCGCGATATGTTCTAAAATTCTTTCTTTGACCGGTATCATGCCGGAATGTTCGCTGTTTAATATCGCGCGTGCATTCGCCAAATCAATCGGTGCAGTATCAGATTTATCCCACGGCATCGCCAACAATTCATCAATATAGGTTTTTAATAATCCACCTTCTTGGGACATCGGGGACATCGCACGCATACGTCTGAATTCAGACATTGCTTTTTCTTTGGCCTCCGCCGGCATAGCAGATTTTTCAATTTCTTTGCGCATATTGATAGTACTGCGTTCTTCATCGTCGATTTCACCCATTTCTTTTTGAATGGCACGTAATTTTTCATGCAAAATAGCCTGTCTTTGACCGTTTTCCATTTGATTTTGAACGCGACGATTTATGCTGGATTCTATTTTTTCAGTTTCAATCAGCAACATAATTTGTTCCAACAAAGCCATCAATTTTTCGCGCCATGTTTTCATTTTCAATATCTCAACCGCAACGTCAGTATCGATATTAGTCATTTGAACAACCGCATCAACAAATGCAGACATTGGATAATTTTGAATAACTGCATTTAATTTTTCAGTCTTGATTTTATGGCGATTTGATAACGATTGCAGGGCGTCCGCCACTTTGTCGCGCAGGGCGATAGTCTGGTCAAATCCAGAATCGTCCAGAATTTCAATCGGGGTTGCTTCTGCATAAAACAGACCGTTTTCCATGGTGATATCTGACAATTCCACGACAGCGGTGGTTCTGATAATCGCGTGAATCGCGCCGTCTGGCATATGTAGCGCCTGAACGATATCGCCAACGGTTCCAGTTGTGAAAATATCGTCCCGATTTGACGGGTAAGCCCACGAATGTTGCGGACATAAAATAATTTTTTGGTTATCGTTTGTCGCGCGTTCCAAACACGCCACAGATTGCGGATTATCGATAAACACCGGCACCGCCAGGTTCGGATGAACGACTAAATCGCGAACAGGTAAAATATAATTTTTCATAGCACGAATAAATATAAAACATTTTAACGAATTTTCAAGTTATAAAAAATCGTTATGATTTTATCGCACAACATCGGCCTTGGCGGATTGTGTCTGTGCGTGCATGTATTTATACCATCGCAACAATGCGGGATAACATTCTTTTACCAGTTTTTGATATCCGGGTTGTTGCTGAAATTTTTTGGATTCTGATTTATAGTAATCGGCATATCCGTTTGCGTCTTGTTCATTTTTGAATAAAGATATATGAATACAAGGACGTTGTGAATACATATCTGGTTCATCATCATCAACAGATTGAATCAGTTTTATTTGATAAACATAATAATTTTGTTCTGGTTCTTGTTTGGGGATTACGATGGTTTTGAATACAGGGACACAATCGGGCATATAAATTAAATCGTTGCTGTATTTTTGTACAACCATCGGATTGTATCCATCAAACGGTATCATCTGTATATCACGTGTTTCAATATGATTAAACAATCTATTTGTTGCCCTTTGTTCTCGCCGTGTTTGTAATTGTTGCCACCAAGTTTGTGTCCCCTGCAACTTTGTTTTTTCCTGATGGGCATCGTCATATTTTGCATTGAACGCCCGGATTGCACGTGCAAGAGGTTCAAAATCAAAAAGGAGTCTGTTATCGGGATATTCTTGACCCAGAAAAATAGTATAATCGTACAATGCATCCAATAATTTATAGTAATCATTACAAAGGTCGGCATTTTTAAAATGATATTTTTCAAATCCCAACGTGCCGGTTTCATTGTCATACGCATTCACAACACATTTGTCGCGTACCATATAAACAAAAAATGCAGTTATGGTATTGTCAACGTAATCGCGACGATAGGTTAACAGAGGTCTGTATGCCGTAGATTCTTCGAATAATGGTGTTGGAACATTTGTTGTATTCTTAATCATTTTTGATTCCTTGGGTTGACTACATACATATATGCCATGTTTTGTCAACCAAGTCAATACGTATCAAAAAAATGCAAATAAAAATCCCTGGTAAAAAATACCAGGAATTTTCAAGATATATCTTGTTTTTTTCCTTAATGACGGCGGAAACCACCAAATTGTTGAGCATTATTGCTGGATCTTTTTGATAAATAACGCGCAGCAATCAAAACCAACCATTCAACAGACAATAACGCCAAACCAATGACTTTTTCTTGGCATTCTGACAGCATCGCCAAAACATACACAAATTGAACGATATAAGACATATATAAAACGCCAAAGACGCTTGTGAAGAATACTTTTTTAATTTTTCCAAACATTTTTTTCCTCTTTTGATTATAAATATTTACACATGTCGGGTTTCTGGTGCCAGGTACCCGACGACCCCGCAATTGCTAAAACGAAATACACCAACAATCGCCGACGTATTTCAATGCTTTAATTAAGCAGCCATTGCAACGCGAACGTTGTCGTTCGCAGCGAATCTATCGCCATTCAGTTTTTATTCAGCATTTAACGGAGCAACCCGGATTCAATCGATTTGCCTTTATTTCGCCTGTCGAAACTATGTCAGCCCCATAAAAATATGGTGGAGCTGTGGGGTACCGCCCCCCAGTCCAAAACGACTATTCCGCAACGAATTCAGAATCATCACCACTTGCGTGGCAAAACATATTATAAATATTCGGACTGGAAATTGCAAGTTTTTAAGTTATAATAAAAACATCAGAGGTAAAAAATGAAGTTTTTGGACAAAGCAAAAATTTATATCAAAGCGGGCGACGGTGGCAACGGTGCCGCATCGTTCAGACGTGAAAAATATATCGAATTCGGTGGCCCAAACGGTGGTGACGGTGGTCGCGGCGGTGATATAGTTTTTCGTGCTGTGCCGAATGTGAACACTTTGATAGATTACCGTTTCAAAACAAAATTCATGGCCCAGCGTGGTCAAAACGGCATGGGCAAAATGCGTACAGGCTATTCTGGTGAAACTTTATATCTGCCGGTACCGACGGGTACGGTTATTTTGTCTGAAAACGAAGAAATCGAATATGCAGATTTAAATACAGACGGCATGGAATATCTGGCGGTTCGTGGCGGAAATGGTGGGTGGGGCAACCTGCATTTCAAAAGCCCGACCAACCGCGCCCCGCGTCAGGCTAATGATGGTCTGCCCGGTGAAGAACGGACGGTTGTCTTGCGCCTGAAATTGATAGCAGATATTGGATTGGTTGGTTTTCCAAATGCGGGTAAATCGACATTATTGTCTGCGGTGACATCTGCGCGTCCAAAAATAGCCAATTATCCGTTCACGACATTAAATCCGCAATTGGGAGTTATGTATGCTCATAACCGCGAATTTGTAATGGTTGATTTGCCTGGGTTAATAGAAGGCGCACATACAGGTGTTGGCCTGGGCGATAGATTCTTGGGTCACGCAGAGCGGACTAAATTAATTTTGCATGTAATTGATGGGAACGAACCCGACTGGGCGGCGCGATACAGTGCGATTCGTCATGAAATGGATTCGTATGGGGGGGGACTTTTGTCGAAGCCTGAAATCGTAGTGATAAATAAAATCGATATGATAGACGGCGATACATTAACCGAAAAATTGTCTGAATTCAAAAAATCTTTTGGTCGGAGAAAGAAACCCCAGATTTTGACGATAAGTGCAGCGGGCCAGATAGGCATAGATGATTTGATTTCAACAATTGAAAAACATTTTGCAGAGATTGAAAAACATGATGCTGATGGAAGTAATAATGCGTAAACTCGCCGAGAAAGAGAAAAAACAAAAAATAGAAACTTTTTTGCCAATTTTGGCACGGTTGTCTGATGAAAGATTTCGTCCTGCTCCGGATGATTGTATTATAAATACAGAACTTTCTGATTTGAAAACTGTATCGGAAAAAAGACAACGTTATAATGCGGACTTGGAACATGGGGTAAAGGCTCTGTTGCCTGGCGGAAAATGGGTTTTGCTGGGCTCAGAAGGTGCAAAATTCAATAATGTTGATTTGTTGGGTGGATTATGGCGGGTTCAACAACCGTTTGATTCACGTGGATACGAAGTTGTTGATATTCGGGGCAAACAATTTGTCTTGTTGAAAAAACTGGACAGACAAGAACGCACAAACTTTGATTTTTATGATGCAGCGTCAGTGAGCTGGGGCGCTTTTGGGCAATGTTCCAGTTTTTCACCAGATTATGTTATTGCAAAATATGACACAAATCGCGATGTTTTTTATTCGTACAGATGTAAAATAACCGATGCATACGCATTGGAAAATGCTCGCGCTCATTTGGCTGGCAAAGTTTTAGAGGCATACCAAGATTTGGTTGAAAACGAAATTAACCAGAGCAGGGGAATCACAAAATAACACTTTGCTTTTTTATTGCGGTTTTGCTAGAATCTCAGATATATGATAACAAAAAAAGGAGAAAACACAAATGGTATCTATAAAAGGAACACAAACCGAAAAAAATTTATTGATTGCTTTCGCTGGCGAAGCCCAAGCACGTAACCGCTATACATTCTTTGCGAGCCAGGCGAAAAAGGACGGATATGAAGCAATTGGCAAAATTTTCGAAGAAACTGCAAACCAAGAAAAAGAACATGCTGAACGCCTGTTTAAATATTTGGAAGGTGGCAGCGTCGAAATCACTGCGAATTTTCCAGCAGGCAAAATTGGTGACACTTTGGAAAATTTGAAAGCGGCTGCATACGGTGAACACGAAGAAAACACCGATATGTATCCTAAATTCGCGCAAATCGCGGCCCAAGAAGGCTTTACCGCGATTGCAGATGTTTTGAAAAATATCGGTTACGCAGAACGTTATCATGAATCACGTTTTCGTGCACTGGCCGAAGCAATCGAAAACGGTACAATCTTTAAATCTGATAAAATAGTAATGTGGCGTTGCACGAATTGTGGCAATTGGCATATTGGAACAGAGGCACCAAAGGTATGTCCGGCATGTCTGCATACCCAAGGATATTTCATCAGCGAAGGCATCATTTCCCGCTGTGATACGAACGAAGGCTTCTGTGAATATGCAACAAAAGACTAACACGATTTCGGACAATTTTCGACCAAAAATGTTGCCTATGGCGGAGTTTGCATTGATGTTGGTTGAACGTACTATGCGTGAAGTCGAGCAACTGAGACGAGAATTGGCAGATTTGTCACGATAAAAAACACCGCCCCGGCGGTGTTTTTTTATTTGTCTTTTTTCATTTCTAATTCATCCAGAATGTCGTTTAATTTGCGCAGTGAACTGTTCTGGCAACCACGCCCCCGCCAAGACATGATTTCTGTACCTGTTTTTCGGTCTGTAATAGAAAGATTAAAATTCCACCACCAGAATCCGTTAAACATACACCATATTGGACGTAAAAATTCAGTGCGTTCTTTTACATATACCACATACTTTGCGCTTTTTGGTAATTCAAATGTTTCTATGTCACCAAGATTACTTTCACGTTCAGATTTTAATTTTCCGACATGAACTTTGTATCCGCGTTCATCCATGACTTGCTTTATGGAACGTTGCATAGAATATCCACCGCGCGGTGTATAAATTACAGCGTTTGTATCCAATGTGCCGGGTTTCAGATATATACTGTTGCAACCGCACAATACCAAACATGATAAAAACACACTATACGAACGCATGATTTTATTCCTTAACCTTTTTCTCACAATAATTAAACCAAATCGATTTGTAAATCAAGTGTAAAAAAACCGCCCGTTCGGGCGGAAAAGGGGATAAAACAAAACTATACAATATTAAATGCTGTCCGCGTTGACCCATTTGCCAGATTTTAACAATCCTGGTGCCATGCCTTTGTCGGAACGCAACGCATCAATTACGCGACGTGCATTTTGTGCATCCAAATCAACAATGCGAACTTTGTACATATCTGCTTCGTGAACAACAACCGCATGGCCGTATGGTGCCAATTCGCGTGCCAATGCGTTTGCGTTATCTTCGCTGTATACCGCTGCAACCTGAACACTGTATTCGCCGGCAACCGGAGCTGGTGCGACCACAGTCTTTTCTTCGACCGTTACAGTTTCAACAACCGCAGGTGCTGCTTCGACCGCTGGGGCAGTTTCTGTTGTACCCAATGTAGCATTTTTTAAAGCAGTTGATTGCGGGGCCAGAACTTGAACCTGGACCTTGGCTGTGCTGGTCATGCCAATTTGTTGGGCAGCCGCCGCAGACAAATCCATAATACGAGTATTCACAAACGGACCACGATTATTTACACGAACGACAACTGAATTACCGTTGTCCAGATTTGTCACCTTGGCAATCGATGGCAGAGGCAGAGTTTTACTGGTCGCGACCAATTGGTTGGAATCAAAAGTTTCACCGTCACTGGTTTTTGAACCATTCAATTCGGTTGGAATAATCCCTGCGATACCAGTTTGATTATATGTTAAATCTTCGGTTGGAATGTATTGCACATCTTCGATTTTATATGGTGAACCGATGTAATATTTTGGTGCAGCCGCCATCAAATATGCATCGTTATTCAGATTGCTGTCCGCGGGCGCCAATTGTTCTTCGCTGAATCCATCATAACCATACGAAGACGCATCGTTTTTTTGACCATTTTCCAACATACATCCGGAAACCAAAGCGGACAATACCGCCAAAGATACAAATTTTTTCATATTCTCACTCCTTTGTGCGGGTGCCCCCGCGATTATTCTTATGATGTGATTATATCATAACAAAAGCATTCTTGCAAACGTTATTTTATGATATGTCTGTCGATGATGTATGCGGTTGGCAAATACAGAATTGCGAATCCGCCAATTGCCAATCCCAAAGCCCAGATATTTGTGTATTCTATCGCCAACAAAGCCAGTCCCAGCAATCCCGAAACAATAGCAAATGTTGCCATGGCAAAGACAGTTTTTTTATCTGTTTTTATCAGACCTCGTTTTTTACATACACGTCGCAACAAATAATTTTTTACATAACCACTGACCACTACGCCAATTGGAATCGATAAGTATCCGACAAACGGGAACAATGCCAGGTAAATAACCGTAGCCACCCCCAAAGAAACTATGCTGGTGCGTACAGGCGTATTTACATCTTGGGACGCGTACAGGGTTTTGCTGTAAATCTGGCTGATTAACATCGCCGGCAACACCAGACATTGAATTTTAATTGCCAATGCAACTGCGCGGGTGGATTCAGTTGTCCACGCACCATATTGAAATAAAAATCTGATAATCGGTTCAGCCAACACAAACAGCCCGACTACGCATGGCACAATCAACATTAACGAACGTCGCATAGATGAATTTTGTTGGATATAAACACTGCGCATGTTTTTATCAGCCAACGCGTTCGATATAGATGACATTAACACTGTGCCAACCGCCAATCCAATCATGGCAAACGGCAATTGAACAATCCTGTCTGCATAATACAGCCACGATACCGCGCCTGATTCAAAACTGGCGACCAAAGTGCCAACTATAATGGTTATTTGATAAAATCCAGAACCTATTAAACTGACCCCGAAACGTTTAAACATATTTTTAATCTGATCGTTCCAATGGGGGATAATCAATCGCAATCCAAAATGTTTACTGCGGATTCGATGCCACAGGACACAAAATTGTATAATTCCCGATAAAACGACCGTCGCCGCCATAACATACAAAATAATCGTATGGCCGTACCAGATTGATGCTATCAAAGCCATAATCAACATAATGTTCAACATAACCGGCATAAACGCAGCCAATAAAAACCGCGAATGAGCATTTAATACAGCCGACAAAAACGCCGCCCCGCAAATAAAGATGACATAGAAAAACATTATGCGTGCGACAGTGACAGTCAATTGCATTTTACCAGGGTCTTCTGAAAACCCGGGTGCCAAAGCCCAAATAACCAACGGCATAAATATTTCAAACAAAATAGTCAATCCCAACAAAACGACCATCAGCCAAGAAAAGACGTTTTTCGCGAAACCTTCATCTTTCTTCATATCTGTATACATAGGAATAAAGATAGCGGACAATGCACCTTCGCCCAATAAATCACGAAATAAATTAGGCAATTTGAACGCCGCCAGAAATATATCAGACAATCGACCAGCACCCAAAAACCGAGCAATCAACATATCGCGAATAAATCCGAAAATACGACTGATTCCCGTCATGACGCCGACGCCAAAGATATTTTTTCCTAATTTCATGATTTATCCCTATTTTTTTCTTTTATTTTTTTCTGGGTTTAATTATACTGCGTTTGAACAAGGAATTTCAAGTATGAAAAAAATCATTTTATTATTGTTATGCATTGTGTTGTCTGCATGTGGTGGTGGGGAAGAGGTGACCTCGGAACGCCCACTTGAAAACATCTATATGGACGCATACCAAGAATTTAACAAAAAAAATTATGAACAAGCGGCAGAATTATTTCAAACCGCAGAATCTCAATATCCTGCGAATCCATGGGCGGCAGATGCGCTGGTTATGATGGCGTATTCCCGATATATGGATAATGATTTTGCGGGCTCTATATTGGTAATCGACCGCTATATGCGTTTTCACCCCGGGCATCGGGACGTTCCGTATATGATGTATTTGCGTGGCATGAATTATTATCGCCAGGTCAGTGATGTTCGTCGTGATCCTGAAATGTCTGCGTATGCATTACAATCGTTCCAACAATTGGTTGACCGTTTCCCGCATTCAGAATACGCAGAAAACGCGAAAAATAAAATTATGATTTTGAAAAACTATGCCACAGGAAAAATAATGTATGCCGCGCGTAATGATATGCAAAATAAAAACTGGACATCGGCAATAACGCGCCTGCAATCCGTCGTGACTGGGGGCCAAGAAACCGTAATGACACCGGAAGCGATGTTTCGTTTAACAGAATGTTATACCGCAATCGGATTGCCTGAACAGGCGTCGGGTTATGCCGAAATGTTGCGTAAAAATTTCCCAGACAACGAATGGACCAAAAAATTGAAATAAAAATGCCCGTTTTGGGCATTTTCTTAGCGTTCTAATACAGACAATTGTTTTGCACGAAAGCCGTTTAGCTGTTTTTGTGTGAATAAATATTTTTTTTGAATTGTTCCATATGGTATACACGCTTCTTGAAACATATCAAAAGAAATTGTTAATTTATCGCGCCAACCTTTGACGTCTTTTTTGCTTTTATCTAAATCCATATAGAAAATTTCTTTAATTCCAGCTTGAATCAGCATCTTTGCACAATCGGGACATGGGGGTTGGGTTACGAAGACTATTCCGTCTTTTATTTTTGTACCATTTCGGCCGGCGTTTATTATGGCGTTTGCTTCGGCATGAACAACCCGAGGATATTTTTGATCGCGATTATTCAATCTTTCTGGGGTGTCTTCTATGCCACGTGGGAAACCATTATATCCTTCAGAGAGTACATATCCGTCCTGTGAAACAATTATGCATCCAACTTTTGTGCTGGGGTCCTTGGAACGCGTTGACATCAATTGAGCCTGTTGCATAAAAAATATTTTCCAGTCTTCTTTGAAAGTAAAAGATTGAGCCATATTTACATCCTTTAATATTTTATCTCTCTTGCCCGTTTTTATTATACTTGCATAAAATATCATTTTTGCAAGATTTTTGTTCACATTTCAAAATGGTGTGCTATGGTTTTTAGTATGACAAAGACTTATTCTGGTTTTATAGCAATAATTGGACCGACAAATGCCGGTAAATCAACCCTGTTGAACCAAATCATGGGGCGCAAGGTGTCTATTGTTTCACACAAAGTGCAAACTACGCGGACGCGGCTACGCGCGATTAAAATGGTTGGCGAAAAACAGTTGATTTTTGTGGATACGCCGGGCGTTTTTAAACCAACTCGCAGACTGGATCGTGCGATGGTTTCGGCGGCGATGTCGGCTATGGATGAAGCGGACGCGGTGTTATTGTTGATTGATGCACAAAAAGGCATAACGCAAACCGTTCGTGATTTGGCTGAAAAAATCAAAAACCATCCGAATTTGTTTGTCGCGTTGAACAAAGTTGACGCGGTGGCGAAAAATGATTTGTTGCCTATGGTGGCGACCATTTCAAATATGGCGAATTTTTGCGATATATTTATGATATCTGCCCTTAAAAACGACGGTGTGACCCAGATGTTGAATGTGTTGGCGGATGTGATGCCTGAATCCCCGTATTTATTTGATGCGACGGATGCGTCTGATGTGCCTGATATGTTGTATTTGTCTGAATTGACACGTGAAAAAGTCTATAAATATATTCACCAAGAATTGCCGTACCATATCAATGTCGTGACTGAAAAAGTAGAAACTGACGACGACGGCGTTTTGGAAATATATCAAAAAATAGTGGTGCAAAATGAAGCCCACAAAAAAATAGTTATTGGTCGTGGTGGCGAACAATTAAAACGGATTGGGACAGCTGCGCGTCATGATATCCAAAATCAATGGGGTGTAAATGCGCGCCTGCATTTGTTTGTTCGTGTGGAAGAAAATTGGGAAAATATGTCTGAAAATTACACTGACCAAGGATTAGAATTTAAATAACCAAAGGAAAAACAAAATGAAAAATAGAAAATTCAAATACACTTTAATGATGGCGATGCCTTTTATGCTGATGGGGTTCGGGGCCTGCCAAGAACACAAACATCCGGTGGTCATAGAAAGAATTGAATCTTTGGGCTCAGACGATCCGTTTATGGTGTTTCGCGATATAGAAACCGGCAGCAGAAAATTTTATTTTTTGTATAATGAACCAAATTTATTAAATTTGATTCATACAGACGATACTGCAGATATTATATGTCATCAAGGCCTGTTTTTTAATCAAGAACGTAATTATCAAAAATGTAAGGTTATCCGTCGGGGCAAAGCTAATATGGATATCGGTGTTCAAACTCTTTACAAGCGCGATACAACAAATCAAAAATTCCAGCGTATGTTAGCTATCAGCAAAGATAGTAAAATCCGTATGTAATTGAAATGTATCACACATCAGATTTTGATTTTGAATTGCCAACTGAATTAATCGCGTCGCATCCATTGGAAAAACGTGATGCATCTCGTATGTTGGTTGTCAAAAGTTCCCCTTCTGTGGAGGGGTGCCCAACGGGCGAGGTGGTCTTGTCCGATAAACATATACGCGATTTTTTAGATTATCTGCAACCTGGCGATGTAGTGGTTTTTAATAATTCACGTGTAATTCCTGCGCGTTTTGTTGCCAGTGGTCATGAAATAACTTTGCATACATCTGAATCTGCCAGAAATTGGTGGGGATTATGCAAAAAATTCACGAAAATCAGAACGGGATCTACTTTGGTTTTGGCGGATGGTACGAAAATCAAAGTTATGAGAAAGAATCCTGAAAGCGGGATGTTAATGCATTTTTATTGCGACAATGTTTTTGAAGTGTTGGAACGCGTCGGCAAAATGCCTTTGCCACCATATATGAAACGCGAAGAAGAAACCGCGGACCGCGAACGTTATCAAACGGTGTATGCGGATCCTTTGGGGTCTATGGCGGCACCGACGGCGGGTCTGCATTTTACAGACGAATTGATGCAGAAAATCGAAGAACGCGGCGCAAAAATAGTCAAAGTGACTCTGCATGTTGGTGCAGGAACATGGATGCCGGTTAAAACCGAAGATTTGTCTGAACATAAAATGCACAGCGAATGGTGTTGCATCACACCCGAACAGGCAGATATTATCAACAACGCAACGCGAGTGATTGCCGTCGGTACAACATCTATGCGAACACTCGAAAGCGCACATAAATTAGCCCTGCAACACGCAATGGGCCAAGTCCCCGAAAACAGCGAGATTATTACTCCCCCCTTGCGGGGGAGTCGCAGAACACAAGCGGCTGCATTGTGTGATGCGGTGGAGGGCTCTTTGCATCACAAAGTTTATTCGCAAAATATTAAAAATTTTGCTTCACAGATGCGCCAAAATATGACAGATTCAGAGAAAAAATTATGGTATGCAATAAATAAAAAACGACTGGGTTTTCAATTTCGAAGACAATATATCATAGACAACAAATATATCGCTGATTTTGTGTGTTTGAAAAAAAAGTTAATAATAGAAGTAGACGGCAGTCAACATTTCAATAATACAAACGACGAAGTCAGAACTCAATATTTACAAAAATTTGGCTTTAATGTGATAAGATTTTGGAATTGGGATATTGATAATAATCTGGACGGTTGTTTGCAAATCATAGGCGACATTTTAACAAATGATTCTTTTGAAAAAAGATTGGAACGGTTTATGAAATCTTTGAAACCCGCCCCCGAAACTGCTGATGCAGTTTCGACCCCGCCGCAAGGGCGGGGTGGGGTTCCTCGTGTTATGCCGATATGTCAAACAACAGATATTTTTATCACACCTGGTTATAAATTTGGCGCGGTTGATATGTTGTTGACTAATTTTCATTTGCCGAAATCTACACTGTTTATGTTGGTGTCTGCGTTTTCAGGATTGGACGAAATGAAAGCGGCATATAAACACGCAGTGTCTGAAAAATACCGCTTTTTCAGTTATGGCGATTGCTGCCTGTTGTTCAAAAAGGACGCATAACATGGCAGAAAATAAATTATATTCTTTAAAAGAACACCCAGAACTGGAATCTCGTATGGGCGGTTGGTTATATAATTTTGCACGCAATGAGAATCTTGAACTGTCTGAAACAGATGTTCAATGGATAGAAAGAAATATAACGTCACACAAACTTTTTCGTGTGATTAACTGTGACGTATACCCTTATGGACATTCAAATTTGTATGCATACGTT
>Ga0310696_10001700_pt1 | contig 31285 bp, 28 predicted proteins | sample AusTroGonzalo_MG_4_FD_203885 | JGI IMG/M metagenome (GOLD analysis project Ga0310696, IMG submission 203885) | Bovine rumen microbial communities from tropical cattle in Woodstock, Queensland, Australia - Gonzalo_02 (v2) (version 2) | ecosystem: Host-associated > Mammals > Digestive system >... | reverse complement strand
ATATTATCCTGGTTGCTTAACTAAAGCTCTTTTGCCAGAAATTCAAAAAAATTACGAAGAAATTCTGAATGAACTTTGAATAGATTTTATCAAACTTTCAGATAAAGAATACTGCTGTGGAAGCCCCGTTTTGAGAGCTGGAATGAAAGATGCTTATGAAAAGATTAAAGAGAGAAACATCCAGATTTTTAAAGAACATGCTGTTGGTTTAATTATAACTAACTGCCCTGCCTGTTATAATATGCTGAAATACCAATACAAACTTGAGGAAGAACATTGAATTAAGGTTGAACACATAACTCAAACAATAAAAAGAAATGAGAAAAAGCTGAAAAATAAAGATATTCTGAAAGAGATAACTTATCATGATCCTTGCCATTTAGGAAGACTTTCTGGAGTTTATGAAGAGCCTAGAGAGATACTAAATAAATGCGGATATAAAGTAAATGAATTAAGTAAAAATAGAGAAAATTCTATGTGCTGTGGATGAGGAGGATGACTAGTAAACAATAATCCAGAATTATCAGAAAAGATTTGCAATCAAGTATTATCAGAAATCCCAGAATGAGAAAGCATGACTAGTCCATGTCCAATGTGTTATTTCCAATTCAAGAAACATGCTAAAAATGTGGAAGTGAAAGAGTTTTCTGAGATAGTTTTAGATGCTAAAAAAGAGAAATAATGGCAGAAAGAGTTGTAAGAGATCCAAATGCTATATGTTCTCATTGCTGATTATGTAGAAATGTTTGTCCTGCATATAAGATTTTGAAAGATGAGATAGCTTCTCCAAGGGCGAAAAATGTTTCTATTGATGCATTCGTTGATAATAAGGTAAAGATTGATTGAAAATATTTTTTTGAATATTGTAATGGATGTGAAGCTTGTGTAGCTGTCTGCCCTATTAAATGTGGATTTAATGCTATTAAGGCTAGAGAAAATGTAGTAAAAAGCTGATTTGTTTCTAAAGAAAATCAAGAAATGGTAGAAAATATTGAAAAATATAGAAATCCTTTCTGAAAATTAGAAGAATGAGCTAAAGCTCCTGATAAATTATATTGCTGCTAGTATTTTATTATCATATAAAAATGAAATATTCTAACATTCGTGAAGAAGCATTAAAAAATAAAGTTTGAGCGGATTTTTTCGCCCATTTTGATACGACAGATATTCCATGAAATATAGATTTTTGTGTAAAATCAAAACAAGTAGACCTTTTTTCAAGTACTGCCCCACTTGTGTGGGCTGAAGCAAAAACATGAGATTATGATGTACCAGAAATGTTTACTCAATTGATTTTAACAATCTGAAAAGCGAGAACTTTTGATAAAACTTTGCCACCTGCTTTTTTGTGAGCATTTGATTTTAAGAAAATTGCTTTCGTTGAATACATAGAAATTCAAGATATTTTCTATGAAAATGATTTCAACCGAAATGTTACTCCATCAAATCACGATACAAAAGAATTCAAAAAAGTTTATCAAAGAGTTGGAAATATTCTAAAGAAAAAAACTTGGACTTTTGATTATGAACAAGATGAAGAAAAGCTTAAAGATTTTATCAAAAATGTAATTTGAAAAGCAGGAAGTACAGCAAAAATAAGAATAAATAAAAATAACTTCTTACCAATATATTTGAGGCGATTAGAAATTGTAAAACCACAAATTGATGTAAACCGAGATGATTTGAAAAAAAATAATATTTTGGATTCGGACTTCTTTTTAGCAGATTTATTTGTAGATGACCGTTGAACTGATGTAATAACTGATGATGAATCTGTAAAAAATGATTTGTTCGTAACTTTTGAAGATAGTGGTTATAAGATCTCCAGAACAAATATAAACAGTATGTTTGATGCTATTATCAAAATCAAAAATAAAAAAGCTTACGAATTCTTTTGGAAAAATTACAAGAGACCTCCCGCAAAACAAATTCAAGAATACATAATTCAAAGGAGAGATTTAATCGTTCCTCAAGATATTAGAGAAAGAAAATGAGCATTTTTCACTCCAAGAATTTGGGTAGAAAAGAGCCAAGAATATATGGCAAATTATTTTGGAGATAATTATCAGGACGAATATTATATTTGGGACTGTTGCGCAGGAACAGGAAATTTGCTAGCTTGACTGACAAATAAATACAATATCTATGCATCCACTCTTGATAATGCTGATGTAATTGTAATGAAAGATATGATTAAAAATAAAACAATAAATCTACTTGAAAATCATGTTTTTCAATTCGATTTTTTGAATGATGATTTTTCAGAACTGCCTCAAAGTTTACAGGACATTATAAATGATGAAAATAAGAGAGAAAAATTAATAATATATATTAATCCTCCTTATGCTGAAGCTACAAATTCGAGAACAGTCACTTGAACTTGAGAAAATAAAGCTTGAACTTCTATAGAGAACAAAACTCGAAGTAAATATAAATGAGAAATTTGAAAAGCAAGTAATGAGTTATTTACTCAATTCTTAATCAGAATATACAAAGAAATTCCTAATTGTAATATTGCAAATTTTTCAACTTTGAAAAATTTGCAATCGGCTAATTTTTCTGAGTTCAGAAAGAGCTTCCTTGCGAAGCTCGAAAAAATTTTTGTAGTTCCTGGAAATACATTTGATAATGTTAGTTGACAATTTCCTATCGGCTTTTTTATTTGGAATGGGAATGAACAAGAAAAATTTAATGAGATTTATGCAGATGTTTTTGACAAAAATTGAAATTTCTTGTGATTAAAAAAACTTTCAGTTGATGATGAGAGATTAAGTATAAATAAACGATTTGTTCAATACAAAACAAAATGAACAACAAATTTATGAATTATAACTAATTATCCACCTGATTTCCAAAATCAACTTAAGGTATTTATCCAAAATAAACCATCAAAAAGAAGTTGAGCTATACAATTAAATGAAAATAATTTAATTTATCTTTCAACATATCTTGCAGTTCGCCATTGTATTGAAGCTACACGATTAAACGACCGTGACCAATTCTTACGACCAAAAGATGAGCGAGAAAATGATATAGAATTTCAGAATGACTGTTTAGCTTTTACTCTATTCCACGGACAAAACCGTATAACTTCTCGTGAAACATGAGTAAATCACCGAATTCCATTCACTGAAAACGAAGTCAATGCGAGAGATAAATTCGCTTCTCATTTTATGACAGATTTCCTCAAAGGTCGTGAGTTCTCACCAGAAGCAAAAGATGTATTTGAAGCTTGAAAGAAATTATGGACTTACTACCACGAAAACTGCAATAATTCCGACTATTTAGCAAATGCAAGTTTGTATGAGATTAGAGAATATTTCCAATGAAGAAATGACAAATGAAAGATGAACAATAAAAGTAGTGATGAAAAATACAACGAATTAATCGGAAATTTGAGAGAAAAATCAAAAATTCTTTGAGATAAAATCGCCGAAAAAGTATATGAATACGAATTCTTAAAAAGATAAAATTTAATTTATTATTTCACACCTATGCAATCCTACAACGATCCACTTCATAATCTAATTTATAATACTGATGCTTCACATTTTCATAATGATGAAAAAACTGAAGTATTTTTGCCTAGCAATAGAAATGAAGTAATATCAATCGTAGAAAATGCAGTTAAAGAATGAAAGAAAATCGTTTGTAGAGCATGATGAACAAACCTAGTTGGGAATTGCTTACCTAGTAAAAATACTATCGTAATAGATTTATCAGCTTTGAATAAAATTTTAGACCAAAGTGTGAATAGTATAACTGTTGAACCATGATTAACTACTGATGAATTGAATGAAATATTGGAGAAATATAGTTTGTATTTCCCTGTTCAGCTTTGATCTCATGCAGCCGCTCAAATCGGTGGAATGATTGCAACTAATTGAGCATGAATGAGAGCCATTAAATATTGAAAAATGGAGAAATGGGTAGAAGAAATGGAAGTTTTGACAGTTAATGAAAAGGAAGAAATCAAAATTCAGACTTTATCTCATGATGAAGCTATGGATTTTTTCTGATCTGAATGAAATTTAGGAATTGTTCTAAATGCTAAACTTAAACTCACTAAAAAACCTACATCTTTTAGTCTGATTTTTAAGGAGTTCCTCAATTTATATAACGCCGTATTATACGTAAAAGCTGTAAAAGATAAGAATAATTATGATTTATCTGCACTGGAAATTATCAATCCACAAGTGGCAAAAACCGTTTGATTGGAAGACAAATATTATGTATTGATAGAATATGAAAATGATTCTGACTGAAATATTAAGGATTTAAATGAAATCAAAGAAACCTGGGCAAAAAGAGATGCGTGTTATGCCGCTACTGTGAATGCTGGATATCCACAGATTGAAGATCCAGAAGTTCATGAACATGTAGAAGATTTATTGAAATGGTGTGAAGATAATAATATTCCACTTTATGGACATATTTGAATCTGAGTATTACATCCACACTTCAGAGATAATCAAGAAGATTTAATGGATGAGATGTATAAATTCGTGCAAGGATTATGATGAAGTGTATCCGGAGAACACTGAATTTGAAAGAAAAAACAGAAATACCTTTCTGATGAAGAAAAAAATGGCATAAAAAAGATTAAAGAGAAACGAGATTCAAACGATATTTTTGGATTTTAATTGTTTATAAGCAATTATGAAAGGACAAACTCAGAATTCTATAAATTTAGAGATTCCTAGTAGATGGAGAAGGTTTTTTGCTTATCTATTAGATTTAATAATAAATATTACTGGGATTTGACTCATTGCTAACATAGTAATCACATTCATTAAAAGAACTACTTTATGAAATATAATAGCATGAATACAGTGTATGAGTAAGAACGGAACGACAACTTTATGACAAATTTCGCTTAGATATTTAATTTTTTATCAAACACTTCCATTATTATTTTTTTTCTTGTTATTTATTCGATGGAATCTAACTACCTTTAACTGTTTATATTTAGATAAAGCTAATGGTTTTTATTTTGATGAAACTTGAAATTGTATTAGCCTTAATACAATTTTAGTTATTTTAAGATACACTTTTTATGTATTAATAATTATTTGCACTACTATAAATATAATAGAAATTTTCTTTAAATGCCCGACTTTTATCGATAAACAAATATGAATTAAAAGAATTTATAAAAAATAATATTTTTAGCCTTTCATACAACTACCAATGGAAGAACAGACTCAAAACCCTGCAAATTTAGAAATCCCAAGTAGGTGGAGAAGGGTTTTTGCTTATCTATTAGATTTTATAATAAATATTACTGTAATTTGATTTATTATTAATCTAATAATCATCTTAATAAGAAAAACTACTCTATGAGCGATGATAGTATGAATAAATGCTATAAATAATGAAAGTAAAAGAATAAATTTATGAAAAGCCTTACTTAGATACTTCATTTTTTACTCAACACTTCTTTTCATAGCGTATATACTGTGGTACATTATTTCTTATATGTTTCGATTAGTTCCAGAATCTTGTAATTTAGAATACCCTTCCGATTTTTGTCAAATGGGACATAGAGTTTGAAAAATATATAACGTTATCTTCATAATTTCTTCAATTCCTTGCTTTATCAACATTCTTGAAATTTTCTTCAAATGTCCTACTTTCATTGATAAACGATTATGAATAAAAAGGATTTACAAAAAATCTAAATAATTTTATATCATAATAACATAATCATGGAAGAACAGTTACAAAATTCTGAAAATATAAAAAATGAAAAATCACTAAAAATAGCAAATTATTGTGTATATATTGCCGTTTGAGTATGATGTATTTGAGTATTGATAACGTTGTATAACGAATTATCAAATCTTGAGACATACAATATATATGAATGCATATGAAATTTTGTTATTAATTCTTTACTAATATACTTAATATTTAAAAAGAATAGAATTGCTTCATTATTTTTTTTCGTAATTATAGCCCACAATTCTCTTTATCAATTCGCTAATACTTGAAGTATAGGTATTTTTAATATTATAGCCTTAATTACAACATTTATATGAGTAATATGATGTTTTAAGCATCATTCTCTAATTTGAAAAAAGAAATTTTCAATATTAGGGATTTTAATGATAATTCTTTTAATAATATGAAGCATATTTGCAACTATATGAATACTATCCCAGAGTTGAATTATATCTGAAGATGATTTAGTAAAATTTTTTGAAATTTTTCTTAATTAAATATTAACAAAAAAATATGAATAGAGATAAACAAATAATTAAAGTAAGCATATATGGAATACTTACCAACGTTGCATTGGTAATTTTTAAGGCGATAGTCTGATTTTTATCAAATTCTATTGCCATAGTTTTGGATGCAGTAAACAACCTAAGTGACGTAATCTCCTCTCTGGTCACGATTTTATGAATCAAGCTTTCAAGCAAAAAGCCTGACAAAGAGCATCCATACTGACATGGAAGAATCGAATATTTTTCTTCTGTAATTATTGCTGTAATCATTTTGATTGCGTGAATTATGGCACTTAAAGAATCAGTGGAAAAGATTATAAATCCTGCGGAGACTAATTATACCATTACTACAATTATTGTGGTGACAGCTGCTATTTTTGTAAAATTTTTCCTTTGAAGATATGTTAAAAGTCAGTGAAAGAAACTGAATTCATGAAGTCTAATAGCTAGTGGTGTGGATGCATTGAATGATAGTCTTATTTCATTATCTACTCTTATCGCTGCTTTAATCAGCATTTTCTTTGGTATATGAATTGAATGATTTATCTGAGTAGTTATTTCTATATTCATTTTAAAAGCCGGAATTGAAATCCTTAAAGATACAGTTAAGGAGATTATCTGAACTAGAGCTGACCCAGAATTAGTTAATAAATTGAGGTCAAAAATTCAGTCCCATGAATGAGTTCTCTGAGTTTACGATATGATGCTCCATAATTACTGACCAAATAAAATCATCGGAACTGTCCACATTCAGGTGGATGATAATATGACTGCGAAAGAGATTCACAGACTGACCAGAGAAATTCAAATCTGAGTTTACTCCGCTTTTGGAATTATTCTTACGATTTGAATTTATGCAACAAATAACGACTGAGAATTTGGAAAGATTCAAGAAGAATTAAATCAGATTATCAAAAATTATGAGAATATAATTCAAATGCACGGTTTCTACGTGGACGATTCGACTAACAATATCTCGTTTGATTTAATCTTTGACTATGAAGAAGAAAATCCTGAAAAAATCGTTCGTAAAATTAAAAAGGAAATTAAAAGTAAATTTCCTGATTATGAATATAGCGTGATTATTGATAATGATGTAAGTGAATAGAAAAATTATAATGATAATTATCCTTCCATTAGGAAGGATTTTTTATAATTAAAATCTATTGAAAATATATTAAGAGTTTATACAATTTAGTCGCTCTCAAATACAAGGTGAATAGAATCGAAAGGTTTTTATTTACCAGGAAAATTACGCATCTTGGTATGTGGACATTCCTGGTGAATCTAAGACCTTGTAATGAGAGCACCCATATCAGGGTGCGTTTTTTATTCTTTCTATTATATAAAAATGAAAAAACGGCTTGCTCTTCTACTATTATTTGCTTTCCCTTGTGTGTCATATGGTATGGTTTATCCATATATTAATTCTTCATTTTCATCTAGAATCACCACTACGACATGGTCCGTAAAAATTACACTACCTAATCCAACACCAACCTCTCTATGTTGAGATGAATATGAATTTTGACAAGTAATGCAAAGTAATTTAATAAAATATATTTCAGAAGATGATTTAAATACTGCTATATCTAAAATTAACAACATGAATAGCACATTAGATTCTCTCAATAGTGCATTAAATAATACATATAATACAACGTGTTGAACTATGAGCACATCTTTATGCAATTCAAGAATACAAGCAAAACAACAAGAAATATATAATAATTATGTACCAAGAATATGTCAGCAAAGGGTTGAACTTATATCTTTTATGACAGATGCCTATAAAAGATGAGTTAATGAATTAAATGATACTAGAAATAATATATCAAAGCGGTTATCATCTGCAGATGAGGCAGCAAATAATGGTAATTATACAAAAGCGATAAACGATTACGAAGAAGCGCTCCCTTATTTGGAGAAATTAGATTGAATGGAATCTGTAATATCTCAAGTAAAATCCACGATTATTAACTTGAAGAAAGCTAAAGAACTTCAAGAGCAATCAGATAAAATTGAAAAAGAACGAAATAAGCTTACAGAACAGTATAACGAAGCTTTAGAATACGGTAATGAATGAAATTATGAAAAGGCTATATCAATATTGGAAAAGATAATAAAAAATGAATGAACTATAGAATGGTGAGATAATTACGATTTAGCAAAAAAAGCTTTATCAATATATAAGGAATGAAAGCAGAAATTAGAAGAATGAGAAAAGTATTATAAAGAAACATGAAAAGTTCCTACAGATGAAAATACTTCAAATTTACCAGAACTTAATCAAGCCGTTTCTTGGATGTATGAAAAATGATTAACTGTATTTAATGAACCAGAAAGCTTTATGGCTTCAAGATGATTAAGAAGAGACGAAGCCGCTAAATTCTATGTACAGTATGCTAAACAAGTAATGTGAAAAACTCCAGATTATTCAAAACAATGATGTAATTTTAAGGATTTGAACGAAGCTTGGTCTGACCTAAAAGATATTATTGTTGAATCATGCCAATTATGATTATTCCAATGAAATAATTGAAAATTCATGCCAACTCAACAACTTACAAATGCTCAAGCATTAACTGTATTCATGAGATTACGTGAATGATACAAAGATGAAACAGGTTCTCATTTCGCTAATAATTACTACGAATCAGCTCACAGTCAGTGATTATTGTATGATACTCCATTAGATAATAGAGAAAATTTTGATAGATATACAACAAGATGAGATGTTGCTAAAATGTTATTCAGATGACAGAAACAATACTAAATAATTAGATGATTTTTTAGAATATCAAAGTAATTCTCAACAGGAATTCATATAGAATAATACGGTGTATTTATACTTAATATTTTTTCTTTTTTATTTTCTCACTCCAATACTCTTTCATCACATACATTAATTTTTGAAGGTATATTCCTATAACCTTTTACTAATCATAGCAACGTTCAGTCATATGCACTAAAAATTGGCCCTCAACTATTTCATGGATTAAACTGCACCGTAAATTCATCATAATAAATTCCATCTCTTTTATATTTTCAGTTTATTACTCATTTATCAACTCTAATAATAACGTTCTCCACATTTATTGATAATCAATTCCCCTGAATCACACTTAAACTAGACAATGGATATCACATAACACCTATTTCTGTTCATATATTTTGAATATCACTATTAATTGTAAGACATTCACTTTCATCTTTATAAATTTTTTCTCATGATTGATAAAATCATCTATTAATTTCAATAACTGCTAAATCATATTTTTCATAAATAAAAAGATTTTTTCATAATTCTAAGTTAAAAATAGATGCATGAATATTATCTAACTCATCATGTCTAATGAAGCAATATGATAATTGATCTACATGTCATTGTCATCAGTTAATCACGTGAGCACATGTTAACATTTTCTTACCTGAAACAATCACTCACGTTCATAGAGTCTCCCATTGGATGCATCAATCCATATTATTTCATCTTGCTATTAAATAAGTTGATTTTTTTACGTAATCAACACAATCCACAAATCTGTTAAATCACATATCAACAATATTATTAAAATATAAAACAATTATATTTTAATCCCGAAATTTAAAATTACAAGACTTTTTATCACCTCAGAGCATTCTACCAGTTTATAATTAGGAAACTATATCTTAATAAAATTTTCGTTTTATAAAAAAAAAGACCACACTGTAGTCTTTTTATTTCAGTTCTAAACTAGTCTTTCTTTACTTTGGAGGTGTTGGGCGTCGAACCCAAGTCTAAAAGGCATGCATACAAACTTCTACCACTATAGATTTCTTTTCATCCAGATTTTTTAAGTTAGACCAATAGGATAGCGAAAGAAAAGAATCAAACTTATTCACTTTTCATTAATCCAACTATAAGGTTCCTGCTATAAGTCGACCTTCATTCTAGCAGGAGTCAAAATGAAGGTTAATGAATTAGCAGTAAGCGTAAGCTTTAACTAATCCAGCTCTTGCAAGAAGAGACTTTGCGCTAGTTTTAGCATTGTTTTTTTGGTCCATGATTAGCCTCTAGGAACCCTCGAGAAGTGGCTATCTATACACACGGAATCCTTCCATCAAATCCAAAATTCACCCCCATGTGTACTTTAATTATAGTTATTCACCACAAAAATTCAAATAAATAAAAAAATCTGACTCGTTCCCTCTCCTAATAGGAGAGGGTTAGGGTGAGGTTTCTTATCACCTCACCGAACAAAATTCAACATATTGACTAGCTATTTTCTTTAATTCTTGAAGCTCTACTCACGTGAACGGCTCCCCTACAAAATTTGGATCCAATGTTTCCTCTGGTAAATAATTCTGCAGGTATCGAGCCTTGATTCATTGTAAATACATTCCCATTTCTTCTAAATCCTCCTTCTCATGAAATCATTTAATCAAAGTAGAACGATATTCGTAGTCCACTACCCCACTTTTTAGAAAGTCTAGAAGTTCTTTATAATTCTCCAAAAAATCTCAAAATTCTGATACTCATGACCGTTTCTCGTAGTTTGAGAGTGGTCATTTTAGATCCACTGCCACATAATCCAAAATTCAGTCTTCTACCATTTTTTTGACTATCTTCGCGTCACGTCCGTTAGTATCTAGCTTTACACAAAATCACATCTTTTTAATCTTCTGCGCAAAGTCATATAAATCTGGTTGAACTGTTGGTTCTCATCAGCAGATACTTACTCAGTCTATCAAACCTTTTCTCTGTTCCAAAAAGTTGAAAATTGCATTTTCAGGAATTTGCTGATCACGATAGCGAGCGATTAGTTCAGGAAGTACAGCCTGTGGATTATAACAAAACGGACAGCGAAACTGACATCCCGCTGTAAAAACTATGCTTGCTACTTTTCATGGATAATCAACTAATGTGGTCTGCTGTATTCCCGTTATCTGCATTTCATATTAACTTTTATTCCATAAAGTTTGTCACTACACTACAAATCTCAGATGAATGTTTTCATTGTGATACATAAAAAACTTTCACACAAAAACGCATTTCTGCAGGAGTTCAACTTTTAATACAATTTTCGTCACATTCGATGTTTGTTCCATCAACATTCTTTTTATAAACACCAAACACACGTACAATTCTATAAAACTCCAATCATTCTCATATCAAAGCATCTTGAACATCAACAGTAACTGGTGATACATCATCACCATATTCATAGTAAGAATATTGTTGTCAACCAAATTCAAGCCTTGCATTATTTCTAGCTGAAACATATTGATCCGCCCAAAATCATTCATTAGAATAAAAATCCTCAATATTAGTATCACTTTCAATACCTAAACTCTTTGCATAAAAATAAGAGTTACCATCTTGGTTTCCTTCTTTTAATACATAAACTCATTTGATAAAAGATCGCTCTTCGAATCATTGTGTTCTATCTCACAAGTTTAACCAATATTGGTCTCTTTCTCCTGAATGTTTTCTCCAATTAGTATCCCTAATATTATATACCATTTCTACTCATTCTCTAGCAAAATTTGCAGCTCTAACTGACAACTTAATATTATTCATAAATACAAAAGATCTATTTATTGCTAGTATTATTCATACAACTATAATAGCGAATAAAGAACATGCTAATACCACCTCTACCAATGTAAATCAAGACCTCCTAAATTTTAACATACTTTCTATACTTTACTGTATAAAACAAATTATAAACATAAATACATCTTCACCAAAAACAATTTGCATATTTTTTACTAAAGTATATAGTACAAAATGGAAATGATAAATCAATATTTTAATTTCCTTCATTAAACAATGGAACGAGCATGATATTTAATTTTGTGTGTATATATAGGAATTTCATTCTGGACTGTTTTAATGTGAATAGATAAAATGTCCAAATTAATAATATGAAATTACATAACATGAATTACATGTTTTGCTTTTGGAAATTTGATAAATCAATGAATCATTCGATTAATGTCATCCCCTAATACCAAATTTATCTGACTTTCATATTCACAATATGCCAATTTTCTATCAACTAGTCAATTAACCATAATTTTATTATTATATATTGGATTAATTCGATTAATTTATTCCTGTGGTAAATTCCAAGTATCTTATAGTACTCGCACAAGTACAGAAAAACTGTATTTTATCATTCTTATTCCCATAACCGTTTTAAGTTTTATTATAGGACCATATATTGCATTACAATCAAATTGAATCCAGGTTTTAAACTTTATAGAAAAATCTTTAACATGAACATTTTGATTCTTAATAAATTTTATAAAGCATATTCCTTTTTGGATGTTTGTTAACTGAATCACTTTTATTATACTCTCCAGTCATATAAATTTTAAAATTTCTCTTTCTGCAAAGGCTACAAAATTACCAGAATGAATATAAAATTCTACCTAAAAATTTGCGAAATTTTCAAAAATAAATATAATTAATGTAGAATATTTAATTCTACGAATATTATATATGAAAGTAATGTTTCCTCAACACATACAAAAATGATTCTTCTCTGGAGTCGCTTTTTCTGTGATGGGATTTTCGATTAGTTTCATACAATTAGTTATCCTAGCGATTTGAGTAGTTTTTGCTCTATGAATTTTTTCTACATTTAATAATTCTGATGCGAAATGAGCTTGAGTGATATTCGCTATTATAATTTTCTGAATTTTTGCATTTATAGCATTTTTTAAATACTCCGAATTAAATTTACTAGCATTTATTGCAAAAAAAATAAAAGATAATTTCTTGGATGTACCAAAAAGATTTCAAATGAATTACCCAAGAATTGATCCTACCGAAGTAACCATCTCAAAATCTAGACAAGAAAAATGAAAAAAGAGAATCGAAATCAAAGAAGAATTAGATGTATCCAAAATAAATGAGATTGAAAAATGAGGAATCCTATAATAGGATATCATAGCATATATTTTTTCTCTTGACTAAAGTTACTAAATTTCTACTATGAAATTAGTTTTACTTTTTCATAAACATAAATATGCCAAAATCTAATTTCGACAAAAACATGAAAAAAGTTTCTGCAGAAGCTGAAAAATTTGCAGATGATGTAAAAGACACTGCTGAAGACATTGGGAATCGATGGACTAGATCTACAGTTGAAGAAAGAATTACTATGATTATAGGTATCATCTTATTGGTTCGAGCTTTAATAAAACTCAGAACAATTTTATGGGGAATTGTCTTGTTAACTCTATGATTACTCTCTGTTTCTGGTTTTTTTGATCGTCCTTTAAGAGATTTAATTCGCTATTGCAAAAGAGAATTTTCAAGTAAGAAAAAGACTGTTTCTTCTACAGCAAAATCTACAGAGAAGAAATCTGCAAAAAAATAAGATTATAATATTATTTTCTATAATTAAAAAATCCCAAATTGATTAATAATTTGGGATTTTATTTTTTTTATAAATTTCATATAGTAAATAAATATATTAATACTTTATTGTATACGGCCTTTCTTGAATCAGACAGTCATTTTTTACTTACAGCTCATCTGAACATAGAAATCAATTGAGTTTTAAACTTATCCTTTCAATATTTTACATAAATTTCATCAACTAAATCTTCAAATGCATCCACTAATTTCCAATCCGCATTTGTCATTTCATAATCTGGTACATATGGTGTATACGTATCACTAGGCGTTCAACCTAATCACAAATAAGTATCTCTATCCACAACAACAAAAGCATCTGTAATCAATTTTCTAGATCATTGCGATAACACTTTACCAGAATATACCATCGCAGAGCTGGCTCATGCATCCAAAAATAAAGCATTATAACATCCAAATTGTTCTTTCAGATACTTCGCCATATCCCATACTCCTATAGTTCATATATATCACATATAAATAGTTTTTCAATCCTCTGTTGAACAAATAAAATTTCTATTTCACTTTCAAGTCATCTTGCTATCAATATATCCTGATGCTCAAACTGTTACATCTTCTCATTTAATAAGAAGAACAGGGAAATTTGATATTCAAAAATATAAATCTAAAATACGATTCGAATTAATATTACTAATCAATCCAACATCCGTTTCACTGATTTTATTCTGAACAAATAAAGGATTTCAATCCTGAGTAAATCAAAATATTCATCTTATACTTGTATCTGGCCAAAATTGACTGTAACTTGCTCAATCTCATTTAAAAACTCTTTCATAGTAACTAACAGTATTAGGACAACTTGAATAATCTTTTGGACAGAAGAAAGCTCAATTAATCGAAGAGATTCATCAAACTTTTTTTGTGAGCGATTGAATAGTTTCTCATCACTCTCATGCTACAGATGAAACTACAAAATGTTCTCAGTCTAATATAACTTTTATAACTCTGATTGCATGTCATCCACGATTTTCTATCAGAATTTCTTGGTATGCTGATGTATAATTTATAAAAAATCAAATTAACATTACTAATATAACAAACATTTTGCCAAATCATAACTGCTTTAATAAGATTTTCATAATTTACGATTTAGAAAATAAATCACACTTCAATGTAGTATTTTCTATTAATAATTTCAAGAGAAAATAAGGTACCAAAAATTTGCATTTTTTTAAATACTAATTATAATTATAGTGAAGGTTAAAATCTTACTTTTACATCCTGATATGTAATATGAACAAATTAAGAATTATTAGAAATAAAAATAACAAAATAATCTGAAATAAATTCAAGCATTATATAATTTTTGGAATTTTAGCATCTTGTTCTATTATCATATTCAATATTCATCCTACAAAAATTATAGAAAATTCTGATTATACAGAAGAGAATAAGAAAATAATATATATCTTTCATGATTACGATGGGAATGAATACATCTTAAATGACATAGCCCACTGATCGGCAGATTCTCTAGACTTTTTATTTAATAAGGAAGTTCCTGATGCTATAAAATGAATCGAAAATCAACATTACAGTAGTGAAGTCTCTTTAGCAAACAAATGAGAGAATAAAAATAATTATTGAGATGATAATAAAGAAATAAAAGATAATCAAGTTTCTCTTAGGAATATAATGTCCGATCTTTGAATAGATTCATGATCCGATAATAACAGCGATTATTTAGTAATTAACCTATGAAACGATAACGAAAATAGTAATACTCAATACAAAGTAAAAGAAGAAACATATGAATGAGATAATTCTACTTTGACTATTGAAAAAGAGACCTATGAAAACAATATAACTAAAGATGAAAAAATTAATAATGAATCTGAAGATTATTTATTAAATGCAAAACGCTTCGAATACACCAAAGATGGTCGAGTTCTTCCTTCCTTAGTAGAATGGGATGAAATTCAACTCAATAAAAAAACCATTACAGCTTACGTTGACACAAATTATAATAACGAAAATTATAATACCAATTCTAATAATTGAATTACCATTATTGATAATTATTCTGATTGTAAAACTCCTCGATGATACAGTATTATACACTGAGATAGTGTTTTAGCCTATAAGCAATTAGAAAATGCACCAGATATTTGCAATATTGAAAGAAGATATTGCCGAAACGGTAAATTATCATGAACATATACCCAACAATGATGTTCTGTAAATAAAAATTATACATATAATTCACGATGAGAAGTAGAAATACCACAAAAACAGGAAGAAATAAAATGATGAGCAAGACAGAATCCAGATTGAACCGTAACCGTTAAAAACGATGAAATCTGATGAGCTTTCGTATTTGATAAGCCAAATAGATCAAAAACAGAATTCTGAAGTGGTGATAATATTATACATGAAGAAGAATGAGTAGAACAAACAACTAGACCATATCGAGACTGTACAGCTCCTCGAGGAGAAAAAGTAAAACATGGTGGATACATCCAAGCCTTCAAACACAGTAACTGATTTAGTGACGCACCATGCGAAATTCAATTCCGTCTATGTTCAATGTGAGAATTATTATGATCATATACAGAATCTACATGTAAAACTCGAGATACTTCGTTTATTGACCGAATAAATGGATCTCCTACACGAGAAACATATTCAAAAGAAAAACTTGAATTAATAAAAAAGAAAATAAAAAACGAGGAAAAAAACTACAAAGATACTCGTAAAGATGGAACAAGATCAACAAATAGCACATCTCTAGACAAAATCTTATACATCCTAGATCAATAATTAATTTTGAAAATATTGTTCATAAGATTTAATGAGTTCTGGCAATTTTGTAATTTCATCATCTTCAGCTCTCTTATTTCGGTGTTTTTTACCACATTTTGAACATACAAAAAGAATTTTATAATCAGAATTTTTTAATTGATATTCTACAGGATACATTATTCATTTACATGTAGAAGATCTATCTCACGGGATATCTCCATCAACATGTAATGATGCAAAACAATGAGGACAATGATTCCTACATGTTTTAGATGCTAAAGGAATCTCTTTTCAACAATTAACACATATAAATGATTCATTTATTTTTTTCATAATTGAATATTCAAGTCAAAAAAATAACCAAGTAGCCGTAACCGAATAGATCTCTCCCCCTGAGTCGTTAAAGTGGGTAGCTCGCATCTTTCTAGGAAAGATGATACCGGCTCCCTGGAGCAGAGTGGGAAATTTGATACAATACCCGATCTCGCACTACTTAGTCCATTTTCAATATATATAAAGAATAAATAAATTCAAGAAAATAAAAAAACAGACTCTTATATCAAGAATCTGTCTTTATGTCTTAGAACTTTGTAAACTTCGGATACAATCTAACCCACACTTTACCTATTAAATCTATATCTCTAACTATATAATTAGCTCATTCATAGCATTCTATTCAGAAACAACATAATGAATCTGTAGTTCTTCACCTATTATCTCACATCACAAAATATCATCATTGCACTTTAAACTCATCTTTACCACATGTTGCATTAGTTTTCAATCATTCCGGTAAATACTGTTCTGGCAATTTCTCACAACTGTTTCATTCAGAATCCTTAATTGACGAACCAGATGGAATATTATCTGAGCAAATGTATACATCTCAATCTTGAAATTTTACAGTTTCTCAAGGTAATCAAATTATTCTTTTTATATACGGAGAAGTTTTTCATTGTGCTACAAAAACTATCACATCTCATCTATCAAAAGTACCAAAACGTTGAGTAATTTTTTCCACAATAATCCAATCTTTTTGATAAAAATTTGGGACCATACTTGATCAAATTACTGTATATGGAGTAGCTATAAAAAGCCTAATAAATAGAACTATTCAAAATACTAAGATTAAAAACACCAATAAATCAAATGTTTCTGACCAAAATCTTAATTGTTTTCTTCATATAAATGACATATTTGCAAGTTATAACATTAAATGTAATAAAGTACCAAAAAACAATAACACATCATCCTCTACAGAAATATACAAGAATTATAACAAAAAACAAGTTATTTTTCCAAGGATATTAAACAAAAAAAGGAACCTGACATAAAATTATCATTATTTCTTATCTTTCTTAGAATCCAAGCCTATAGTATCTTCAGTTAAAGCTTTTATATATCCATCTATACTTTTCCAAAGATTTCCCTGTTGATCTAACCATTTATCTAAAAGTTGAGATTTATTAAATTCATGACTAGCACGAGAATCTGAATTAGAATTAACAACACTAGAAGCAGAAACTGATAAATTTGACTGTGACTGTTTAGTTCACTGAGGGTTTCATTGCGTAGTAATATCATCCGTCTCTTCTCATTGTTTACCAACCACACGATAATTATTCTTTTTAACTGGATTCTCCAAATTATTACGAATACCAAAACTACTCTGCAAACCTTCATTTTCTCTTTTTATTTCCATTTTTCTGAATTGTTCTGAACGCTTTGAAAATTTATCTGATATATCCTCAAATTCGATACTTATAGTAAATGCAACTGTATCAGAAACCTTCATTTTTTTTGTTGAAGAATCTAAGAAATTATATTGTTGCGTCCACATTCACAACCTTCATTCTCTAGAAAGTTTATCAACTACACCATAAATTTCTTTCACTCACTCCTCAATACTATAGATTTTTCTTCATCAAATAGAAAACTTAGTATCTACTGAAGGCACCGCACAGAACCTAATTCTAAATATTGGTCATAATCAAGGAGTTTCCTCTGGATCAAAAATTGAAGATTCTATTTCTCAACACGTACACATAATCATACAAGATGCTTTTTGATCAATACGTAATCACTCACAAGATTCCCAACATTCTTTTATTTCTTCTGCTGTTTCATCTAGCTGAGATGGAGTCACATCTCATACAAATCTACCAGTATCTCAAGCTTTTGCAGCCATTTCTAATTTTTGTTCCTCTGACAATGACGCATATTTATCAACTGCTCACTTCATGTAATCGACTACATCTTGAAATTCCTCTGCAGAAATATCTGATAAATTTACCGCAGCAGAAGGAGTTGAGCCATCCGAGTTTTCACCCTCTACATCATTACTTCATTCTTCTCCATCCTCATCACAACTATTTCAAAGAGAAGAACTATCTTTCAACTTAGAAGATTGCAATCAATCAGTCATTTCATCATATCATCCCTCCATACTAGGTCATTCCGATCAACGAGGTAATGGAAGTGGTAAAGGATTCACCGAAGATCATCAAACATTTCATCCATTTGATCGTGTTTTTCAGTCATTTTCATCATTTTTAGCATAAGAAGATCAACCATTTTCTTTATGATCTTCCAGTGAATCTTTTGAATTAGAAAACATTGGCAAGTTATAAAACACCGGTGTTATAGGATGTTCAGCATCAGTATACAATAATTTTCAAATATTTCAAAGATCTGTCATAATATCATATGGAGAATCATCTGTTGTCGAATTCCAATATTTATCAGTTCATAAATGAGAAACTTGAAGATTCTGTTTCTTTCATTGTGCATCCTGTCCTCTACTATAATTGGCTTGGAAGAATTCCTTACAATTAGTTTTTACATCAGCTGCAGTATCAGAAGTCACAGGCTTAAAATTTGAAGCATTATCCAAAATTTCAGAAATTGTCATTCATTTTGATTTACTACAATTGAAATACTCATTACAATATTTTAATACTTCTTTTTCATCAAACGTATAATTCCTACTATTATAATCTCACAGTCAAATTTTCATTGTTCTAACAAGATCTGTCTTAAATTCTGGCACAAAATAATACAATATAGACCATATCTTTTTCTGGGATAAAGAACATCCTTCCTCTTTCAAAAGATTCTCAACATACTCTGCTCATGCTATTTTTAATTGCATAGACATATTTTCAATATCTTCAAAGGATTCCTTAAATGGATCCTTAGAATAAACTGAAACATATGGGGTTTCCAAATAAGATTCAGAATATCATCATCTATAATATTTCTGAAATGCCGCAGAAATCTCATCTGCTAAATCAAAGCAAAAAGCATTATTCCCCATACAGAGAAACGATATTAGAATAGCAAAGATAACTTTCTTTTTAGCTAGGTAATTGTACATTTTGTAATTTTTCAGATAAAGAATAAAATAAAGTAACTATAGGAGATAAATGTTTATCTCTAAAATCTTTCATAGTTTCTTGGTATAACAACAATCAAATATGAAAAGGATATGTCATATTAAAATCTATAAGTCAACGTAGGGCATATTTAGTAGCCTCCATTTGTAGACCAGCATATCACTCAAAATCTCATGATTTCTCCCAAAATCTCCTTATATCTCTCTCATTTCTTTGGTCATTTTTCATCTCTATAGATTTTTCCGAAACCCATATATTAATATATTGTTGAAAAACACGATAATTCATCATTTCATTATATACCAATGTTACGAAAGAGGGAGTTATTGCAGCTCATTCTCATTGAGAAGAATGAAGAGCACATGCCACAAAATCAACTCACGCTACATTAATACTTTTTGGACATTTCTTCTTTAATATTGGTACCTCACCATCATCTGCTAAAACTGAATTATTTATAATCTTAACTGTATCTAATACTCTTTTATAATATTGCTGATTAGATTGCAAAACACGTATAGTTTGAGAAAATGGATAATCAGTATTAAGTTCCTTAAAATCTTTCTTATAATAATCAAAATATCAAGACATAAACTCCTCAACTTTTTTCTTTGAATCAAAATCCTCTGATTTGTCCACATGTAATACTTGAGCATACTTTATCTTAAAAAGATCAGACATAATTGCAGAATAAATTTCTGTTGCATAGACCGACATATCACAATCATTAATACTAGGATCATCATTTAAATCACACAAATTCTTTCATCATGATTTCTGTTTTAATTTTAACGTTCAAACTAAATCTTCAGTCTGAAATACTTTAGCAAGAAAATCTTCAGAATACTTCGAAGACTCTACAAATGACATTTCTTCTCCTTCCTTAAAAGATGAACACAAAGCATAAACAAATATAGATTGACGCGAATCAAAAGTCTGTTCCCAATCCCAACCATTATGCACGTTACTTGGTCTAGCGAAATAAATTCTTCCAGATTTTCAATCAGACAACAAAGTTTTACAGTATTGTTCAAGCACATCTTTCAATCCAAATTGACCAAGCGATTTAGCTGATTTATCAGAAGTTTGTACAATACTAGATAATTTATTTGTTACAGCAGGCCACAAACAATCCAATGCATAATCCACTGAAGAATTAATACAATAAGGCTCCTTATAATCGTTTGACAAAACATCACATTGAGTTATATTGTTATTCTTAGCTACATCTGTATCACAAGATATATCCTGCCAATTTTCCCATGAAGACATTACACCAAAAGGTATAACCATCACTGATACAAATAGGAACAACTTCATATAATTTTTACAATTTTTCATAATACTGTATAATAAAATCTAAAAGAGTATTAAGAAACACACTGTTTATCCGCAACTTTTCTTAATCGATATTCTAATCCATTCACCCTATCTGAAGATCTAATTGTCGTTTTTATTTCTTCTAATACTCATTTAATTTTTTTCAGCTGAGGGGAAAGATCACTACTAGCAGCATTTCGCTGAGCCTGATTATATTCCAATATCATTTGTTCATAATCAGATATTAGATTATTTGCAAATTCTGTACTAAACTCCACATTATAGTTCTCTCACTTTCAATATACTTGGAACCAAAAATTATTTTTTTCACTTGTACTATTCATTACACTCAATTTTTTCACATTCGTATCCTGTCATTTTAAACGTTCATAATTATCTACATTATTGTTAGTCATATTCGTAGCCGCCGATTTTTTCAATAAATTACTATTTTTCTTTCTCTGATTATTTTGCGCTACCTTATTTTTCACAAATTCTTTTGTATCTGTCAGTTGAGCTGACACACTAATCGTTTCTTTACATGTCCAATTTGGACCCCAATAAGCTCTCAACTGAGCAATTTCATAATCCGAAAGATCATCACAACGAGTATTTGTTCTTGGTTTAGATTTATCAGTTCCAAGTAATGTCTTTTTCAGTCTATCCATAGCCATCTTTACATCATCAAATGCTAGTTTTACCGAATCAGAATTATTATTAATAGATTTTTTAATTGAATTCTTAAAATCAGAAAACGATAAATTACACGCTCCAAAAGTTCACAATCAAGCATAATCTTCCTTTAATTGATCAATAGCCTTAGGATCAAATTTCAATATTGGAGAATTCTTACAAACTTCAGATGTAGCATTTCAAAAACATCAATTATAATTCTTAAGAGATCTATCTCAAGGATCTCACCAAAACAATATAAAATGTTTCATCGCAGTATTCATTGTTACTAACTCCTCCAATATACCTGCTAAGCTTTCGGTCTTTTGCATTTTTTCTCACTTATATAATAATCACAATCACTGATATTTCTCTATTATTTCATTAAGTTTATCGTATGTTTCCTGTTTTTCCAATGGAAGAGTAAGGTTCATCTGTTTAGAACGAAAATATGCCAAATCAAAAAGATCCGTTTCTATATCTAACATCGTTTTATAATCCCTAACAATAGGCCTATCCTTAAATAAGATAGCGAATCATTCCGTATTAGATTGAATCACAGATACAGCAGCCAATACAAGCAATACAGCAGAAGTCCCTGCCGTTGAAACCGTAGATTCTACACCTGCTGCTACATTTGATGCAACCAAATCCAAAGCACTAGGTAATTTAAGAGATCATTTTCCAAAAAGTCATCAAGTTCGAACAGACGAATTAAAACGTCTCTCCTGCACCTCAGATCATAGAAGTGCAAATTTCATTTCTTGCTGAAAGTTAAAATAATTGGACATCATTTCAGATGGTCAATCACATACAGGCGGTTGTGAATTTGATCAACCAAGCGCCTCCACATATGTAAAATTCATGAAAATAGATTGCAAGAAAACAATAAATATTATTGCTTTTATAAGTTTTTTTCCCATTTAAAGAGATGCATCAGATAAAACAGTTAATTATATTCACTATATTAAAAAAATCAAAAAAGATAAGGCAAAATAGCAGATTTTAATTTGACTTTAAGATAATAATATATAAAGCATTATTTTTAATAAAATTTAATCAACAAAGTCAATCAATAATCGCTATATTTGAAAAATATATAAAAATCAGATTGTTTTATTAATTAGGATTTATATAATCATTAAACTTGTTAAGATTTAGCGAGGTAACACACAAAAATTACGAATTTATTTTTAATTCTTACATAAAATGTTAAATCGATTAACCAATTTAATCTGATGAGATTACAATCAAAAGCAAATCAACACATTACGACCTATCGTTACTAAGATAAACGAACGATATGATAAATTTGACGCTTTAACTGATGATGAAATAAAAGCTAAAACTCATGAATTTAAGGAAAGATTAAGCAAATGAGAAACTCTCGACGATATTTTACCAGAGGCTTTTGCTGTAGTAAAACAAGCTTGTAAAAGAATGGTCGGAGACGTTTATGATGTAAAATGAGAGAAACAAACTTGGAACATGATTCCTTACGATGTTCAGCTTTTATGAGGTATCATCCTCCATCAAGGTAAAATTGCCGAAATGAAAACATGAGAATGAAAAACTCTCGTCGCAGCTGCTCCTGTATATTTGAACGCATTATCATGAAATTGAGTTCATGTAGTTACAGTTAATGATTATCTTGCTTCTCGTGATGCTCAATGGATTGGATATCTATATCAATGGTTATGATTAACTGTATGAAGTGTGGTAAAATGAACTCCCCTACAGAGAAGAAGAGAAGAATATTCCAAAGATATCACATACGTTGAAAATTCAGAATTATGATTTGATTATCTAAGAGATAATCTAGTTCAAACAATGGAAAAAAGAAATCTGATTTGGAGACCTTTAAATTTTGCTATTGTCGATGAAATAGATTCTATCTTGATTGATGAAGCTAGAACTCCATTAATTATTTCTGAAGCTAGAGAAGAACCTACAGAAAAATACACATATTATGCGAATATCGTAAATGCTCTCACTCCATGTAGCGGAAAGAAAAAAGTTTCAAAATGACTTTTGAACGAATTGATAAATGATGAACCAAAAGAACAGGAAGAAGATGGAGATTACTATATCGATGAAAAAACTAAAACAGCTTCACTAAGCGGAAAATGAATCGCTAAATTGGAACAACTATTGAATGTTGAAAATCTTTATAAAGATTTCTGATTTGAAGAAATTCATCATATCGAAAATGCACTTAGAGCAAAAGCTGTTTACATCAGAGATGTAGATTATATCGTTTCAAACGGAGAAGTATTAATTGTTGACGAACATACAGGTAGAACAATGCCATGAAGAAGATTTAGTGAAGGACTACATCAAGCTATTGAAGCCAAAGAAAATGTTCAGATTCAACGTGAATCTCAAACTATGGCTACAATTACTTATCAGAATTTTTTCAAGCAATATAAAAAATTAGCTGGTATGACAGGTACTGCCGCTACTGAAGCCGAAGAATTCCAAAAAATTTATGAATTGGAAGTAGTAATCGTACCAACAAATAAACCAATTCTAAGAGTAGATAAGCATGATAAAGTATATTATAACCAACAAATTAAACGAAAATTTGTGAAAGACTATATCAAGTTTTACCACGAGATCTGACAGCCAATTCTAATCTGAACTGCTGATATTGCTACATCTGAATACGTTTCTCGTATTCTCGAAAAAGATGCAATTACTCACTACGTATTGAACGCTAAATTTCATGAACAAGAAGCACATATCGTAGCTAATGCCGGTAAATATCAATCAGTTGTAGTTGCTACAAATATGGCATGACGTGGAACCGATATCAAATTGGAAGATGGATTAAATGAAAAAATGGCAGCCAACTATGCCAAATGGTGTGCAAAACAGATTAAAAATCAGACTGCAGTAAAGATAAATATTTATTCTAGAAAAGAATATGAACTAACAATCGACTGACTAAAAAATCAATTCTGATTAGAAAATGAAGATATCATAAAAGCCGAAAAATCAAGCATTTCTAAAGATTGAATAAAAATCAACATTCAAATTAATGAAAAGAAAAAAGAACAAACTGATATATTCACAAAAATCACACTAGAATCAACTGAATGAACTAAAGAAATTATTGAAAAAGATTTTCATTACGGACTATTCATTTTAGGAACTGAAAAACATGAGTCAAGAAGAATAGATAATCAATTACGTGGACGTGCCGGTAGACAATGAGATCCTGGAGTTTCAGTTTTCTTTGTAGCTTTGGATGATACATTAATGAGAAAAATGTGAGGAGAAAGGATCCAAGCTATGGCATGAATGCTACTTTCAAAGGAAGATTTAGCAGAATTAGAATTAACACAAAAACAATTTACTTCTGCAATTACTAGATCTCAAAAAGAAATCGAAGCTTGGCACTTCAGTACCAGAAAACACTTATTTGATTATGATTCTGTAATTGATAAACAAAGAAAGAGAATCTATTTCATGAGAGATAGTATAATTGAAGCTAACGAAGATGAAGAAAAAAAGGCTGAGCGAGTAAAATCTACTAAACAGCAATTCATGCTAGATTCTCAAGAAATTTTGAATACTCAAATTTCCACAGCAGAAGCTACATGACAAAGCACTTCAGATTTATTATTAATTTTGAACAAAGAATTCTGATTAGAAATTGATGCAAAACAAAAGGCTGAATATGAACAAATGGATTTCAAAACTCTAGCAAATAGTTTAGATCGTAGATTGGTAGAATATTTCACTGAAACACGAGAGAAATATGATCAGAATCTACTTTTCAATATTCTGAGAGATATTAACTTACAAGTAATAGATAAACTCCGAGTAGCTCATATTGATGATATGCAATATCTAAAAGATAAAGTTGGATTTATGGGCTACGCTCAAATGGATCCACTTATCGTTTATAAGCAAGAATCTTTCGAAAAATTCGAATTACTACAACAAAACATCAAAGCTGACGTTACAACAAGATTAATGAGAATTGATTACCGTGCTGTAGCTGAGCAACAAGAAGCTCAGAATCTACTATTCGAAATGGTTCAAGATAATCCTGAATTAATGGATAAATTAAAACAAGCAAGTAAACAATTCTGATGAAGAGTCCCTGTCCAGATTTCAAAAAAAGATGGTAAAGTAGTTATTCAAGCATGAAATAAAAAAGCACCTACTCAAGCTAATGATCCTAGAAAAATGATATTTGAAGATGAAGATTGAGTAGAAGTTTTCGATGCTGATGATATAGGAAAGTCTTCACCAAGTGAATGAGTTGTATTACCAACAAGAAAAAAAGTTAGACCAAATGATCCATGCCCATGTGGAAGTGGTAAAAAATATAAAAAGTGCCATTGAGCAGACGAAGAAAAATAATAAACATTTTGCCTATCACAAAATTCATGAATAGATGTTAAAACAAATAGTCAAAGATACAATTAAAATACTAATAAACAGGCCTAGGATTATTAGGCTTGCCCTTTTAACATCCTATTCTTATACATTTTATCAGATTTATTGAATAATATATTTTATTAATTGACTCGTAAATATTAAATATAATTCATGAGTAGATATTTCCAATGCGTTGATATATTTTGTGAACGCTATACAAAGATTTAATATTTTACGACTTATTATTACTATTGTAATTATATTCATTTTATGATTATCAATATTCTGACCAATATGAAGACAAGCTCTATTATACAGCGTTGACAACCCTAATATGAGAACAGCGACTGCTTTCGTAAAATGACGAAAAAAATGGTGAATTATGGCAGAATTCTGATGAGTAAATATGTGGTGATTAAGTATGCGATCCGTTTTCATCTTCGCTGTCAGATTTTGGATGCTTTGATATTTGAACAATCCCGTAATTATAACCGTATTTTGTATATGGATTTTCTGTGTATTGGCAAAAATTGTACTTTGGCCATACGTAAACTACTATATAATTTTAAAAGATTACTCAGCATGGGATGCTGTAATAAAAAGTATGAGTCTATCTCTATCAAATCTATGATTAACATTAAGAGGACTTCTTAGACAAGCAATAATCAGATGCAGATTCTTATTAAATTCATGTATAGCAATTTGAATTCCTCTCATTATAATGATATTCTGTATACAAATGAACATTATCAACAATTCAGCGATTGAAATAATAGCTCGAATTTTAATATCAGTTTGAATATTAATTTTTATATATTTAGAAGCTATTTTTACAGCCTTTGATTATACTTATTGGTACAAAATATTTTTAGAAGCCGAAAGACGCAACAATCTAAAATAAGAAATCTTAAAACAAAAAAAGTCAGATTCTCATCTGACCTTTTTTATTAATGTAATATGAAATTAGAAATCTTCATTCATTTTTACATAATAACCTTGATCATGTCCACATAATGGGCAAACCTTTGGAGGTTCTTTACCTTTCCAAACATATCCACATTTTGTACAAGTCCAGTAAATTTCTTCATCTCTTTTGAATACAAGGTCATCTTTTACTAAATCGTGAAGTTTCTTATATCTTTCCTCGTGGTGTTTTTCTGCAACCATAATAGCTTTAATTCTAGCAGCGAATTGAGGATATCATTCTTCTTCTGCAACTTTTGCAAATTCAGGATACATATCAGCCCATTCTTCATATTCTCCAGCAATAGCAGTTTCAAGATTCATTTTAGTATCTCCGAATTTAATCATTGTAGTAGTTTCTACATCGATGTAAGGCATTTCAACTCATTCTTTTTCTACAAATTCTTGCATCATTTTGAATAGCCATTCAGCGTGTTCTTTTTCTTGTTCTGCTGTCTCTAGAAACACATTTGCGATTTGTAAATATCATGCTTTTCTAGCTACACTTGCATAGATTGTGTAACGATTTCTAGCTTGAGATTCTCACGCGAAAGCTTTTGCTAAATTTTCTAATGTTTTTTTCATTGTTAGGTTAGTAGAGAATAAAAATTATTTAGGTTGAATTATTGTTGGTTCATTTTTATGAAATTTTTCATTCCATTTAGCTTTAAGAATAGCTCTATATCTTCGAGAGAACTGGCAAATACTGAATAGACATGAAGTTAAAAGATAAAGTCCAACAGCTGAATTTAATCAGTATACCATCAATCACATCATAAGACTCATTCAAATATTCATACCACCCATCATCTTTGACATATCAGGCATTGAAGCACCAGGGATTTTAGGCATAGATTTCTTATTCTGCGTCAATTGAGTTAACTGCATTTGTAGGTAGTAGAGAGCTGTAACAATGATAGTCAATATCCAGTTCTGACTTTCAAATAAATCCATTCATAAGAACATGTGATTTATGTTTCAAGCTTCTAAGTATTTTTGTCAGAATCCATAAAAGAAACTATATAACCAATCAACATCTGTAGGAATTCATCCATTCTGAGCGATTACCCAAATAACTCTATAAAGTCCTATAAAAACTGGAATCTGAATTAACATAGTTAAACAACCTTTGAATGGTCATTTTCATTCAGTTTTAAATAATTTCATAGTTTCTTCACTAAGTTTCTGAGGATCATCAGCATATTTCTTTTGTAATTCCTCAACTTTTGGTTGGATATTACTCATTCACTGTGTCATATTGTTTGAGGCAGCAGATGATTTGTACATCAATCATCTAACAAGTAACGTCAATCATACAATAGCAATCCAAAGTTGTCATCCAGAAATTGCTAAAAATATTATAAGGATATTAAACACTGGACGATATAATATCTGAGTCACCAATATGTTCCAAATATTCATAATTTATTATAAATAGAAATAAAAATCAGATTTTTATATTTTCATAACTTCTTCAGTTTTTGCCTTTACTATTTCATCAATTTTTGCATTCATTTTTTTAGTCAAATCTTCGATATTTGCCTCATTTGCTTTGTGTTCATCTTCTGAGATTTCTTTAGCAGTAAAAGTTTTCTTAGTATCATTCATCGCGTCTTGTCTAACTTTTCTGATATTTCATTTTGTATCTTCTCACATAGCTTTGATATTTTTAGCAATTTGTTCTCTTCTTTCTTGAGTTAGTTGAGGAACTTTTACTAAAATATGAGAACCTTGATTGTCTACTCATACTCATAAATCAGCTTCGTAAATTGCATTTGCAATATGTTTTGCTGAAGATTTATCTCGAGGTTCAATTTTAATAGTTGAGTGATCCAATGCTGTAATAAGAGCTATTCCATTCATTTTCATAGTTCCATAATCTGTTTCAACATTCAAATTCTCTACTAATCATGTAGTAGCTCTTCAAACCTGCATTCATTTGAATTCATTTTCAAGATAAGCAATGGCTTTTTCCATTTGATGCTGATAAGAATTAATATCCATAATCTTTTTGATAAAATAAAAGATAGAAATTTGATTTTACAATCACTTTATCTATAGGAAAAATCATTTCTTTTGCAATATTATTTTCATTTTTTAAAAAACAGCCCTAAAATAATTCGGACTGTCTTGAGTCTTTGGATGTCATCATGATTGAAGATAAAGTTTTATCATATCCTTACCAAGGCCAGCTAGAACTTTACCTATTGAATCTTTGGCATCTTTTGTGTGTACATGCAGCCGTTCTAGAGCTGCTCCCACCGCAAGTCTCATGTAGTTGGGCTCGACTTCATTTGTCACTGCAAACGAAGTACAACCTTCTTGATTTGTTATCTCAACTACTATATTCTTGCCATTTGTGGCTAAGCTTGCAGACTTAATTCTGCCATTTTCAATCTCACTGGCTAAGGCCAAGAGAGCATTTTCAGTTTGTTCCATATCAATAATTTTTATTAATGTTTTTTTATATAAGCTCGATTAAAGTTACATTTTTATTTTAATAAGTCAAGTATAAAAAATCTCTTGCATTTATAAAAAATTTTACTACAAATCAATTACACCTTTTTCACAAAAGGCTAAACAGGGAAAAATATCTCGTCTCCGTGGAGAAGAGATATTTTTTAATAGAAAAATTTTTTATTAACTTGAAAAGTATAAATTAAATATTATAAGTACAGCATATATCTTATAAGAATTGCAATGATTTGAATATTTGATTCATGATTAGGTTGATTATCTGTACGAAAAGAACTAGCTAAACTTATGCCAGATCAGAATTTTTGTTATATTGCAGATTCTGCATTCTGCCCATATTGAAGGAGATCTCCTGAAGAATTACAGGAGAGATCTAAGAAACTGACTAATTTCTTAATTGAACAATGAAACTGTGATTTGATTGTAATCGCCTGTAATACCGCAACAGCTGCAGCAATCGAAATTTTGAGGTCAGAATATTCTATTCCATTTGTATGAATGGAACCTGCAATCAAACCAGCACTATTACATTCCAAAACATGAACAGTCGGAGTTTTAGCTACTTATGGAACATTCAAATGAGCACTTTATCATAGGACTCTTACAGAATTCCAATGAGATGTAAAAGTGATAGAACAGGTTTGAGATTGATTGGTCGAATTAGTTGAGAGCAATAGAACAGAAAGCGATGAAGCAAGAGAATTACTAACAAAATATCTCACACCGATGATAGATGCGAATATCGACCATATCGTTCTTTGATGCACACACTACCCTTTTCTCATTCCTATGATAGAGAAAATATTAGATGAAAAAAAAGTCTGAGATAAAATCACAGTTATAAATCCAGCTCCTGCTGTTGCATTACAAACTCAAAGAGTTTTGAATAGTCTGAATATAAATAATGAATTAGTAGAAAATGAAAATAAATTTTACTCTACATGAGATGCTAATATTTTGAAGAATTTTGTTGAAAATATCATTTCATGATTTGAAATAAATATACAAACAACATTAACAAAAAAATGAAATACTTTTCAACATTTAACGTTTCAATAATCCATAATGAATAACCATGAACCCTTAGCATACTATCTCCGCCCAACAACATTAGATGAAGTTGTATGACAGAAACAAACAAAGCTTTCAATTCAAAAATTTCTCGAAAACTGACAGGTTCCATCTATGATTTTTTGGTGAAGTCCTGGTTGTGGAAAAACTACTATCGCTAATGTTCTTTCTCATCAATTACAGGCAGATTTTTTTGAACTTTCATGAGTAAAAAGCAAAAAAGAAGACCTAAATCTGATTCTTGAACATGCAGAAAAAAATAAAGCATACGGGAAAAGGACTCTCCTCTTTTTGGACGAAATCCATCGTCGAAATAAAGCTCAACAGGATTCTTTACTTCCTTTCGTGGAAAGTGGATTAATTACGTTGATAGGTGCAACCACTGAAAATCCATCTTTTACCATAAATAATGCCTTACTCTCTCGTGCAAAAGTTATAGTTTTTGAAGCTTTAAAACCTGAAGATATCATTACATTTTTCCGTAATAACCAAGAAAAAATCAAATCTCGTTATCCAAAAATTAAAATCACAGAAGAAAATCTGACTACAATCGCTAATTTAGCTAATTGAGATTTAAGAAATGCTTGTAATTT
>Ga0310696_10001698_pt1 | contig 31313 bp, 25 predicted proteins | sample AusTroGonzalo_MG_4_FD_203885 | JGI IMG/M metagenome (GOLD analysis project Ga0310696, IMG submission 203885) | Bovine rumen microbial communities from tropical cattle in Woodstock, Queensland, Australia - Gonzalo_02 (v2) (version 2) | ecosystem: Host-associated > Mammals > Digestive system >... | reverse complement strand
CTAGAGAAAGCTGGCCATCGATGCGCAAATCAATTCTAAACGCATTGCTAACAAGAAGCACCACCAGCCTAAAGGAACTTAACTTGGGTATGTAGCAGGGATTTATCCCTGCCACACACAACGGTTATGTGGCTAAGATGTCGGCCACTTTTTTTGTACTTAAAAACGCATAAGATTAGTAATTGCTAATCTTTTTCTTTATAATATTTCTACAATGAAAGAAATTAATGGCCAAACATTTGAACTTGAGCGATCTTTATACAATTTAAAGGACACATTAGTCAAAGATTGTAAATTTTCAGGGAAGGCTGATGGTGAGTCTCCTTTTAAAGAAGCTCGTGATATTAAAGTTGATGGTTGTCATTTTGATCTTAGATATGCGCTTTGGCATGTTATAAATGGCGAAATTGTTAATTCATCATTTTCTAATACTGCAAGAGCGCCGTTTTGGTATTGCAATAACATCAAAGTAAGTAACGTAAAATCTGAATCTGTAAAAGTGTTTAGAGAGTGTTCAAATGTCACTATTGAAAACTCAAATTATACATCGGAAGAACCGTTTTGGAAATGTTTCAATATCAGTGTTAAAAACTCAAAATTAGCGGGATTTTACGCATTTTTTGGTTCTAAATGCGTGAATGTAAGTGGTGTTGAGTTTATAGGAAAGTACTCTTTTCAGTACATTAAAAATCTCCTAATTACTAACTCAAATTTAGACACAAAAGACGCATTCTGGCATTGTAAAGATGTGGTGGTAGTTAACTCCATAATAAAAGGTGAATATATTGGCTGGTACAGCAAAAACATGACATTCATTAACTGTGTAATTGAATCCCACCAACCATTCTGTTACTCGAAGAATCTTAAATTTATTGATTGCAAGATGCCTAACTGTGATTTAGCTTTTGAGAATTCCACAGTTAAGGGCAATATCATCGGAGAGATTGATTCAATAAAGAATCCTATTAAGTGCAATCTTGTTGTAGACAATGTTAAAGAAGTAATTGAAGACTCTCCACTTCATAAAATTAAACTCAATTTAAGAAAACCATAAACAAAGTTTATATTGGTGAAAATTTTAGTTACTAAACACTCGTTTTAATAGTTTTTAATTACTTAGATATAGTCTAAAAATGAATTCATTTTTAATGACAAATCTATGTTATTAAATTATAATAAACGCATGGAAAAGATATTTAAACACCTCAAGATTTACACATTAAAAAACGATATTGTTCGTTTTGAATATTCACCAAACAATCATTTTACAACTCAAGAATCGCTCTTTGTTGCTCATAAAGAGATTTCTCATGATGAAGTAGCATTTAATGGTGAAAGCTTTATTTTTAAAGGTTTTGAATTTAGATTTGATGAGTCAGATCCATTAAACTCTTTGGTGGTATTAAAAGATGGTGTTGCAGTTTATAAATATCGTGAGATTAAAAATTCTGGCGACTTACCTCTTCCAAATAAAACTCCCGAAGTCTTTCCGCTGATGGATTCTCCAAGGCTTTTAATACCTGAATCAGGTTATGTAAAAGGTAATGAAGGGTTTATTTTAGAAAAAGATGTAAAAGATTTATATCTTTTAATTTGTGAAAAAGACTACTTAAAACTAAGAAAACAATTTATTTCTTTAACTGGTAAGAATAAACTTCCAAGATTAAGGAACTTTGGTCTATTTGCATCTAGAGATTTTAAGCACACGAAGAAAAGTGCTATAGAGATGATTCAAAAGTACGAAGCAAACGGTATTCCTTTAGATACTTTTGTAATTGATAAAGAATGGGAAGACCCAGAACAACCAGAATACACAGTTAACGAAAAGTTATTCCCGAACATTGAAGACTTCTTTAGATTTGCTCATAAACGCGGCATTCAAGTCTTAATGAATAATCAACCACTCCCTTATTCAGAAACAAGTAGCGTTCTTGACTCTGAGGAAATAGCGTACAGAAACTCTAACCTAATTAAGCTCTATAGTCTTGGCTTAGATGGGTGGTGGTATACAGACAATTCTAGAGGAAAACTTAGAACCGTAGATAGGGCAATTTCCTCAAAATCCCTGGAAAATTACGCATATTTTGATATTTCAAAGCAATTTAATCTTGGTTTCACACTTGATCCAGAAGTTTATGAAAGAGGGCTTGTTATGATTGGCGGAAGCCCTGATTCAAGAAGTCATTGTTATCCGCTTCAATATGGCGCTCACACAAAAGCAAACGAACAATCTCTTAGATATGAAATTGTTAAAATGAATAAACTTGCGAACAATATGGTTGCACATTACTCAAGTGATATCGGAGGATACACAGGTAGCCCAAATAAAAATCAATTTATCAGATGGTTTGAATTTGGTGCTTTCTCTCCTGTTTTAAGACCACAGTGCGCATCAAGCGAAAAGAAGTCTAGAGAACCTTGGGCATATGGCAAAGATGCACTCGGTATATGTAAAACATATATTAATATGCGCTATGCTTTATTAAATCAGTTTTACACAGCGAGTTTCAAAAACATTGATAATGGTTTAGGTGTTTGTTCTCCGCTTTATCTATATAGTCCAACCGATAAAAGATGCTATAAAGAAGAAGCATCATTTATGCTTGGCAATTCAATTTTAGTTTCGCCAGTTTCTGGTGCAGGTAAACCACACTCACTTAAAGAAAAACATTTCCTTAATAAACTAAGACTTACAATTTACCCAAATTCAAATTTTAAAGGACCAAAATCGTATTCTCGTTTAGTTAAATCCTTTACTGATGTTAATAAATTCTATGCTTCTGTGAAGGCGAAACATCCAAGTGTAAAATCATTCTCATTTAGATTTAAAGGCGACTTAAAACTTAAGAGCGAATACCAGTTAGCAATCAAAAATGCCGTGAAATCCCGTGTATTTTTGGCAAATAAGGTCATTTTTGATGACTTCGCTAATCACTCACAAGCGTTCTCTGTTTTGGAAAAAGTTAAGAAGAATAAAGTCTATAAATTAACACTCGAATCCATTCAAAGCAGACGGCTTAGAGAATGTGACTTAATCATTTATAAGCTTTCAAAACCTACCGCGAAAACAAAAGTCTATTTACCAGAAGGTGAGTGGTTTAACATTTTCCATAGAAATGTATATCAAGGAAGACGCTACCTTAAAGAAAAATATAAAATTGATGAAACCCCTGTGTTTGTTAAGGCCGGTTCATTAATTCCGCTTTACAAAAAACTCGGAAACACTTCATCCTTATCTTTTAAAACAGTAATCTATGATTACTATACAAGTAAAAAAGAGGTTGTTAATGACTTCTTCTATGAAGACGATGGCATTTCAACAGCATACCATATTGGGGAGTATCGAATTAATGAATATAGAACCTATTTTGATAAGGACAGATACGTCGTTGAGTTCAAAGGTAATAAGAAACTTTTAGAGGATGAAATTAAAGTCAGAGAAGTTTTCTTTAAGGCGCATATTCGTGACAACGAGACTATAGAAAAGGTTTTAATTAATGGTGAACCTATCAAATTCCGTAGACACGATCACGCTAAAAAGGCAGTTCCATTCCTTGATCCAAAATTTGCTAGAGATTCTAAGACTGTTTCATTTAAGTTTAGACACATTATCAAAGATAACTATAAGATTGAATTAGTCATTAAAGAAAAATAATTCATGAAAATATTTACGAAAAAATCTCTTTTAGTGTTGACACAAATGTCAGCATTTTTGTTAACTTCATGTGGCGGAAAGTCTGTACTTAAATCATATTCAAAAAAGCTTGGAGTTGATTTAGATAAAGGTGAAATAATTCACTATGAAGATAATCACGGAGGTTTTCTCGGTGATGGTTTTATGCTATGCATAAGTAAATATGGGAATGATGATATAGAGAATCAAATTTCAGAATCAGACAAATTTCACAAATATCCGTTGTCCGAAAATCTTCACACTTTTATATACGATCCTTTTGACAGTAATTTAGAGATTCCTGAATTTGAAAATGGTTATTATTACTTTAAAAATAGACACTCGAATGCAACAGATGATTTAACTGATTCTGAATTATTTGGTACCGTTTCCTTTAATTTTAGTTTTGTTTTATATGATTGCAATGCCGATTTAGCGTATATATGTGACTACGATACATAATTGTTCTTTTATATGTTTATGCAAATAATGGAAAACCTTAATAATTATTAATAATCATTAACAAAAACTATTAGCTATGTTAAACTTTTGCTTGTCGTTAACGAGGTAAGAAAATGGGAAAAGCATCGATTGAAAAACCATGGATGAAATATTACAAAGACTTTGATGGCGATTTGTCATCCACCAAACAATCTTTGTATCGTTTTTTAAGAATGCGCGTTAAAGGCTATGAGAATTACACAGCCATTAATTATTTTGGCAAGAAGATTTCTTATTATACGATGATTGGCAAAATTGACCATTTAGCAGATTGTTTTACTGACATGGGTGTTAAAAAAGGCGATCACGTTGTATTTTTAACTGCCACCTTACCAGAAACCATTTGCTCACTCTATGCGTTAAATAAGATTGGGGCTATACCAGTTTTTGTTGAACCAAGAATGTCAAAAGAAAGAATTGATTACTTTATTGGTTTAGTTAAAGCAAAAGTTGTTGTTATGATAGACTTGGTCTATCCAAAAGTATATGACTTACTTGAAAAGCACCATATTGAACACGCTCTTGTTCAGAACGCTAGATATTCGCTCCGTAAAATTGAAAGAATATTTTTGAAGTTATTTACCAAGCATACTCGAATTCAATATAGCGACAAGATTCAACAATTTAAAAATTTTGTGAAGAAAGATGTTCCGCACTGCGCAATAGAACCTGAATTTGAAGAAGGAACTACTGCAATTGTTACTCAAACTGGTGGAACCACAGGAAATCCAAAAGGAGTTGAATTAACTAATGAAGGGCTTAATACAGTCGCTTTAAGTTTTGACTACACTCATAACGATTGTGTTCCTGGTGATATTTTTCTAAATATCATGCCTATTTTTACTGCATACGGTATTGTATGTGGATCACATATGGCTCTAACTCAAAGAACAATTAATGTTCTTATTCCTAATTTTAAACCTAAGAAATTCCCTGTTCTTATAAAGAAACATCATCCTGCCGCCGTCATTGCTGTTCCGGTTTTCTATGAATTATTTATTAAAGACCCAAGAGTCAGAAATATTGACTTAAAAGGTCTTAAGTTCGCCGTTTCTGGTGGGGATTTGTTAAATCCAACTTTAGAAGAGCAGATTAATAAGTTCTTTAAAGAACATGGTTGTAAATATCATATATGCCAAGGTTATGGCTTATCTGAAACAACCGCTGTTACAGCGTTTAACTGCATATATAGAGAAAAGAGCGAAGGCTTACCTCTATGTACATCAACTATGGGTATATTTGATCCAAAAACTGGTGAAGAGCTCGATTATCGACAAGTTGGAGAAATCTGTATTACTGGTCCTTCAATCATGAAACGTTATTTTGACAATGAAGAAGAAACAAGCAACGTTATGAAGGTTCATAAAGATGGCAAAGTTTGGATTCATAGTGGTGACATGGGCTATTTTGACGAAGACGGCTTCCTCTTCTTCGAAGGTAGATTTAAATTTGTCATTCCGCGTTTTGATGGGCACAAGAATTTCCCTGTTCAACTCGAGAGAGTTGTGAGTAAGTTTAAAGGCGTTGTTAACTGCGCTGTTGTTCCTTGTAATGATAGAGACCATATACAAGGACAATATCCTATTGTTGTAGTAGAATTCGAAGATAAAGAAGCAAATTTAGAAGAGGTTAGAGAAGCTATCTTAAGACACTGCAAGAGAAGAATCGGTGGAAGAGAGCAACCTTGCGACGTTGTTTTTGAAGATAAAATCCCACTTACACTGGCTGGCAAAAATGACGTTACATTATTAACAAGTAAATATATTAATTACGATTATAAAAATCACGTTTTAAAGTAGAATTTCCTAAAAATTTACGGTAAATCCATATAATTTTATGAAAGTGAGGGTATAGTTATGTCTAGAGCAGACGAAATATTTGTAAGCAACATGAAAGACATTTTAGAGAATGGTTTTTCGGATGAAAATTTGGAAGTAAGACCTCACTGGGAAGACGGAACTCCTGCTCATACTATTAAAAAATTCTGCATTGTTAATAGATATAATCTTCAGGAGGAGCTTCCGATTCTAACAATTAGAAGAACCGCTTTTAAATCATGTTTGGATGAACTCCTTTGGATTTGGCAAAAGAAATCAAATAATATTCATGACCTAAAATCTCATATTTGGGATTCGTGGGCTGATGAAACTGGTTCAATTGGAAAGGCATATGGATATCAGCTTTCAGTTAAACACCATTACAAAGAAGGTGACTTTGATCAAGTTGATAGAGTTCTTTATGACTTAAAGCATAATCCTCAATCAAGAAGAATTATGACTAATATCTATAACTTCCAAGATTTACATGAAATGAATCTATACCCATGTGCTTACTCAATGACATTTAATGTCACTGGCGACACACTTAACGGCATTTTAAATCAAAGAAGTAATGATATGTTAACAGCGAACAACTGGAACGTTTTGCAGTACTCATTATTATTAATAATGTTCGCTCAAGTTTCAGGACTCAAACCAGGCACTTTGGTTCATGTAATCGCAGACGCGCATATCTATGACAGACACATACCTCTTGTTAAAAAAGTAATAGCAAAACCTCAACATAAAGCTCCTAAACTTTGGGTGAATCCAGAAATCAAAAATTTCTACGATTTCAAAGTCGAAGACTTTAAATTAATAGATTACGAATTTGAACCTTTAGAAGAAAAAATACCAGTGGCTATTTAATATGATAATTTCTATTTTAAGTGTGGATAAAAAATACGGGATTGGAAAAAATAACGATCTTCTTTTTCATCTACCTTTAGATATGAAGTTTTTTAGAGAGACCACAAAAGGTCACACAGTTTATATGGGTGAAAACACTCTCTTATCTTTCCCTGGAAGCAAGCCGCTCAAAAATAGAGTAAACGTTGTTTTAAGTCAAGATCCAACCCACAATTATGAGGGGTGCGAAAATATCCATAATTTGGATGAATTTATCAAAAATATGCAGGAAAAAGGTAGGATTTCTGATGTATTCGTCATCGGAGGAGCTTCAATTTATCGCCAAACTTTACCGTATGTTGACAAGGTGCTATTAACTAAGGTTGATGCTGATGGTGGAGCCACTGTATTCTTCCCAAATCTTGATGAAGATCCTAGCTTTAAATGTGTCGATGAAGGCACGCCAATAAAAGACGGGGAATATACAATAAGATTTACAACATATGTAAAAAAATAAATGACCAATAGGTCATCTTATTTTTCGAATTTTCTTTAGTAATAAGTTGACCAACCTGCTTCCAGAGACCGCAGATAGTAAAGCAACACAAGACACGCTACTTGAGATTATAATCATCTTTTTATAATTAAAGTCTTCGATTTCGGTTTTAAATACATCTTTATCAACAAAGTAACCACCTATAATTCCGCCTACGATTCCTAATGCAATAAAAATTAGTAAGTAATATCTAAGATAAGGATTTTTAACTTCATATTTTTTATATAGCGTACCTTGAACAGATAGGTTTAATACAATCACGAATGCAACAGAAAGGATTGTTAGGAAAACAGCAATACTTTCCTTATTCATTAATTCGAATACAGATGTAGTAATTGCGAATGCTCCGAGCGCAGTAAAAAGCATAACGAATAGGTAATCAACATCATACAATGGGAACGGAGAATACTTAACAACTTTTTTAGGTTTGTTTGCAGGTTTTTGCACTGCAACCTTATGTGGTTTTTCTTTTTGTTTCGGCCTTTCAATCACCTTTTCTTTTGGTTTCTCAACCACTTCTTCTTTTACTTTTTCAAGAGGTTCTTCTTTTATCACGACTTCTTTTTTAGTAGCAGGCGCTTTGAACATAAATTTGCGTTCTGGTTTTTTAAGAACTAGAAGAGGGAATTTTAGCTCTTCAGCGCTTACTTTAGTGACATTAACTTTGTAGATTCCATCGTTCACAAAAGTAACGTAAATTGGGTGATATTTGTTTAAGATTGCTACAAGTTTTTTAGTCTTTTTTAGCTGAGTAGAGTTAGTTTGAACAGCTTTACTTTTTAGTGTTGAGATAGCATCAAGCAAAGCTTGCCTTCTTTGTTCGCTAAAGGCTTCTTTTCTAAAACTTGCAAGAAAATAACCGGTTTCACTTAGATTGATTTTGACTTGAAGAACATCTGAAATATGTAAGCTTCCAAGTGTCTTCATCACTAATGGAGCATCGCCGTTTTTTATTGAAGGTCTATCTAGAATTTCAATAAGATTTTTGTCTTCTATAAGAAAAACTCTATCTTCAAATAAAAACTCTTTGTCAGAGTTAGTAAATTTAAGAATTAGATCCTTCTTTTTCATCAGCAATATTTTAAAAGATTGTGTCGATTGATTCTACAATAATATAAGAAAAACATTAATTCTAGAATATAATTCACTCTCATTTACTAAATGAAGATTTTCTTATTGATATCGAAACTTAAACAAAACAAAAAATCCCTTAATTATTTTGAAAACTATTTCTTTTACATAAAAATAATGTAAAAATATAGGTCCTATGAAGAATAAAAGTTTGTTAAGAAATTCACTCGCCGCTCTACTTCCAATCTCATTAGGCATTGGAGTACTTTTAGGAGCTGCAAAAAAGCCTGTTGCTGAAAAAGTTGAAGGTTATTCAGCCTCTTCACTTCCAACAACCATTGATTTGAACGATACTAGTGCTGCAAATATTCGTTCTTATTACTCATCTTTAAATAATTTGTCTCAAAGCGAAAGACAAGGGACAAACCTTTTAAAGAATCTTAAAACCATTCTAAAAAATGGGCAGAAATACTATAGCTATGAAAACGGCACCTCTATTTGGCAAATGTATGAAATTACAGATAGAGACTGGGATAAATCTCCTGCTAGCTCAACAACCTATGGTACTTATAATTCAAGCACGAATAAAATAACAAACTATACATATGGAACATCTAGTTCTTCTTCAAAAAATAACCCATATATTCATGCTTTATACATAAATCGTGATGTTAATAACCAAACAACAGCATGGGATAACCACAACCAAGATCAATGGGGTATTAACCGTGAACACGTTTGGCCAAAAGCTGAAGGTTTTGACTCAAGTGGTGCCGGTGGCGCTCGTGGTGACCCAATGCACTTAATGGCCGGCAACGGTTATGCTAATAATATTCATAGTAATTATTACTATGGTTATGTTAAAACCTCTTCTTCATATACTGATTGCGGTAGTAAATATTCTAATCAATCTGGTAACTTAAGAGGTACCTCAAAAACATTAAATTCTGGAACAGTATTTGAACCACAAGATTGCGATAAAGGCGATATTGCTAGAGCAATTTTCTACATGGTTGCTAGATATAACTATTTATCTGGCAGTGATTCTGATGGAATTGATACAAATAACCCAAATCTTACTTTGACTCAGGATATTTCTCAGTGGTCAAGTAGTGGTTATACTTCATCAACTTCTACTCAAGGAAAACTTGGTGTTTTAACTGACCTTTTAGCGTGGCACCACGCTGATCCTGTTGATGAATATGAAATTCATAGAAACAATTTGCTATATACAAACTTCACAAATAACAGAAACCCATTTATTGACTTCCCTGAATGGGCAGATTTTATCTGGGGTACTGCTACATATAACGGAACTACATATCAATCATATTCTTCCACACCTACTGGTTATGCTACTCCAAGTAGCGATACCATTAATGGATATAATAGTGGAGGAAGTTCTGATCCAGTCTCTGTTACTGGCGTTTCTTTAAACGTTAACTCAACTTCAATCACAGTTGGAAATAGTGAAGTTTTAAGTGCAACTGTCCTTCCTAACAACGCAACTAACCAAGCGGTGTCTTGGACAAGCAGCAACTCGAGTGTTGCAACTGTTTCCAGCAGCGGCCGTGTTGAAGGTGTTGCCGAAGGCAATGCAACAATTACTGTCACAACAAGCGATGGTGGATATACTGCTACTTGTGCTGTCACAATTACTGCCTCAGGAGGAGGTGGCGGAGGATCTGGCGATCCTGAAACTGATGTAATGTGTGCCAAAGGATTTGGTGGATATACAACATCAAGTTATTCTGCTGCAGGCACTGACTATACTGGAGTTGCTAACTTAACGAACAGTAGTGGCGCTACATATGCAATGCAAGTTTTCAATGGCTCTACTGGTCAGGTTAGAGGAAACCAATCTACAGCAAGTGCTAACTTTAGTTGTAGAAATACAACTACTTATACTGACTATTATATTTCTGAAGTTAGCTTAACTGTAGACAGCGGTGGAACACTTGATGGTTCTACTAGTGGTAGAAGTGTTGTGTGGTTTGGATCTTCAGCATATGCTAACCCAACAACGGCGCCAAGTTCAGGCACTCAAGTTGCTGCAAGTCCAGCATCCTCTGGTCAATCTACTTTAACGTGGACTAACTCAAACACAGACTATAATTATTTTATTTTATATAACTTAAAAGCTGCGAGTGCTCCTAAATCCAAGGATGCCGATACACCTTTAACTGTTACATGGAGTCCCGTTTCTTCATCTTCAGAAAAGGCCTTAGATAGCATTACACTTGACACAAGTGATGCCCCAACAACATTTAATGTTGGAGATACATTTAGTTATGAAGGCTTATCAGTGACAGCAAATTATGACGACGGAAGCGACGATATTGTTACACCAACAAATGTTTCAACTCCTGATTTATCTTCTGCAGGTCAAAAAACCGTCACTGTCAGCTATACTGAGGGCGGTGTTACTAAGACTGCAACATATACAGTTACTGTTAATGCTGTCACTTTAACTTCTATTGAAGTAAGTGATGCTAAGACTGCATATTATGTTGGTGATACTTTCGTTAAACCAACTGTTACTGCCACATTCTCAAATGGATCAACATCTGATGTAACAAATTCTGCCACATTCAGTGGATATAATTTATCTAGTGCGGGCAATCAAACAGTTACAGTTAGTTATACTAACGGAACTACTCAAACTACAACTTATTCAATTACAGTTACTGCATTAGCTGTAACTTCTATTGCTGTTTCTGGCCAGACAACAAGTTTTAAAGTTGGAGATTCATTCTCTTTTGGTGGAACTGTAACAGCAACTTATAACAATGGTTCAACCAGTGATGCAACAGCAAGCGCAACTTTCTCTGGCTACAATATGTCGACTGCTGGTAATCAAACAGTTACTGTTTCATTTGGTGGTCAATCAACTACATATCAAATTAGTGTCACTGAATCTAGTGGTGCTACTGATTCAACCCAATATTCATTAATCAATTCTACTGGAGATCTAGAAGCCGGCAAGAGTTACATCTTGACTAACGGAACTTCTGGAACAGTTAAGGCAGCCGCTGTTACTTCTAATTCAAATAATAGAAAAACTACTGAAGTTACTATCTCGGACAGCAAGATTACACGCGGCTCCTCTGTTTTAAGTTTTACTTTAGGTGGCACGAGTGGAGCGTATACCTTTGAGACAGAAAATTATGCTGGAACAAATGGTTATTTAGCTTCGGCAGCAGCTGGTGCTACTGGAAGTGCAAACTATCTTAGAGTTATAAGTAGTGCAGGAACTGCTACCATCTCATTTAGCGGCGACCAAGCTGTAATAAATCTTGGGCCGCATGAATCTAGAACGTTAATTAGATTCAATAGTACTGGAGATAGTGGAAACGGAATTTTTGCATGTTATTCCACTGGTCAATCAGCTGTTTATCTTTGGAAGGAAGTAACGCCGAAAGTTTTAAATTCGATTTCAATTGATACAACAAATGTTCAAACTACATTTACCGTCGGTAGTACATTTAACTATACTGGTTTAGTTGTTACTGCAAACTATACAGATTCGACATCTGCAACAGTTTCTCCTACAAGTGTTTCCACACCAGATCTTTCTTCAACTGGTAGCAAATCAGTAACAGTTACTTATGAAGAAAACGGTGTTTCAAAAACAGCATCTTATCAAGTTACAGTAAATGCTACTCCATCAATTTCATGGACGGCCCCTACAATAGATGTTTATACTGGTTCAACCTTATCTGGTAGCGATGTAAACGGATGGGCAGTTACATATAATGATGGTGCTGGCCATCAAACAGTTTTGACTTATAGTCAGATAACAGTAAAACTTGGTGGAACAACTATTTCTATCCCACATACTTGGGTTGCCGCAGATGATGGTAAAACATTAACTGCAACATACAATGATTTAACAACTACAGCTTCTTCTGCTATTAGAGTTACACAGAGTGTAAACTCTATTACGGTTGCTGTAAAAGAAAATTATGATTACACTTTTGAATCCAAACAATTCTCTGCTGCTGGCAGTCTAGAATTAGGCGGCAAATCATGGACTATGTCTGGAACTGATGATGGAAGTCCGTTCTTTGGGTATGACTCAACAAAAGGACAACAATTCGGATCCGGAACCCACCCATTCTCCGCTGTTACATTACAATCATCAGCATTCAGTGGAACAGTTGAATCTGTTACGGTTTATACTTCTGGTGCTAATAGCATTAATGCAACTGTTCAAGTTAGTGTTGGTGGAACAGCATATGGTTCTGCCGAAACCATTACGAACACTAATGCTGCTTATACATTTGATTTAGGTGGTAAATCAGGAACTATTTCGATTGACTATGTCAATAGTTCTTCTAAGGCTATCTATATTAAGGAAATTGTTGTTAATACAGTTGGTGAAGCATCCAATATTGCAAATAGCTTAGATCATATTGCTGCTCAAAGAGTTGCAGTTAAATTTGCAAAAGCATTTAATGCTGCAATGGATACAACTTCTAACTGTACAACTAATATGTCCAGCGCATGGTCAACATGTTCATCTGCTTATGACACATTCCTTAGCGAAGCTGCTGCTTTAGGTTCAACTGAAGAAGCATACGCAAAGAATTTAATTAAGTATGCTACAAAACAATATTCAGATGATTCTGGTGAAGCATGTATTGAAAGAATGTTAAAGACTTATGAAGTCTGTGTCCAAAAACACGGTCAAACAGCCTTTATGTCTGATCTTGTAACTTTAGGCAGCCCTCAAGTAAATCTTTTATTAGTTAATATTACAAATAATAGTAGAACTATTAGTTTAATTGTTATCATATCAATTATCAGTGTCGGTGCAATAGGTGGTTATTTCTTCATAAGAACTCGTAAAAAAGAGGAGTTCTAATATGAGTGATATAAAAATCCTCGTGAACAATTCGAAGGCAAAATACCTGTATTTTCTCGAGGATTTTTTGGAATGTGGCATCGAACTGAAGGGTTCAGAAATCAAATCCATTCGTCATAATGGTGCAAGTCTAAGAGACTCATATGTTATCTTTAAAAATGAAGAAGCGTTCCTTTTAAATATGCATATTGCTCCTTACGAACATGGTGCGAATTTCAATCATGAGCCAGATCGCACTAGAAAGCTTTTGCTTCATAAAAAGGAAATCGTTAAGATGGAACAAAAAGCAAAAGAAAAAGCAATGACGGTGGTGCCTACAAAAGTCTATTTAAAGAAAGGCAAACTTAAGATAGAAATTGCTTTAGCCAAAGGCAAGAAACTATTTGATAAAAGAGAAACCATTAAAAAGCGTGATGATGAACGCATGATGGCTAAAATGAAAAAAGGAATCGAACATCAATAAGTAGTCGATTCCTTTTTAGTTATTTAATAATGTCTCAATTTGAATATCTAATATTTTAGATAATTTATATGCTTTTTCTAATTCGAGCTTTTTAATGTTTCTTCTTCTATTTTTCAAAGCATCAATCATTGATAGGGAGATAGAGGTTTGCATCGATACTTCTTCGTTTGTTAAGCCAAGTAAATTCATTTTAATCTTAATCACTGACTTAGCGTTATAAATCTCCAAGAAGCGATTGTAAGACGCTGTAAAATCCATCTCATGGTAAACCTTAAACATTTGCAGAGCCGTTTCGATATTGATGTATAGAAACAATGTTTCAAAATTGAAATTTGTCTTATCAATTAGAAATAAATACATCATTGCAATCCACTCAAATTCGATATAAGTGTTCTTAAAATCAGATATATTAATTTCAGGGAAAGTGTTTTTAATTAAAGTAGAAGATGATATATATCCTTGAGCATTCAATAACTCGCTATTAAATAATGAAAAGTATTTTGAATTAACGATTCTTTTTTCAACAACTTTTGGCGAAAACTTATAAAAATTTCCTACTGATAATACTAACGTAAGATCATTAACGCATTTTTGATAGTTAAAATATGTGCTATTCATATTTATTCATTAAATCCCTTATAAATGTTTCATTATCATTGATAGGTTCATTAAGGATATTTCTATATTCTTCGGTGGCAGTTTTTATGCGCCCATAATACTTTCCAATGTAGTTTTGTTCAATTTCTTTAGAAGAAACAAATTTGATTTTAGAAATAGCTTTTTCAGACATAAACGCATATTGAATGCCAAGGTTCCCTAAAACAAAAACTTTTTGAAGCCTTTCTAAGGAAAGCTGGCCCATAACAAACGCTTGTGGGAACGCAAAATAAGCGTCGTCAGCCCTGAATCCCTTAACGACATCGTATTCATTGACGTCGATATAGAATTTCTCTAACCATTTAAGTCTAGCGTCGAACAACTGTCTAAACTTTAGGTCTAGGTTTCTGAAATGCATAAGAATAGCGATCCAATTTAGGATGTTATATTCGTCCTTATTAGTTAAATCTAATATCTTAAGTGACTTAAAATCGCTTCCTCTAATTTGGTATTTGTTAACTAAACCAACCTCATTATTTTTGCATGCCCATTCTTTTGCGCTTTCAAAATCAAGCGTTGTATAAAAACTTGCACCATAGTCATTTTCTGGGTTTGACCCGTGTGCAATAGGCTTATTAACAATTTGTTTACTACCGTGATAAAAGATCATACCTACATTTTAGGTATAATTACAAAGATTTACAAGAAAATTCCTACTGTAGTAAGAAAATATTAATCATTTGAGGTTTCAAATTTGCCTTGTTTAATGAGTGGCTCAAAAAATACAGGGATTAACAAAGCGTTGACAACCATGCTAACAACGCTATTGATAACTCTTCCAACAATATTGAGTTTCAAGAAGATTTTTGAGTATCCTTGAATCTTAAAATCTACCCATAATGCAAATGTATTTAAAATAGATACTGTTAAGCAGGCTATAACAATTGTTATAATCCATCTAACTTTATTCTCTTTTACATTCTTTTGCTTAAATAAAAAGCCAACAATTAAACCTTGAACAACCCATGGTAAGATCCAAAGTGGTGTTGTTGGTGCAAGTCCATATGCTGAGGTAAGTTGACAAAAGAATTCCCCAATAAGTCCGAGAAGCGCTCCGTGCCAAGGTCCGAACACAACTGAAATGAAAATGATTGGCAAACTCTTAAATGAAAATTTAATAGAAGGCGTGATATAGAATGATGCAAAATTAAGAATGATAAAAAGCGCTAAGCACATGCCTAGTAAAGTAATTCTAAAGACTTGGCCTTCCTTTTTAAGTTTCATGTTGAATGAACGTCATTTTATCAAAGTTAAAATAAGTTGCAAGTCTTTAAGGTTTATTGCTCAACTTTTTAAGACTAAAATTTATGGTAAAAATTTGAAAAATATACATGATTTTCCGGGAATTTCGACAAAATTGAAGTCGAAGAATCTATTTATTTCTCCTTACAATTTTGCCAATATTTATATAGTTGTGAGGTGAGACAAGTTTCAGTTTTCAATTGAAAACATTGAAAGCGCTTGCTCGCTCACGTATAATACAAACATACACATACACGGAGAACTTGATGGTAGGTATTGTCCTCGCTGGCGGCTCTTCAACTAGGGCCAAAGTCAATAAGCTCCTCCTGGAGGTAGATCGTAAACCTCTAATTTGTCATACGATAAATACAGTCTCACCATTTGTAGATAGAGTTGTTGTTGTTACCGGTAGGTATCACGATGAACTATCTAAAGTAATCACGAATGCTGAGATTGTTTTTAATTCTGAGCATGAGAAAGGAATGTTTTCGAGCGTCCTTACTGGTATTAAGTCCGCTATAGGAAATGACGTATTACTCATTCCAGGCGATATCACTAATGTATCCGAAGTCTCAGTGAGAGCGCTCCTTAACGGAACAAAAGCAATTAGAATTCCTTCATTTAATGGCGAAACCGGTCATCCAGTTTATCTTTCAAAAGAAATGGTGGATGAACTTGTCAAAGAGCCAATTGATTCAAGGCTCTGCGATTTTATCGCAAGACACAATAATGAAACAGAAATCATTGAAGTTAATGACAAATTTATTAATTTCGATGTAGATACTATTGAAGACTACAAAAGACTAAGAAAGGAATTTACTTTATGAAAGCAAAATCTTTCCAAAGAGCTTCTTCTTTAGAAGAAGCATACAAATTAGTCAAAGAATCCCCACGTAACAAAATTGTCGCTGGTGGGTTATGGCTAAAGAAAGGCGGAGCAGATGTAGACACTCTTATTGATCTTTCTCTACTTGGTTTAGACAAGATTGAAGACAAAAAAGAGTATGTCGAAGTTGGAGCGATGGTTACTCAAAGAGAGTTTGAGAAGTCTGAACTAGTTCCAAAGATGGCAAGAGACGCCGCAAAAGCAATTATGGGTCCGGCATTTAGAGACATTGCCACAATTGGTGGTTCAGTTTATGGCAAATATGGTTTCTCAGACATTGTCACCGCACTTTTAGGGTACAAAGTTGATTTAGTTTTCTACCCAGAAGCTGTCGTTGGTCTTTTAGACTACGTTAAGAAACCAGGTTTTTATGATGGCATCTTAACTCATGTCAGAATTTATAAAGAAGACCTCAAAGCTTTCTTTAAGAAAGTTGAAATAACCGCACTTGATTATCCAATTATTAATGTTGCAGTTACTAAGGGTAAAGAATATAGAGTTGTTGTTGGATCTCGTCCTTTAGTTGCATGTAGATGCGAAAAGGCTGACGCCTATTTAAATGAAGGCGGCGAAGACTTTGCTAAAGGTGCAGAGATTGCAGTTGAAGAACTTAAATTTGGTGATTCTATTGCCACCAAAAGTGAGTATCGTAAACAACTTGCCTTAACCTATGTAAGACGTGGTCTTGAGGAGGTAAATAAATAATGTTAGTCAAATTTAACCTCAATGGTTTAGATGTCGAATACGTCGTTAAACCAGGCGAGTATCTTTTAGATACACTTCGTAGTCATGGCATTAAATCTGTTAAAAAAGGTTGTGATGCATCAAGCTGTGGTGTTTGCACAGTCCTTGTGGATGACAAACCAGTTTTATCTTGCTCACTTTTAACTGCAAAGGTTGAAGGTCATAGAGTTACAACTGTTGAAGCAATCCAAGAAGAAGCAGGCAAACTTTCAGAATGTTTCTCAAAAGAAGGCGCCGATCAATGTGGATATTGTAACGCTGCATATGCACTTATGGTCCACGCCTTAAAGAAAGAAAATCCTAATCCAACTGAACAGGAGATTAGAGATTATATGGTTGGAAACCTTTGTAGATGCACAGGTTATCAATCTCAACAAAAGGCAATTAAAGCATATTTGGGAGGTAAGAAATAATGAAAAAGAATTTCAAAGTTGTTAACAACTTAACCCCTTCCGTTGATGGTAAAGGTTTAATGCAAGGACGCAACGCTTACGTTAATGACCTTGCCCCAGAGAATTGTTTAATAGTTAAACTATTACGTTCCCCACATGCTTTCGCTAAAGTAAAGAAAGTTGATGTTAGTGAAGCTTTAAAACTTCCTGGTGTTGAATGTATTTTAACAAAAGATAACGTTCCACATGTTTCATTTACACGTGCTGGTCAAGGTTATCCAGAGCCATCTCCACATGATAAGTTCATCTTTGATGAATACGTTCGTTATGTTGGTGATGAGGTCGCTGCAGTCGCTGCAGTTAACGAGGAAGTTGCCAACGAAGCATTAAAACTCATCAAAGTTGATTACGAAGTACTTGAGCCAGTTTTGGATTTTGAAAAAGCTTTTGAAAACGCTAGCGTAATCCACCCAGAAGATGGCATTCACGAAATGTTCCCGATTGGATTTGATCCTAAAAAGAACTTAGCAGCTTCATATGAAATGGAAGTCGGAAATGTCACTGAGGAACTTAAAAAATGTGATGTTGTTGTAGAAGATACTTTCTATTCTCAAGCACAAGCACACGCTATGATGGAACCACATTCTAGCTTTGCTAAACTTGATGAACATAATAGACTTGTCGTTTATTCTACAACTCAAACACCATACCATGTTCGTAGAATTATTTCTAAAACCTTAGGCTTACCAGTCGAAAAGATTAGGGTAGTTAAACCTAGAGTTGGTGGTGGTTTCGGTGGAAAGCAAGCTTTCCATGGCGAGATGTTTGTCTCTTTAGTCGCTCTTAGAACAAATAAACCTGCTAAATGCATCTTCACTCGTGAAGAAGTATTTGGTTCAACCTACACACGTCACCCAATGAGAATTTCTCTTAAGGTTGGCGCAGATAAAGAAGGACATATTAAAGCTATCGATTGTCGCGCATTATCTGATACAGGCGCATATGGCGAGCACGCTTTAACGGTCTTTATGATTGTCGGTTCAAAGGTTTTACCTTTGTACAATAAAGTTAAGGCAGTTAAATTTGGTGGACAAGTCGTGTATACAAACCACGTACCTGCAGGTGCATATCGTGGATATGGCGCTATTCAAGGTAACTATGCTGTTGAATCAGTTATTGATGAACTTGCAGAAAAACTTCACATGGATCCAATCAAACTTCGTGAGATGAACTCCATGAAGGAAAAAGAAACATCCCCAATCTTTGAGATTATGGGTGAAGGTACCGAAGGTACTGCAATGATCATGGAATCATGTAAGTTACCATATTGTATTAAACGTGGTAGAGAACTTATGAATTGGGATGAAAAATACCCAGTTAAGAAAGTTGGAGACCACAAAGTTAGATCAGTTGGATGTGCCATTGCTATGCAAGGTTCAGGCATTCCATTCTTAGATATGGGTTCCTGTACTATTAAGTTAAACGATGGTGGTTCATATATGGTCACCGTTGGCGCAACCGATATTGGACAAGGTTCCGATACAATTATTTCTCAAATCGTGGCAGAAGAACTTCAAACCACAATGGACAAAGTCATTATCTACTCATCTGATACTGACTTAACTCCATATGACTGTGGTGCTTATGCATCTTCTACAACTTATGTTTCTGGTAACGCTGCATACAATGCAGCAAGCAAGATGAGAGAAAGGCTTCTAAAAGAAGCTGCTCAAGAACTTGAAGTTAAACCAGAAGATGTTGAGTTTGATGGAAAAGTATTTACTTCAGGTGAAAAATCGGTCACTTTAGATGATCTTGCAACTGGAAGAATGTATAACAACGATACACGTCAAATCGCTGTTACAGAGTCATTCCACGGAAAAGTTTCTCCTCCTCCATTTATGGCGGCATTCGGAGAATTCGAATTTGATACTGAAACCTTTGAATACAAGATGATTAAGTATGTTACAGTCACTGACTGTGGTACAACCATCAACCCTGCCTTAGCAAAAGGCCAGGTTGAAGGCGGTATCGTACAAGGTTATGGTATGGCTTCTAGTGAAGCGGTGCTTTATAACTCAAAAGGTAAATTGTTGTCTAACAATTTTGATACATATCACATTCCTTCCTGTAAGGAAGTTGGTGAACTTATTACCGAGTTCGCAGATTCGTATGAACCAAGCGGACCTTTCGGTGCTAAATCAGTTGGTGAAATTGGTATTGATACTCCTCCAGCAGTTTTATGTAACGCAGTTTACAATGCTTTCGGTGTAAGAATCCATTCTTTACCAATTACACCTGAAAAGATTTTTGAGGCAATGAAGGCGAAAAAATAATGAACGATTTACTCATCAAAAACGGATTAGTATTCCTTAAAGGAAAATGGGTTAAGACCAACTTAGCCGTTTTAGGTGAGAAAATTTCTTATATCGGCGAAAAAGAAGTTGACGCTAAGGAAATATTAGATGTTGAAGGACATAAAGTCCTTCCTGGTCTAATTGATCCACATGTTCACTTCGAGCTAAATTGTGGACGTGTAACATCGTGTGATGATTTCTATACGGGCAGCGTATGTGCCGCCTATGGAGGTGTCACAACTATAGTTGATTTCCTTGATCCAACTAGAAATGCAGCAGAACTTGAAAAGTCTTACTATGAACGTATTGCTTTAGCAAAGAAGTCATTAGTAGATTATCATATGCACGCTTGCATTAGAGAACCTAATGGCGACCTCGAAGAGTATGTTAAGACTGTCGTAAAACTCGGTATGCGCACAATTAAGTTGTTTACAACTTATTCTGACACACATCGTAGAACTTACGATAAAGACATTAAAGAACTATTACGTCTTTCTAAGAAATACAACATCATGATCACTGCTCACATTGAAAATGATGAGCTAATAGATCTTCGTGATGAGTACACATATAAAGACCTTCCTGTTTCTAGACCATCATTATCAGAAACAACTGAGGCATTAAAACTAGCAAAGATGGTTAAAGAGACTGGTGGTAATTTCTATATGGTTCACTGCTCAAGCGGCGAAACATTAAAAGCACTTAAAGAACAATTTGGAGATATTTTAGGAAAGAATTTCTTTGTCGAGTCTTGCCCTCAATATTTTGTCTTCAATAATTCAGTACTCGAGGAGGAAAACGGTAAATTATTTACATTTGCACCTCCACTTAGAAGTGAAAGAGAAAGACAACTTTTGACCGCCTACTACAAAGACATTAATGCAATCGGCACTGACCACTGTGCGTTTATGAAAAAAGAGAAAGATTATCCAACGCTTAAAGGGTTCCCTCTTGGGATTGGTGGAGTCGAGCATTCCTTCTCAATTATGTACAAAAGATTCGGTGATGAAATTATCGAAAAAATGTCAAAAAATACGGGAATTCTTCAGGATTTTCCTACAAAAGGTGAACTTGAAGTGGGCAAAGATGCAGACATTTCCATCTTTAAAGAGATACCAGATTTTATGGAGAAAGAAAACCACGGAACATGCGACTATTCAATCTATGATGGAGTCCTTGGTTCGGGTGAATTTATGCATGTATTGGTGCGCGGTAAATACGTACTAAAAGATAGAAAGATTGTTCCACATAGTGGAAAAGAGATTATTTGTGGGGTGAAGTAATATGAACGCAATTATTAATGCAAGAATTTATGATTACGTTAACTATATCGAAAATGGTTACTTACTTTATGATGAGAAAATTGTTGAAGTAGGAGACATGAAAAACTTCAAGAACAAAGGTTACGATAAAGTTGAAGACTTTAAACGGGACTTATTGATGCCTACCTTTGTTTGCGCTCACTCACACATTTACTCAATCTTCGCAAGAGGTTTAGCTTTACCATTCAATCCTAAAAACTTCCAAGAGATTTTGGATCAAATGTGGTGGAAAATAGACGCTCAACTCAACAACAAAGAAACTTACTACTCTGGAATTGTCGCTGGACAAGAATTTTTACTAAATGGCGTAACCACAGTTATTGATCATCATGCCTCTGGTGAAATTACTGGTTCACTTTCTGCACTCAGAAAAGCATTTGTTGGCCCACTTAAGATGAGAGGCATCTTCTGTTTTGAGACATCAGACAGATACGATGTTAAAAAGTGCTTAAAAGAAAATTCAAGCTTTGCTAAAAAACATCCTGGAGAAGGATTATTTGGAATGCACGCCTCAATGTCCATTTCAGATAAGACCTTAAGAGCTATTGCTAAAGCACAAAACGGAGTTCCTGTTCATGTTCACGTTGCGGAAAGCAAAATGGATGTTGAAGACTCATTAGAGAAATATGGAAAAACTATTATCGAAAGATTTGATGAGGCTGGTATTTTAATACCAGATTCACTTGTCGTCCATGGTGTTTCTTTAAGCGATAAGGAATTAGACATTATTGCAAAGAGAAAATGTTATATGGTTGTGAATACAACCTCTAACATGAACAACGCTGTTGGTTTACCGTATGTTAAAAACTATTTAGACCACAACATTCCAGTTATGGTTGGCAATGATGGACTTAACTCAAATATGGCTAGCGAATATATGAATGTTTTATTCAGCGGTCATCTTAGAGCAGACTCTCCAATCGCATTAGGTGTTGGCGATGTTCAAAAAATGATTCGAAATGCCTATGAATACGCTGGTAAACGTCTTGGAGTTAAATTAGGTGAATTTAAGTCCGGTTACGAAGCAGATTTTATGAGAGTTAAATATACCCCATTTACGAAGATGGACGAAAGTAATGCGCTTGGTCATATAGTGTTTGGATTATTCCCAAATTTCAAACCAAGTGACGTATATACATATGGTAAAAAACGTGTTAAAGATTACAAAATTGTTGGGAAATCCCTACAAAATCAAGTAATTGAGGCTCGTGAATATTCCGAAGAATTATGGACCAAAGTTAAAGGAGGAAAATAACAATGGACATATCTACAAAGTTTGATGGTTTAGTACTTGAAAACCCACTTATGCCTGCTGCGGGGCCAATTGTTGGTGATGCAGAAAAGATGCTCTGGTGTGAGCAAGTCGCAGGTTGTGGCGCGGTGGTTGCTAAAACCGTCTCAACAAAAGACGCTCATATTCCACACCCATGTATTTATGGTGATCGTGATTACATCATGAACTGTGAATTATGGACTGAATATCCAAAAGAGAAATGGATCAATGAGTTTTTCCCATACTTTAAAAAGCACTCAGTTGGAAAACCACTTATTGTCTCTGTTGGTTATACCAAAGAAGATATGGAAGTTCTTATTCCTTTACTTGATAAGTTCGCTGATGCATTTGAAGTTTCTACTCACTATGTTGGAAATGATTTAAATGCTTTAGGCGAAACTGTCGCAACAATTAGAAGACTTACTAAAAAGCCTTTCTATATGAAAATTTCTGCACATATGCCAGATCCAGAAGGATTTGCCCATACAATTAAAGTCAATGGCGCAAATGGCGTTGTCGCAGTTAACTCCTTAGGTCCTTCAATGAAGATCGATATTGAACATAGAGAAATTATCTACGGAAACACTAAAGGTTTTGCGTGGACCTCTGGACCATACATTAAGAATATTGCTTTAGCAACAGTCTACACAATTAAGAGAGCTGAACCATCATTAACCGTCATTGGTGTTGGTGGTATTGCTACTGCAAGCGATGTAATTGAATTTTTACTCGCAGGCGCTTCTGCTGTTCAAATGTTATCGGCAGCAATGCTTCGCGGAAAAGAATTATATGCCAAGATTTTAGCTGACCTCCCAGCAACATTAGAAAAATACGGATTTAAATCCGTTCAAGAAGTAATAGATACTCAACTCAAGCACGAAACTGTATTTGGAATGGCCGAACCTCCATCAGTTGATATGGCCAAGTGTTCTAAATGTGGAACATGTGCTAGAGTGTGTCCTTACTTCGCTATCGAGATGGATAATGGACCAAAATTCAATTCTGAAAAATGTTTTAGATGTGGACTTTGTGTCTCTAAGTGTCCTGTAAAAGCATTAACTTACCATAAGGCGGATAAATAATGGAAAGATACAAAACCTCCACACCGAAAGTTGATTTTCTTCCTAAAGTAAGAGGAGAAGCAAAATTCACGGATGATATCTCATTCCCTGATATGCTTTTTGCTGTCACTTTAAGATCAACTTGTTCGCGTGGAAAAATTAAATCAATAAAACTTCCAGAACTTCCTGAAGGATATTACTATTTCGGCGCCAAAGATATTCCTGGTGAAAATGTAGTAAATATCATCTTCTCAGACTGGCCAGTTTTTGCTGATGGAAGAGTAAATTTCATTGGCGAATCAATTGGTATTTTTGTCGGAAATAATAAGGAAATCCTGGAGAAATTGCGTGATTCGACTATTGTTGAGTATGAAGAAGAGACCCCAGTTTTTGACTTCTCCGAAAGTTATATTCACAAGGCATTCACCAAAGGAAATTACGAGGAAGCTAAGAAGAAAGCTAAACAAGTAATTAAAGAATCATTCGAGACAAACTATCAAGAACAAGCTTATCTCGAAAATCAGGGTATCATTGCATATTTTGATGAACACGATAAGTTAACTCTTACAGGGTCTATGCAGTGTCCTTTCTATATTAAACGTGCAGTTATGAGAAGCTGTGCATTAAAGGACAACGAAGTTAGAGTCGTCCAGCCTGCTGTTGGTGGCGCCTTTGGCGGTAAAGAGCATTACCCATCAATGATTGGCTCGCAAGTCGCAATAGCAGCCATTAAACTTCATAGACCAGTCAAGATGTGCTTTGAGCGCCTTGAAGATATGACTTATACAACAAAACGTCATCCTTCAAAGACTGAGTATGAAGCCCTTATCGGCGAGAATAACGAAATCTTAGGTCTCAAGATTAGAGTTAAGTTAAACGGCGGAGCGTATAAAGGATGTTCAGGCGTTGTCTTGTCGCGTGCTTTAATCGCATCTGCTAACGTTTACGTTATTGAAAATTTAGATGTTGTTGGCGATGTTTATATGACAAACACAACTCCAACTGCAGCATTTAGAGGATTTGGATCTCCTCAAACAATTTTTGCAATGGAAATGTTTATTCATCACATTGCTAAGAAGCTTGGTGTTGATCCACTTGTACTTCAATATAAATACATTGCTAAGAAGGGTGACGTTACAACAAACTCAGGTCATTTCCATGATGACATAATTCTCAAAGAATTAATGGAAAAAGCTATGGAGATGTCTGATTACAAACGCAAAGTGAAAGAATACGCAAAACCAGGTTGTAATAAAGGCATTGGAATGTCTGTGTTCCTCCATGGCTGTGGTTTTACTGGTTCAGGCGAATCAGAAATTATTAATGGTAAAGTCAAACTTGTTAAAGATGAGAATGACCACGTTTATTGCTATGCAAGTAGTGCTGAAATGGGTCAAGGTAATGAGACAACTTTAAAACGTATTGTAACAAACACTTTAGGCATTCCAATAGAACAAGCAACAATGAATTACCCTGACACAGATTTAACACCGGACTCTGGGCCAACTGCCGCGTCGAGAACAATTATTATTGTTGGTTTCTTATTTGAAAAGTGTGCAAAACACTTAAAAGAAATTTGGAAACCTGGTGTTAGACAAGAATATGTCGAAACTTATGTAGGACCAGAATATATTCATTGGGATGAAAACACTATGCAGGGTGATGCTTACCCAGGTTATGCTTGGGGTGTCAACATAGTTGAAGTTGAGTTTGATCCTGTTACATATCAAGTTTCTGTCCTTAACACTTGGTCAACATATGATGTTGGTCGAGTTGTTGATGAAAGAATTGCTGTTGGTCAAGCCGATGGTGGTTTATTACAAGGCTTGGGTTATGGTTATCTCGAAACAATGAAATGCGAAAATGGAAGATTTAAAAATAGAAATCTCTCCGATTACATTATTCCTACATTTGAAGATGCGCCTCATATGGAGACCGCATTTATTGATAATCCGTTCCCATATGGCGCTAATGGCGCTAAAGGAATGGGTGAGCTTACACTTGTCGGAGCAGCCCCTGCTGTTTGCCTCGCAATTGAGAGCGCAATTGGTAAAAATTTGCAGAAAATCCCGGCAAATCCTGAATATTTGATGGAGGTAATGAAACATGAAAATTAGTTTTAAAATGAACGGAAAACCTGTTTCTTTAGATTTAGATCCATCAATGAGATTCATCGATGTTGTTAGAGATGTTTTGCATCTTAACGCAACAAAAGAAGGATGTGGTGAAGGATCGTGTGGAGCATGTGTCGTTTTAATGGATGGTAAATCTGTTAACTCATGTTTACTACCAGTCGCCAATGCTATTGGTCACGAATTTGTTACTCTTGAAGGTCTAAGAGAAACCAAAGAATTTGATGTTTTACAAAGAGCATTTGCTGCTACTGGTGGACAACAATGCGGTTTCTGCACTCCAGGTATGATAATTGCGGCATATTCTTTATTAAAAGAAAACGCGCATCCAAGCGATGAAGAAATTCGCGCGAAAATGAGCGGCAATTTATGTCGTTGTACAGGATATCAGGCAATCGTTGAAGCTGTTAAATTAGCAAGTAAGGAGGGAGAAGGTTTATGGTAAACAAATTTATCCCTAAAACTAAAGCAGAAGCATTAGAACTTTTAGTTAAACATGACTGCTACATACTCGCAGGCGGTACAGATCTCATGGTCGTGAAGAAAAATGTTGCCGGTGCTTTACCTAAATTTGATAAAGATGTTCTCTATGTTTCTCATATCGAGGAACTTAAAGGCATTTATAAAGATGAAAAAGGCATCCATGTTAAGTCAGTGACAACAATGGATGAAGTTGAACATTCACCATTAGTGCCAACTCTCTTAAAGAAAGCTGTTAGTGAGGTTGCTTCAACTAATATTAGACACTTTGCCTCACTTGTTGGAAATATTGCAAACGCATCTCCTGCAGGCGACACAATTGTTGTTGATGTTATTTTAGATGCAGTTTTAAAACTTGAATCAGTTGATGGAGTTCGTTATGTAAAAGCAGAAGACTTTGTTCAAGGTGTTAGAAGAATTGACAGAAAACCAAACGAACTTATCACTGAAATCATCTTCCCAGAGCTCGATTATAATGGTGAAATGTGGTTAAAAGTTGGTTCTAGAAAAGCAGACTCAATTTCTAAGGTTATGGTCGCTGGAATATACAAAATCTCAGGGAAATCCCTAGAAAAATGCGCATTAGTGTTCGGTTCTGTCTCTATTAAACCAGTGCGTTCTTACGAGATTGAAGCTGAGTTAGCAGGCATGTCTCTTGAAGATGTGAAGAAGAACAAAGAACACATTGTTGAAGAGTACGCAAAACTTATTAAACCAATCGATGATCAACGTTCTACTGCTGAATATCGCTTAACTGTTGCAAAGAACATTATTCGTAAATTTATTGACCAAGTTGTCGGAGGTAATAACTAATGAGCTATATAAAAGGTTATCGCTGTACGATTTGTGGTGCTGAATTCAAAGAAGGTGAAGTGGGTTTAACCTGCCCTCACTGTGGTGAAAAAGGCATCTTGGACGTAATCTATGATTACGATGCACTTAGCAAAGTACTTACCAAAGAATATTTTGCTAATAATCGTAATTATTCCATGTGGCGTTACGCACCTATTATGGGAATTAAAGAAGACCACATACACGAAATGCTTAGAGTTGGCTGGACTCCATTATATGAAGCTAGAAACCTGGGCAAAGAATTAGGAGTTAGAAAACTCTATGTTAAAGATGATGGCTTAAATCCTTCTGGATCAAGCAAAGATAGAGCATCAGGTGTTGCTGTACTTAAAGCAATTGAAGCCGGTGCAGATACAATTGCTTGTTCTTCAACAGGTAATGCTGCATCAAGCTGTGCTTGCCAAGCCGCTCATATGGGACTTAAAGCAGTTATATTTGTTCCAAAAAGAGCCCCAATTGGTAAAGCTACTCAAATTTGTTTATACGGTGCTACTTTGATTAAAGTTGATGGCGACTATAAAGCCGCTTTCCAACTTTCCAAAGCTGCTATCGATAAATACGGTTGGTACAACCGTAATGCTGCCATAAACCCATTCATGGTTGAAGGTAAGAAGACAGTTTCTATGGAAATTGCTGAACAACTTAACTTCGAACCTACTGACTGGGTCGCTGTATCCGTAGGTGATGGATGCACAGTTGGTGGCGTATATAAAGGATTTATGGAATTCCATAAGTTAGGTCTTATTAAAAAGATTCCAAAAATCCTAGGTGTTCAATCTACTGGATGTTGTCCGTTTGTTATTTCAAGTGAAACAGGCGAACCACTCAAAGAAGCAGATGAAAACACACTTGCTGATTCTATTGCGGTCGGTATTCCACGTAACCCAATGAAGGCACTTAATGCAATTAAGTTCTCCAATGGTGCTTGGATTTCTGTACCAGATGAAGAAATCATCAAAGCAATGGGGTTATTAGGTCGTACCGAAGGTATCTTCGGTGAACCTGCCGGTGTTGCCGCAATTGCAGGTATTAAAAAAGCTGTCGAGTTAGGAGTCATCAAACCAAACGAAACAGTCACCACAATTGTCACTGGTAACGGACTAAAAGATCCAGTAAATGGACAAAAGGCGGTATCCATGCCTGAACCTATGGCGCCAAGCCTAGACGAATTGGATAAATTTTTGAAAGATAAAGGAGCAATTTAAATGTCAAAAATTCCATTTGGACCAACGTATGATGAAATGCTTAATCCATCACACCAAGATCCTAAAGTAAGAGCACAAGCTCTCAAAGCAAAATCGGAAAATGAACTTGACCCAATCAACCTTTTCAACATCACCTGGAAAAATGAAAAGGATGAAGTTAACAAGATCGTTCTTCCAAAGGAACTTACTGGCGTAGACGCAAATATTGTTGTCTTACTCGGTAAATACTTCCCATCCGGCTCACACAAAGTCGGCCCTGCATATTCAACACTTATGGAAGGATGTGTTGATAATGAAATTATCCCAGGAAAACACACAATTCTTGGACCTTCTACAGGTAACTTCGGTATCGGAACAGCCTACATTACAAACTTAATGGGCTACAAAGGTATCGTTATTATGCCTGACAATATGTCAAAAGAAAGATATGAACGTATTAGAAAATACGGCGCAGAACTCGATTTGACACCAGGTTCCGAATCAGACGTTATTCTTACACTTGAAAGAACATACGAGCTTAAGAAGAACCCACTTAACAGAACATTAGCTCAATTTGAGCTACTTCCAAACTATCGTTTCCACAGACACGTCACTGGTGGCAGCTGTGTAGAAGCAGTTAAAGGTATTGGAAATGGTCGTGTTGCATGTTTCTGCTCAGCCCCTGGCTCAGCTGGTACACTTGCAGCAGGTGATCACATTAAGAAAGTGTTCCCAGAATGTAAAATTGTCGCCCTTGAACCACATGAATGTTCAACACTCACCAATGGTGGTTTAGGACAACACAGAATTGAAGGTATTGGCGATAAGATGATTACTCTTATTCACAACGCCTTAACAACCGACTTCATTACTCAAATTATTGATGAAGATTGTGTCCGTGGTTTAGCGGTTATCCATGAAGGTACTGAAATTCTTAAGAAACATGGTGTTCCTGCAAAAGTTGCAGAATCAATGGTGGACCTCTTTGGTGTCTCCGGCATCTGTAACATTTTAGGTGCCATAAAAATGGCAAAATATCTCAAACTTGGACCAGATGACAACGTCGTTACAATCGCAACTGACTCATTTGACCGTTATCCATCAGTCATGCAAAATCTTCACGATAGAGAACTCGAAGTCACTGATCACGTCTTAGAAAGATGGTTCAAGGATGTCTTTGAAGATGCTGATACACGTTACGTTTTAGATACACGTGGTAAAGAAGCTAAAGAGAAACTCTTTAAACAAAAAGAATCTGACTGGTTAAAATTCGGCTATAAGAAAGAATATCTTGATTCAATGAAGAATCCAGAATTCTGGGAAAACGAATATAACAAAGTCTTCGAATACGACAAGAAGATTAAAGATATGCGTGGAAAGGAAATTAAATAATGAAAGTTTCATTTGAAGAAATCCTTAAAAAAGCAGAATCATATCAAAAAGATATGACAAAATTCCTCCGTGATATGGTTAAAATCCCATCTGAATCATGTGAGGAAAGAGATGTTGTTCTCCGCATCAAACAAGAAATGGAGAAGGTTGGCTTCGACAAAGTCGAAATTGACCCAATGGGTAACGTATTAGGTTATATCGGACACGGTAAACACCTCATTGCTATGGATGCCCACATTGATACAGTTGGTATCGGCGAAATCAAAAACTGGAAATTTGATCCTTATGAAGGTTTCGAAGATGATACCTACATTGGTGGACGTGGAACCTCTGACCAAGAAGGTGGTATGGCTTCAATGGTTTACGCTGGTAAGATCATCAAAGACTTAGGTCTTGAGGATGACTACACACTTCTTGTAACAGGAACTGTCCAAGAAGAAGACTGTGACGGTCTTTGTTGGAAGTACATCATTGAACAAGATAAGATCAAACCAGAATTTGTTGTTTCAACTGAACCAACAAGCTGCCAAATCTATCGTGGTCACCGTGGACGTATGGAAATCAAAGTTAACGTCCGTGGTATTTCCTGTCACGGTTCCGCACCAGAACGTGGTGATAACGCTATTTATAAAATGGCTGACATCATTAAAGATATTGAGAAACTCAACGAAACTGGCTTAGCATATGATCCATTCTTAGGAAAAGGTACAGTTACAATTTCTCAAATCTTCCATAAGTCGCCAAGTCGTTGTGCAGTCGCAGACGGCTGCTGGATTTCACTTGATAGACGTTTAACAGTTGGTGAAAATGACAAAACTTCTATAGCAGAAATTGAAAATTTACCATCAGTCAAACGCGCTAAAGCTGAAGTCACAATGTATGATTATGAACGCCCAGCTTATACTGGTCTTGTTTATAAACAAGAATGTTACTTCCCAACCTGGGTTATTCCTGAAGAATCAGTCTATGTTCAATCAATGAAACAAGGCTACGAAGGATTATTCGGAAAAGCACCAGTTATTGATAAGTGGACATTCTCAACCAACGGCGTTTCAATTATGGGACGCTTTGGAATTCCTTGCTTAGGCTTTGGCCCAGGCGATGAAAAAGAAGCTCACGCACCAAATGAAAAGACACGTAAACGTGATCTTGTCATCTGTGCAGCTTTATACGCAACAGTTCCATGTCTCTACTTAGAGAACTTAAAGAAATAAGGAGTTAAAAAATGGAAAAAATTACACCAAAATTCGCTGGTCGTCACCTCATTACTCTTGAGGACTTCACCAAAGAAGAAATTGACTACATGCTCAAAGTCTCACATGAGATGAAAGATGCATTCTATGCCAACGAACCAATGCCTTTCTTAGAAGGCAAAACAGGTTTCTTGATGTTCTTTGAACAATCAACACGTACAAGAAACTCATTTGAAAGTGGTATGGCACAATTAGGTGGCCACGCTACATTCTTAGATACATCGATGATGCAAATCGCTCATGGTGAATCCGCAAAAGATACAGCAGTTATCCTTTCTTCATTCGGTCA
>Ga0310696_10001697_pt1 | contig 31323 bp, 26 predicted proteins | sample AusTroGonzalo_MG_4_FD_203885 | JGI IMG/M metagenome (GOLD analysis project Ga0310696, IMG submission 203885) | Bovine rumen microbial communities from tropical cattle in Woodstock, Queensland, Australia - Gonzalo_02 (v2) (version 2) | ecosystem: Host-associated > Mammals > Digestive system >... | reverse complement strand
GGCGTCGGAACCGGGGATGGCGCTCTTGACTGCCACGACGATAGTGTCGCCAACAGTGGCATAACGATGGTGGGTACCGCCAAGCACACGGATGCAAAGGACTTCCTTCGCTCCGCTGTTGTCGGCTACCTGTAAACGTGTTTCCTGCTGTATCATAATTACTTGGCTTTTTCGATGATTTCAACTAATCTCCAATTCTTGGTCTTGCTGAGGGGGCGGGTCTCCATGATGCGGACGGTGTCGCCGATACCGCACTCATTCTTGTCGTCCTGAGCAACGAACTTCGTGGTCCTCTTGACGAACTTGCCGTAGAGGGGGTGCTTCTCCCTGACCTCGGAGGACACGATGATGGTCTTGTCCATCTTGTCGCTGACCACTATGCCTATTCTTTCCTTGCGAAGATTTCTTTCCATGGGATATCTAAATTAAATCAGTGACTTTTCTTTCTCGGCGAGGATGGTGATCATGCGAGCGATATCCTGCCTTACTTTCTTGAACCTGGACGTATCCTCTAATGGAGAGATAGCGTGATTGATCTTCATGGTATCAAGATTGGCCTTTTCAATCTCGATGCGGTCGCGCAGATCCGCTACGGACATTTCGCGTACTTCTGAAACTTTCATTTTCTTTCTCCATTAATATTATTCGACATAATCTCTGCGGACGACAAACTTGGTAGCCACGGGGAGCTTGTTTGCCGCGAGGCGCATGGCCTCCTTGGCGACGGGAAGGGACACACCCTCGGCCTCGAAGATGATGCGGCCGGGAGTGATCGGAGCTACGAATCCGTAGGGATCGCCCTTACCTTTACCCATACGGGTGGAGAGGGGCTTCTTGGTGACAGGCTTCACAGGGAAGACCCTGATCCAGATCTGACCCTCACGGTTCATATAGCGGGAGATAGCCTGACGGGCGGCCTCAATCTGCTGGGCGGTAAGCCAGCAATTCTCGAGAGTCTTAAGTCCGAAGGAACCGAACGCAAGCTGGTTGCCACGCTGGGCGTTGCCCTTCATGCGGCCTTTCTGTTCCCTTCTAAATTTTGTTCTCTTAGGTTGTAACATTGCTGTATAACTTTAAAAATAATTTCAAACTTCCCCTAAATCCCTGAGAATCAGCTGGTTGGGCGCACTTCTCCTCAATTTCGGGACTGCAAAGATAGTAATAATTTTTGAATTTGAAATATTTTTAAGATAATTTTTAACATATTTTCGACAGGAAAACTCGCAGGTTAACTCTCGCCTTTTCAGCGACTTAACAAACCTTGTGGAAAACTTTTTCGCACGATTTTCGACAGGCCCTCCGAGCCCATTTTCCCACCCTTCCCGCAACCTTCCACCCGCGGTCGAAGGATGCCGGCACTTTTGGCGAAAACGGCCACTTCCTTCCACCGACGGTCGAAGGTTATTTTCTGGCGAGATATTTGAAGCGAAAAAGTCCGTATATTTGTAGGCTATGAAGAATAAGAGCGGCATAATACTTTTCGTCGCGGTGGCGGCCGTCCTGGTGGCGGCCAGCCTGCGCAGCCCGTATTCCGCCGCACAGAACAGGGGCCAGAAGGGCGTCTACATGGCCTACTATGTGGACCAGGGCGACACCATCTTCTACGCCGAGCTGCCGCCCGTGTGGTGCTTCCCGAAGGGAACGCGCCGCGACAAGAAGGACTGGCGCAACTACTACAAGCTCGTCTACAATTTCAACAAGGTATATCCCTACGCTATAATGGTGAGCAAGGTCCTCAACCACGTGGACAGCACCATGGACGCCAACAACTTCAAGCGTGCCGAAGAGAACCGCTACACCAGCGAGTGGCAGAAGCAGATCCTGAAGGACTTCGAGCCCATCATCCGGAAAATGTCCGTCTCGCAGGGCCAGCTGCTGATGCGCCTGGTCGACCGCGAGACCTCGCGGACTTCGTACAAGATAGTAAAGGACTACAGGAGCAGCGTTTCGGCGGTCTTCTGGCAGGGCGTGGCGCGCCTCTTCGGCCAGAACCTCAAGAGCGCGTACGACCCGAAGGGACAGGACGCGCAGACCGAAGAACTAGTGAAAGCCTGGGAAGCCGGAGAGTTCGACCGGCTCTACTACTCGGTGTTCATGGAGTGGCCGACCCCGACCAAGATCCCGGAGAAATACCAGTACTGACCCCCTTCCATCCAGTCATCCAGCACGACCAGACGCGCCCCCGTGGGCAGCGTCAGGTCCGCCTGGCTGTGCAAGTGCCCGAAAATGAAGCAGTCCACGTGCTGAACGGAAGAAAAATCCATCGCCCATTTGTACAGCGGCTCAGACTCGCCCTGGAAGACGTGCTTCTCGCCCCCGGCCAGGCGGCTGTGGCGCGACCATCCCAGGCCGAGCCGGAAGGCGAGCCAGGGATGGAGAGTGCTGAACAGCCACTGGATGGGCCGGCACTTGAACACTGCGTTCATGAACTTGTAGCCGTGCTGCCCGGGCCCCAGGCCGTCGCCGTGCCCGACGCAGAAGACCTTGCCCCCGATCTCCACCAGCTGCGGCTGCTCACGCACGACGGTCATCCCCAGCGAAGAGAAATACGAGTAGCACCAGATGTCGTGGTTCCCGGGGAAGAAATAGACCTTCACCCCGGCGTCCATAAGGTCCAGAAGCTCTGCGAAAACCCGCACGTAGCCCTTCGGGACCACGTCGCGGTATTCGTACCAGAAATCCCAGATGTCGCCAAGCAGATACAGTGCAAGGGTGGTGTCCCGGGGAATCCCCCGCAGGAATGACACGAAGCGCGCCTCTCGGGCGGCCGGGTCGCGGACATCGAGCCCGAGATGGACGTCGGAGACGAAATATACCCCCTTGCGCTCAGGCATGGATTATCTCATGGAGAAGAATATGACCACGAGGCCGACGATAGCGCAGTAAAGTGCGAACCAGCGGAGACGGGCTTTCTTCACCAGCGCGATCATCACCTTGCAGGCGAAAAGTCCCGACACGAATGCAGCGAGGAAGCCCACCAGGAGCGGGAAAGCGCCGACGGAAGAGGAAGCGACGTCGCCGCCCACCAGGTCGAGGAAAGCCTCGCCGAGTATGGGCACCAGCACCATCAGGAAGGAGAACTGCGCGACTTCGCTGCGCTTGACTCCGCAAAGCAGGCCTGTACTGATGGTGGTTCCGGAGCGGGACAGGCCGGGGATGACGGCGAACGCCTGTCCGACGCCGACCACGAAAGCCTGCCACCAGCCGATGCCATTGCGGTATTGCCGGGCCGCTACCTTGCCGCGGCCTCCATAGATGTCGGAGAAGAACAGCAGCATGGCCGTCACAACCAGCGCCAGCCCCACGACCAGCAGAGAAGAGAACAGCGACTCCACCTTGTCCTTGAAGAACATTCCCACGATGAAAACGGGAATCATCGAGAGGCAAATCTTCAGGATGTAGTCGGTCTCGTCGTTGTATTTGAACTTGAAGAGCCCGCAGAGGAGCTTCCAGATCTGCTTGCGGAAGACGATGATCGTGGCAAGTACGGTGGCGACGTGGACGGTGATCTCGAAGACGAGGTCTTCCGCCGCTTCCACTCCGAGGATTTCGCGGCCGATGACGAGGTGGCCGCTGCTGCTGACGGGCAGGAACTCCGTGAGTCCTTGGATCAGCCCGAGTACGAGAGCCTGCAACCAGTTCATAGCCTACTCCTTCTTTCCGCGTTCCTTCACGAGGCCCATTATGGCGACTATCCCGATGACCACGCCGGCGAGGATCACCAGCGGAGCGGCCACGAGACGCCTGAAGTCGAACATTGCATAATTGAACACCTGCGGATCCTTCACGCCTCCGCCCATCATCAGTATATAGCCCGCCACCATCACCAGCACTCCGATGATGAGAAGCTTCAGCCCCTTCGCGGTGACGGCCATCTTTGGATTGTCTTCCATATCAATAGTATAATTCATCCTTGCCGGAAGCGACAAGCTTGTTAACGACGAAATAGGTGCTGATCACGCAGATCAGCACGCCGCTGACCAGCACGATGCCCATCACCAGGAGCAGGAGCTTCAGCGAGAATATCTCGAACAGCTGCGCGAACTCGCTGCGCACGAAGAACAGCAGGCCGATCAGCAGCAGTATGGCGATGAAGGCCGAGAAGAGCCCCTGGAACACCGCCTGGACCATGAACGGACCGCGTATGAACGAGCGCGTGGCACCCACGAGCTTCATGGTGTGGATGGTGAAGCGGCGTGCGAAGACATTGATTCTCACGGTGTTGTTGATGAGCACGAAGGAGATGAACAGCAGCAGCACGATAAGGATGCCCAGGAAAATGGAAATCTTCCTGAGGTTGGAATTCAGGGCCTCTATCAGCGACTGCTGGTAGTCCACCTCGTCCACTATGGGCGAAGCGAGGATCTGCGGCTTGACGATATCGAGGCTGTCGGGCGAGACGTACTCGGCCTTGAGCCTGACGTTGATCGAAGCCGGGATGGGCGAAGCCTCGAAGATCTCAAGGAACCCCTCGCCCAGCATCTGCTCCATCTCGCGCGTGCCCTGGGCCTTGGAGACGAACTCCGTGGAATGCACGAAATACATGGAGTCCAGCACCACCTGATACTCAAGTGTCTGGGCGTCGCTGACCTCGGGCTTCATCAGCACGGAGATCTGCATGTGCTCCTTGAAGTAGTCCGACACGCCCTTGGCGTTGACCAGCAGGAGGGCCGCGACGCCGACCAGCAGCAGCACGAGGCTGATGCTTATCACCGAGGAAAGGTAAGCGCTGCGCAGGCGGCGGCGCATCATTTTGTTCTCTGCCTTGGACATGCGGCGGTAGTGCAATCAAAACTCAAAGATAGTGAAATATCGAAATATGAAAAAAAAATCTTACCTTTGTACTCGTATATTGTTATTTGTAAACAAAATGGAAGAGTCCGTAAAAAGAGTACTGTTCGTCAATTCCGAAATGTCCCCATACCTTCCGGAATCTCAAATAGCATCCATTGGCCGCCATCTTCCACAGGGTATCCAGGAGAAGAAGAAGGAGATCCGCTCGTTCATGCCCCGCTACGGCTGCATCAACGAGCGCAAGAACCAGTTGCATGAGGTCATCCGCCTCTCCGGAATGAACATCATCATAGGCGACGTCGACAGGCCGCTCATCATCAAGGTAGCGTCCATCTCCGCAGCCCGCCTCCAGGTCTATTTCATCGACAACGACGACTACTTCCGCCGCAAGCAGACATACTTCGACGACGAAGGCCGCTTCTTCGCCGACAACGGCGAGCGCGCCGTATTCTTCGCCCGCGGAGTCCTCGAGACCGTCAAGAAGCTCCGCTGGGCTCCGGACGTGATCCACTGCCAGGGATGGATATCCCATGTCCTCCCCCTCTATCTCAAGAAGGCCTACAGGGACGACCCCATCTTCTCCGGCAGCAAGGTAGTCCTGTCGCTGTTCGACGACACCCCGAAGGACATCCTCGGCAAGGATTTCCGCAATACAATATGCTTCGGCGGCATCACGCCGGGGGACGTTCCGCTGCTGGAGACTCCCGATGGCATAAATCTTGCGAAAACAGCAGCGCAGTATTCCGACGGCATCATCCTCGGCTCCGCAGACGTCGACCCGGACCTCGTGTCCTGGTGCAAGGGACTCGGCCTCCCGGTCCTCCCCTTCGACGCCGCTTCGCTCGAGAGCGGACGGTACATCGACGAATACGACAGTTTTTATGATCAGTTGTAAACGATGATTTCTCGACTCCTGAAATGGATCTGCGGCACCGCTGCCGCCGCGACGCTCATCCTTGGCGCACACTCCTGCATCAAGGTTGACAGCTCGCTGGGTTCCAACCTCATACCGCTTTCTCAGCTCTACGACGTATATACCCTGGAGTTCCCCCTGACCGACATCACCATGAAGATGCTGGACAGCCTCTCCGGGTACTCCAACACCCGCATCACCTTCGGCGCCGTCCGTGACGAGGAGTTCGGCCTCACCACGCGCGCCTGCGCGCTTTCGCTCGTCCCCGTCCTCGACTCGATAGACTTCGGAAAGAACCCCGAGTTCCACTCCTTCCGCTTCACGGCCGCCAGGGACACCATCAGCTACGCCTACGCTTCGGATGAGAACATCCTCCAGAACGTCAACGTCTATGAGCTCGAGAACCCCATGGACTTCACCTTCGTGGACCTTAACACCCCCGTGGCGCACAAGAGCGAAAGGGTCACCGACGGCATCCCCGTGTACAATGGCAAGGATTCCCTGACCTTCCGCTTCAACCGAGCCTTCGGCGAGAAGTACATGAAGATGACCACCGAGGACCTTCAGGACATGGGCAAGTATCTGGAGAAGTTCCCGGGCATCTATATCGACACCGACGTGCCGGAAGGCCTCGGGGGACGCATCAACATGTTCAACCTCCAGATGGGCGTCAACGTCTCCTACAACTATATCACGAAGGACTACGCCCAGCTCAACTTCTCGGCCGAGTACGACGGAGTGCGCAAGGACTCTTCGTTCGTGTTCCTCTTCAGCCCCAACGACTTCTTCGACCTCGACTCGCTCATCACGCTCAAGAAGAACAACAGCGAGTACGCCGACTACTACACTTTCCCGCAGTACTGCTTCAACACCACTTCGCACGAGACTCGCGGGCGTGAAGGCAGGCCTACGGAGAAGATCTGCATCGAGGGCGGCGGCGGCCTGAAGGCCGTCTTCTCCGCCGAGGAGATCCTCCGCCGCCTGCGCGAGGACATCTCCAAGCACGGCGACCCCGCCAGCGCGGTAGTCACAAGGGCCACCCTGGTGCTGCCCTTCGAGTTCCCGGACGACTACACCGAGATGTTCCGCTATCCCGACTACATCAGTCCCACCTGCCGCTTGAGCTATGAGGACGGCGTGTCGTTCGCCAGCCTGACCGACGTCTCCTCCACCAGCGAGGATCCCGGAGAGCTGAACCGTTCGCTGCTGCAGTACGCCCCCGACGTCACGTACCACATCCAGAAGCTCCTGCAGACCACGTCTTCGACCAAGCTCTCCAACTACGACATCTGGACGCTCCTTATGAGCACTGAGTATTTCACATCCGAGTACGACAGCTCCGCCGCCATGAGCGAGTACCTGTACCAGATGCAGCAGATGATGTACCTCAACCAGCTCTACGGCTATGGCGGCTACGGCGGGTACGGCGGCTACGGATACGGCGGATATGGCTATGGTTATGGCGGTTACGGATACGGCTATGACAGCTATGGCTACGGTTACGGCTACTCCAACTACTACAGCATGGCCATGCTGGCGTCGATGTATTCCAACTCTGGATCGTCGTCCAACAGGAAGTCCAAGATAGAGATGGACAAGGACCGCTACTTCAACGCAGCCCTGAACGGGCCGGAAGCCCCCAGCGGCCGCGTCCCGACGATGCGCGTTATCTACGCGTTACCGAAGGAGGCGGATTAGATTCCTTCGCTCCGCTCGGAATGACATTCGGCACTCGAAGGGACAGAGGGGCGCTCGGAATGACACCCGCTGTCATCCTGAGGAGGCCGAAGGCCGACGAAAGGATCTTTTACGGAATGACAATAAAAATGAGGATGGCCCTTGGGGGTCATCCTCTTTGTGTTAACGCTTTTTCTGCTACTACTCTCCGAGTTTCTCTTTGACCTTGTCAATAGCGTCCTGGACGGTAGCGATGGCGCTGGTTTCCTCATCCGGGATTTTAATGCCAAACACCCTCTCGAACTCCATGAGGAGCTCAACGGTATCGAGAGAGTCAGCACCGAGATCATTGGTGAAGTTGGCGGTCTCAGTGACCTCCGAAGCCTCGACGCCGAGCTTGTCGACGATGATCTCCTTAACCTTTTTTACGATTTCCTCGTACTGCATAATAGTAAGATTTAGTTTATGTTTTAAAAATACACTGCCTAGTCTATGTTCCGCAAAGTAAACAATTATTTTTCAATTTTCCAAACTTGCGGTCTTTTTGTCTTTGCTCAGCTCCATCCATATCCTCAAGCCATTCAGCGAATTCAGCAGGTAGAAGGCATACTTGACCACATATATCGCGGAGTACTGGTCGGCGGAATGCCTGAGCGATACGCTCCACATCACGACGGATGAGATGTTCACCAGGATCCAGAAGACCCACTGCTCCATGTACGCCGTAGAGAGGAGATACTGTCCGAGGATGTTGCACACCATGCTCACCGCATCCATCAGCACCGCAACCTTCAGGAACTGCCCTGCAGCATCCTTGTCCACGGCGGACAGAATGAGATATACAATTATCGTTCCAACGAAAAACAGCGCCGAATACAGCAGCCATTGCTTCCCGGTGAACCGTCTGGCTTTCACCTGTTTATGCGCTTCCGCCCCCCTCTTTCTCCACTGGGCGAAGCCGATGAACTGCATCGGGACGAAGTACAGGCCGTTGATGATGGCGTTGCCCAGGCCGGCGCCGCCCCGGCGCCAGTTCACATAGCACATCACGGCGTAGATCGCCACATCCAGCAGGCCGAAAAGGAAGGTAAGTATCCGGCCGTTGGCGGAAAACACTACGCTGAGGATGCCCATCAGCGAGCCGAAGGCCGCGATGAGCAGGCCGATGCGGCCACTCTCGGCTGCACTGAACTTCAGGACCGTGGTCAGCACGATCGCCACCGTCATCCCTATCAGGATGAACGCGTTGAACCATTTGTTGAATTTCTCTTCCATGCTCTTTATTTGTGCCCGCACGTTATGGCGGTTTTGGGCGTAACCTGCGGGAAATGCCCGCAGGTTGTGCTATTTTTCCCCGGAACCTGCGGGCGGGGCCAGGGCGGCGAGGATGCGGGCGGCGAGGGCAGGGCCGACAAGCTTCGCGATGTCGGCCTGCGGCGCCGCCGCGATGCGCGCCACGCTCCCGAAATGCATCAGCAGCCGCTGCTCCGTCTTCTCGCCCACCCCGGGGATCTCGCGGAGGGCGGAATGCACCTGGGCCTTGCTGCGCAGGTCCCGGTGGAACGTGATGCCGAAGCGGTGCGCCTCGTCGCGTATCTGCGTGATGACGCGGAACGCCTGGGAGTTCCTGTCCAGGAAAAGCGGATACGGGTCCCCTATCCTGATCACCTCTTCCAGACGCTTGGCGAGGCCCACTATCGTCATCCTGTCCTGGATGCCCAGCTCGCACAGGGCCTCCCAGGCCTGCCCCAGCTGGCCCTTGCCGCCGTCGATCACCACCAGCTGGGGCAGGTCGTCCGGAGCCTCGGCCAGCAGGCGTGAATAGCGGCGGTTCACGATCTCCTTCATCGAAGCGAAGTCGTTCGCTCCCACCACCGTCTTTATCTTGAATTTCCTGTAATCCTTCTTGGAAGGCACCCCGTCCCGGAAGACGACGCACGAAGCTACCGGATTGGTACCCTGGATGTTGGAGTTGTCGAAGCACTCCATGTGCACCGGAGCCTCCTTCATCCCCAGCGCCTTGCGCACGTCCTCCACCACCGCGGCGTGGAAGGCGTCCGGGTCGGTGTGCTCGCGCTGCTTGAAGGAGTTGAGGCACATCTCCTTGGCGTTCTTCATACTGAGCGTGAGGAGCGCAAGCTTGTCGCCCTTGACGGGAATGCGGAACTCCACCCCCGGGATCTCCACGTCGGGCAGGAAGGGCACGATGATCTCGCGCGACAGCTCCCCGAACTTGGACTCGATCTCGGCGATGAACGCGCTCAGCACTGAAGCCTGCTCCTCCTCTATGTTCATCCGGAAGCCGAGGTTGAGCGACTGCACGACCGAGCCGGAACGGACGCGAAGGAAATTGCCGAAGGCTTCGTTCCCTTCGAAAACGAGCGAGAATACGTCCGCGTCGGTGTCCCGGGCAGCACTGATGATCGAGTGCGCGTAATGCTTCTCCAGCGCATCTATCTTGTCCTTGAACTCCTGTGCGCTCTCGAAGTCGAGGGCCTCGGCGGCCTGCGACATCCGCTCGCGGTAGCGGCGCAGGATGTCGCCCACGCCGCCTTTCAGCAGCGAAGTGATCTCGTCTATCCATCCCCCGTACTCCTCCGTCGAAACGGCCCCGACGCAGCAGCCCCGGCATTTCCCGATATGGAAATCCAGGCAGGGCCTGACCTTACCGCGGAGTATGGTGTCGGAGTCTATCTTTATCTTGCAGGAGCGGACGGGATAATGCGCGCTGAAAAAATCCAGCAGGCCGTGCGCGTAAGTGGCTGAGCTGTAGGGGCCGAAGTAGCGCGAGCCGTTCTGCGCCAGCCGCCGCGTCAGGAATACCCGCGGATACGGCTCCGCGGTCACGCATATCCAGGGATAGGTCTTGGAGTCCTTGAGAAGGATGTTGTACTTGGGCTTGTACTGCTTGATGAGATTGTTCTCCAGCAGCAGGGCGTCGGCCTCCGTATCCACCACGGAGTACTGCACGTCGACTATCTTCGAGACCAGGATGCGGGTCTTGGTATTGAGCCGCTCCGCAGGCACGAAATACTGGTGGACACGCTTGAACAGGTCCTTGGCCTTGCCCACATAAATCACATTTCCCTCGGAGTCGTAGTATCTGTACACTCCGGGGGAATGCGGCAAAAGGTCTATCTTTTCCCTGACTTCCACTATTTCGCGATGGCCGCGACGGCGTCCTCCAGGGCCTTGCCGCGAAGGTCGCGCTTGACGATCGTACCGTCGGGGCCGAAGAGGATCACGTGCGGGATACCCTCGATGCCATAGAGGGAGGCGGGCTCCTGGTGGCCGTTGTTCATCTGGTTCCAGGTGATGCCGTAGACGACGGCGGTGTCGATGGTGTTCCTCCAGTTCATGCCGCGGCTCTCCTCCCAGACAGCCACGCTGAGGATGTCGAACTTGTCGCCGTGGTACTTGTTATATACGTTGACGATGTTGGGAAGCTCGGCCTTGCACGGAGGGCACCAGGGGGACCAGAAGTCCACGAGGATGTACTTGCCCCTGCCCACGTAGTCGGAAAGCTTGCGCTGCTCGATGTTGAGCGTGCCGTCGGGGTTCTCGCCCAGGACATGGTCCACGGTGAAGTCCACGAAGGGCTGGCCTTCCTTGGTGCGGACCTTGGCATCGAGCCCGTCCAGGATGCTCTTGACGAAGGGCTCCTCCTTGAAAGCGTCGGAGAGACGGCCGATGGCGTCCTTGAGCTCGTCGGGGTCGGCATAGTAGTAGCACTCCTGAAGGGCCATGAGAGCCACGGTGTCGTTCGGATACTTCTTCATGGTAGCGAGGCTCACGTCCACCATCTTCTTGACGGCCACTTCCTCGGCGGCTTCGGGATCCTCGGCGGCCCTGTACTCGTCCATAATCTTCTGCATCTCAGCCTCATAGGCCGCTGTCTTCTCGGCGTTGGTCTTCGGGCCGCTGTTGCAGGCGACGGCCGCGAGAATCACGGCAACCGCCACAAATAGAAATCTTTTCATTGTATAGTCTTGTTTTGAATCGTGCAAAATTACTAATTATTTTCTTCTACATCAGCAAGTTGGAGATGAAAATAACTATGATGGCGGCGGGGGCGACGTAGCGGATGAAGAAGTACACCACGTCGAACACCCGGGAGTTGAAGCGCAGCGAGCCGCCGCCGGTAAACTCGTCGCGCACGTCCATCTTCTTCATCTTCCATCCCACGAAGAACACGAACAGCAGGCTGCCGAAGGTCATCAGGAAGTCGGAAGTCAGGTGGTCGCAGGCATCGAAAATGGTCATTCCGAATACGTGGAAGTCCTTCAGCGGACCGAACGACAGCGAGCAGAGCACGCCCAAGGCCCAGCAGCCCGCGAAAAGCAGGGCCACGGCCGTGGTGCGCGACATCCTGCGCTGGTCCACCAGGTACGCCACGCCCACTTCCAGCATCGAGATGGAAGAAGTCAGGGCGGCGAACAGGATGGTCAGGAAGAACAGGATGGCCACGATGTTGCAGAGCCAGGGAGCGTCTGCGCCCATCGTCGAGAAGATGAACGGCAAGGTCTCGAAGATGAGTCCCGGGCCGGCGCCGGGCTCGATGCCGGCGGCAAAGACTGCCGGCATGATGGCGAAGCCGGCAATGATGGCGAACAGCAGGTCGAACATCGCCGTGAAGACGCCCGTGGCCAGAAGGTTCTCGTCCGACTTGAGATACGACGCGTAGGTCAGGATGCAGCCCACGCCCAGCGACAGCGAGAAGAAGGCCTGGCCCATGGCCGAGAGCAGGGCCGAACCCGTAAGTTTCGAGAAATCTGGATGTATCAGATAGTCGATGCCGGCCGCAGCACCCGGAAGATTCACCGAGTAAAGCATGATCAGCACTATCAGCACGAAGAGCACGGGGGTGGTGAGCTTGGTGAAACGCTCGATGCCACCCTTGACGCCGAATATGATGACCACGGCATTGACAAGCATGAAGACGGTATGGAAGATGATCGGGGCCCAGGTCGATGAAATGAAGCTCCCGAACACTGCGGAGTGCTGCTCCCTGCCCACCGCCGGGTCGGAGAACGACAGCGAGAGCGACTTAAGGAAATACTCTATGGACCAGCCGCCTACGACGCTGTAGTAGGAAAGGATGATCAGCGGAGTGAACACCGTCAGGAATCCCATCCATTTCCAGCGCGTGCCGGGGGCGAGCTTCTCCATGGCCCCGAAGGTGCTCAGATGCGTCCTCTTGCCTATGATGGACTCCGCGAGGAAAATGGGAATGCAAAGGAACACCGCGGAAGCCAGATAGACCAGGATGAACGCAGCGCCGCCGTTCTGCCCCACCATGTAGGGGAAACGCCAGATATTGCCCAGGCCGATAGCCGAACCGGCCATCGCCATGATCGCAGTGAAACGGTTGTTGAAACTGCCCCTGTCCTTAGCCATGGCCTACAGGATGAAATTGGTGAAGAAAATGAGGAGCACCGCGATGGGCGCAATCCATTTGATAAGGAAATACACCGTATTGAACACCGGGGCGTTGCGCCGCTTGGTGCCGCCGTTGGTGAACTCGTCACGCACATCCTCCTTCTTCATCACGAAGCCCACGAACACCACGGACAGGAAGGCCATGATGAGCAGCAGGATGTTGGAACAGGTCCAGTCGAACATGTCGAAAATGCCCATATCCGCGACCTTGATGCCGCTCAGCGGTCCGAAGGAAAGCGAGCAGAGCGTGCCTGCAGAACCGCAGATGATGAACATCAGGGCCACGGCGCGGCCCCGCTTCATATCGAATTTCTCGATGAGGAAAGCCGTACCCACCTCGATGAGGGAAATGAGCGAAGTCATAGCCGCCACGATGACGGTGAAGAAGAACAGCACGGCCGCAACGGTGCTGAGCGCGGGAGCCTCAGCACCCATCTTGCAGAAAATGTACGGGATGCTCTGGAAGATGAGGCCGGGGCCGGCGCCCGGCTCGATGCCGGCGGCGAAGACGGCCGGCATGATGGCCAGGCCGGCCAGCAGCGCGAAGAGCAGGTCGGAGACGGCAGTTCCCGCGCTCGAAACCAGGATGTTCTCGTCCTTGCGCACATAAGAGCCGTAGGTGATGATGATGCCCATTCCCAGCGAAAGGGAATAGAAGCTCTGCCCCAGGGCGAAAGCGAATGTCCTGGGAGTGAACTCACTAAAATCGGGCCTGAACAGGTATTTGACTCCGTCACCTGCCCCGGGGAGGCTCATCGAATACAGGGCGATGGCCACGACCAGGATGAACAGGACCGGCAGGATGAATTTGCTGAACTTCTCGATGCCGGCCTTGACGCCGAACGCAACGACTGTTGCAGAGACCGCCAGGAACACCAGATGCATCACGACGGGAGTCCAGGTAGAGGAAACGAAGCCGGAGAACAGACCGCTCGCCGCCTCCGGAGCCGTCCTGAGGAACTCCAGCGAGCAAGCCTTGAAGAAATACTCGAGGGACCAGCCTCCGATGACGCTGTAGTAGGACGCTATGAGCGTCGGGATAAGGATGGGGAGGACGCTGACATACTTCCAGAACTTCCTGCCTGGGGCAAGCCTTACGAATGCGTCGCGGGCATTAGAGTGGCTGCGCCTGCCTATCATCACTTCCGCGATGAAGATGGGCAGCGAGAAGAGTACCGTCGCGACAATGTAGATCAATACGAACACCGCACCGCCGTGCTCACCGACCATGTAGGGGAAACGCCAGATGTTTCCGAGGCCTATGGCCGACCCGGCCATGGCGAAAATAACGGCAGTCCGGCTGCCGAAGCCTTCTCTCTTCCTTTCCATCTTTACTACTACTAACTAACTGTATATAAAGGCTTAAAGCCTATTCTTCGCGTCTCTTGTACACCACGAACTCGTAGGTGTAGCTTGTCGCTTCGTCCGTGTGCGTCTCGGACACCGACTCCTTCTCCCAGAAGGCGTCCTCGATGACGGGGAAGAACGCGTCCGCATCCGGGATGGTCGTATGGACGTGCGTGATGTACAGCGTGTCCATGTCCATCAGCGCGGCGCGATAGACCGAAGCGCCGCCCATGATGAAGCACTTGTCGGCTCCCGTCTCCTCCGCGGCGGCATACGCTTCCGCAAAGGAATTGACGCAGACGACATCATCCGGAATCGGGTCCCACCCGAGGTTCAGGACTATGTTCTTCCTGCCCTTCAGCGGGCGGAAAGGCAGGGAGAAATAGGTCGTACGCCCCATTATGACGGGGTGTCCCTTTGTCTTCTCCTTGAAATATTTCAGGTCCTCGGGCAGGTGCCAGGGCAGCCCGCCCTTCACGCCGATGGCCCAGTCGTCGGCCACGGCCACTATAAGGCATTTCTCCATACTCATACTGCTACCGGGGCCTTGATCGCCGGCCAAGGGTCGTACCCTTCCAGCGTAAAGTCCCCGTAATCAAAGTCAAATATACTCTTCACTTCCGGGTTGATGCGCATCCTGGGCAGCGGGCGCGGCTCACGCGAGAGCTGCTCGGCCACCTGGTCGAAGTGGTTGAGGTAGATGTGGGTGTCGCCCGTAGTGTGGATGAACTCGCCGGGCTGCAGGCCGCAGACCTGGGCTATCATCATTGTCAGTAGCGAATAGGAAGCTATGTTGAACGGCACCCCGAGGAAGGTGTCCGCGCTGCGCTGGTAGAGCTGGCAGGAGAGCTTCCCGTCCGCCACGTAGAACTGGAAGAGGCAGTGGCACGGGGGGAGGGCCATCCTGTCCACTTCGGCAGGGTTCCAGGCGCTGACGATCATGCGGCGCGAGTTGGGGTTGCGGCGGATGGTATCCACGACCTGCGAGAGCTGGTCTATGGCGCGGCCGTCCGGGGCCGGCCAGCTGCGCCACTGGTGCCCGTACACGGGCCCCAGGTCGCCGTTCTCGTCGGCCCACTCGTCCCAGATGGAGACTCCGTGGTCCTTGAGATACTTGATGTTGGTGTCGCCGGCGATGAACCAGAGAAGCTCATAGATGATGGACTTCAGGTGCACTTTCTTGGTAGTGAGCAGGGGGAAGCCCTCGCTCAGGTCGAAGCGCATCTGGTAGCCGAACACGCTCTGCGTACCCACGCCTGTCCTGTCCTCCTTTATGACTCCGTGCTCGCGGATATGCCGCAGCAGATCGAGATACTGTTTCATTCTATCGTCCTGAAAGCAAAGATGATAGCCTCTTCGTACACTTCGCCCGGGCGGAGCACGGTGCTGGGATACTCGGGCTTGTTGGGCGAATCCGGGAAGTGCTGGCACTCCAGGGCAATGCCGTCATAGTCATTGTAGATGTGGCCCTTCTTGCCCACGGGGCAGCCGGAAAGCCAGTTGCCGGTATAGATCTGGATGCCCGGCTGGGTGGTGAAGATCTCCACGAGGCGTCCGCTCTTCTCCGACCAGAGCTTGGCCGCCGCCTGCAGCTGGCCGGGCTCGGCGCCGTCGATCACCCAGCAGTGGTCGTAGCCCTTGCCTATCTTGAGCGGCTCGAAATCTGCGTGGATGTCGCGGCCGACGGGCTTGGCGTTGACGAAGTCCATCGGGGTACCGGCCACGGGCTCGCTGTCGCCCAGCGGGATCTGGGTGGCGTCGGTAGGCAGATACTCCGAGCAGTTGAGCTTGAGCATATGGTTCAGGATGGTGCCGCTGCCCTCGCCGTCCATATTGAAATAGACGTGGTTGGTGAGGTTCACCACGGTCGGGGCGTCGCACTCGGCGGTCAGGGTGAGCTTCAGCTCATTGTCCTCGCTCCACTCGTAATGGGCTATGGCCTTCAGGTTGCCGGGGTAGCCCTGCTCTCCGTCCTCGGAGAAATACATGAACTCCACGGCGTCTCCCTGGATGCGGCTCTCCCACACCTTCTCGGCGAAGCCGTCGGGGCCGCCGTGCAGGTGGTTGGGACCGTTGTTGACCGGGAGGGTGTACTCCACTCCGTCAAGGGTGAACTTGCCGAGGGCGATGCGGTTGGCGAAGCGGCCGGGGACCTTGCCGAGGAACGGACCGTCCTTGATGTACGACTCGGGGTCGTCGTAACCCAGGGCCACGTCGGCGAGATTACCGTCCCTGTCCGGGACAATTATGGAGACGATGCCTGCGCCGATCTCGGAAAGTACGACGGCGGCTCCCTTGGAGTTGGTCATCGTATATAGATGGCCTGATTTCTTGATATCCATGTGTTTACGATTTAATACGACTTGAATGCTGTGCTATAAGGACTCCAGGACCTTGTACAGGCGCTCTTCCGGGGCATCCTTCATCAGGACCTTCTTCTCCCAGTCGAGCAGGTAGAGCGAAGGGATGGCGCGGATATGGTACAGGAGGTTGCCGCGTATGGCCTGGGTGGGATCATAGCCGACTATCCAGTCCGAGGGATACTCCGATATGGACTTCCTCCACTCGGCGATGTCTTCGTCGATGTAGATGGAAAGGATGGCCAGGCGGCCCGAAGCCACCTTCTCCGACAGGCCCGGGATGGCCTTGAGCCTGGCGGTGATGTCCCTGCAGGCCTTGCATCCGGGGTTGGAGAAGAAGATGAGGGTGTTGCGGGCTTCGGTATCGTAAAGGCGGTGCGAGCGGCCGGCGGCATCCCTGTACACGAAGTCCGCGGCAGGAGTGTTGATGGCGTTAAGTCCGCACAGGACGGCGTCGGCGGCATAAGCCGGGACAAGGTCGGGGTCGGTGAGTGAGGACGAAGCCAGACGTACGACATAGGGCTGATAGAGGTCTTCGTCGCGCATGGGAGAATTGGGATCGAACAGGTAATGCTCCATCATGCGGTTGAAGTATTCGAAGACATTGGACAGGGTGTCTGCCTTCTGGCAGGCTTCTATCTTGTCGAACAGGGCATAGACATGCTCCTTGCCCTGATAGATCTCCATGTTCTGGAGCAGCGTGATGTATGTGGCGAATGCTTCCTCGAACTTCGCTCCCGGGACGCCGCAGACGGTGACGGAGTCGCAATAAGTGCCCTCGGCCCCGGAGAAGAAACGGTCCCAGAAATGCTCCGCGACATAAGCTTCGCGGCCCTTTGCATTGTTGCTGTATACGACGGGGACCTGCACGTAAGGGAAGTCGCGCAAGGCCGCCGTCTCCTTGTCGGAACCGGCCTTCTTGCCGCTCCCGGCCCCGCATCCGGCCGCCAGCAAGGCGACCGTCAGCCAGACAAATGGTCTAATAGTCATTGTTCTCTTCAATTATCGCTTCGGAGACGTTGATGATGAAGTCTCCTATCTTTTCCAGTTCGTTGACCAGGTCCATGTAGAAGACCGCGGTCTGATAGTGCTCTCCGTCCTTCTCCACATTGGAGACGACCTCTTCGCGGAGGCTGTTGCGGTAGACGTTGATGTTGTACTCCGCGTCTGAGGCGTTGGAGATGTCGCGGAGGTCCTTGTATCCGATGCGGAGGTTGGTCAGCATGGCCTTGTACGCCTCCTCGACATAGTCCATGAGGCGGTTGAGCTTGCGCATCCTGACGGCGTCGAAGTGCTTGCCGTGGACATGGACGCGGCGCAGCATCCTTCCGATGGCTTCGCCGGAGTCTCCGAGGCTCTCCATCTCGCCGATGACCTTGTAGATGCTCCTGATGCGGACCTTGGACGCGCTGCTGAGCTCGCCCTTGGACACTTCGCCCAGGTACTGGGCTATCTCGTACTCAATATTGTCGGTGATGGACTCGTACTTGATGAGCTTGTCATTGATCTCCTCGAACTTCTCGGGGTCGGTCTCGTTGACGGCTTCACGTATATAGCCGAATCCCTTGTAGCATATCTCGCCGAAATGCACCACCTCGGAGCGGGCTTCGTTGAGCGAAAGCTCGGCGGTGCTGAGCGGACCGCTGCCGATATACTTGAGGCGGAACACTTCCTCCTCGCCCTTCGGCGACGGGACCATCCAGGTCACTATCTTCTCAATGACAGGAACGAACCAGATGAGTATCAATGTATTGATGACATTGAACAAGGTATGGAGGGAAGCCACGCTGAACGGCAGGGAAGCCACGAGGGCCTGGCGCGTCTGCTCGTCGGCCGCGCCGAAATCGGTCGTGGCAGGATTCGGGAAGCCGAACAGCTCCACGATCGAGCCGACCACGCGCAGGAACGGATGGAAGATGCAGAACACCCAGGTCACACCGAAGACGTTGAAGAGCATATGGGCCCGGGCAGTCCTCTTTGCCGATACGTTGGCGACCGATGCTGCAATGTTGGAAGTGATGGTGGTACCGATATTCTCGCCCAGAACCATCGCCGCGGCCATCTCGAAGGGGATGTAGCCATTCGCGACGAGCACCATGGTGATGGCCATCGTGGCGGCGGAAGACTGGAGCATCAGGGTCATCAGGGCGCCCGTGACCATGAAGATCAGGATCGAGCCTATGCCGAAGCCGGTCAGGTGCGACAGGAAGACGCGCACCGGGTCGTTGTCAAGGAGCAGCGTGGAAGTCTCGCGCAGGGTGCTGAGGCCCAGGAAGAGGAACGCGAAGCCCATCACGAACTCGCCGAAGCTCTTGTTATGCTTCTTCTTGGATGCTATCAGCAGGTATCCGAGGAACATCAGCGGCACCGCGATGGCCCCGAGGCTGAAGGAACCCCCGCCGAAGGACAGGGCGAAGATCCAGGCCGTGACCGTGGTACCGATGTTGGCACCCATGATGACGCCGATGGCATTGGCAAGCGACAGTAGGCCGGCATTGACGAAGCTCACGAGCATGAGGGTGGTGGCCGTGGACGACTGTACCAAGGCGGTGACGATGATACCGGTCAATACACGCTTGAACGCCGTCGAGGTCATGGCGGCCATGAAAGACCTGAGCTTGTCGCCCGCCATCTTCTGAAGTCCGCCGCTCATCAGGGACATTCCGTACAGGAACATTCCCAAGGATCCCAGCATGGTGCAGACCTGTAGGATTGTACTCATTGTTTTATCTTAGTCTGGTTCGGTGCGAATTTACGATTTTTTATTAGATTTGCCAAGTGATGAAAAGACGGCTCTGCACCATTCTCGCGCTTATGCTTGCGTTCACGCACGCAGGCGCGCAATTCTACTCCTCCGGGGACGACCCAGGAGGGGTCAGGTGGCACAGCATCACATCGAACAATTTCCGTATCATATACCCTGCCGGAAGCGACTCTCTGGCACTGCGTTACGGGCTGGAACTGGAGCGCTGGAGGCTGCCCCTTTCGGCCAGCATAGGCTACACTACGAACGCCAGTTACAGCAGGCCCCTGCCGGTCATCCTGCACGCATTCACCGCCGAAGCCAACGGCTCCGTGACCTGGGCTCCGCGCAGGATGGACCTCTATACCTGCCCTGACGCCACTTCGCCGGAGCCGATGCCCTGGGTTACGGAGCTCTCCATCCACGAGTCGCGCCATTCCGCGCAGATGCAGTTCACCCACGGGCACGGTTACGGGCTGTTCGGAGCCTTGACCGGAGAGCTGTTCGCCGGGGCCTTGGCGGGGCTGTATCCGGGGCCGGCGCTGCTCGAAGGCGACGCCGTGGCGGCGGAGACTTCGCTGTCGCGCGCCGGCCGCGGCCGCTCGGCTGATTTCCTGGAGTACTACCGCGTCAGCTTCGCGGAAGGAGACTTCCGGGACTTCTACCGCTGGCGCTGGCGCTCGCAGAAGGTCTTCACTCCCGACCATTACCGCGCCGGATACATGCTGGTGTCGGGGATGCGGTATGTCTATGACGATCCGCTGTTCTCCAAGAGATATTACGGCAATATTCTTTCTCCAACCCTTCCCCTGCCGTTCTTCGTCCTGCAGAAGACGATAAAGCAGGCGTCTGGCAAAAGCCTGAAGGCAAGCTGGCAGGAGATAGCGGCGGCGCAGCAGGCCCTCTGGGCCGCGGACGAGGCGGCGCGGGGGCCCTTTGGGCCCGTCCGGCCGCTCACGCCGCCTTCGCGCCGCTACACCGAGTATCTCAGCCCCGAATCGGCCGGAGGCGAAGTCTATGCCATACAGAAAGGGCTGACTTTCTCTCCCCGTCTGGTCCGTGTGCGCCCTGACGGGAAGACTTCCGTCGTCAGGCCCCTGACAAACGTGACGGAGCAGCTCAGGTATTCGGAGTCGTCCGGGCGCCTGTTCTGGAGCGAGACCGTACCTGACCCCAGGTGGACGCTGAAATCGTCCTCGCGGATATTCTACATCGAGCCCGGAAAGAGCCAAGCCCATGCGCTCACCCGGGAAGGCAATCTCTTCAATCCTTCGCCGGCGCCGGACGGCCTGGCCGTGGCCGTCACGGAGTATCCCGTGCACGGCGGAACCGCCGTGCGGATACTCGACGGCAGCGCCGGGACGACGCTTGAGCGCTATCCCGCCCCCGACAGCCTGCAGGTCGTGGAGACGGCCTGGTCCGGCGGGACCCTCGTCGCCAGCGCCATCTCCGATGCGGGTTTCGGACTCTATGACGTCAAGGACGGCTATCGCGAACTCCTTTCTCCGTCTCCGGTGAAAATCAAGCAGTTGCGCTCGTCGGACGATGGCGTGCTCTTCGTCTCGGACGGCCTCGGCGTCAACGAGCTGTACAGGCTAGGGACTGACGGCAATGCCGTCCGGCTGACCAACCACCGTTTCGGAGCGTCCGACTTCCTGCCCGATGCTTCGGGCGACAGCCTGACTTTCGCGGCTCTTACGAAGCAGGGCCGCCTCCTCTACCGCGAAGCCTTTGCCACAGAAGGCCGTCCGCTTCATAACAGATCCTTCTCCGCCCAGGCTGACCCTGCGGCTTCCCTGGTCGTCGTCGGTGCCCCCGCCGTCGTGCTGGACTCACCCGCCCGCACTGCCGGCTCCCCCTGGCCTGTCGCCGACCGCCTCTCCGAGCAGGAAGTCTCCCTTGCCGCCATACCCTACACCCACAAGGGCAACCCTTTCTCCGAGCCCAAGCCCTACCGCAAGCTGACCCACCTTTTCCGCCTGCACTCCTGGGCGCCTGTATTCATCGACTACGACGCCATTTCCAACGCCAGCGTCGAGTCCATTGCATCGTCCGCCGGGCTCGGCGCCACCGCATTCCTGCAGAACGACCTGGGTACTGCCACCGCCATCCTGGGCTATTCCGCTGCACGGACAGTTACCGACGGAACCCCTGGCTGGGACCATTCCTTCCACGGGAAATTCACCTACCGCGGGCTCTATCCCGTCATCGAACTGAGCTCTGACATCGGCGGACGCATGGCCCGCCAGTATCACTACAATACTCTGATATCCAAGAGCTTGATCCAGAGCTCCCTCGAAGGAAGCGACACTGATACTCCGCATTTCCTGGTTTCCGCCAAGGCCTATATCCCCTTTGTCTTCTCCCGCAACGGATGGCTCCGGGGATTCATCCCGCAGGTCAGCGCCGCCCTCACCAACGACATGGTCAACACCACCGAGATCAAGCAGCGGACTCGCATGGTGATAGGCGACAAGCCAGGATGGTATCGCTTCCACGACGGGACGGTGACCGGCCGCAATATCCCGCTCGCTCGCGTCTCAGCCAGCGTCCGCGGATACACCATGCTGGCCACGGCCCGCTCCGGCATATATCCCCGCTGGGGCATAGGCGCCGAGACCGGCATCAACCTCCGCCCGGGACTTACGGAGCTTTTCGCCCCGTCGGCCTACGGATATGTCTACGGCTATGTCCCCGGCCTGATGGACACCCACGGCATACGCCTTTCCGCCCTGCACCAGCATCGTCTGGAAGGACTTTTCACCGACACTTTCGTCAACATCCTCCCCCGGGGCATGACTTCGGTCAAGAAACTTTCTTCATTCGTCCAGTCCAAGTACGGCCACCAGACGCGTCTGACCTTCGACTACGCCATGCCGCTGCTTCCGCTTGACTGGTCCGGCCCGGGCCCCGTCGCCTTCGTGCGCAATTTCGAGCTGACGCTCCACGGCGACGCCTGCCTGCTGGGCGCGCCCAAAAACGCCGCCGGCGCTTCCGGCGGCTCCAATGGCTCCGGCAGCTCCGGCAGTCCCAGCGGTTCCAGCAACCCCGGCAGCTCCGGCAGCTTAGGCCTCGGTAGCTTAGGCCTCGGCGACATCCTCTACAGCGCCGGCGCCGATTTCTCGGTACGCCTCGCCAACCTCCTCTGGATCCCGGCCACCACCCGGGTCGGCGTCTCCTTCAATTACAACGGTTACTCTGTCAGCGCCGACCTCTCCACCGACGACATCTCCATCCCCGCCACCCACTTCGGCCTCATCCTCACCGTCGACCTGCCCTGACGCCGCTCCCCCTGCCCTGACTCCGCCCCCCTGCCCTGACGCGGGCTCGGAAATGGCGTTCCCGAGACCGCAGAGACTCATTTCAGGCCATTCGGGAACGAGACACGCCCTCTCCGTTCCCATTTCACATTTTTCAGACCATTCGGGAACGAGACACGCCCTCTCCGTTCCAGTTTCGGTGGGCACCGTCGCCGCGCATGGCGAGGCGCGGCGGCTGGTCGCGGCGGAGAGCCTTGGAGGGCTCTCCGCGCGCCCTGCCATAGAAGGCTGCAGCATTTAACCTCTTTATAATGAGTCAATTGTTATTGCTACCCCATTCCAAATGAACTAGGGAAGAATAAGCATTTGGCTCATTATCAGTAATTAAGGTGCTGCACCCTATTGGGACGAAAGGCGTCTGCCCGCAGGTTATGGTTATTTCGGAGGGCACCGCCGCCGCGCATGGCGAGGCGCGGCGGCTGGTCGCGGCGGAGAGCCTTGGAGGGCTCTCCGCGCGCCCTGCCCGCAGGGTAAGCCGAAAAACGCGGTACCCTGCTGGAGTTTGCCCGCAGGGTAGGCCAGAAAACGCGGTACCCTGCGGGAGGGATGGGCAGTGTGGGCGCAGAAGTGGCCTTTCAGGGGCATTAATGCGCCAGACACTGGATAGAGAAGTGGGGTCAAGCGCAAAAACCGTCCGGAGTCGCCAAAACTGCGCTCGTATATGATTGGGTAAACCAGCGCTGCCAGCAGGTGGCTCCGGGGTAGGATGACTCTTTATCTGTTGGCGCCGGGGCGACTATTTATCGGATGGTTCCGGAGAAGGGTGATGAGTCTTGATCTGTTGGCGCCGGGGCAACTCTTTGTCGGATGGCTCCGGGGAAGGGTGAGTCTTTATCTGTTGGCGCCGGGGAGGCGGGAGGGGCCGGCGTGGTTGACTTCTTCGGTCTTCATCTCGAGCTGCAGGCCTTCCACGACGAACTTCTGGACGAAGGTCTGGATCTCGTGGGTGTTGTACCCGGAGAAGGGCTTATACGACATGACGTGGTCAGCGCCGACATCGGTATAGAACCAGAACGGCACCTCCATCTCGTGGAGCTGACGGGTGATGTACAGGGGGCCGAAATAGGTGAAATAGTCGCCGGGGCGAATCTCATAAGGTACTGATGTGTCGGCAGTTCCGTGGAAGAAGAGCATAGGGCAGGGCTTCTTGGGCCAGGTGAGTTCCTTCTCCTTCAGCGACAGGCCGCCGGCGTAGCCGATATACCCCGCAGGCATCCAGTCGGAGGGGAACTTGACGGAGAAAGGCCCGGAGTTGCAGATGTCGTAGATGGCGCGGAGGGTGGTCAGTCCGCCGGCGCTGGAGCCGGACAGCATTATCTTCGACGGGTCGACGCCCCATTCTTCAGCGTGCGCTAGGACATAGGCCATAGCGTCGGTCAGGTCGTCTAAGGCCATGTCGGTAGCCTTCTCCCTCACCTCGGGCGGCGACGGGCGATAACCGTACTCCTTGAGCCCCAGGCGGTAATCGATGGAGAAAACCTGCACTCCGATGTCGGTCAGGTAGTTGAAATTGCCGCCGCGGCTGCCGAAAGCGAAGCCGCCGCCGAACATATAAACCATGGCGGGGCTTGCCCCTTCTGCCATCTTCTCGGGATTGTAAAGCCTGTCCAGGCGAAGGGTATCGGCTCCTTTGAGGGCGTACTGGTAAGTCTCCTTGACCGGCTGGCCGAAAGCCATGGCGGCGGACAATGACAGGCCCAAGGCCAGAGTGAGAATTTTTCTCATGGTGTATCTAGATAAACGGTTATTATTCCGGATAGATTATCAAATGCAATCCTCGTGACGCGGATGCGCTTCTCCCTCAGTCTGAGGACTTTATCTACATCTTTCTTGGTCAGGACTTGTCTGCCGTTCAGCACGTACGAGACTTTCAGCCCTTCCGGGTCGCGGTCGAGGGTCCCGGCAAACGTGGAAACGCAGTCATTGACAAAGAGATAGCCGCTCCCGGCTTTCTTGGAACGGGTGCGGACTTCCCTGACTTTGCTACTGCTGATGATGGACAGCGTGCCCTTGTAGTCTGACTGTTTGAGCCTGGAGTAGTAGACGTCGGTGAAAACGTCGGAAGAAATGCCTTGAAGCAGGTTGTCGATATATCCGCGCAATTCATAGGAATTGTACTGCTCCATATCCGCTATCCCTGTCTGCGCCATAGCGCCCTGCCCCCATCCGCACAGGATGAGCGTCAAAAGAGATATGAGCAGCCGTCTCATATAAACGAAACTATTCCTGTTCCTTGTGCTCGACCCAGTCTGGGTACTTGAGGTCGGGAATCATGCGGGAGATAGCGGCCGTGCGATTGCGTAGGGCGGTCGTGGGATGGTCGGCGTTTTGCTTCAACGGTGCGGGCAGGGAGGCCGCCAGGGTGGAAGCCTCGCGGCGCGTCAGCGCCGCCGCGTCCTTCTTGAAGAAGGCCTGCGCCGCTGCCTGCGCCCCATAAATGCCCTTGCCCATCTCCGCGACATTGAGATAGACTTCCATTATCCGTTCCTTGCCCCAGATCCTTTCAATCAGGAAAGTGAACCAGGCTTCGATGCCCTTGCGCCAAAATGTGCGTTTGTGGAAGGTGAATACGTTCTTGGCAGTCTGCTGCGATATGGTGCTTGCGCCGCGTACTACCCCTTCGGTCTTCCGCCTCTCAAGAGCCCTCCTTATCGCTTCGTAGTCGAAACCCTTGTGCTCCAGGAAATGACTGTCCTCGCTGACGATTACGGCCTTTATCAGCTCTGGCGAAATGTCTTCGAGCTTGCACCATTGCTTGGAGGTATGGAAAGTGGTATCCTTCCTGAACTCTATGCTGCGGCTCACAATCAGTGGAGTGACCTTGACGGGCACCCATTTCAGCACGAAGACGGACAGTACGCTCAGCAGTATCACTGCGAGCGGAAGCTTTATCAACAGGAATTTCAATACTTTTTTCATAATTCAATATGGTAAAAATACGGAAATCTTCCGAATAATACCTATATTGCAGAATAAAAACATATAAAAATGAACTACCGCCACCTGACACCTGAAGAGATAGCACAGCTCGAAAGACAGCTCTGCACCGCTTCGGAATGGGACCGTGTCCTGGTTTCCGAGAGTTTCACCCCCGACCATGTATTCTCCTCCCGTTTCACGGGCGACATCCGCCTGGGCGCGTTCGAGGGGGAGTTCTGCCTTGCAGGAGGCATGAAAAAGCATGCAGGCCTATACCATGTAACGCTCCACAACGTAGAGGTCGGCGACAACTGCTGCATCGAAAGCGTCAACAACTGCATCGCCAATTACCGCATCGGAGCTGATACTTTCATAGAGAATGTCGATATCATCCTCTGCGACGGCCGCTCCACGTTCGGGAACGGCGTCGAGGTCTCGGTCCTCAACGAGACCGGCGGACGCGAGGTCATGATCTATGACCGCCTGTCCGCCCAGCAGGCCTATGTGATGGCCCTCTACCGCCATCGCCCCGAGCTCATCGATAGGATGAGAAGCCTGATAGGCAACTATATAGACTCCGTCAGCTCTGAAATAGGCACCATAGGGAAAGGCTGCATCATCGTGGATACCGGCTACATCAAGAACGTCAAGGTAGGGAAGTTCTGCAAGATAGAGGGTGCCTCCCGCCTCAAGAACGGCAGCATCAACAGCTGTGCGGAAGCTCCGGTCCATATCGGCGTCGGAGTCATCGGCGACGACTTCATCATTTCCAGCGGCTCCTCGGTCGAGGACGGCGTGACCTTCTCCCGCTGCTTCATCGGTCAGGCCTGCAAGCTCGGCCACAACTATTCCGCCTCAGACTCCCTCTTCTTCAGCAACTGTCAGGGCGAGAACGGCGAGGCCTGCGCCATCTTCGCGGGTCCGTTCACGGTCACCCACCACAAGTCCAGTCTCCTGATTGCCGGCATGTTCTCCTTCATGAACGCCGGCTCGGGCTCCAACCAGAGCAACCATATGTACAAGCTAGGCCCCATCCACCAGGGCATCATGGAGCGCGGCGCCAAGACAGCTTCGGACTCCTACCTCCTCTGGCCGGCCAAGGTCGGCGCCTTCTCGCTGGTGATGGGCCGTCACGTGCATCATCAGGACACGTCCGACCTGCCCTTTTCGTACCTCATCGAGGACCACGGAGTGTCGTATGTCATGCCGGGGGCCAATCTAAAGAGCGTCGGCACCATACGCGACGCCAAGAAATGGCCCAAGCGCGACGCCCGCAAGGACCCCGACAAGCTCGACTGCATCAATTTCAACCTCCTCAGCCCCTACACCATCCAGAAGATGCTCCGCGCAGTGGACATCCTCAATGATCTGAGCCGCATCTCCGGCCCCGGCAACGAGACCTATGCCTACCAGAACGGAAGGATACGCCGCTCATCCATGGAGAAGGGACTGAAGTATTATGGCATGGCCATCGACAAGTTCCTCGGCAACTCATTGATTTCCAGGATACAGAAGGCAGGCCCGCTGCGTGATGTCGAGGAGCTGCGCGCGGCCCTGAGAAAGGATTCCGACGTGGGCGCCGGCGAGTGGGTAGACCTCTCAGGTCTCATCGCTCCCAGGTCCGAGGTGTTCGCTCTTCTGGACGACATCGAGTCCGGCGTCGTCTCCGACGTCAATGAGATCGACGCGCGTTTCCGCGAGATGCACGCGAACTATTATTCCTACGAGTGGAACTGGGCTTACGATGTGATAGAGTCGTGGTACGGGGTGGACCTCACCACCGTCTCGACGGATACGCTCATGAAGCTGGTCCACCGATGGAGGGATGCGGTGGTCAGCATCGACAACCTTGTCTATGAGGATGCCCGCAAGGAGTTCTCGCTCAGCGCCATGACCAGCTTCGGCGCCGACGGCGACGAGAAGCAGCGCAACCTCGATTTCTTCCAGGTGCGCGGCGCCTCGTTCGAGAACGATCCGTTCGTCAAGTCCGTGGCCGACCACATCGTGGTCAAGGGACAGCTCGCGAAGGACGTCCTCGAACTTCTGGATACCCTGTAGTCTACTCTTCCTGGCGGATACGCTTCACGAAGGCCGAAGGAGAGATGTTGAACTGCTTCTGGAAGCTAGTCGTGAAGTAGGAAGGGGAGGAGAATCCCACGAGGTAAGCCACCTCGTTGATCCTGTATTTCTGTGACGAGAGCATCTCTGCCGCTTCCTTGAGGCGGCAGAGCCTTATATACTCGTTGATGTTCAGGCCGGTGTTGGCCTTGATCTTACGGTACAGCGTGGACTTGCTCGTGCCGAGGATGGAAGTCAGCGCCTCGATGTTGAGGTCCTGCTCGGACAGATGCTTCATCACCTCTGCGTGGAGCTTCTCCATGAACTCGTTGTCTATGCTGCCCACAGTCACGCTGTTGTAGTGCGAGAGCGGGGAGTCGGTGAACTGCTTGAAGGCTATCTCCTTGTTCTTGAAGAGGTTGGAGATGTTGGCCTTCAGCAGGTCGATTGAGAACGGCTTCTCGATGTAGCCGTCGGCGCCCACGCGCAGGGTCTCGATGCGCGTCTCTACGCCGATGGCGGCGGTGAGGAGGATGACAGGCACATGACAGAGCTCAACGTCGGACTTGATGCGGTTGCAGAGCTCGCAGCCGTCCATCACAGGCATCATGATGTCGCTGATGACCAGGTCGACCTTCTGCTCCCCCATCACCTTCAGGGCTTCCTCGCCGTTCGATGCCAGCAGGGTGTTGTACTCTCCGGAAAGCTCCTTGCCCAGATAGTAGCGCATCTCGGGGGAGTCCTCCACCACCAGCACCGTGTGACGGCTGTTGTCTATCTCCGAAAGCTGGATCTCGGGTTCGGGAGTGACGGGTGCGCTCTTCATGCTCACCTGGCGCGGCTGGTCCTTGGGAATCTCCAGGACGAAGGAATTGACATCCTGGCGGGCAGCGTCCACGAACAGGCGGCCGTTGTGCATCTCGGCCAGAGTCCTGGCGAAGGGCAGGCCGAGGCCTGTGCCCTTGCTGCCTGCGACCTGGTCGTTGGACATCTTGACCTGGTAGAACGGCTCGAAAATCTTCTCGCGGTCGCTGTCGCCTATCCTTGACCCGTTGCTGTCCACGCGCACCCTGACATTGCCTCTGGCCGCATCCTCGGTGAGGCAGATGTCGATCCTGTCCTTGCCATACTTGATGGCGTTGGAAATGAGGTTGGTGATGATCTTCTCTATGCTGTCGCGGGCGCAGACGACCTGTACGGGCGTATCGGGCATCTCGAGGTTCATCTCGATGTGGCGCTCCTGGACCGAGGCGGTGAAGTACTCGCAGGACTTGCGCAGGATATCCTTGAAGTCCTCCTCGGAGAAGTTGAGCTTGAGCTCCTTCTGCTCCATCTTGCGCAGGTCTAGGAGCTGGTTAGTCAGGTCGAGCAGTCGGGTGGTGTTGGCCTGGATGGTCAGCATGTCTTCCTTGGCGCTCTCCTTGTAGCCTTCACTCGCGATGATCTTGTCGACGGGCATCTTGATCAGCGAGAGCGGGGTGCGGATCTCGTGCGTGAGGTTGGTGAAGTACCGTATCTTGGCGTCGTAGATCTCCTTCTGCTTGTCGTTCTCCATCCTTTCGATCTGGCTCTCGCGCTCCATCTTCCTCTTGCGTCCTATGCTGTTGATGACCAGGGCCACGGCGAACAATGCCAGCAGGGCGTAAAGGATCTTGGCCGCCAGCGTCTTGAAGATGGGAGGCTGTACCTTGATCTCCAGGGTCTTGTGTGCCTCCGGACTGTCGTCTCCGACTATGCCCGCGGTAAACACGTATCGTCCCGGCTCTATGCCCGTGAAAGTGACGGTGCCTTGAGTCGTCGTGCCCTTGAGCGTGGAGTTCTTGTGCTTGAGGGTATACTCGTAGAGCGAGGAGAGGATGTTGGAGAAGTTCGGAGCCGCGAACGAAATGTCCAGGCTCGAGATGTCGCGGTTGCGGACCTTGATCTTGTCGGAAGTGTAATATGAATGACCGGGTGTCGACAGCGGGAGCACCTTGTCCACGGTACGGGCGGTGATGCCGCTGATCATCAGGTTCCTGTTGGATGCTAGGGCCTTGATCTGGGTGGGGGAGAAGGCCACCATTCCGTCGGTGGTGCCCATATAGACCGTGCCGCTGGGCGAGGTGTAGGCTGCGCCATACGAATATTGGTTCACCGTGACGTGCGACTCCTCGAAATAGGAGGTGGTGAAGAGTCCGGTATCCGGATCCAATTGCGTCAGTCCGTGAGTGGTGGACACCCAGAGCTTGCCGTCGAGGTCCTCGGCGATGGCGCAGGTGACGTTGGAGGGGAGTCCGTCGCGCTTGTCCAGATGGGTGAGCAGCGGCTTCTCGACGGTCCAGTCCTCCGAGGTCACGGAGATGCCTCCTCCCTCCGTGGTGATCCAGATACGGTGGCCGCTGTCTTCGAGGAACGATGTGATGTGGTTGGAGGCAAGTCCGCCTCCGGAGTTGAGGATGTTGATCCTCTGCTTGAGGTTCAAGTCCTTGTCCATCAGCCAGATGCCCCTGCCGTACGTGCCGACCCAGACGTTGCCGCGGCTGTCCTGGAACAGTGCGTGGACGAAGTTGTCGCCGATGATGTCCATCTTCTTGAAACTGTCGGTCTCGGGCTCGTACAAGTACAGGCCTTCGTGCGTGCCGACTATGACCCTCCCGTCCTGCATCAGGCACTGGCGGATGATCATATTGTCGGAGAAGTAGTAATGCGCTACGTTCCTTCCGAGGTCGGGCCTGAAGCGGAAGAGACCGTTGCCGTAGGTAGCGATCCAAAGCTCGTTGTCGACGCGTATCACGTCCTGGACGTTGATGAAAGCTTCGCGTGGATCGCTGTAGCTCGTCATCTCCTTTGTCTTCGAGTCGAAGAAGTTGAGCTTGCCGTCCTCCGTTCCGACCCATAGGCCGCCCGAGGGGGCGGGGCATATGGTGCGCACGATCTTGCCGCTGATCGAACCGCGTGCTCCGCTGTCGTAGTAGAGCTGGTAGGAATCCTGCTTGTTCAGCCAGAGGTTCAGACCCTTGTAGAAGGTACCGGCCCAGACGTTGCCTTCGTTGTCCGTGGTCATGCTCATTATGTAGCTGGCAGAGATGGCGTGCAGGTCCGTTTCGCTTTCCTGGATATGCGAGACCGATCCGTCACGCTCCGAGCAGACGAATATGCCGGTTTCCGTGCCGATCCAGAACTCGCCCGGAACACGTTCCATCAGGCAGCGGATGCTGCGTGGTTCGGAATAGTGGAAAACGATGCGTGACGAAAGTGTCTCCGGGTCCAGAAGGATGACATCGTTGGCTTTCGTGGATGCCAGAAGCATCCCGCGGGATGTGGAGACGATACGCCCGAGCCCTTCGTATTCCTGGAGGTCGAACCCGTCCCTGCGGCTGTTGTAACGGTAGAGCGCACCTTCCTCGGATGTGAACCATACGGTCCCGAGGGGGTCTGTCGTGACCGAAGCGGGATCGAAATAGTCCGCGGCGGTATATTTTGAGACGACCCCGGACTCGACGTTGTAGCGATAGGTATTGTCGGAAAGGAACCAGATGTTGCCGGATTTGTCGTGGCATATCTGGCGGATGTCGTTCTCGTCGAGGACGCCGATCGAGATGGTCTCGCCGGTGTCTACGTTGTATGCCCCGGCGCCGTTGCCGTTGGCGAACCACAGGCGGCCCTCGTCATCCATACACAGTGCCGGGGTCATTCCTGATGTGACCTCGTTGGGCGAGTCGCTGCCCAGCTTGACGAAGTTGTGCCCGTCGAAACGGCAGATGCCGTCCCTGG
>Ga0310696_10001696_pt1 | contig 31361 bp, 25 predicted proteins | sample AusTroGonzalo_MG_4_FD_203885 | JGI IMG/M metagenome (GOLD analysis project Ga0310696, IMG submission 203885) | Bovine rumen microbial communities from tropical cattle in Woodstock, Queensland, Australia - Gonzalo_02 (v2) (version 2) | ecosystem: Host-associated > Mammals > Digestive system >... | reverse complement strand
GCTATCCTAGCCAAATTGAACTATTGGCAAGACATTCCGAATCATTGGGAGAACCGAGAGAAGTCCGTATTGAACCCATACCGATGGAGGATTACCAATATAGCTTGTCTGCCATTGTTTTGGACGATGATTTGTATCGGTTTGTCGTAGGCAACGGTAAAATGGTGAACGGAATCCGAGTGGCATCATTGGAATCGCTAATTTGCCTGAAGGCGAGAGCTTATCTGAATCTTTTGAAAGAAAGAGAACTTGGGAAGCAGGTGAACAGCGACGACATCAAGAAGCACCGAAGGGATGTGATATTGCTTATGGCCGCCAGAACAGAAACGGAACCTGTCAGCGTTCCTGTCTCCATTTTGGACACAATAAATGAGTTCAAGCAGTTAGTGGACACTGAGGAATCGGCTTCCGCACTGATGAACTCTTTGAGAATTGACAGGGAACTGTTGAATGTCTATATAGAGGCATTGGGTGAACTATTCATCGGGGAGGGGCAACAATGAAAATCCAATACGCATCTGACTTACATCTGGAGTTCCACGAAAATGGCTCTTGGTTGAAATCCCATCCTTTACAAGTGACGGGCGATGTGCTGGTACTCGTAGGTGACATCGGCTATCTTGGCGATGACAACTACAGAAGCCATCCGTTTTGGGACTGGGCATCAGACAATTATAAACAGGTGATTGTGGTTCCTGGCAATCACGAATTTTACAAATACTATGACATCGACACGATGTATGATGGCTGGGATTTGGAAGTCAGGGAAAATGTCCATTGCCGTTATAATGCAGTCATCCCATTGTCAGATGGCATCGATTTGATAGCCACTACATTATGGTCGAAGATTGAGATTTACGACGCATACCTGACCGAGAAATCAGTTTCCGACTTTTACCGCATCATGGCAAGCGGAAAGCGTTTGGACTTCACCCGATTCAATGAGGAACATGAGCGTTGCTTCAGCTTTCTAAAGAAAGCGGTTTCCGAAAGCAAGGCCAAACACATCATCGTGGCCAGCCATCATGTACCCTCACAACTGCTGACCGACCCAATTTTTAAAGGTAGCACTATCAACGGAGCTTTCACGGTCGAGTTGTTTGACTTTATTGCCGACAGCCCGATTGAGTACTGGATCTACGGTCATTCCCACCGCAACATAGACGGTATCATTGGCAACACCAAATGCGTTTCCAACCAGTTGGGTTATGTCTCGCATGGCGAACATTTGAGTTTTAACTGTGGCAAGATGTTTGCACTTTGCTGAAACTTATTTGGTGCAAAAAGAAAATCCCTAACTTGATTTTCAGTATGTTAGGGATTGATTAAGTTGTCCAACCAGGATTCGAACCTAGACTAACTGATCCAGAGTCAGTTGTGCTGCCATTACACCATTGGACATCTGTTTAAATCGGATGCAAAAATACGCTTTTTTTGAATGCCGCAATAAAAAAGAGGAAATTTTTTTCGGTTTTTTTTCGCTAATGCGTCGTCATCGGGCATAAGAAACTCAATATCAATACTTGTTGAATCTTGACCCCCAATTATATGACAGCATAAAGGTGATGAACAACCTTTTGTCGCGTTCCGAATCCATGATGGACACGCCCAAGGGGAAAAACTCGGCTTTCACATCCACGTTGAGGGATTGCGCCCTTGTGCGCGACTTCCCGATGTCGAAACCGAGGCCCAATGAAGCGTGGACACCAGGTGAGAGTTTGGTCTCTGCAATACCTTTGGTGAAAGCCGCCCGCCCGAGGATGTCTAAACCTGGCTGAAAGGTCTGTTCCTCTATCGTTTCATAATAGCCGTTGTTGCTGGGCTTATATGTGACGGCATAGTAATAATAAGGTTTGAGCAAGGCCAAGGAGGCACCCGCTTCGTAGGTCCATCGCGTCTCGATGCCGCCCCAGTAGGGTTTGCCGAAGATGCGTCGGTCTTCTCCATAGCCGAATCTCAGCACATACACATAGTTCAACTTGCCGTAGACAAAAGGCCGCGTGTTGTAGGAAGAGATATTCATGGTCTTGATCTCCTTGAGCGAATGCAGCGAAACAGCTTCCGCCTCCCAATTCCTAACCAGATGTATGCTCTTGATTTTTCCGATTTTGAAGCCTGCGCCAAAACCTCGTGAATGGATGGCCAATTTGACGGTGTTTTGGCGGTTGTAGACCAATCTTTCTTCTATGGGTTTGTCGTCTTCGTTTTGAATGTCAATGTTTTGCGCGGGCAACAAAAAAGCACACGCTCCAAAAAGCGTGAGCATGAAAATGCGTAATAGGGATTGTCTGAGGGCAGTCATGGCCGTGCCTCCCAACACCTATTTTATTAATAACGCGTTTCTCTGATGTACTTTGACGATTCGCCGTAGGCTGGGCAGCTCTTGTTGGAACCGCAAGAGGTCATGATAATGCCTGAAACAAAGGCGATTAACAGCGCGATGGCAACTTTTTTCTTCATAGCTATGAAATTTGATTTGCAAAGTAACGGATTTTTCTCCGAAAAATTGCCATCTTTGCACAACTTTTTGAAAAATACGAGCCTTCAATAAGCTCAGGCATCTTAAATGCAAAGATCCTTGAGCCTGTCGAAAGGCCGACCAATTGAATAACTGAACAACTACAAACTGAACAACTGATATAGATGGAAGTCAAAAAACCGAATATCGATGAAAGTTGGTACCAAGTGCTACGTCCGCAGTTCGAGGCACCCTATTTCGCGGATTTGAAGTCGTTCTTGGTGAGCGAGAAACGACAATATGCCGTTTATCCACCTGGCCCGCTGATTTTCAATGCCTTCAATCTCACGCCTTTCGACAAGGTGAAGGTGGTGATTTTAGGTCAAGACCCATATCACGGCCCTGGACAGGCACATGGGCTTTCGTTCTCGGTGCCTGATGGCGTGCCTTTCCCGCCCAGCTTGCAAAACATCTTCAAGGAGTTGCACGATGATCTTGGCGTACCGATGGCGCGCTCAGGCAACCTTGAGAAATGGGCAAGAGAAGGAGTGTTGTTACTGAATGCTTCTTTGACAGTGCGTGCAGGACAGGCAGCCTCACACTCGCATCATGGCTGGGAACAATTCACTGACGCTGCCATTCGTGCCTTGTCGGAAGAAAGGGAGCATCTTGTCTTTATCCTCTGGGGCAATTACGCCATCGCTAAACAAGCCTTGATTGACCCATTCAAACACTTGATTCTGAAATCAGTGCACCCATCACCCTTGTCGGCCAGCCGTGGCTTCTTTGGCTGCCATCATTTCTCGCAAACGAACAACTATTTGATACAAAACGGAATAGAACCAATTGATTGGTCATTGCCTTAAAGAGAGATTCCCTAACGGGAATGGAAGCTGGTTGTTGTGTTTCTTGCGGCGGCTGGTGATGTCACAATGTTTATACTTGTACTTGCCGCCGCATTATAACTAAACGATAGCCCTCCATTCCCGATAGGGAATCTCAATCTTGAATTTTAAATTTTAAATCTTGAATCTCAAATGAAACAAATCGTCTTCGCCACAAACAATAAAAACAAACTGCGCGAGATGCGCGAAATCATGGAAGGCCTCTACGAGGTCTTGAGCCTTGATGACATTGGCTGTCACGAGGAAATTGTAGAGGATGCCGACACCATCGAAGGCAACGCTAAAATCAAGGCGGACTTTGTCACGAACAAATACCATGTGGACTGCTTCGCTGACGATACAGGTCTCGAAGTGGAAGCTTTAGGCGCTGCGCCAGGTGTATATTCGGCACGTTATGCTGGAGAGCATTGCAGCTATCAGGACAACGTGGACAAGATGCTCGCCGCGATGAAAGGCCAAACCAACCGCAAGGCAGCTTTCCGCACCTGCATCGCCTTGAATCTCGATGGGAAATCTTATTATTTCGAAGGCCGTTGCGACGGACAAATCACCGAGCAGCAGCGCGGCATCGAAGGCTTTGGCTACGACCCTATTTTCCAGCCTGATGGCTATAACCAGACCTTCGCAGAATTGGGCCACGAAGTGAAAAACGCCATCAGCCATAGGGGGCGGGCTACGCAGAAACTGATTGCGTTTTTGAAGGGTGTCTGATTGAACTTACAGGAGTAGTGTGATTGTAAGGATGAAAGGCGCAGATTCGGAGGAATTAGTATCTTTGCGGCTATGGAAGAGGAAGAGAAGCACCCACACGACAACCGAGCGCTGCCGCTTACGCACCGCCGAAGCCTTTTCGGTAACTATCACGGAAGAGGCATTTATCTGATTACGGTCTGCACCGAGAACAGGCAGCCTTTACTTGGGACACTTTGCGGCCAAACACCCGAGGAAGCCTTTGTGGAGCCAACCCCTTTGGGAGAGGAAGTGTTGCGTTGCTGGGATAACATCCCCGCCATTCAAAGACAGTTGGCGGAAAAGAAAAGCAAAAGAACTGGCAAGGAATGCCATCGGGAAATCAAGCTTCTCGCAAGGCAGCTTATGCCCGATCATCTGCATGGAATCATCTTTGTGGAAAAGGAGATGGACATTGCTTTAGGCGATGTCATTCGTGGCTTCATGGTGGGCTGCACCCGCGCCTACAACGCCCTCCTCGCCTCAAATGAGCCCTTTGTCCAGCCCTTGGCGTATTCGCCGAGCTCGTCCTCTCCAATGCGCCCTCTCTTTGAAAAAGGTTATCACGACCGCCGCCTAACCCGCGAAGGGCAGCTTCAAAACATGATTGACTACGTGTACGACAATCCTCGCCGTTTGATGCTTCGCCGCCAACATTCAGGCAGTTTTGCCGTTCAACGCGATGTGCTTTTCCAAGGGCATAAATTCTCTGCCGTAGGAAACCTCAAATGGCTGGATTTTCCCATGCAAGCAGTACATGTTAGGCGAAAGTTCACTGACGATGAACGCAAAGACTATATGAACGCTTGTATCCTTTCCGCCCGAAAGGGAACTGTTTTGGTAGGTGCTTTTATCAGCAAATATGAAAAGCAAGTGCGTGATGAGGCATTTCGAGAAGGCCTGCCTGTCATCCAGCTTTGCCATGAACAATTCTCCAATCTCTATAAGCCATCAGGTGATCTCTTTGATGCTTGCACAACTGGACATCTGTTGTTGCTGCACGAAGAAGGCATGTCGGCGAATACGCCGACCGCTCAACACGCAGCACCATCGCTTCGCAACCCCTATTGGGAAAGCCTCCGAAAAATCACTCGTGGGCAATGTAAAGCCCTCAATGCACTTGCAGAGGAATTAGCTAATAGCAAGCTTCCGCAAAGATGACATGCCTCATGGAGCTCTCAATTAAATCCTCTCCCTCAGCATTTGCATCGCCTTAGCCAACCCATCAGCATTACGCCCGCCAGCCACACAAAGTGTCTTCTGTCCGCCGCCACCGCCTTGGATTTCCTTGGCCACTTCGCGGATGAGCTTGGTGGCATCCAAGCCCTTGGCATCGGCGAAGGCTTCGGGTAGCAACAGGCAGAGCGAAGGCTTGCCGTCCACGACAGAGCCAAGGATGGCGATGGTGCTCTCGTTCATCTGTTTGAGCATCAAGGCAATGTTGCGGAGCTGGTCGCCAGAGCAGGGTAGGGTCTCCATGATGAGTTTGTAGCCTTCGTGGTCGAAGGCTTTCTCGTGGAGTCGTTCGGCCATGGCTTGGGCTTTCTCCTGCATCAGGTGCTCCACCTCTTTCTTCAAGGCGGAGTTCTGTTCGTTGAGCGAGGTCACGCCTTTCACGAGGTCGGGGGTCTTGATGGCCTCGCGGATGTGTCCAATCAAATCGAGTTGTTCGTCAAGGTATTGTTCCACGGCTTCGCCTGTGATGGCTTCGATACGACGGATGCCCGCTGCGATGGCGCCTTCCGAAACAATCTTGAACATGCCGATGTTGCCTGTGGCTGAAGTGTGGCAGCCACCGCAAAGCTCCATGGAATAGTCCTTGTCGAAGACCACGACGCGCACCTTGTCGCCATATTTCTCGCCAAACAAAGCTGTGGCTCCCATGGCTTTGGCTTCGTCAATCGGGATTTCGGCGTAAGTCACATTCGGGATGTTCTCGCGAATCTTCTGGTTGACAATCTTCTCCACTTGACGGAGTTCCTCAGGTGTCATCTTGGAGAAGTGGCTGAAGTCGAAACGCAGACGCTGGTCGTCGACCAATGAGCCTTTTTGTTCGACATGGCTACCCAACACCTTTCTCAAAGCAGCATGCATCAGGTGCGTCGCGCTGTGGTTGTTGGCGATGCGCTGACGACGTTCCGCATCGACGGCAGCGGTGAATGTCACCTCGGGATTTTGTGGAAGTTGTTCAGTAATATGGATAACCAAATTGTTTTCCTTAACGGTGTTCACAATCTTGATGGTCTCGTTTTCGGAGGTTAGAGTGCCAGTGTCGCCTACCTCACCGCCCATTTCGGCATAGAATGGGGCTTTGTCCAAGACGATTTCAAAATGGGTCTTTTTCTTGGCTACCACCTCACGGAAACGCAGGATATGGCTCTCGCAACTCATGTCGGTGTAGCCGACAAACTCGGTGGGCTGCTCGCTCTCCTTCACGACGACCCAGTCACCGTTGGCTTTCTCGGCGGCCTTGCGCGAGCGGTTCTTCTGCTCTTCGAGGTTAGCCTTGAAGCCTTCCATGTCCACATTGATGCCTTTTTCGGCGGCCATCAGCTGGGTGAGGTCGATAGGGAAGCCGAAGGTGTCGAACAGTTCGAAAGCGAAGTTGCCGTCGATGTCTTGCTTGGGATGTTGCTCCACATAACCCTCAAAGCGCTTGATGCCTTGTGCCAAGGTGCGCAGGAAAGCAGCTTCCTCTTCGCGGATGACCTTTCCGACCAACTCCTGTTGTGCCTTGATCTCAGGGAAGTTGTATTCCATCTGTTGCACCAGGATAGGCAACAGGTTGCAGACGAACGGCTCTTCAAAGCCCAAGAAGGTGAAGCCATAACGCACTGCGCGGCGCAACACACGGCGGATGACGTAGCCAGCACCGTTGTTCGACGGCAGCTGTCCATCGGCGATGGCGAAGCTCACGGCACGCAGGTGGTCGGCGATGACGCGCATAGCGACGTCGGTCTTCTCGGCCTTGCCGTATTCGATGTCCGACATTTTGGCGATGGCTTGGATGATAGGTTGGAACACGTCGGTGTCGTAGTTGGAGGTTTTGCCTTGCAGTACGCGCACCAGACGCTCGAAGCCCATGCCGGTGTCGACATGCTTGGCGGGGAGTTCCACCAAATGTCCATCGGCCATGCGGTTGTATTGCATGAACACAAGGTTCCAAATCTCAATCACTTGTGGGTCGTCCATGTTGACGAGGTCGCGGCCAGGGATTTGTTTGCGGGCTTCGTCGTCGCGCAGGTCAATGTGGATTTCTGAGCAGGGGCCACAAGGACCGGTTTCGCCCATTTCCCAGAAGTTGTCCTTTTTGTTGCCGTAGATGATGCGGTCTTCGCTGACGTGCTCTTTCCAGTAACCAAAGGCTTCCATATCAGCGGGTTGACCATCCTTCTCGTCGCCACCAAAAACGGTGACATAGAGTCTGTCCTTGTCGATCTTCACCACCTCGGTGAGGTATTCCCATGCGTAGGCGATGGCTTCCTTCTTGAAGTAGTCGCCGAAGGACCAGTTGCCGAGCATTTCGAACATGGTGTGGTGGTAGGTGTCGTGGCCGACTTCCTCCAAATCGTTATGTTTTCCCGAAACGCGCAGGCATTTCTGCGTGTCGGCGGCACGTTTCCACTTGGCGGGCTGGTTGCCCAAAAAGATGTCCTTGAACTGGTTCATGCCAGCATTGGTGAACATGAGGGTCGGGTCGTTCTTGACGACGATGGGTGCCGACGGCACGATGGCGTGCTCCTTCGAACGGAAGAAGTCCAAGAAGCTATTTCTGATTTCGTAAGCGTTCATTTATAGTAAGTTATGTGTTTTAGCCTGAAAAATTACTTCAAAAAATCGTGCAAATTTACGCTAAATATTCTATTTTTGCGCAATAGTTTTTGATTTGAGGCGTTATTTATGGCTCAATCTGGCAGATAAATGGCAAAACAAAAGCATTACATATTCAATCAGTTGACGCAAAGTTTCGAGGTTTTGGAGACTTCAAAGACGAGGAAAGTATTGCGTTTTTTGCTGATTTCCTTGGCCATTTTGGGTGTCGCTTTCGTGTTTTCCATTTTGCTGTTCACCTTCTTCAAGTCACCGAAAGAGATGATGCAGGCGCGCGAATTGGAATTCATGAAGCTCCAATACGAGATCCTTAACGATAGGCTTGACAATCTGGAAATCCTGATGACGGATATGGAACAGCGCGACAACAACCTGTATCGTCTTATGTTTGAGGCTGATCCTATTCCTGCTTCAATGCGTCTTTCTGGCTTTTCTGACCCTGACCGATATGCCAAATTGATTGGTTACAAGAACTCGGAGCAAGTGCTTGGGGCGGCCCGGAAATTGGATGTCTTGGCCAGTCGGATGTATAACCAGTCGGTTTCTTACGACTCGTTGTTTGCTTTGGCGCGCAACAAGTCGGACATGTTGGCACACATTCCGGCCATTATGCCGCTGAAAGTGACGGATTTGAAGTATATTTCTTCCAATTACGGCTATCGTCCCGACCCGATTTATAAGATTTCCAAATTCCACGGCGGCATGGATTTCTCGGCCCCGATGGGCACGGAAGTCTATGTCACAGGCGATGGCGTGGTGATTGATGTGGACAAATCATTTTGGGGCTACGGCAATATGGTTACCGTCGACCACGGCTATGGCTATGTGACGCGTTATGCACATCTGCAAAGTGCAGCGGTGAGAAAGGGACAGAAACTGAAACGCGGTCAGCTCATCGGCTTTGTCGGCAATACAGGCAAGACCACAGGAGTGCATCTGCATTACGAGGTGAGGAAAAACAATGTCCCCATCAACCCGATTAGTTTCTTCTTCGACGACCTTACGCCCGACGAATACGATAGGATGCTGGAATTGTCTACCTTACCCACACAAACAATGGACTGATGATGGAAGAAAACAAGACCATAGGAAAATACTATTATTCAATAGGTGAAGTTGCCGCGATGTTCGGGGTCAATACTTCCATGATTCGCTATTGGGAGAAGGAGTTTGACGTGCTGCGTCCGCGCAAGAACAAGAAAGGCAACCGCCTCTTCACCGAGCGCGACGTGCGTTATGTGCATGTCATCTACCATTTGCTGAAGGAAAAGGGCTACACCTTGGCCGGTGCAAAAGTGGCTTTGAAAGAAAAGTTCAGCGAATACGAAGAAAAAGTCATCCTTTTGGAGACGCTTGAAAAGACACGTGGTTTCCTGCTGGACTTGGATAAGGCTTTGGCCGAACGGCAGAAAATGGCTTGATTATTCCTCCAACAAATTCCGAGCCTTCAAATAAACCCTCCATTTATCGAGTACTTGCTCCATGTCATCGGGCAGTTCCGAAGTGAACATCATTTGTTCGCCGGTGGTGGGATGCACGAAGCCCAATTCCTTCGCGTGAAGGGCGTGGCGCGGCATGATTTTGAAGCAGTTGTCGATGAATTGCTTGTATTTCGAGAAGGTGGTGCCTTTCAGGATGACATCGCCGCCGTACAAGGCATCGTTGAACAAGGGATGCCCGATGAATTGCGAATGGGCGCGAATCTGGTGGGTACGGCCTGTCTCCAAACGGTATTCGTTAAGGGTCACGTAACCAAAACGTTCCAGCACTTTCCAGTGGGTGATGGCTTCCTTGCCCTGCTCACCGAAGGGATAGACGGTCATGCGGCGGCGGTTGCTTTGGCTGCGCCCGATGTTGCCCACGATGGTGCCTTCGTCCTCGTCGAAGTCGCCCCAAACCAAGGCGTAATAACGGCGGTGGATGCTGTGGTCGAAGAACTGCTTGGCGAGTATGGCTTGGGCGGTCTCGTTCTTGGTGACGACCATCAGGCCGGTGGTGTCCTTGTCGATTCGATGGACGAGATAGCCGATGCGGTTCTCGATGTTTTGATGGGTCTGCTCGAAATGATAGGCCAAGCCGTGTAGCAAGGTACCAGTGAAATTGCCGTGGGCGGGATGCACCACCAAGCCCGCCTGTTTGTTGATGACAATAAGGTCGTCGTCTTCGTAAACGATGTTCAGCGGAATGGGTTCAGGCTTGATGTCGGTATCGCGGGGCGGATAGCTGAACACAATGGAAATCACATCGTTGGGCTTCACCTTATAGTTCGACTTCACCACCTTGTCGTTCACCAAGATGTTGCCCGCCTTGGCCGCATTCTGTATGCGGTTGCGCGAGATGCTGCTGATGCGTGAAGTCAGGAAAGTGTCGATGCGCACCGTGTCTTGGCCGCCGTCGACGGTGATGCGCATGTGCTCAAACAATTGACCGTCTTCTTCGGAGGCCTCTTCATCCGAGGTTTCGATGAGGTCGTCGTCATTCTCAATAAGCTCGTTGTCGTCTTCAACGAGTTCGTCGTCCATTTCCATGCGTTCGTCGTTCATTTCTTGATGATGAATTTTTGGTTGATGACTTGGCCTTCGTTGGTGGTGATGTTCAGGAAATACAGGCCGTCATTGAGGCTACTGACCGAAATTTCGTTCTGATAATCACCTTGATACACCTTGCGCCCCGTGAGGTCATAGATGCTCACCTGACCGCCATGAATACTGCTTTCGATATGCAACGTGTTGCCGACAGGGTTAGGATAAAGCTGCACGGTTTCGGCTTCGCTATTCTCTTGAACCCCAATGTAATAGGATGGACCCACCACAGGACGAATCATCAGCGAGCCGTGTTTGCTGCTTTGTTGCCACGAGCCGTTGGTGTTGATGAAGTTGTATTGGATGTTGTCGGTGGAAGTGTCCAAACCGATGTTGATGAGGGCGTCATTGCTCTGTTCGATGCCCACATAGAAAGCACCGGCAAGAGCCACCGGTCTGTCGAATTTGTAATAGCTGAAGCGGTAGATTTGCTCCTGCCATTGCGGACGTTGACCCACTAAGCGATAGACTTCCTCACCAGGCTTGCCGTTTTCGTCTTTCCAAATCACGATGTCGAAATATTTGTTGTTGGCATCGTTAAGGGTGTGATTGAACAGCAGTTGCACGCCTTGGATGGTGTCGTACTCAGCCAAATCGAAGCGCACGGCAAACTTTGCTCCAGCGGGACGCACGCCAAAACCCAACTCAGGGATGCCGTCGTCGTAGGCGTAATAGTTGTACATCCCAACCCGGTAAACCAAAGAATCCCTCAAAGGCGGCGTATAGGTTGAATCAAAGATATAATGGCTGATTTGGTAGGAAACGGAGTCGTACCACATGTTCAGCGCGAACAACTCGCCGACAAAGGGGCAAGCTGGTGATTCGCCACCGTATTCTGGACAAATCAGATAACCTGCCTCACGATAGGGGTGGATGATGACAGGGTCGAGATGGCGTGTATAGTGCTGTCCGCCACCGATTTGATGCACCGTATAGTAATAAAATGCTTCATGGTCAATACTGTCAAGGTTGGCTATGTCGAGTTCTAGATTCTCACGGATGGCCGAATTCGGGTTGACGCGGTATTGGCGGTAAGGGATGGACTGGTAGCGGTTGAAGAACGAGGGACGTTGGCCGGAGAAGGTCAGCATGGGGTAGTCGGTGTCGTTTATCGTGCGGTTGATGTTCAAGTAAATGAAGTCAACGTTCCAGTTGTCCTCGTTGCTGCGGCTGCTGGGTTGCGATGAATTGACGATGCTGGCGTAGTTGAAGAAGCGGAAATAGAAGTCGTCGCGGAAGTATTTCAGGTCAGTGATGGGAATCATCACCTGCTCGAAATACTGGCCGCCGTTGTACAGCATGAAGCTGTCCAAACGTTGTCCAGGTACACTCCAGATGTGGTACCAGGTGGTGTCGGTCACGGTGATGAAAACCGAGTCGCAGGGAACGGAAATCGTGCCTTCGGTGAGCGGTGTCAGGGTGTCGGTAATGATGGTGTACATTCCTGATTGGCAACCTACTGAGGCCCAAACAGTATCGCCAGGAAACAGCGTGTCGACCTGCATCTCGGCAAAGATGTCGGAAATGTTATAGTTCTGATAGTCAAGGAATACAAACTCTTCATGTTCGGAAGTGGTGCCAAATTGCAGTACAAGTGAGTCCTGGGACTCAGGAGGATTGCCATTACCTTGGGGCTGGTAATAGAAACTGAAATAAACCGAGTCGGCAGGGGTGAGGGCACGCGGTTCAGGTTCCATGATGGAGTCCAAACGAATCCTGACCGAAGTGAGATACTCAGCCACAAAGGCATTGCTGATGGCGTAGTCGTACACGCAACCGTTGGCATCCAACACATCGAAAGTGACACCGTTGCGGTTGGGCGGACAGAGTGGGAAGCCGTCGTTCACCAACACGTTGTTGTCGATCCATTTGGTGGAGTCGGGATACAGGTCGGTATGGCTGAAGTCGTCGAAGAAAGGCAGAAAACGCGCCTCGGCGACACCTCTTCTTATCGGGGCTTTTTCGTTCGTGCCTCGGAAAGGGGTCAATATCTCTTGGGCGATGGCTTGGCTCGTCAAGCACCCGAAGGCCATGATGAAGCCAAGCGCCTTAAAACTCATCCTCAAATTCATTTTTTTGTTCATAGTCGGTGGTCTCTATGGTTTCTGTAATCGTGTCAATAACAAATTTTTGCGGCACATTGGTCAGGGAGTCTTCATGCAACAGCTCCTGCATCTCCTTTTTGAAATCCATGGTACGGTTGGAGTGGTACCATACGTCAATGGCTGTACCCGCCATCACCGAGCCCGTGCTGGGGCCAGGACTCATCCGTTTGACACACATATACTGGATGCTGTCGCTGTCTTCAAAAAACGTGTTGCCAAGGTTCAGGCCGGCGAGGTTGAGGATGCGTTTTGCGTCGGTCGCGGGCGTGCCAAACAGGTTCGGCACCTTAATTTTGGTCTTGTCTTGTCCAAGGCCGACTTTCAGCACAATCTTGCTGCCCTTCACGAGTTCGGTGCCTTCCTGGATAGGTTTACCCTCAAAATACTGGTCGATGATGTTGTTTTTATAGGAATATTCCTGATATTCAAGTTGATCCACATCCAATCCACTCGATTCAAGCCTTCCGATGGCCTCGCGCAACGAGAGGTTTTTCAGGTTGGGCATGATGGTCTTTTCGGGCGTGACGGCCACGATGATGACATACACATTGCGTCCTTTCTTGACTTTCGAACCGGGCAGCGGGTCTTGTTGATAGATGGAACCAGGCTGTTGCCCTTTGGGATAAACGCTGTCGATGAGGATGAAATTGAAGTCTCTTGCGTAGTCATGCTTCATTTCAAAATAGTTTTCGCCTACAAGATTCGGCATGGTATAAACCTGGTCATGGCGGGTGTATCTGTCTAATAATCTGAATGCTATCCATAGTAAAACGATACAAAGCAGCAGTATGATGAGCAGGTTGATGTAAAATTTCTTGTCCTTGAGAAACTGAAGGCGTCCCATAATTTACTATTTTAGTGCCGTGAAATAAAACTCGATTTTGAGTGTTTTTATTGTTATGAAGTTTAAACCGACAAAATTACAAAAAATATGAAAAACGTGGCAATTATTTGTGGCGGAGATTCAGGAGAGTTTGAAATTTCCGTCAAAAGTGCTCAGGTGGTGAAGCAGAACCTGAATCCTGAACGGTATAATTCGAAGATAATTGTAGTATCGAAAAAAGGATGGTATGGTCTCTTGAAAGACGGTACTCGTGTGGACGTTGACAAGAATGATTTTTCCATTTCAGTGGGCGGACACAGGACGAAATTCGATGTGGCTTTCAACGCGGTGCATGGCGAGCCGGGGGAAAATGGGCCTCTGTCGGGCTATTTGGAGCTGTTGGGCATCCCATGCACTTCATCGCCGCTGACTACTTGCGCCCTCACCTTCCACAAGGACTTTTGCAAACGCTTGGTGGCTTCCTACGGTGTCAGGGTGGCGCCATCAGTGTTGATTAACGAGGGCGAAAAATACGATACCGACGAAATCATCAAGCAGTTTGGGTTGCCTTTGTTTGTCAAGCCAACTTGCAACGGCTCCAGCGTGGGCGTCTCAAAGGTGAAGACGGCGGAAGAGCTTGTCCCTGCCATATTTACAGCAAGGGCAGCTGGTCGACAAGTGATGTGCGAGAAGTTCGTCGATGGGCGCGAGTTCGGTTGCGGTGCCATGTGTTTCAAAGGCAAGATGATGGTTTTCCCGCTGACCGAGATTTGCAGCAAGAACGAGTTCTTCGACTATGAGGCCAAATACACCGCCGGCAAATGCGACGAGATAACGCCTGCCCAAGTGGACGAGGCCATTGAGATTGAAATCAAGGGGACGACGGCGATGTTGTACGAAAAATTAGAATGCAAAGGTTTTGTCCGCATGGACTACATCGTCAGCGACGAAGGCGTGTTCTTCATCGAGGCGAACATTGTCCCGGGCATGTCGGAGGCCAGCATCATCCCTGCTCAGGCGCGATGCTTCGGCTTGACTTTGGGGCAGCTGTTTGAAATGGCGATAGAGAATGTTCTCTGACCAAAATTAGAAAGGTCTCTAACCGAAATAACCCGAACGCATCCGATATTGTTCGGATAGGTTCGGGTCAGTTCGGTTAGAGATTATTTTGATTACACCGTGAGAATATCCTTAGACTTCAGCTCGGTGAGGTCATCAATCTTCTTAATGTATTTGTCCGTGAGTTTCTGAATCTCCTCCTGCAAGAGCTTCGACTCATCCTCAGAAATCGTGTCTTTCTCCAATTTCTTGGCTTCGTCGTTGGCGTTGCGGCGGATGCCACGGATGCCGACCTTGGCTTCTTCAGCGGCGTTCTTGGTGCGTTTCACCAAATCGCGGCGGCGTTCCTCGGTGAGGGCCGGCACGCTGATACGCAGGATTTCACCGTTGTTGATGGGGTTGAAGCCCAAGTTGGCGTTCAGGATGGCTTTGGCGATGTTGCCGAGGGCGCTCTTGTCGAAGGGTTGCACCACAATCATGCGGGCGTCGGTGCAGCCGATGTTGGCGGTCTGCTCGATGGGCACCGTCGTGCCATAGTATTCAACCATAACGCCGTTCAGCATGGCTGGACTGGCTTTTCCTGCCCTAATGCCCTGAAATTCATGCTCCAAGTGCTTGATGGTGTTGTCCATGCTTTCAGTGGCCTCGTCTAATACAAATTGAGAATCGTCTGTCATAGTGTTCTGATTTTGGGGGCAAAAATAATGGATTTCTTTTTATCTCACAAACGCGGACGGCAAGTTTTTTTCGGCTTGCAATCATTTCGTGTTTTTAGTACTCTTCCAAACGGATTTCCGTGCTGCTCGATAGGATGAAAATGGCGATTTGACCGTTCTCCCGCCCGAACTTGACGGCCTCTTCCAAGGCGTCTTCGGGGAAGAGGCGGACACTGTCATAGTAAAAGCGTCCTGTGGCCGTGTCTAACCATCCTCCAATATAGCCATCATGGGCTCGGGCATGGCTGACAACGAAGTCGAGGTCGGCGCGGTCGTGACGGTCTTGCGTGGCCGAATACGCCACGGTAATGCCTTCTTTCGGCTGTTCCCATGTGTTGATGCTCAGTGTGAAGCCGTCGGGATAGGTTTGGCTGAAAACCCATACGCTGTCGGCTAAAGTGGTGGTGGAAACTGTCGTCGTCCATGTGGGACTGGTGGTGTGGCGGGCAGGTCCGCAGGCCACAAGGGCGAGCAGCATAAGCCAAAGGAACGTGTGTTTGATTCTTGCAACCATAACTATGTTGTTTTACTTTTAAATGCTTTTAGTTCAGCGGATCGTACAATCCGGTCAAAATCTTGCTTTTGTGTGTGAAATAATAGCTTAGCTTGTTCACGACGAGCGGTTTCTTGTCCTGGTTCCAAAGGTATGCCTTTACGGTCTTGCCCTTTGGGCTGAGGTCGTCACCAAAAACGATGGCATCGGCCACGACGTTGTTGCCCGGCAGGAAATGTCCCTCTTCAGGCAAGGCACTATGCCAAAGCACGAGGCTGTCGGTCACGGCATCATGCAGTTCGAGGACAACGACGCATTGGTCGAGTTCGACCTCGCTGTGGATTTGGGCCATAACACTCAGTGCTTCAATGTCGTCGGGCAGCGAGTCGCACGAGAAGGTGTAAGCCTGTCCCCATTCCTGACCGCTGAGATAAGGATAGGGACTTTCGTTCAAGTCGTTGAGAAGATATTGGCTTCCGTCGATGGGCGTTTTGCTCAGAGTCAGGTAACGTGATGTGAACCAGTCTTTCTTCTCGATGAGATATGGATAGTTGCCCACAGCGACGGCTTCCCAAATCGGGTTGACGTAGTCCGTCCAACCGAAACCGAGCATCGGGGCTTCCTTGTTTTCGTCAAGCCATTGGTGGAAATCGTTCAAAGTGCTGTAGCGATTAAAGACAATGCGGTTCTCGACATCGGTCTGCGCTTGGTAAAACTCAGCAGCTTCGCCAATCTCAGCGCGGGTGGCGAAATGAATCCTGTCGCCAAATTGTTCCTTATCGTCCTGCATCTCAACAGCAATCTGGTCGAAGCCTTGATGATACATGAGGTCGTAATGGCGGCGCTCCATAATCAATGAGGCGGTGCCGACAAAGAGAATGGTGGTCACGACCAAGGCGGTCTGCCAAGGTGACAAAGTACGCGTGCCGAACATGGAGAACGCCACGATAATGACGAAGGGATAACTGAAAATCAGCGTGCTATGTTGGATGATGGGCTCGCGTTTCAAGGAATAGATGAAGGCGATGGCGAAGATGATGGCAAACCATGCAAGTCCCGCCCAACGCAAAGGTTGGTTTTGTTTGGTACGCTTGCCCAAGATGAATGGCAAAAGGATAATGATACCCGTAGCAAACATGAATAGCTGCGAGTAGTTCATCGTGTATTGGAGGAAGTCGGTGAGGAAGGTGGACTTAGGTGCCGCCAACCAACCGCCGATGCTGCCGCTGACGAAAAGTTGCTGGTAGAAAATGGGCAGGGTAGGGGCAAAGAGCAAAACAGCCCCTATTCCGCTGAGCCAGTATGCTTTGCGTCTTTCTTTCGGCAAAAAGAACAATCCTGTGAGGAAAATCAGTCCCGCCTGCGCGATGGAAAAGTACTGTATCAACGAACAGGCCCATGCCGAAAGCGCAAAGCCAACGTAATCCCTTGTCGACGTTTTCGTCCCGAAAACGACTTTATACCAAAAGTAAGCCATCAACAGGACAAAGAACAGCCCTGTCGAATAAGGTCGCGCCAACTGGCTGTAAAACACCGTGAACTGGCTGACGGCAAAAAACGCCGCCGAAAACAGTCCGACCTTTCGGTTGAACCACTGCCGCCCTATAATATAAATAAGGTATATCGAACCGATGCCCATCAGCACAAAGGGCAACTTGACCCAAAATTCGCTCCAACCGAAAATCCTCACCCACAGCCAAAGGAAAGCTTGCACCCCGATAGGATGGCTGTCGGGCATCACGCCTTGTTGGATGAAGTCGTGGAAGTTGTCAAAGCGGGTGCGCAGCAGAGCACTGAACTCATCGTGCATGAATGGCACTTGGCCCAGTTTCCACAGACGCAACACTGCCGCCACAAGCATAATGACACCGATTAGGATGTAATCCATCCTATTGCTCGGCGCATGGTGGATTTTGCGCAGATGGTTTTTTCGGGTTCTCATTTCGTCACCAACGTTCCAATGTTCTCACCACGCAAGACCTTCAGCAGATTGCCGCGTGTGTTCATGTCGAACACATACATCGGCATGTCGTTCTCTTTGCACATGGTGAAGGCGGTCATGTCCATCACCTTCAGGTTGCGTTGATAAGCCTCGTCGTAGGTGATGTGGTCGAACTTGGTCGCGGTGGGGTCTTTCTCAGGGTCAGCGGTGTAGATGCCGTCCACGCGGGTGCCTTTCAGGATGATGTCGGCCTTGATTTCCACGGCGCGGAGGGCCGAGCCGGTGTCGGTGGTGAAGAAGGGGTTGCCTGTGCCGGCACCCATCACCACGATGTGGCCTTCCTCAAGCAGACGAATGGCCTTGGCACTGCTCATCGTGTCGGCGATGCGGTCGATGTAAAGGCCTGCCAACAGTGTGGCTTTCTGCCCTTTGCTTTGCAAGGTCGATTGCATGGCCATCGAGTTGATGACGGTGGCGAGCATACCCATGTAGTCGCCTTGGATGCGGTCCATGCCCTTCGAGGCACCTTGCAGGCCGCGGTAGATGTTGCCGCCGCCGATGACGATGCCGATTTGCACGCCAGCCTTTGCTGTTTCGATGATTTCATCGGCATAGTCGTTCAAACGTTGCGGATCAATGCCGAATTGCTGGCTGCCCATCAGGGCCTCGCCGCTGAGTTTCAGTAATACTCGGTTGTATTTCATTGGATTAGAGATTTAAAGATTCAAAATTTAAGATTCAAAATTTAAGATTCAAAATTTAAGATTCAAGATTAGTATTTGAAGACTTTCACTGTTTTTCCTTCTGCCAACTTGATGAAGTAAACGCCTTTTGCAAGTGAAGAAAGGTCCATCAAATTGCTCCCAATATTGATTCGGCTCTTTATAAGTGCTTGTCCTGTAGTGTTATACACGGTAACATTGCTTTGGATGGTGCTCTCAATCGTTATCGTTGATTGGGTGCTGGTCGGGTAAACGCGGAATAAAGCATGTCCTTGGTCATCAAGACCTTCAGTGGTCTCCACTACGAGTGGGCCGACTTGCACCGACTCGCCTTCGGGATAGATTGCCGAAAGGGTGTAACGATGTGTGCCAGCGGGAATGTCGTAATCGCTGTAAGTCAATTCGGTAACTGTGGCTAAAAGGATGTTATTGCGGTACAACTTGTAACTTGTGGGCGTGCCTTCAACTGGCAAATTCCAAGTCAAACTGACATTGTCGTTGCCGAAGACCTCGGCGGTAAAGTCGGTGGGCGGGTAAAGGATGGCCATTTCGGCATATTTCATGCAGGAGGCAAAACCTTGGAGACCGTCGTCGGAGTAGGCCACATAGAGTTTGTCGTCGACAGCCGTGATAAACGGATCATCGGCGGCACCTTCAGAAATCAGGGTGGGACCGACGCTTGACCATTCGCCATCGTATTGCATGAAAGTCAGGTAGTTGGACTGTGCATCGTTGACGAAGGCTATAGTGAATTTGTCGCCATTCATACAGGTGTTGAGGTCGGAGATGGCACCGCCGCTGATGTTTTCGCCGATGCTTTCCCAGTCGCTGCCGTTGAAGCGGACGGCGTTGAGTTGGTAAGAAGGATAGGCGCAATAGGCAAGGTAAGGCGTGTCGTTCTCATCAAGCGTGAGGCCTTGGTAGAAATAAATGTTGTCGATGCCGTTGCCCACGAGAGTCCATTCACCGTTTTCGAATTTCCTGACTTTTAGGAGATTGCTGGACATGTAGTCCGCGTAGGCGATGTAAGGTGTGTTGTTGCTGTCGAAGACTAAGTCGTGGTGGCAGGCATATTCACCGCTTGGGGCATAAAGGCCTGTTCCAGAAAGGGGCACCCATTGGTTGTTTTCCCACTTCAGCACCACGCCGATATAGCTTTGCGAAACGTCGCGGGTGAGAATGTAAGGTGTCTCGTTGCGGTCCAAATAGATGTGAATCTCAGGGCCTCCCGGGAGGGTTCCGATGGAAGTCCAGCCATCGCCGTCCCATTTCATGACGTGGCCGGTGTCGTTGTTTTCCGAGAAAGCTATATACACGTCACCATTGGAGGCGATGGTCATGCCGCCCGCTGTAACGGAACAACTCATGTTGGTGTTGCCCATCTGTTCCCAGGTGCTGGTTCCCGCTGCATTCTTGTATAAGGTCGCGGTATTGTTTTGATTGCCAAAGATATAAAGGTTACCTTCAGCGTCCATTTCGATGCCGAAGGGTTGGAAAGCCTGTTGCGTGAAGCCACGTTCGCCTACGTATGCCCAGCTGCCGCTGAGCGGTTCCTCCACCATGATGGTGAAATCTTGGATTGTGCTATGAAGGCATTCGGACAATTCCAAACGCACTTCGTAATTGCCTGGCTGGTCAGGTATTCCGTAGAGACAAGCCGACTTTCCGTCATATTGTTCCAAATGGAGCCAACTTGGTCCCTGCAAGAGGCTGATATTGACAAACCAATCATCGGGGTCATGGAAATAGACATTATAAAGGTAGTTCAAATTGACGTAGGCCTCGGTTTTTGCCGTCGAGGTGAACAAAGGCGCGGCAGTCTCGTCACCGTTGAGATAGGCGCTCTTTACAGCGTTTTCCACGGTGCCGTCAGGGGCGATGAGCAGGCCGATGACGCGGACATAATTGTAGTCGAAAGCTTCATCTAAGGTGTAAGTGAACTCATAATTTGCTGATTGTCCGTTAGCCAATGAACTCGGGAACGAGCCTGGCACGCCGTTGTAATCGCAGAGCAGCTGTCGTCCCACATGGTCGTAGGCGATACGCTCGGCAGGGATGGGGTTGGGCATATTCTCGAAGCCGCCCATCGGGCCGTGACCGCCGCCACTATAGGAATTACTTTGGTTGTAAGAGGGTGCCGGACCTGTCACGCCGTCTTCGGTAAGGATGGCCGCAAAACGGTAGTCGCCGCTCATGTTTTCCAAGGCGTAGGCTGAAACATTGGCTGTCACTTGCCGCGTCTCTGGGTCATAATCGCAAGTGATACCCATGCTGACTTTTGGCGATACCTGACTCTCTTGTTCCACCTTGGCAAACCAAGTCTGGGTTTCCTGAGCCATGAAATGCCGCCCGATGTTGGCCGATGGCGCACCGACAAGCCCCGAAGCCTGATAGTATTCATCGTTGGCCATAGGGTCGCTGCAATGGATGGCGACGAAAATGATGTTATCGTAAGTAAAGCACAGAGAGTCACCGTAATAAATGCCTCGCGGACACCATTGGCACCAAGTGCCAGTCAGTTCCTCGACGAGGACATTCTTTTGCGCAAAGCCGATGCTGAAAGTGAGCAACATTAATAAGGTGAAGAGAAACTTTTTCATGGTATTAGGTTTTTATTCACATTCTTCTATCAATTTCTCAATAATAGGTTTCATCGGTGGAATGTCGTTTTCGATGGTTTCCCACAATTGGTTTGGTCGAATCCTATAATATCCATGCACTAAAACATGTCGCATTCTTTCAATGTCATCCCATGGCAACACATCATGTTCAGCACGGTATTCTTTGGTGAGCATGTAGACCGCTTCACCAATGATTTCAACATGTTTCACGAACCCATAGAATACAATTGGGTCAGATGATACTATCTCATATGAATACTTGTCTTTGTATTCAAGTAGCACATTGACCGATTTTAGTATGTGTTCCAGTCGTTCCTTGTCTCTAACTCGCTCTCTCATAAATCAAAATTTTGTCACGATTAGCGGTTTCTTCGGCAAAAGGGAGTAAGCAACCTTCTTCTACGAGGTCAACGCGACGGTGAAGAACTTTCTCCAAAGCACCCATCATGTGGGAGATGGTAAGCAGTGAAATTTTTGCGTTCTCATCGTATCTGACAAGGATATCGACATCGCTTTCGGGGGTCTCTTCGCCTCTCGAAAACGATCCGAAGAGCCAAGCCTTCAAAACAGGTTGTGTTTTGAAGTACTGTGCTATTAACTCGCTCATTGTTTGTGTACTCATGGCCTTGGTGCTTTTATTACGAGGGCAAAAATAACTTTTTTTCTTCAACTATGCGTGGAATGAAGCTATTTCTTGGACGTTTGTTCGTGGATTTATCGGAAAACGCAGTTTTATCAGCCCGATTTTTATAGGAAAACGCAGTTTTTTTGAGGTAAATTTTATAGGAAAACGCAGTTTTTGTTTTGTAATTCGGTGAAAATCAAATTGTTTACAAATTCTCGTTTGAATTTGAAAATTTGTATGTTATTAAAAACAGAAAAACCTCTCATTTTTCCATAGCATTTCATTCCTTTTTTTTATTTTTGCTGTCGGATTGGCTTCGGCCAGTCCTTGAAATATTGAAAGAAGCGTTATGCTTGTCTTGTAAGTCGAGAACCTGAGAAATTCGCTGACTTAATATAATGCAAGAGGCATAGTGGCTACGCGTATAGCGTGGACTGCTATCTCATGTTTGCATTATATAGGTAATTCTCAGGACCTTCGACTTACGAATGTGGGCGTACAGTTCCACGCTTCTTTTGTGTCAAAACAAAACAGCCTTGGAGGAACTTGGCAAGGAGGGAGATAATACCAATGAAAACAAAATCATTTGTGATTTCAATGCTTGTGATTCTTGCATTATGTGTGGCCGCTATATCATGCAACAAAGATACTTCAACAACGCCAACTGATCCTGACAATACGGAGATTCCCAATTCACCGACAGACTGCATTGACCCAGAAGATGCAATTACAGTCAATTTGAGGAATGATGGTGGAAGTGTCACGATTCTTGATTATCCGATAACAATAAACACCGCCAATAATTTTGAAAGTAGTAATGAGAATTATACATTTGTAAGCATTGGAGAATTGTCAGGGATTGGCTGCATCACTTCTATTCCTCAATCAGGATGGAGTAATCAAGTGGCTGTGATTCCAGGGAATGGTTATGTTTTCAAATATGAGGAATCCAATGAGGCGATTGGATCATACATTGTAAAATATGCTCGTCTTTATGTTGTTAGATACTTGGAAAGTGCTGTTAATGGAGGAATTCTAGGGGCAGAGATAAAGTACCAGGACAACTGGAACTGGTATGGAACGCCAATAGTTAGTACTAGTATTATAACCGATATAACATCAACATCGGCTGTGTGTGGTGGAAATGTAACAAGTGATGGTGGAACTACTGTTACGGATCGAGGTGTATGTTGGAGTATTATTGAAGAACCAACCATAAATGACAACCATGAATTAAGTGGATCAGGACTTGGAGATTATACTATTCAGATGACAAATCTTATTCCAGGTACAAGATATTATGTGAGAGCGTATGCCAAAAATGATTTTGGTATTAGATATGGAGAACAGAATACTTTTGTCACTATAAGTGAACCTATTGATTATTCCAAAATCGTCCTCAATGAGCTGAATGGAGACACCAAGTTCATCGAAATCTATAACATGGGCGATCTTGAACTTTCACTCGAAGGTATGTACATCACCAAAGACGGTAATGAGGAAGACATCAAATGGACTGGCGATGCCACCCATATCGTTCCTGCCCATGGCTATTTGGTGCTTTATAGCATCGATACTCAGGCCGACCATCCGGAACTTGGCGATAACATGTTCTTCAACAGTGGCTTGTCGGCCAAGAAGACCATCCGCATAGCACTCTACATGGCTGATGGCACCGAAAGAGACGTGTTCACGAGAGGTTCCACAGGCGAATGGGGTCAAACTATCTCCAACGTGGCTCCGCAATCTTACGCCCGCACACCCGACGGTGGCGACTGGAAATTAGCCGACCCGACTCCAGGCCGAGCCAACCCTTGGTATGGAGAACCGATTCCTCAGGAATAATATTGATTGATCATTTTGTGTCCATGAAAAACAAATCGAGCGGAACTAACCCTAATTCCGCTCGATTTTTGTTGTTATTGGAAGCTTACTCAGCTCCTTCCAACCTTCCGTGGCAGTTCTTGTATTTCTTGCTGCTACCGCACGGGCAGGGATGATCGTTACGGCCCACCTTCACCTCTTTGTAGATGGGCTATTTGCCCAAAGAAAATGTCCACGAAAGCTCCGAAAAGCATTTTCGTGGACACTTTTTAGTTAACAGACACAGCCACATACAAAAAAGCATTATTTTTGTCGTTGAAATTGTTAATCAGCAAATCTGTACAATCATGGATAATACTCTCATTCCACTCTCGCACGCCGTTCAAATCATCAAAACGGCAATCCTTCAAAGCCAAGAACAATCTGCAAAAAAGGTAAACGCTGATTTATTGGCACTCTATTTTGCCATTGGCGGCTATATATCTTTGGAATCGCATAGGCAGCATTGGGGGAGCGGTGCCATCCTAACCATTAGTCAGCAACTCCAAAAAGAATTGCCCGGACTGAAAGGTTTTGGCGAATCAAGTATTAAGAATATGCGACAATTCTATGAACAATGGTGTGAGTACATAATTCGCCAGCCAATGGCTGGCGAATTACAACAAACAGATTTACAAGAAGATATAATTCGTCAGCCAATGGCTGGCGAAATGCAACTGGCAGTCACTCACTTGAATTTTCAACCATGCTAATTATGTGATGTATCTTTGCTGCATCAAACGGAGAACACGAAAATGAAAGAGCGTAATGATAAATTGAACAACGAAAACAACATGCGACAACTCATCCTCTCACACTTGGAAGAAGTTGAGCAACAAAATAATGTAAAAGTCCTGTTTGCTGTGGAATCAGGAAGCAGGGCTTGGGGCTTTCACTCTGCTGAAAGCGACTGGGATGTCCGTTTCGTTTATGTCCACAATCTTGATTGGTACCTGAAAGTGAACGAAGGCCGCGATGTCATCGAGCACATGTACGACGATGATGTTGACCTTGTGGGTTGGGATTTGCGCAAGACATTGCGGCTTTTTCAGAAGTCGAACCCCGCGCTGATGGAATGGCTTCATTCTCCAATCATCTATCGTGCCGATGAGGTTTTTCTATCACGAATGAGAGGGCTGGAGCCAACCTATTTCAACCCCATTAAAGTCATGTACCATTATGCAAGCATCTACATCAAACACGACAAACGATATTTGCAAAACACGGCCTATCCGCTCAAACGTTTCCTTTACTATTTGCGTGGAATCTTGGCATGTCGTTGGGTTGAAGAAAGGCAATCCATGCCTCCAGTGCTATTCCTTGACTTGGTGAATGGCACTGTAAAAGAAGAAGCCATTCGTCAGAAAATTCAGGAATTACTTGTGCTGAAAAAGGCGAGCAAAGAGAACGACCTTAAAGAAGTTAATTCCGACCTTGTAGAATATGCCCGCCATTGGGCTGACTATTATATGGAACGTGTAGGCACATTCCGCCCTGAACACGAAAAGACTTCTTCAGATGCACTGGATTCCATCTTGTTTGATATGGTTATGTCACATTCATAGTCAAAGCCAAGGTGTTCCGCGTCTCGCCGAAGCCTGCTGGACCGAAAAGAAATTCCCTCTTCCCCTTGCGGGTTCACGGAAAAGTTGTAATTTTGCAGTGTCGTTCTGAAAGGGAGTGTCTTTCAGGCAAAAGACGGCAACGAGTGCAGTCCTGCCGACTAACGAAAAAAACGGCCCAGTTTATCTGGGCTTTTTTCTTAGGTCAAACTTCCCCCATACAATATCGATGTCCCCGATGTCATCGCGATGCAAAGACGCTATACATTCGCCTTTTTGTTGTTCTCTGAGAAACTTGATGGCCTCTTTAGGCTTGCCTTTGAATTGGGTGACTCCGCAAAGCATAGATCCCATTCCATCACACCGTCCATGGCAGTTCTTATACTTCTTGCCGCTTCCGCAGGGGCAGGGGTCGTTGCGGTGTCCAAGTTGAAAAATCACCTAAAATAGGCAACCTAAAATAGGTTGTTTTGAAAATAGTTGTATTTTTGCGGCAAAATAGCGTTTGTGATGAATCCTTTTTTGGTCAAAGGTTATGTGTCGCCAGAGTATTTTTGCGACCGAGAGAAAGAAACAGAAGTTTTGTTGCGTAACATTCAGAATGGAGTGGATACCACGCTGATTTCCCCAAGGAAATACGGCAAAACAGGTTTGATATTACATTTGTTCGATGCCATCCAGCGAAGCGAACTTCCTTACGAAACGCTATATGTGGATATTTTTGCCACTCGTTCGCTTTCTGATTTTATCAAGGTGATGGCAGAGGCAGTGATGAAGAAATTTCCGGAAAAAACACATATTGGGAACAAGTTCATCACTTTTATCAGAGGTTTGCGCCCCGTGATTTCGTATGACTCACTAACAGGTGTCCCACAGGTCCAATTCAACTATCAAATGACGGCTGAAAAAGAGCATACCCTTAGCGGATTGCTTGAATTCATTAATTCACAACAAATTGATATTGTTTTGGCTATCGATGAGTTTCAGCAGATTGCGGAATATCCTGAAACGAATATGGAAGCGTTGCTTCGAACCCATATCCAACAAATGCACAACACGCATTTCATTTTCTGCGGCAGCAAACGAACCGTGATGAGTGAGATGTTTTTGAACGCCAAACGACCGTTTTTCTCAAGTTCAAGGATGATGTCGTTGGATAAGATTGATGGGGAAATATACAGGCAGTTCATAAGGTCTCAATTCGAGAAGGCGGGGATTGGCGTTGATACAGAGGCCTTGGAATATATAATGGAATGGACTCAAGGTTATACTTTCTATACTCAGACGGTTTGCAATGCGGTTTATGGTATGATGCCCGAAAAGGTCACTATAGATGTGGTAAAAGCGGCTTGTGCTGACATTTTGGAAGGATTGACGGATAATTATTTGCAATATAGGGAGTTGGTAACGCCAGCACAGTGGAATTTTCTTATCGCTGTTGCCAAAGAAGGCGAAGTGGAACAATTGAGTTCGACAAGATTCTTGGCTACTTACAACATTGGAGGAGCGACTTCTGCAAAACGGATGGCACAGTCGCTTTCTGAGAAGGAATTGCTGCTGCCTGTTGTGAAATCAAGGAAAACTGCTTATAGGATTTATGATGTTTTTTTCTTGCGCTGGATAGAAGAAAATCTATAGTTTATATTGATTATCAATAGTTTAAACTAAGTATTTTCAAAATCACCTAAAATAGGCAACCTAAAATAGGTTGTTTTGCGTTTGAAAACAAAAATCGAGCGGAACCCAACCAGATTCCGCTCGACTATTTTAGAATGAGAGACGCTTACTCAGCAGTTCTTATACTTCTTGCCACTACCGCAGGGGCAGGGGTCGTTGCGGCCCACTTTCACCTCCTTGCGGATGGGCTGCGCAATTTTCAAAAGAAAATGTCCACAAAAGCCCCGAAAACCATTTTCGTGGACACTATTTATATTAAAATCTGTCCACGAAAGCATAAAATTATACTTTCATGGACACTTTTTTGTTTGTATTATGTCCATGAAAAGAAAAAATCCGTATCTTTGCGGCATAAAAACAACGTGTTATGCAGGAAATTATCGGTAGAAAAACGGAAAGAAAAGAACTTGAAAGACTTTACAATTCGGGAAGGCCGGAGTTTGTGGCGGTCTATGGCCGTCGGCGCGTGGGGAAGACATTCCTCGTCCGCGAGCATTTCTCAGGTCGCTTTGCATTCTATCACACTGCTATCTCACCCGCTGATTTTCAGGGCAAGAAAAAGGATTTAAAATGGGAGCAATTGCGGGCGTTTTGCTCAAGCATTCAGCAGTTTGGCGGCGATTGGGACACCATGCCTTCCGACTGGTTTGAGGCTTTCGCTTGCTTGCGCGCCATGCTGGAACAGCAAGGTGATTCAGGGCGAAAAGTGGTCTTTATCGACGAGTTGCCTTGGATGGATTCGGAACGGTCGGGGTTCGTGTCGGCACTTGAGCATTTCTGGAACGGTTGGGGCGCAGGTCGAACCGACCTGCTGCTCATCGTTTGCGGCTCGGCGGCTTCGTGGATGAACGACAAAATCATCAACAACACGGGCGGACTTTATGGCCGCCTCACCTACGAGATGCACCTCGCGCCGTTCAATTTGGCGGAATGTGAGCAGTTTTATGAGTCGCGCGGCATCAGCATGGACCGTTATGAGCAGGTGCAGAGTTATATGGTGTTTGGAGGCATTCCGTATTACCTCAATTACCTCAAGCCAGAGAATAGTCTTGCGGAAAACATTGACAATCTGTTTTTTGCCAAGAATGGCCGTCTGCAAAAGGAGTTCGAGCGGCTTTATAGTTCCTTGTACTCTAATTCGGAGAAATACATGGAGATTGTGCGGCTGTTGGCCACCAAACGCGGCGGTTTCACGCGAAAGGAAATCGCGGAGCAGACTTCAATTGCTTATAACGGACGGCTTTCCAAGATGTTGCAGGCGTTGGAGAAAAGCGATTTTGTGACGGCCTACACTTATTTTGGCGGCAGTGCGCGGAATGTCTATTACAAACTGGTAGACAGGCTTTCTCTGTTCCATCTGAGTTTCCTTGACGGAAAGAAACCATCCCGCCAAGGCTTTTGGACGAAAAACATTCGCACACCTGAATTGAACACATGGCGGGGCTTGGCTTTTGAGGAGGTGTGCCTGCTCCATGAGGCGCAAATCAAGAAGGCATTGGGCTTTGGCGCTGTTGATGCGGTGGCGGCTCCTTGGCGCAGCAAGACGGGCACGGCGCAGGTGGATTTGATGTTCGACAGGAGTGACCGAGTGGTCAACCTTTGTGAGATGAAATTCGTTTCCGACGAGTTTTCCATCGACAAAGATTATGATGCCGAACTTCGCCGAAAGGTCGAACGCTTCGTTGAAGATACTTCTTGCAAGAAATCGGTTCATTTGTCATTAGTGACCACATACGGCCTTTCTCGAAATAAGTATTCCAATCGTTTCCAGTCGGTTATAACGATGAACGACTTGTTCGCTGACGATTAAAAGTGTCCACGAAATGGTTCTTTATCCTTTTCATAGACATATTTTGAAATAAAAAGTGTCCACGAAAGTATGAAAATATCACTTCGTGGACACTTTTTTATTTGTTTTGTGTCCACGAAAAACAAATCGAGCGAAACCCAATCAGATTCCGCTCGATTATTTTAGAATGATGGACGCTTACTCAGCCGCCTCCAACCGCCCATGGCAGTTCTTGTACTTCTTGCCGCTACCGCAGGGGCAGGGGTCGTTGCGGCCTACTTTCACTTCCTTGCGGATGGGCTGGGTGACTTGCCGCTGTTGCGTGTCGCTGTGCGACTGTGCCAGCAAGTCTTGACGCTGCTCACGGATCTTCGACTTGTCGATGCCTTGCGGGCGCGACTCGCGGACGGTGTTCGGGTCTTGCGTTGGGATGTCGGCTCGCATCAGGAAGGAGATGACGTCCTCGTTGATTTTCTCCAACATGGCCTTGAACAGGTTGAACGACTCCAACTTGTAAATCACCAGCGGGTCTTTCTGCTCGTAGGAGGCATTCTGTACAGCTTCCTTCAGGTCGTCGAGTTCGCGGAGGTGTTCCTTCCAAGCGTTGTCGATGAGGCCGAGGGTGATGCTCTTTTCGATGCAGAGGTTCACCTCGCGGGCACCGTTCTCGACTGCCTTCTTCAGGTTGACGATGACGTTCATGCCACGCTTGCCGTCGGTAATCGGGATGGCGATGTTCTCGAAATGCGTCTGGTTCTCATACACGTTCTTGATGACAGGCAGGGTCTTCTCGCCGATGATGCGGGCCTTCTCCTTGTAATGCTCCAAGGCGGCATCAAAGAGCTTTTCGGCCAGTTCCTTGGTTTTCATGCGGTCGAATTCCTCCTCGCTGAACGGCGCATCGATACCCATGCTCGAAAGCAGTTCCATCTTGAGACCCTCGAAGTCCTTGGCATCCTGATATTCCTCAATGAGTTTCTCGCCGAAGTCCATCATCATGTTATTGATGTCGATGGAGAGGCGTTCGCCAAACAAGGCGTGACGGCGTTTCTTGTAGATGACCTCACGCTGCGAGTTCATCACGTCGTCGTATTCCAGCAAATGCTTACGCACGCCGAAGTGGTTCTCTTCGACCTTCTTCTGTGCCTTCTCGATTTGCTTGGTAATCATCGGATGCTGAATGACTTCGCCTTCCTGCAAGCCCATGCGGTCCATGATGCCCGCGATGCGCTCGGAACCGAACATACGCATCAGGTTATCCTCCAAGGAGACATAGAATTGCGAGCTACCTGGGTCACCTTGACGGCCAGAACGACCACGCAACTGACGGTCGACACGACGCGACTCATGACGCTCAGTGCCGATGATGGCCAGACCGCCAGCTTCCTTCACGCCAGGACCTAACTTAATATCGGTACCACGACCAGCCATGTTGGTGGCGATGGTCACGGTGCCTGCCTGACCAGCTTCCTTGACGATTTGGGCCTCCTTGAAGTGCAACTTGGCGTTCAACACGTTGTGGGGGATGTTCTTACGCGTCAGCATACGGCTGAGCAACTCGGAGACTTCCACCGAGGTGGTACCCACCAGCACGGGACGGCCTTCGTTGACTAACCTCTGGATCTCGTCAATGACGGCGTTGTACTTCTCACGCTTGGTCTTGTAAATCATGTCCTCTTGGTCCAAACGGGCGATGGGACGGTTGGTCGGGATGACCACCACGTCAAGTTTGTAGATGTCCCAGAATTCGCCTGCTTCCGTTTCAGCGGTACCGGTCATACCAGCCAACTTGTGGTACATACGGAAGTAGTTCTGCAAGGTGATGGTGGCGTAGGTCTGCGTGGCGGCTTCCACTTTCACGTTTTCCTTGGCCTCCACGGCCTGGTGCAGTCCGTCGCTCCAGCGGCGGCCTTCCATGATACGGCCTGTCTGCTCGTCCACAATCTTGACCTTGTTGTCGATGATGACGTAATCGACATCCTTCTCAAACAAGGTGTAGGCTTTCAACAGTTGTTGCACGGTGTGCAGGCGTTCCGACTTCTCAGCGAAATTACGCATCAGCTCAGCCTTGCGCAGCACCTTCTCGTCGTTGCTGAGGTTGGAATGCTCCAACTCGGCCACCTCGCTACCCACATCAGGGATGATGAAGAACGATGGGTCGTTGTAGGCTTGTGCCAATTGCTCGCTGCCCTTGTCGGTGAGGACGACGGTATTCAGTTTCTCGTCGATGACGAAATACAGTTCGTCGTCGATGAGGTGCATGTTCTCATTGCGGTTCTGCATGTAGAAACCCTCGGTCTTCTGCATTAGCGACTTCATGCCTTCCTCACTGAGGAACTTGATGAGGGCGTTGTTCTTCGGCAGACCACGGTAGGCGCGGAAGAGTTGGTCGGCACCGTGTTTCTTCTGCTCTTCAGTGGCGGTGGGGTCGGTGAGGATTCTCTTGGCCTCGGCCAAAATCGTGGTCACATAACGCTTCTGGGCTTCATACAGCTTGACGACATCAGGCTTCAGCTCATCAAACTCCTGTTGGTCGCCGCGCGGGGTAGGACCACTAATAATCAAAGGTGTACGCGCATCGTCAATCAACACGGAGTCAACCTCGTCGACGATAGCGTAGTGGTGTTTGCGCTGCACCAACTCGTCGGGGTTGCCTGTCATGTTGTCACGCAGGTAGTCGAAACCGAACTCGTTGTTGGTGCCGTAAGTGATGTCGCAGTTATAGGCGCGGCGACGTGCGGCGGAGTTAGGTTCGTGCTTGTCGATGCAGTCCACGGTGAGGCCGAGGAACTCATACATCGCGCCCATCCACTCGGAGTCACGTTTGGCCAGGTAGTCGTTCACGGTGACCACATGCAC
>Ga0310696_10001693_pt1 | contig 31371 bp, 26 predicted proteins | sample AusTroGonzalo_MG_4_FD_203885 | JGI IMG/M metagenome (GOLD analysis project Ga0310696, IMG submission 203885) | Bovine rumen microbial communities from tropical cattle in Woodstock, Queensland, Australia - Gonzalo_02 (v2) (version 2) | ecosystem: Host-associated > Mammals > Digestive system >... | reverse complement strand
ACGACCAGTTGCATAAGCTCTCATCGTCGGAGTACCAACGGTTGCTCAATGAAAAAGGTGCTCATTCCTGTCTGGACAACGTAGCCACCACCCAGGAGATGCGCTATCTGGCACGGGTTAGAGCCGTCAGCCTTCAGCAGTCAGCCATCAGCGAGCAGGATGCCGAGCGCTATCGTCAGGCATTCCTCCGTGGCCTGCAGATGATCCGCACAGCGCAGAAGGGCTGCGGCGGATGGAGTCAGTACTGGCCGCTGAGCAACGACAACGGCTATCAGGACTATATCACCTTCAACGACGACCTGATGGTCAACATCATGAAGCTGCTGCGTGACATCCATAATAACCAAGGCGACTTCACCGACATCACGGATGCCGCCACCCGTACATGGTGTCAGACGGCGTTCGATCGTGCGCTGCAGTGTATCCTCGACTGCCAGATCAATATCGACGGCACGTATGCCGCCTGGTGCGCACAGCACGACACCGTTGCGCCCTATCTGCCAACAGAAGGACGTCCGCAAGAGCTGCCGTCCGTCAGCGGCTATGAGTCCGCCAACCTGCTCACGTTCCTTATGTCGATTGAAGACCCTTCGGACGAGCTCAAACAGCGTATAACCGCAGCGGTCAACTGGCTGGAGGCGCATAAGATTCCTAACCACGCCGTAGAGGACTACACCAATACCGCCGGACAGAAAGACAGGCACATCATCGAGAAGACCGGCACGCACCTGTGGGGACGATTCATCCAGATAGGCGGCAACACGGGTACGGAGGTCTATAACAAGTTCTTCAACAAACTCAAAGCCCGTGGCAAGAAACGCAGTTACACGTATAACGGCGTCACCTATACGTACACCGAGGAGGAACTGGCGCGCGCCAACTACGATCCCGCCAAAGCAGACGAGCCCGTCTATGCCATCTACAAGGATACCATCCCGCACATGTACTACCGCGCCATCTACAACTACGAGGATACGCCTATTGCCTTTGATGACCGCGGCTGCCCCTACTACACCTCGCTCTTCACCGCCATCCGCATGGGATACCAGTACATCGGTTCGTGGCCGCAGCGCGTGATAGAGGTGGAGTATCCTGCTTGGAAAGCGAAATACAGCGGTCATGACGAGGGGACATATGTCCTGTCGCCGGAGACTTGCGTGTCGAAACAAGGCGACAAGACCTTCACGTTCAACAACGCCTTTACAATCACCAACGATGGTGCCAAGGGGTATGTGATAGCCAAAAAGATCTACATGAAGTTAGACGCTGACGTCACCTACACCATTCATATCCCCGAAGATCTGCAAGTGAACGAGGCAACGATACGCGGCTACGCCAATTACGAAGACGCGGATGCCAGCATCACCATGTGGAACAATGCCAACTATCCCGACGATGTGTACTTCTTCCCGCGTACCGAGGCGGGTGGAAAGAACATCATCGTTGCCCACACCATTGACCATAGCGCCCGGCCGGTGACAGGCGAGTTGCCCTTCAAGATCAAAGGCAAGCAGCTGTGTATGTCCATCACCCTGACATGCTCACGCCGCACAAGCGGAGTGGAAAGCAGTCAGCAGTCAGCTGCCAGCGTTCAGAAGATTATCCGCAACGGACAGATATTGATCCTCCGCGATGGCATTGAATATACTATTTTAGGTTCACAATTCTAATATAAACAATATGAAACCATTCATGGACAAAGATTTCCTGCTGCAGACCGAGACTGCACAGGAGCTGTATCATCAGCACGCGGCTAAGATGCCGATCATCGATTACCACTGCCATCTTATCCCGCAGATGGTGGCGGAGAACAAACGTTTTGAATCCATCGCACAAATCTGGCTCATGGGTGACCACTACAAGTGGCGCGCTATGCGCTCCAACGGCGTGGACGAGCGCTACTGCACCGGTAAGGACACTACCGACTGGGAGAAGTTCGAGAAGTGGGCGGAGACCGTGCCTTACACGTTCCGCAATCCGCTCTACCACTGGACGCATCTGGAACTCAAGACCGCTTTCGGTATTGAGGAGCGACTGAATCCCGAGACGGCACGCGCCATCTACGACAAGTGCAACGACCTGATTCAGAATGACCCGAAGTTCTGCCCGCGCGGACTGATGAAGCACTACGGTGTGGAGTTGGTATGTACGACCGACGACCCGGCTGACAGCCTTGAGTGGCACAAGATGGTCAAGGAAGATCCGACTGCCGAAGTGCGTATGCTGCCCACGTGGCGTCCCGATGCAGGTATGAACATCGAGGCGGCTACATGGAAAGCCTATATTGAGAAACTCGCTGCCGTAGCAGGCATGAACATCGCCAACTTCGCAGACCTTGTGGCTGCATTGCAGAAACGCCACGACTTCTTTGAGTCGATGGGCTGCCGCCTCTCCGACCACGGAATAGAGGAGTTCTACGACGAGCCGTACACCGATGCTGAGATCAACGCCATCTTCCAAAAGGCATTGGCAGGCAAAGAACTCACAACCTACGAGATCCGTCAGTACAAGCATGCGTACCTGCACGCTCAAGCGGAAATGGACTACGCCTCAGGCTGGACGCAGCAGTATCACTATGGTGCTATCCGCAACAACAACTCGAAGATGTTCGCCAAGCTCGGTGCAGACACCGGTTTTGACTCTATCGGTGAGTTCACCACCGCCAAAGCGATGAGTCACTTCCTGGACGAGATGAACAGCGAAGGACATCTGGCCAAGACCATTCTGTACAACCTCAACCCCTGCGCCAACGAGGTGATTGCCACCATGCTCGGCAACTTCCAGGACGGCAGTGTGCCCGGCAAGATTCAGTTCGGCTCGGGCTGGTGGTTCCTTGATCAGAAGGACGGTATGGAGAAGCAGATGATGGCACTGAGTAATCTCGGTCTGTTGAGCCGTATGGTGGGTATGCTCACCGACAGTCGCTCGTTCCTGAGTTATCCGCGCCATGAGTACTTCCGCCGCACGCTGTGCAACGTCCTCGGTAACGATATCGAGAACGGCATGATCCCGTACACCGGTTACGAGAAAGCACGCGTACAACAAATGGTAGAAGACATCTGCTACAACAACGCGAAGAATTACTTCAAGTTCTGATAATTCCCTCCTGCCTGCTGCTCATCCCGAGCGGCAGGCGGGACTAACTGATATGCGTTATACATCATTGATAGTATTGCTGGCTTTTGCGACTACACTGACAGCGCAGGAGTTTCGCAAAGTGTTCTCCTTGGGCAACACGCCGGAGCCTGTGGTGCGGAATATTGTTCGGTACGACAATGCCACCAAGTCCCGCGAACGGATTTATATCAACTCGGACTACTGCTCCTATGTGGTGGTTCGCAAAGGGGCAAGATATTATAACGCTGCACCCGGCGAGAACGTAGTGGAGAGCCGGCCGGTACAATCGCAGGCCGAGCAAGGTAACTTTACGGCAACCAATTATAATTACTACAGAGGATTTTTCCCTTCTGCAGACCCAGCTGCGGGATATTATGCCTTTCCTTTGGCAGTTGGTGAGACAATTACGGTTGAGCCGCATACTATCCGTTTCGGGGAGAATAGAGAAAGGGAGGAGATTTATTACATGTCGTTTGCTATCCAGGAGAATGACACGGTGTACGCGATGCGTGGTGGTGTAGCGTGTATGGTGGGGGATAAGAAAGGGGTGATAATTAATCATATTGATGAGACGTTTGCAGTATATCACCACATGCGCAAAGCATTTGTCAGCCCGGGTGATGCTGTGGAAATAGGGCAACCAATAGGGCTGGCTGCAGGCGGGAACGTGTATGTGAGTTTCTTGTATCTGGACAAGGAATATTTCAAGCAGAAAGAGATGGCAGAAGAGTATCCGTACACGCATTTTGTGCCTCTGCTGTGGGAGGGCACGCAATACGTGCACTACGAGATGACTGCATCCAGAGTCGTGCCTGCCATCCCTGACGAACTGGTGATGCAGGACATGAGCAAGGCGCAGAAAAAGCGCTATTTGAAAAACAAGAATCGAAACAAATAATTAACACAATATAAATCATTTATTTTAAATCTTATGGCAAAGATTATTACATTAGGCGAGATCATGCTTCGCCTTAGTCCTGAAGGACAAGACCGTTTCATCCAGTCCGAGCATTTCCGCATCATCCCGGGCGGGGGTGAGGCGAATGTGGCCATCTCGTGTGCCAACTATGGCCACGAGGCATACTTGGTAACTAAATTACCGAAGCACGAGATCGGTCAGATTGCCGTGAACGCCCTGCGCCGCTACGGTGTGAAGGACGACTATATCGTTCGCGGCGGTGAGCGCGTAGGTCTGTACTACTGCGAGACAGGCGCGTCGATGCGTCCCAGCAAGGTTATCTACGACCGCGCCCACTCCGCTATCGCCGAGGCTGATCCCAAGGAGTTTGACTTCGACAAGATCATGGAAGGCGCAGCCTGGTTCCACTGGTCGGGCATCACGCCGGCTATCAGCGACAAAGCTGCTGAGATCACCAAACTGGCTTGCGAGGCTGCCAAGCGTCACGGCGTAATCGTGAGCGTGGACCTCAACTTCCGCAAGAAGCTGTGGACGAGCGAGAAAGCAATCTCCATTATGCGTCCGCTGATGCAGTACGTTGATGTTTGCATCGGCAACGAGGAGGATGCCGAGCTCTGCCTGGGCTTCAAGCCTGATGCAGATGTAGAGGGCGGCGAGACCAACGCCGAGGGCTACAAGGGCATCTTTGAGCAGATGATGAAGGAGTTCGGCTTCAAGTATGTCGTTTCCACGCTTCGTGAGAGTTTCAGCGCCACGTTCAACGGCTGGAAGGCTATGATCTACAACGGCAAGGAGTTCTATCAGTCCAAGCGCTATGAGATCAATCCCATCATTGACCGCGTAGGCGGTGGTGACTCCTTCTCCGGCGGTCTTATCCACGGCATGCTCAAGTACCCCGACAACCAGGGCGCAGCACTTGAGTTCGCAGTAGCAGCCTCCGCACTGAAGCACACCATCAACGGCGATTTCAACCTCGTCAGCGAAGATGAGGTATTGAGCCTCGCCGGTGGCAACGCCAACGGACGCGTGCAACGCTAAATGTTGAATGTTGAATTTTAAATCTTGAATTTTATGAATAATAAGGTTCTTAGCAACTGGCGCTGGGTAATGTGCGCGATGCTATTCTTCGCCACCACCGTCAACTATATGGACCGCCAGGTATTGTCCTTGACGTTCAAGGAGTTTATCCAACCCGAGTTCCACTGGACCGACTCCGACTACGGAACCATCACCGGTGTGTTCTCTATCGCCTACGCAATTTTCTGCCTCTTTGCTGGTAAGTTCATCGACTGGATGGGTACGAAGAAAGGTTACCTCTGGGCAATCATCGTTTGGTCGTTAGGCGCTGTACTGCACGCAGGATGCGGCTTCGTAACCGAGCAGATTGTAGGTCTGGAGAGCAAAGCCGCCTTGCTGGAGGCTACCGGAACGATAGTCAGCACGATCTCGATGGTCAGTGTCTGGCTGTTCCTCGCGTGCCGTCTGATACTCGGTCTTGGTGAGGCAGGTAACTTCCCTGCCGCCATCAAGGTAACTGCGGAGTATTTTCCGAAGAAAGACCGCGCTTTCGCAACGGCACTCTTCAATGCAGGCGCATCGGTAGGTGCGTTGGCAGCTCCGGCCACTATCCCTCTGCTGGCTAAGAGCCTTGGTTGGGAGATGGCATTCATCATCATCGGTGCCCTGGGCTTCATCTGGGCAGGGGTCTGGATTTTCGTCTATGACAAACCCACCGAGAGCAAGCATGTCAATGAGGCTGAGCTGGCATACATCCAGCAGGATGATGCCGATGCTCCGAAGGAGGCTGTCAAGGAAGAGAAGCAAATGTCCTTTGGCGAAGCGTTCAAGCACCGTCAGACCTGGTCGTTTGCGTTCGGCAAGTTCATGACTGACGGCGTGTGGTGGTTCTTCCTGTTCTGGGCACCTGCGTACTTCCAGGACCAGTTCGGCATCAAGGCTTCTGACCCGCAGGGTATAGCGTTGATCTTCACGCTGTATGCAATTGTAACGGTTATCTCGCTATTCGGTGGCTATCTGCCTAAGATCTTTGTGGAGAAGAAAGGCATGGAGCCGTATGCAGGTCGTATGCGCGCGATGCTGATTTTCGCCTTCTTCCCCTTGTTTGCATTGTTTGCCCAGCCTCTTGGCAGGGAGTTCGGTCCGTGGGCTGTATCTATCATCATCGGTATCGTAGGAGCCGCTCACCAGAGCTGGAGCGCTAATATTTTCTCCACCACGGGCGATATGTTCCCCAAGTCGGCAGTTGCTACCATTACCGGTATTGGTGCTATGGCAGGTGGTATAGGTTCGTTCTTGATTAATAAAGGTTCGGGCGTACTATTCGACTACTCGGGCAGTCTGGGTGAAGCATTTGCATTCATGGGCTTTACAGGCAAAGAAGCCGGCTATATGATTATCTTCTGCATCTGCGCTGTGGCTTACCTCATCGGCTGGTCTGTCATGAAAGCTCTCGTGCCTAAATACAAACCTGTGGAACTGAAATAATCGTTCGAGTGAAACGAGACAAGAAGGCTCTCATGCTGAAGTACAAGCCGGTTGAGGCAGACTGATTCTCAACTGCGAACCTCTATTTAAAAGTGTCCTTCGGGGCACTTTTTTTCTAATCTCTCCGCGCCCGACTTCTCACCAACAGCTGACAACAATCCTCCGCATCATCGTCACGGATAGATGCGGAGGATTCCAGTGATTGGGGCACGCAATTTCCGCAGTATTTTCGGGATTTACAAGGGCTTTTCGGACTAATTTTCCACTTTTTTGTCCATTATTCGTATTTTTTTCACTTTTCTCTTGCAATATTCACATTTTTTTTGTAACTTTGTGGGCTTAATGTTGGTACGGCCCCACATTAAAGCGGTGAGAAATTCACGCAGAATCGTAATTAACACCATTGAATACTATGAACGAACAACTGAAAACCATTGCCAATTCCTACGCTGAGGAATTCCGTAGTGACGCCATCTATCCGGCACACTTGTTCAAGGCAATCCTGCACAAGGACATCGGTCTGGTGCGTTTCATTGAGACGGAACTGGACAAGGACTATTACTACCTGTTGGACTGGGCTGACGTCCAAATACAGCTCGCTCCTCGTGCCGTGCGTCCGATGCGCGACCTGGAGTGGAGCGACGAGAGCCACGAGGTTCTGGACGAAGCGGAGAACTACAAGGTGAAGTTCAACCTGGACGAGGTGGAGCCCGTGTGCATCCTTGCCTCGCTCGTAACGCCGGGTGTAGGCTTCAGTTTTGACCAGCTGAAGACACTGCCTCTCACTCCTTCGGACATCAGCGCGAAGATGGGCGGCGGTGCAAACGTGGAAGCGCCGTACATGGAAGGTGCCGAGCTCCGCAAGAGCACCCCTGCGGCAGGCAAGGGCGGCGCAATTGCTAAATACTGCACCGACATGACCGCTATCGCACGTGCGGGAAACATGGACAATGTCGTAGGTTTTGAGAAAGAGATATCCATCATCTATGAGATCCTCGGCCGTAAGACCAAAGCCAACCTGCTCATCACGGGTGAGGCGGGCGTAGGCAAAACCGCGCTGCTCAACGGCTTCGTGCGCGAACTGGCAGCGGGCAAGGTGCCCGGCTTCTTGGACGGTGCTGTCGTATATGAGCTGGAGACCGCCGCTCTCGGCGGTGACGCCCAGTACAAGGGCGAGGTTGAGGACCGCTTCAAGAACATCATCAATGAGGTGGAGGCGCTGTCCAACGCTGTACTTGTGATAGAGAAGATTGACAAGCTCTTCGACAAGCAGGGAGCGCTCTACGGCTGCTCCACCCTACTGAAGAACGAGTTGTCGAAAGGCCGCCTGCAGTTGCTCTGCACATCGAGCATCGACGGCTATACCAAGAACATTGAGACCGACAAGGAGATGGTCAGCTGCCTGGAGCGCATCACCGTGGAAGAGCCTACGGCGGAAGCCACGATGGAGATACTGAAAGGCATCATACCGGCCTACGAGGAATACCACAAGCTGACCGTCAGCGAGGAGGTACTGACCGAGTCGATCCGTCTGGCCAAGCGCTATCTGACGGACAAGTGCCTGCCTGCATCGGCTATTGACCTGATTGACCGCACCATGGCGCACGTCAAGGTGGAGAACGATCTGGGCGAGGAAGAGAAGAAGCATACCGAACTCCAGCCGGAAGACCTGACCGCCGTTGTCGCCAAGCAGACCGGCATCCCATTGGGCAAGGTACAGACGCAGGAGCGCGACCGACTGCTGGGCGGTGAGGAGAACCTGAAGAAACGCGTAGTCGGCCAGGATCACGCCGTCAAGAAAGTGCTGGATGCCGTATTCGAGGCACGTTCGGGTCTGAACAAGAAAGGCCAGCCTATGGGCTCGTTCTTCTTCCTCGGTCCGACCGGTACCGGTAAGACCGAGCTGTCAAAAGCTCTTGCGGAGTTCCTGTTCGGCGACGAGAGCGCCCTGCTCCGCTTCGACATGTCGGAGTTCAAGGAGGAGCACTCGGTGGCTCTGCTCTACGGAGCGCCTCCGGGATACGTGGGTTACGAGGAAGGCGGCCTGCTGGTGAACAAGATCCGTCAGACGCCCTACTCCGTCGTTCTGTTCGACGAGATTGAGAAAGCCCACAAGTCCGTATTCGACCTCTTCCTGCAGATACTGGATGAAGGCAAGCTGCATGACCGTCTGGGCCGTGTGGGCGACTTCTCCAACGCACTGATCCTCTTCACCTCGAACATAGGCGCCAAGCAGATCGTTGACAAGTTCAACAGCGGCGTCATCCCCGAGAACAACGAGCTCATGGACATCATGCAAGGCTACTTCCGTCCGGAGTTCCTCGCCCGTCTGACAGAGATCGTTCCGTTCTCGCCGATAACCGACAAGACGGTAGCGAAGATCTTCGACATCCACCTGAAAGGCCTGCTCAAGTTGCTTGAGGAGCAGAACGTCACTCTGGAGCTCACTCCCGAGGCCCGCGAGACCATCGCCCTGCGCGGCTACAACCAGCAGTACGGCGCACGTCCCATCCTGGGTATCATCCGCAAGGAACTCCGTCACCCGATCTCTAAGATGCTCATAGCCGGCAAGATCAAGCCCGGTGACCACGTTGTAGTCAGTCTAGACGGCGAGGGCAATCCGCTGATTGAGGTGAAGGGATAAGACCGCAGCCGTAACCGGCTGCTGAAAGAGCAAAGACCGTTTCACTAGAAAAATATTAATAAACAAGAATACTAACCTCTTAAAATCATTACAACTATGGCAATGAAAGAGAACTTTATTTCGATGGCTCCGGATGAGCAGAGCAGTGCGAAAGTCAGTCTGATCGACCAGAACAAGACGCTGATGATCGACCAGTACACCTCGGATGTTGAGCCGGGCAATCCTGAGTTTGTGGAGGACATCCACAACATCGACGATGCCTTCCAGCACTTCAAACCGAAAGTAGATGTTACCTTTACCGACGAGGAAGGCGGCGCAGTGGAAGAGACGCTGCACTTCGGCGAGATCCGTGACTTCGAGGCCAACGGCGGCAAGGGCCGTCTGGTGGAGAACAGCGAGTTCCTCTCCGGCATGAAGATGAAAGTGGAGACGAATCAGAAGATCCGCAAGTCCATCGAGCAGAACCGCAAGCTCCGCGACATCCTCAAGGATGCCGACAGCAAGGCCGAGATGAAAGCCATGCTCCAGTCCATGCTTGACGAACTCGAAGCTGCTGACAAGTAAGATTTGAGAATTTGCACGGCGAAGCAGATCGTTCGAGCAAAGCGAGATAAGAAGATTTGAAAATTTGAAAATTATAAGAATATGGCAGATGTTGAAATGAAGAAAGCCCCGGCTGCAGAACAGGCCGGCGCACAATTGCAAGAGAAAGCCCAGGCGCAGGACGTGAGCAAGATGCTTGCTGCCTACGGAGGCTTCAACGCCATCCGCGGTTTCATGCCTGACGCGGACAACATGAACCCTGCCCGCAAGGCGCAGAAGGACGTGTTCCTCAAGGACAAACGTTTTAAGGACAAACGCGCCGCACTCGCACGCGAGATAAGCCGCTGGATCGAGCTGCTTGACGATGAGAGCATCGAGGGCGCTACCGGCTACGCAGATGCCTGCAAGCAGTCTGAGGAGAAATACACCCAGGTACTCAAGCAGGGCATCACTGACGCACTGTATGCCAGCCAGAACCTCGAGCGCTCGTACCGCGAGCTCGACTCGTTCTTCAAGACATGCGGTTCGGACAAGGTGAAGAACCTGCGAATCATCAACGTGGTGAAGGAAGATATCGCCGACCCCGACTCGGGCTTTGCCGGTGAGGTGGAGAACATCTTGCGCGACGGTTTCGACCGTCTGAGCCTGAAGGACGCATACAGCCTCGTGTGCATCCCCGGTGCCGTGCTCAACGACAAGGTGGATCTGCTCCAGTGGGCGAAGATGGCCTATAAGTACAAAGTGATGCTGATTACCGACCACGCCGACGAATACTCGTTCGACGACCTGCAGGCCAACACTGAGAACTATCGCGACAGCGATCCCGAACTGATGAACGTTATCATGACCGCCAACTGGATTGTAGGCCGCGAAGCCGAGAAACTCTCGGCTGACGAGGAGGATGCCAAGGCGTTCTACATCGCTCCTTCGGCAGCACTCTGCGGCAAGCTGTACAACGAGACCGCCAACATGGCACAGGGTGCCGGCGGCAAGAAGTACGGTACGCTTGACGGCGTCAAGGGCGTGAAGAGCGATCTGTTGAAGTCGGAGATCGCCTCGCTGATGGACAACCAGGTTATCCCGATGGTGTACAGCGAAGGCCGCGTTATGGCATTCAACAACACCACCCTCTACAACGGTGATCTGGACGCGATGAAGGAGTATCCTATCGTACGCGTATTCGACTGGGTGAAGAAGGTGCTGATGAACTATGTTCACGAGGTGGCACTGGAGAACTGGGATCCGTATAACAGCCCGAAGAACCTGAAGGCCAAGATCCAGGAGTTCCTCAACCAGTACAAGGGCTTCGGCAACCTGTTCCAGAACTACGAAATCGGTGAGCCGCGTATGGATCCTGTTACCAAGCAGATCACCTGCGACATCACTCTCACGCCGTTCTATGCAGCCAAGAACTTCGTCATCAAGGTGGCTGCTGACAAGAAGGACAAGGATGCATCCCTCGCAAGCGCGTAAAGAAAAATAAAAATAACCCTATAAATTTATACAACTATGGCAAAAACACCTGTATCAATGAAGATTGACGGTTACAAGGACAGAGAGGTCCTGATGGTAACCTATGAGTTTGACCAGGCAACTGACGTTGAAGGTCAGATGGCGGGCATTCCTCGCGGAGGCAAGATCCAAGTGCGCGTAAAAGCGCTGAATGACGGCACTCCCGACCTGCTGGCATGGATGGTAGAGCGCAACCTGCCGAAGGACGGAAAGATTGAGTTCCTGGAGACCAAGACCGGCAAGGCCATGAAGACCATCGAGTTCAAGAACGGTTATTGCGTAAACTTCGAGGAGAAGTGGGAAGACAAGATCGGACACTTCGAGGAGATCACCATCACTTGCAAGGAGTTCGCTATCGGTTCTGTCAAGTACGAGAACGAGTGGGCATAACTATGTGTAATGTGTAATGTTAAAATTTTGAAAGGAAACAAATTATGGCAGAGAACGTAACACCCGTAACCCTTGAGGTGAAGGATTTTGAGGCTCGTCAAGTCATGATGATTGACTATAAGTTTGATCAGGCAACCGACCGCGAAGGTCAGATAGCCGGTATTCCCCGCGGCGGCCGCGTAACCATCCGTGTGAAAGCGATGAACGACGGCAACAGCCAGATGTTGCAGTGGATGCTCGCGCCCAACGACCCGCGCGACTTCACGGTGACCTTCTACAACACTGTTGACGGCTCGACCATGAAGGAACTGAAAGGCACAGGCTGCTACTGCGTCAACTACAAGGAGAAATGGGAAGACGGTCAGGAGCATTTCGAGGAGATGGAGATCGTATGCCAGAAACTCGAGAACGGTCCTATCGCGTTTGAGAACCCCTGGAAGTAATTCATAAAAAACACGGAGCTGCTCTCCGCTTGACGGAGGGTGGCTCCCTGTTGTCATCACCTCATATTGCAATCCACCGTGGCACTACTAACTAAACTGAAGATGCAGGACATCCAGGACCCATACCTCGTAGTAGGGTTCCGCTGCCGTTACAGCCGCAAGCATAACGGCTTTCATCCGACGACCAGTCCCACTTGCGAACAGATAGAGATAACTGTTGTCGCCTCTGCGAACGACGATTTTCTGTTCTATGAGTGGTTCATCAACCGTAGCAAGCAGTCAGGTTCACTATCGTACGAGTTGCCTCTGTCACCACAGAGCGGCAACAGCGAGATGCGCGTCATTGACTTCAAAGATGCGGGCTGCCTGTCGGTGAGTGAGCACTATGACATCAATGAGCGCAACCGCAGACTGATAACCATCGTTATCATCCCCGAGGAAGTGAAGATTGACGATATCAATGTCAAACATCTTTGATACCCGTTAGCATTATGAGAGAGATTAAAGTGATGATATTCCGCGGCGACATTGCCAAGTTGTCGGAAAGCAAATTCATGAACATCGTACAGATGGACGCTTTCCGCCGTCCGAACGGCATGGCAGTGCAGCAGTACAGTTATACTTGTTCGCTTCAGCGCGACCGGGTTGGCACCATTTACGGAGACCCGCAGAGCGTGGTTTTCGACTTTTCAGTATGCGTCATGAAGGCGCAGCAGAACGTATTCTACCAGAAGCTCATGGAGCAATCCGCCGAACGGTTCAGTTTCCTGTTCAATGCCATGTTCGAAAACGACAGGCTCAAGGCCTTCGACAACGCCATCATGACGGAAGGCTATATAGTGGACGTGGAAGAAGCCGGTTCGAATGGCGATGAGCAAGCCATCTTACGGGTCAAACTGCTGGCTGGCAAAATGACCTATTTACACAAGAACAACGACAAACTCACACTGAGCATAATTGGCCAATAATATGACATTCCTACTCATACTTAAGTCGAATACGGATTCGGCAGAAATGGTCTCCAAGAACCAGCACAAGGAAATCAAGCTGAATGATGTGGCATGCGAGCTATGGTTGCATGAGCTCAGTTATCACAAGAAGATTTTTCAGCCCGGTATGGTACTCGCCAAGCTGCAACTCAAACGCAAGGAGTACCCGGTTAACGAGAAGAACATCGGTATCCCTACCGATATCATCGTCGACCATTTCATGGACAATGTACTGAAGGTGACACGTGACGGAAAGGACGTGGCAACCGACTATTATATATATAAGGTGATACCCGAGTACAGGCGCGACAGCGATTCCAACCAGTACGTGGAGCTGACCTGCTATTGCTACAGCCGCGATCACAAGCTCACCCTCAATCCGTACAGCAAGATGTACGTCAATAAGAAACTGGTGGGTGACATGACCAAGACCGGCAATGAGGGTATCATGCAGGCGGAGATGGACGGCATTTTGAAGACGGCGGGCTTTGACGACAAGACCGTGGATTGCAGCAGTCTCCGCTTCCTCCAATACATCACCAAGCCCGAGAAAAAAGACGAGAAAGGCAATGTGACCCAGAAGGAGGAACGCAAGGAGTTCATCCAGCCCTACCTCGTGCAGTATAACGAGAGTTTCTACGATTTTCTCGCCCGTGTCGCCAACCGCTGCGGCGAGTTCCTCTACCACGACATGGGCGTCCTGCACATCGGTCTGCCCGTGACCCAGGACGACCAAATCCGTACTATAGACGAGCAGACGGTCTATGCCTACCGTTATCAGAGTTTCGGAGAACCTATCATCCAGCCATCACCGGTTTATGTGGAGGGTTCCAGACTGGGCGAAGCGCAGCGCGGAAAAGGTCAGTTCGCTTCTGGCGGTGACTATTTCTATTACGATGAACTGCCGATAGACGAATATCTGGGCATGGTGCTCACCAAAAACGAGTTCTCCAGTTTCACGAGTGAGTTTACCTCCATGAGGGCGACGCATATTGAGATATTAAGCAGTTTCTTTACCAAACCTTCGGTCGGAGACGCCCTCGGCGGTATTGTCGGCGCGGAAGCCTCTGCCGCCTTTGCGTCCAACACCCGCGCGGACAAAAAGAACCTTTTCGGAGAGGAGGAATATATCAAAAAAGTGCTCCCCGAACAGAAGGACGGAGACACCGTCTGCCTGTACGGCTCGATGCTCAACAGCGATGCACAGGGCTATAACTACGAGCATGTGCAGAACCTGAATACCAAGTTCTACCAGTTTGTCAGCAAATGCAGCCATAACATAGCCAAGACGCTCATCGAAGTGGAGACGGGCGTTGACTCGCCTAACTACGGTCTGGGCGAAGAAGTGAAATTTAACGGCCAGAACTGCATCATCATCGGTGTGGAAGAAGATCTGATGTCCGACCGCTCTGAGGATGTAGCTCGCGGCCAGCGGCTGGTACTGGCACCCAAATACACCGTTCCCGTGGACGGCAACGATACGACCCTGGCGCTCTATTGTCCTCCTCCCGTAGTGCCTTTCGTACGCGAAGTGGGCGTGCAACGTGCCTTCATCGCCAAGAACGGCGACCCAGAGAGAATGGGACGCGTGTGCATCCGTTATCCATGGCAGCAGGCCTCGGACGAACCCTCGCCCTGGATTCGTTTGGCGGTACCCTTCGCGCCCAATGACGCGCCGGTGGACGGAGCCGGTTTCTTCTTCGAACCGAGAGTGGGCGACGAAGTGGTGGTCGATTATGAGAACGGCAATATTGAGCATCCGATTGTCACCGGCTCGCTCTTCTCCTGCCGCAATGCTGCCCCTTCGGGAAGACGCCGTGAGTTGTTCAGCCTCCGCTCGGAGCGTGAACGCAAGATTATGTCCGAGAAGGGCCATTCTATCACCTTCAATGACACAGACATCGCCGCCCAATTCCTGGATGGTATCTATCCGGGTTACAAACTGATCTCCACCATAGTCGGCGTGACGGCCGGTAAGGATTTGCGCTTCGGAAAGGATGACTCGATTTCCGGCGGAATCACGCTGTGCGACTCGTGGGGAATGTACCGCATTTCCGCCTCGTCCACCGATCGTAATATTACCATTATGTCCCCTTACGGTGACATCCGGCTCAATGCCTTCACCGGCATTACCATCTCCGCGCCGAACGGAGATGTGAAGATTCAGGGAAAGAATATCTCCATCGAGGCGGGCAATGAACTGAAACTCATCTCCGGCGCGAATATCAGTACCAGCAGTGCCGGTTCAACACTCGACTCACTGGCTGCCGGTGTGGCGGCGATTCTCCCGGCTGCAGCGGAAGCGACGCTGGGTGCTATAGCCGATTTCACGTTCCTCCGCACCGTTTATGAAGCCTTCTGCAAGCCGGTAGCCGGTACATTGACTATCCACTCCGGACGTTATCTGCTGCTCGATGCGGGAGGTGCCCGCGCTGAGATACCCAACAAGGGACTGAGCATCAAGGGCCTCCATCGGCTGGAGGGCGACTACGCCGACGCAGTCGCGTTGTCACGCACCTTCCCCCTCATCTCGAAAATGGTCGATGCATACATAGAGGACTATATCCCTCAATATGAAGACACTCGTCGCGAGTTGGCGACGCTTCGCTCCATCCAGGGTTTCTCCTTGTTGACCAATCCTACGCAGGAATCGGTGGTGAACCTGGGCTATAACAATACAAAAGTCGCACTGCGTGACTTGAAATTTCAAAACAATGCACTCATGCACCCGGGTCCGGTACAGCGTATGCACACCAGCCTCGGCAACCTCCGGACCAAAGTCCAGACGGTATTAAAGACCTCCAACGATTTCATCGACGGCGCTTATATCGGGAAAAATGAAAACGGAAAAGGCTACCTGGCCAAGGCGCTGAAAGGTGCGTTGAAGAAAAGCAAATCGGACATGCCTGACTTTGTCGCGGACATTCTGAACAAGGACGAGAAGTTTGAAAACCCCACAAGGACATTCGAATCCACCGCGGAAGACCGTAAATACATGTGCCGCCTGATTGCCGTGAAACTGGTAGAGGAATCCAAGGTGGTCGAGCGCACTCCGGTAGAATCGGTCAAGACTCCGTTCCTGTTCTCCGGCAAAGCCGATTACCTCAATGACGAGACATGGAACACGTATATTGAGCAGTTGATTCCGTACAATGCCTTGTCCACGGCGAATCTGACGACCTGGGAGGCAATCAAGAAGGCCGTGATGGCAAGTTTCCCGACGGCGCTCAAGGTGCTGAATCATAATTTCTGGGACTTGAAATGGCTCAGTGAGTCAAAATTGTGGGACTCCGCCAAGCAAGGCGAGATACTTATGTCCGACAAGGGCGGCAAGGAGACCATCAGCATTGTCAACGGTGTTCTCACCCGCACGCCCAACGAGAACGGATTCATCGAACAGATAAAAGACATACTCCAAACCTTCTAATATATCCATGCTATGGCAAAAGAAAGAGATAATACTTTTTTGGATGAATGGAAGAAACTGATAACCGACTTCAATAACAGCGTGAACAAATCCCTGGCGGAAATCAGGGACTGCAAGCGTGATATCGAGAAAATGAAAGTGGACTTGATGAACGAAGTCAACACCGGTCAGTATTTCCGCGACGAGGACTGTATCGTGATATCCTCGCCGCGCATTATCATCGGTAATGTCAACAGGGACGGCCACCTCAAGGAAGAAGCCGGACAAATCATCATTCGTGGTCATGCGTTGGAGATGGACGGTGTGGGTAACGGCGCAAAAATCAGCATGAATGCGCCTCTTATCGAGCAACAGGCGATGGATACAGGTCTGGACGGCAAGGAAGAGGTGGTCTATGCCGAATCGAAAATCACCTCCCGGGCACGCACCATTGTCCTGGATAGCCAGAACCCGGTAGCCGACGAGAATTATGAATCCACGTTCATGAGTCAGCCGCTCGTGGAATCCGGCATCGTCCTGAATGCCGACCAGGGCGTCTCCATAATGGCTGCCCCGACCCACGACCGAAAGAAGGAATGGATAGAGGAAACCAAAATGGACATCGACACCCAGCTTGCCGACAAACTGGCGGACATCAGCGCCAAGGAGGAAGATGCTTCATTCAAGTTGATGAGGCTCTCCAATATTTTGAGCAATGAAGAACAATTGAAAGGCGATGACGACCTGACGCGTACCAATATTCTGGCGCTGGAGGAAATCCGCAAAACCCTGAAGGGCGATTTGACCCAGTTCAACAAACTCCTCCTCGATTACGCTGCAGTGGTGTCCGAGGTGGCGGAGTTGACCCGTAAGAAAAATATCCTGACCACCGAGGGAAACAATGTCGATTCCTCCGAAGCGGACTATAAGGAAAGTACAAACGCGAGCATTTATCTGCAGTCAGAGCACATCACTATGTTCTCCATGGACGGCGATGACAACTGGCGCACGAACGAAGGGGCAGGCGTGGAGGTGCGCGCGAATAACATCAAACTGCACTCCACTCTCAATAAGGAAGATACCTTTGACGAAGTGCTCACACCCCCGGAAGCCAAGGGCCGCGTGGATATCCAGGCGCGCAATGTAAGTATCTCGACTTCGGACACGACGGACCAGCAATACACGGAGGATTATAAACTCCAAACGGGCAAGTTCCCGCTCGTGGGTAATGTGACCATCCGCTCGAAAATCATCGACCTGGAGTCGGTGGACCTCGCGCAGACGGACGAAACCGGCAAACTCGTGGAGGAGAAACTGACCGAGGGCAGCCAGATTAACATGCGCGCCGAGAAAGTGCGCGTCAAGACGATTGACCACGAGGGCAAGAGTGTCGGTAAGTTCTCCGTCAACAGCCAGAAGATATCCATGAAGGCGACCAATATAGACGGCTACAAAGCGGAATTGGAACTGGACGACCAGGGCAACCGCAAGCAGCCGGACACCATGCCTTCCAAAGAACTGACCCCGGAGAGCGAGATGCTGCTTCTGGCCGAGAAAATGCGCGTGGGATACAAGAAGAACAAGATGCTCAGCAAAGAGCTCTACCTTGCCTCGGAGGAAAAACTGGTTGCCGGCAGCAAGAAAGAGACCATCGTCGCTACCGACAAGGCGCACCTCATCCTCAAAGAGGATGCCTCAGAACTGGTTGCCAACGGTGCATCCACCCTCTCGGCATCCGGTGGCACTACAGTGAAGGGAGATACCACGTTCAAGGGCAAAGTGACCGGCGGTGACATTGTGGCGGATAACCTGACGGCCAACAAGGCAGTCAAGGCGCCGAACCTGACCGACGGAATGGTGATGTCCGGCGCATCGGAGAAAGGCGATGAAGCTACGGAGATTGTGATAAGTGAATCTAACATCTGATCGTCATGGGAAAGATTGTTTGTCAAGGAGCAATGATGCAATGCACGTTCGGTCTGGCGCCCGCCCCTCTCGCGGTGGTGGACCCCATGCGGCCGAAACTGAGCGGCTCGCTGCCCATCGCGAATATCATGGATAATATCCCGATGACCAATATCCCGACCTTCGGCATGTGCCAGTCGCTTGCCAACCCGACGGTGGCATCGGCTACCGCCGCCGCGCTGGGTGTCCTGACGCCGATGCCCTGTGTGCCGATGACGATGGCTCCATGGACACCTGGGGGACAACTCAAGGTCAGCAATTTCCCTGTGCTGCTGGATAACTGCAAATGCATGTGCAACTGGGGAGGACAGATTTCCTTTACCTTCCCCGGCAATGCACTGCCGAACACGGAGGCGAAATAGTCAACAGAACAACAACCGAACAATAAACGAATATCAAGTATATGAAACTGGATGTCGAATTACAAATAGGGGAGTACGACAAAGTGCTTAGCGGTTACGCGGTACTGCTCATCTTCCGATTGATGAACCTCTGTGTCAAGGCAGAGCCGGCCTCCCTGCTGCCGGTGGTCGTGGAGATCAACGGTAGGGAAAAGAAAATCGAGGAGGTGGCGAAAATCGGAGTCAAGGCAGATGACCAAATGGTGGTCTATCCGCTCCATGAGGATCTGCTGGTGCCTATCGGAAGAGCTATCCTCGATGTGCATCCCGAGTTCCGTCAGGAACTGGAAACGCTCAAAGTCGAGGGCCAGGAGAAAGAACTGAAGTTCATCTATCTGTTCATGCCGGAGGTGAACGATGACCGCAAGAAGGTGCTGCTGGACGGTGTGGATACTTTCCACAAGGCCAACAAAGCCCAGATGGAGGAGGCGCGGACCAAGTACAACGCCCGCGTCCAGAAGGCATTGTATAAGGCGCCGAAGGAAGATGTCGAGGAGGCGGAGAACCGGATGGATGAACTCTTTGACCAGTACACCAAACGCGTGGACAAAGCCATAGAAGACAAGAAAAACGAGATAGAAGAGGCACATCAACTCTGGCAGGGCAAGAAGGAAGAGAAGCAGAAAGAGCAGCAGGAGAAACAGGCTGCCGAAGGGGATGATGTGAAGAGCTCGATGAAAATGCCGAAGTAGAACGGATAGAACAGGGGATGCCCGAAGAAGTCTTTACACAGTTGTCGTGGTTCCGTCGTGAGCGCGTGGCGCAGGCACGGGTGATGGTCGTGGGATGCGGAGCCCTCGGAAACGAGGTGCTCAAGAACCTGGTCCTCTTCGGCGTGCAACACCTGACCGTGGTGGATTTCGACCACGTTGAAGCACCCAACCTCAGCCGCTCGATTCTTTTCACGCATGAGGACGCGGACGAACACGCACGCAAGACGGATGCCGTGGCCAGAAGCATCCGTCGCATCAACCCCTCGGCGGAGGTGGTCACCCTGTTCGGCGACGTGGCATACGATGTCGGACTCGGCTGGTTCCGGAGCGTGGATGTGGTAATCGGTTGCGTGGACAACCGTTGGGCGCGCTACTGCATCAACCGTCAGTGCATGCGTGCAGGTGTACCCTGGGTGGACGGAGGAATAGACGGACTGGAAGGCACAGCGCGCGTGTTCATCCCCGGACAGAACTGCTACGCCTGCAACCTCGGTCCGGAAGGACTGCGCGAGATGCATCGTCGGTTGTCATGCACCAACACGATACGCATCAACGAGGCCGCAGGGCGCGTACCCACAACACCTGTCATTGCTTCGGTAATCGGCGCGGTGCAGGCTCAGGAGGCGATGAAACTGATACACAAAGAGCAGTTGGAGCAAGGCGAACTGACATCGCTCTGCGGCAAGATGTTCTGCTATGAGGGTCAGCACCTCACCACCCGTACGGTGAACTTCCGCGCCTGGGATGACGACTGTCCCGTACACACCCGCTGGACACCGGTCGAGCAGGTACCGCTCACCAACCGGCACACCGTAAGCGAGGCAATGGATATCCTGCGTACAAGACTGCAGAACGACAACATACGCATCAGCCTCACACGCGACTGCTTCGTGGACTGCCTTGTCCACCGGACGGACAATAGCCGCATAGAGGTTATGACGCCAAAGCATAAAATCAGCGGTGGCAAGCAGATTGACAACGGCCAACAACGGATAGCCGAGGACTACTATGTCAACGAGTTCTACGAGATAGACGGCAGTTTCCCTTATCCCGAACTCACTCTGGCGCGGCTCGGCATCCCGTCACAGGACGTCCTGCCGGTTCACACTGATACAGAAGACCACTACGTTGAACTGATAGGCTGAACAACAATAGCAAATGGTACAAAACGACCTAATAGGAAACAATCTGTCGGAGATCAGTGCAGAGATGTTAGTCAACTATCTCTACCCCGAGCTCCGCGAGCGATGGACCGTACAGACCACAGGTACGTTCTACCGCAACTACAACCGTGACGTGCTCTCGCTTGATCCTGATACTGCGGAATTGCAGCTTACACGCGACAGTTTTGCCAACCTCCTGCCCCAAGGCCTGCTCTTCCGTACAGGCGATTTGGACAATCAGGACAAACAAAGCTATATCAACGCACGCAAACGACTGCTACAGGATCTCTTCCAGCCATTCGACACCTTCCTCTTCCGGCGCAGGCTGGCTATCGAACGTGAAGTATCAGTACTGCTTGAAAGCAAACTCACATACATCCTATCCACTTATTATCAGGTGGATCTGGTTGCAGAGACAAATCCCTATATCCGCGAGATGGCAGTGCTCCTGCCCTTCATCAGCCATTTGCGGGGTGACCTCATGCTCGTGCGGAACATACTCGCATCAATCTTCAACTGCCAGGTGGTACTCAGCCGCAGCAAATACAGTGATGACGACAACACCCGCACATGGATTCCCATGGTCCGGTACGAACTCATCATGCCGCATCTCTCACAGGACGAATATACCGATATCTTCCTGCAACTGGAATCGCTGACATGCTTCCTCAAAGAGTGGTTCATCCCATTTGAAGCGGAATGTACCATCGCTATCCAATGGCACAACGCACCGGTAAACACGCCCACGGGCAGACTGCTCGACTACAACACCCGTTTAGCATGATGACTCAACCGTCAACAAATAACAAACCGTAAATCGTAAATCGTCAATATATGGATATTAACGCACGTATCAACTGGCAACCCGGAATGGAACTCACAGCCCGCACCTTCCTACAGATGGATGCGGAACTGGATTTCCGGCAGCAGACGGCTATCCGTGCCGCACTAGGCGAGCACTGCCTCGGACTGCTCCCCGGACTCCCCTTCAATGCCAAGGGGGCATTCCATGCCAACACCTATGAGATAAAACAGCTCCGGCTCACCGCTCTCCTGCCTTCCGGACGGATCATCCAGGAGAACGATATGGTAGCCGTTCCCATTCCGCTATTGTACGGCTCGGAGTATTACCTCACGGTCGGCATTGGTGACGGACAGACGCCCTTTGAGAAAGAAGGCGTGCCCCACATACGCCCGCAGTATGTTTACGCCATCCACACGTCAGAGGAGGTACACGCCAATGACGTCTTCCCTATTACCAAGTTCACAGCTAAGGATGGTGAACTTTCTGTGGATGCCACGTTCATTCCGCCCTGCCTGCTGCTCTCCTGCCATCCCGCATTCGCGGACTTCCGCCAGCAGTTTGCGGAAAGTTTGCGCGCATTGGCTGAGCATCAGCATCTCAAAGAGGGCGACGGCAAGCGCATGATGATGCGGTACTTCTTCATCATGAACTCCTACGACATGCAGGGCCGTGTAGCGGACTTCGTCAGCCTCACCCATGAGATAGCTCAGGCGGTGGACTACTTTATCATGAGTCCGCACTCCGACCGGCAGGTGGATATACCCAAGCCGCAGCAACATGATGTGGCCAAATGGCTGCAATGGCTGACCACCTACCTTACCGGTGCCGCAACGGTACTTGACAACGTGGAACCAGAGGACGACAGCATCGATTACGAAGCACTCCTTGCACAAGCCAAGCAGGAACTATACGAGCGGCTCAATCCCGAGCTGTATGAGCGTCTGCTTTTGCAAGTAAAGGACGAACTACGCGAAGAGATGGGGCAAGCACTCACTACTACGCTCACCGCTTACATGAACGATACGCTCAAGCCCGAAATGGAGCGGGTTATCGGCGACAGCCTGCATCAGCCTCTGTACGACAAACTATACAATGAACTGTACGAACGTCTCTACAATGCACTCTATGTGCCCGATGAGGAGGTTGCAGACTTTATGCCAATCATCTAAACCGCTGACACAATGACAGGATTGGTAGCACCATTGGAAATTGGCAAGAGCGGCTTTCAGCAGGCACGCAGCGTGAAGGAGTCCATCGATTCCTTCCTCACCCTGCTTGTCAACTCTACATGTGGAGAGTGCAGCATTGACCCGAAGTTCGGATTTGTATTCAACAATACACGCTTTGAGATTTTCAATGAGCAGCAAGGCGTCATCTACAATTCCATACAGGATGCCAACGAGCAGAATGACAGCCTCTATACCAAGAAGATATCCGGCAATTCGCGCAACGTCAACACCTTCTCTTCCGAGCTCAAAGCCGCTGTGGAGAAATATGAACGCAGGCTCAATGATGTCACAGCCACCATGGAATATGTGCGAAGCGAAAGAACGATCTACATCACCATAACCGGTGTCATCGCGCAAACAGGGGAGAAATACCGCTATGAAACGACCCTCAAAATAGGAATCACTTCATGAAACAGGAATCATATAATACACGGTTCAGAGCACAGGAACTGCTCCGGCAGACATTGAGTATCTGGCGTCAGGGCGACCATATTGACCAGCTTGAAGGCCTGGAGAATGACCCTGTCTTCTCGTTGCTCATCACTGCACTGGCATATAATGCCAACGAGACGGATAGCGAGATCGAACGTCTCCGGCAGGAAGTGCTGGACGAGTACGCACGCATGCTCATGCCCTATGAGGCAGGACACGCAATGCCTGCTACCGCTGTTGTGGAGACAAAACTCCAGAACGATGTGCCGGAGATGCAACTGACCGACAGGTCCGTTTTCCGGATTGAAGGCACCGGCTTTACGTTCATGCCGCTGATCCGCTCCCGTGCCGTCAACGCCAGCGTCAGTTCCATCGTGCGGCTCGACGGCAGAAGATGGAAAATGACGCTCTTCTTCCGAGAGCCCGTATCCAATCTCAGCGGCATAACATTCGCCATCAAGGATGTACGATTCAAAAACCTGAGAGTCAGCTACAACGGACAACAGTTGCCGCTCGTCAAGCCATGGCAGTATGAAAATCTGCCGCTGCAGCCATGCTTCTCCGCAGAAACATTTCTGTATAACAAGGCCCAGATGTGTCAGGCTGCCCTATCAGGACTCGAACTCTATGCCCGTCAGGACGTGGCACTATTCTATATAGGTTCCGAGAGCACAGAAAGGCTCTTCCCTATTCCCAACGACCGTATCGAACTCATCTTTGACTTCTACGATATCGCCGACGATTTCGTGTTTGACAAGGACTGCTTTGCACTCAATGCCGTACTGCTCGTCAATGCCGCTCTTGATACAGCGACACTCTCTTCAGACAAACCTATCGTACGCGTCACAGGAAAGCAACTGATGCATCTTATACCGCCGGCCTCCGAACAACTCTTCGGCAAGACCCCCGTCACCATACGTCGTGTTGCCGCCGACAGGTTCAACCGGGCTGCACTCTACCGTCTCGTAAACAGCCTGCTGACAAAAGTCTATAGCGACCACTATGCCTTCCTGTATGCAGACGCGGACAACCTCAAGAAAGGGCTCGCGGAACTACAGGCTGCACTGGACAAACCCGACAGGTATCAGGACGATGAGAAAGAGGATAAACTGACGGGCGTATATCTCATGCTCGAGCGGAATGCATTCGGCAGTCAAGCGGACATCAGTCTGAACATTGACTATCTCACCACCTCCGGTGCAGCCGTCAACGACCATCTCTCAGCAGATTGCCGATTCACTCCTCCTTCGGGATTTGACAACAGCAATACCCGGCTAATCGCTCAGCCCACCAACGGCTACGATGAGGCCAACAATACCGAAGCCATGCAGTCAACCTTGCGGTACTACATGGTCACCAACGACCGCATCGTTACCCCCTCTGACATCAAGCTCTTCTGCTATAACGCACTCACCAGCCGCTTTTCCATCATACCTGACATGGTCAAAAGCATCACAGTCAAGCATCATAAGGAAAACAACGACAGCGGTTTCGGCATCTACGTCGCTATTGATATCGCATCCAACCGATTCATCCAGCGCTCATTTGCCAACCGCATCCCGCAAACCGAGAAACTGCTACAGAAACTCATGGAAGTGCGGAGCACTGGCATCTACCCTATACATGTCAGCATCACGCTCTCCGAGGGAACAAAAGAGCAAATAGAACAAGTATAACACACATGACTAAACAGTAAACGACAAAATGGCAAATGACTCAGATTTTCTCTTAGACATAGTCTATAAGAACAAGACAGTCCGCTTCCGCGTAGTCAACCCCGAAGCCCCGCTATCCACACTTATGGATAATCTCCGCCACGCTATCGGTATCGACGGCAAGCTTATCTTTGACTTCCCGTCCATCGATTCCACCGGTGCGCCGCTGGATTACTTCTTCGGCAAGGAAGATCCCGAAGTGCACGAGTTGCGCGTCATGCGTCCGCGCATCGGCAAGACAGACCAAACTCTGGCGGACTATAACATACATAACGGCGATACCGTGTTCCTCATCCCCGACCCCTTCCCGGGATAAGCAAGGAGAGGGGCTGTGCATGGCATACTGAAGAGGAGCGATGAAACCCGATCCCGCAAATATGACCGGTCGTAACCGTCGCCTGTGGCATGAGTGGCAGACGCTGCAAGAGGCACTTGCCTCGCGGCAGGATATACGCTGCACAGTGCTGCGCACCAATGTTGATGGGCTGCCCGTACGCTACCTGATTGACTACCACATCCGCAGTCTGAACGGTGTAACAGATGTCGAACATCTGGGCGCCCCCGGGGTAAGCAACATGCCGCTGTATGCCGAGCATTTCCGGATGCTCATAGACCTGCCGGACAACTATCCGTGCATCGACGGAGCGCCCGTCTTCCGATTCCTCACCGAAGATGAACAGGGCAAGCCCATCCCGCACCCATGGCATCCGAACATACGCTATTCCGGACCGATGGCTGGGCGCGTATGCATCAACATGCCGGACACGTATACCGACCTGCTCTGGGGCGTGCGACGCGTAGCAAGTTATCTTCGATACGAGTGCTACCATGCCGTCAACGAGCCACCCTATCCCGAGGACCAACAGGTCGCAGCGTGGGTCATCCGGCAAGCTGAACCGAACGGATGGATCTAACCGATTGACAAATGAACAATTGACAAATGACAAACAATAACATGGTAAATAGAACACTTCTTTGTTCCTTGCTTCTTGCTCTTTGCTCCGTACTATCGGCGCAGACGGTCAAGAATGTCACTCTGTCCCACAACGTGCCGTTCACAGACACTCCTGTCCTCAAGAATGCACCCGAAGGAACGGAAATGACAGCCACGTTCGGCTTCAACGAGGATGACAACGCCATCACCGTCACTCTGCAATCTTCCGGCAGGCTATTCGTTTTCTGGGACGACATTCCCTTCCGCAAAGCGTTCCGTGGCAGCCACCTGCGCACCGACCGTCTCTCATACGTCACTACAGGCAGCACATCCGACTTGTATACCAAATGCAAACGTTTCCGCCGTGCCCTGCCCAAGCCCAGATGCAAATACGTGTTCAAGCGTTGGGCTGATGCAGGCGATCTCAAGTCTGTGCCATCCGAGCACAAAATGCTCAACGACTCCATCACCCTTACCCTGCTTCTTCCCGATCTGCGTACTGATGCAGCTGTCCGCTTACGCGATATACTTCTGCTCAACGAGGTGAAGCAAAAGGGCGTTTCACGCAAATACGAGTTGTCCTACGCCGGCGACATCAATACCGAGTACCGCATCACTCTCCAACGCAACCCCTGCTTGAAAATGGAGCAGCAGATCGATGCCGCAGACAAGGCGCTCACCGCCATCACACGCAGCTATCAGGCATTGGGCAAGGCCTATCCGAAGAAAACCGTGCCTCGCAAGGAGGATCTGGAGATGTTCAACGAACTCAAGCAGGCTCTGCTCCTGCAGTTCCCTGCCAACAACGACAGCTGCGAATGCGAACGGCTCATGACCATTCGCGAACAGTACAACCAGTACGCCGACTCCGTATCGGCCTTCGATGTCTCACTTGACATACCGATAGACCCGCTCACACAGAAAGCACGAAGGCTCGATGCCAAACTCGTGCTATTTAACGCACGGCAACTTGATGCCAATGTCTCACGGTGGCTCGCAACCAACGATGCTGCCGAGCGTAAGTACCTGATTGAGCAAAGCAAAAACATCATCGCCGACACCAACAAACTAATCGAAACAACCAGCGCTGAGTCGAAAGAGGAAAAGGATGCGGTAAATCTGTTTCAACAAGCAGCAAAATATTTCAACGAATCATGCAAATAGTCAGGCGTATCATACTATTTGCCATGTGCTGCATCGCCTTGCCGGTGCTGGCGCAGGACAACGCAAATGACGATGAGTACATCCGTCAGGTGCAGCAGGACCTCAAACTGCAGCTCCAGCGCTTCGCGGCCGACTTCAAGCAGCTGTATGAGGCAGGTAACCGCCCCATACGAATCACCACCAGAACTCTGCAGTCAGACTATTACTCCCGTGCCCAAAGGGAACATATCAAAATGCTGAGCCGTAATCTTCAGTCACTGTCGGTGCGCTGGGATGCCTTCACCGCCGCCAACCTGCCCACCATGGCCGACAATGACTCGCTCATGGACGGAATGGCACATATACAACTCATCAAGCAGGCTATTACGGATACCATCGCTGTACTCACACTCCGAAGTCAGGCCATACAGGACTATAGCGCGGCGGAAGAATTCATCCTCGGGCAGGACAGCATTTACGCCCGGTACTACAAGCAGGCCATGGGCATGTCCATGATACAGAAACTCACGCCCCAGCTTGAGAAACTCAAGGCACAGGAGCAAGTACGGTTCGAACAGATTCAGACCCATTATGACAAGCTGCAAGCTGCTGTCCAGACCGTACCGGAACTGCAGAAACACGCCTTGAAAATCAATGAGCACTATCATACAGTCAAAGCCCTTTCGGAGAAGATACAGGCCATGGAGTACAAGCCCATCATCGAGCGCATAAAAGACTATCTCATGGGACTCGCATGCGTTGCCATGATACTCATATTCATCAACATGATTAATTCGAAAATCAACGCCGCCAAGAAAGCCCGCGAGGCAATCAAGCAGCAAAAGGAGATGATGCTGAACAGCTCTCCGACCGACTATCCGACCATCTAACCCAAAGCCTATGAACAGATTATACAGATACATATTACTCACTCTGGTCGTATTCAGCCTTACAGCATGCGATCAGCTGCTGCAAAACTTCATCAGTCCTGAGGAGTATGCCTTCTTTGACGACTTGACCGAGAAAGAACGCCCTGATATAGAAATAACGGATGTTCAGTTTTCTCCGGACTACAAGACTTTCTCCGCCACTGCCAATTTGGTGCGTGGAGTGAGCCAGTATGAGTTGGCCGATAGCAACCACATTCGGTTTGAGGTGGTCGAAACCATTGACGGTCTGCGCATATCACACCTCACCACTCCCAGGCTCATCAAGATACATAACATTGAAGCCGAAGGACTGCTCCAGAACAGGGTACGCATGCTCGTACTCGTGGATCTCTCCGCACCGCAAGCCACTCTCAACCAGGTGCAGACTTTCGTCGGGAACTTGCGCACCATCTTCGTCAAGGACAACCTCTATATCGCCTTCATGGACAGCACAGGCGTCACCGAGACTATGCCTGTGACAGATTATGTGCTCGACAATAAATTCAGGCAGTCAACCGGGCATGGCATATTCCTGTATCGCTCCATGGTGCAAGCCATGAAGGAGATGACAGGCCGCAAAGGCGTATGGCAGGATGCAGACAAACTGGTCATGGTCACTTTTGCAGGCAACCGCGTGTACGACAATAACACCGATGTGCCGCTTGACCCCGAACACTACAACTACGAGCAGCAACTCCTGCAACCGCGAACAGACGATTCCTTCCTCGCCTACTACGTCAGCATCATGCCAACGGATGAAACGGACGACGAGCATTCCATCAATGTTCCCTGGCTCTTCTGCAACAATACAGGAGGTGCTTACATCCAAGACTTTGCCAACCTCACTGTCGTAGCCCTTAAGCAGAAGGTGTATGAGGCATTGCATCTGGACTTCCCTGACAACAGGTTTGACTTTGTCAATCCCGACTCAAAGGTATATCGTGGTGACCACAAGCAGCTCACTGTCAACTTCTACGACATTCAGTCGGATTCTCTTATAGCTTCGGCCTCCACCACCATCAAACTCGGACAGATTTACAAGCCTATCATCGTCCATGGTCATTCTATTGGTTATGTCATCGTGCAAGGTTTTGCATTCGGCTTGTTCATTCTCGCGATGGTCTTCCTGCTTATGCAGTTCATCGTACCGTTCATCCGCTACATGATATTCAAGCGCAAGTATGTCATCACCTACGCCGGTCCTAACATGAGCGTCGGACAGAAAACCGTAGCGGAGTCCTGTTACATGTGCAAGGCACCATTCCGACCTGGCGACGAGGTCGTGGTGAAGTGCGAACATACGATGCACCACTCCTGCTGGATTGAGAACGGTTACCATTGTACCGAGTACAGCGACCGGTGCAAACACGGGTCACACTACTACAATCTGTATAACCCCTTCGACCTCCATAACGCATCATTCTACATGAAGTGGGTGTTGATGGCCATTATTGTCGCTGTGCCGTCATGGGCATGTTTCGTTCTGGACATGAATTATGACCTGGATATCATCACCCGCCAGTTTATGCGCCCGCCGGCTTCGCAGATACCTTCCTTCGGATTCTCGCTCGGATTGTTCCTCACGGCCGGCATTTCCGCATTTGCCGTATCGGACCATGGAATACGGTATGCCCTGCAGATTATACTCCGTTCGCTCACGGCGGCCATAGGCTGCTACCTTGTATTCCTGCTGGTCAATGCCATCATACTGATGCTGAATATAAATACTCTCGTTGATCTCATCAATGTCATTCCGTGGGCCGTCTCCTCTATTATCATCATCTTCTGCGCCACGAACAAAACGCGTATCGTATACAACCGGCGTATTGTGCTCATCAGTATCGCACTTGGAGTTCTATCATTGATTATCCTCGGACTGTTCTATAACCGCTCCGAATTCGACTACCGCGCGCTTATCCTTAACAGTTTCATTATCTTCAGCGTGTGTATGGCCATCAGCGTCGCCTCCGTTGCGCCACGCTCCGAGCGATACTTCCTTAAAGTAGAAGGAGCTGTCAAGACAATGGATATAGCACTGTACAAATGGTTCCGGAATAATGCCGGAAAAGTGGTCACCATCGGCAAATCTGTCGATTGCTCGCTGCAACTGTCCTGGGATCTCCGTAGCGATATAGCACCTGTTCAAGCGGAGATACGGCTCATACGCAATATTCCCTACCTCACTGCTTTGGAGCCCGGTGTGCTTGTGCGCGGCAAAGCAGTACAACCCGATAAGCGCGTCCGTCTCTACCACGGCTGCGTCTTCGCCATCGGACAGACTACATTCACCTATATAGAAAAAGACCGTTAACACATCAGGCATACAAGCGCTCCAATCGGCGGCAATAGTATTTCTTTTGAAATATTCTTTTCTTTCGGAATGTGCTCAACCGCAGCACATTCCGTTTTTTTAGCATAAATGACAACCGTCCGGCTGTTCACCTGCATATAGCTATATTTTTCTTACCATGCTTTGCATGAACGATTATTTTCATGAATAATTTGCATAATTCAGAAAATTTTTGTAACTTTGCATGCATAATGTGAATATCCGACAACAAACATCATAAACACATATGAATAGAACGTACTGGCTGATTGCCTTGGTAGTGTTCGGTACTACCTCAATGATGGCACAAGAGGATAACCATAATGCAGATGGTCAGACCTCTGTGGCAGTTGTTGCAGGTGAAACAGGAACAGTTGAGTCGAAGAAAGCAAGCACTACCGAACCATCATCGCAGGACAGCGCTGCATTGCAGGCACCGCAGCAGGAGATACCCGTATGGAAGCAGAAACTCTACTACGGCTACAATTTCGACATCTACTTCCACCATGACACGCGGTCAAACCGCAAGGAGAACGGTTGGTCGATAGCTCTGACGCCCGAGATTGGCTGGAGGCTGAAAGAGAGAATCTACCTCGGTATGCGCTTCGGAGGCAGTTATCAGGACACCTATACCACATTTACCCGTGAGGCACTGGACGGTCGTACGGTGTCTGAGAACCTGCGTGTGCAGCAGGGCAGTTGGGAGGTTACGCCGTATGTGCGCTACCGTCTCAAGACGCTGTTCAATGACAAAGTCGGCATATGGCTGGAAGCACACTTGTATGCAGGTATGGAGTTTCCGCGTGTGACTGACGGCATAGTGAAAGGAACAGATTACGACGGCCTAAAGCACAGCATAACCTATGGTGCACAGGTGTCACCGGTCATCACGTATCAGTTCAACCGTAAGAGCACATTCCAGATATTCTTCTCCATCCTGTCTTTAGGATACAGCGGCACTACGTTCTGTTACGTCGATCCGACAACCGGCGGCCGCTATAACGAGAACACCAATGATGTCATCATCTTCTCCGGCAAGTTGCGCAACCTGCTTGCCAACCAGTTCACTCCCGGACTGTACGGCCTGAAATTCGGTGTACAAAAGAGTTTCTAGTGCGGTTTAAGACACTTATTTGGAAGGTTCC
>Ga0310696_10001691_pt1 | contig 31398 bp, 18 predicted proteins | sample AusTroGonzalo_MG_4_FD_203885 | JGI IMG/M metagenome (GOLD analysis project Ga0310696, IMG submission 203885) | Bovine rumen microbial communities from tropical cattle in Woodstock, Queensland, Australia - Gonzalo_02 (v2) (version 2) | ecosystem: Host-associated > Mammals > Digestive system >... | reverse complement strand
AAAGAAGGCTATCGTATCGTGTGCCAAGTCTCGGACGATGGACAGACGTGGCACACGGCTGGCCAGCTCAGGGGCGACGGACTTCCCGGAGAACCTTTCTCGCAGAAACTGCAATCCGACCCCAACAAGCAGACCACCGACAGTTGGCTGCCGGCACGACTGCTGGAACAATCTATTCGCTTCGACCGTCCATACTCTTTCAGCCACCTGCGTCTATTGCTGGATATGGAAGGTGCTGTTCACTGGGACCTGCATGACCTTCACCTTCTGGACAATACAGGTCAGGAGGTGTGGGGCCAGCCCTCGCAGGAGTTCTGTAGCATGTGGATGAGCAACGGCGGCGGCCGGCAGTGGCTGGAAGTAGACCTCGGTGCTCCTGCCACGGTGGAACGCATCGTTACCCACTGGGCAGAGGAGCCGCTTCGATGGCATTCCGAAGTCTCGGACGATGGACGCCGCGTGCGACTGGTCATGGAAGAACCGAACGAATCGGGCTGCTATGCCCTGCGCGAGCTGGAAGTCTGGGGACGCGGTGGCGTGGAATGCCAGCCCCATTCCTCCACGGCACCCACGTCTGGGCGCATGGAGTTGAGTGGCGGCAGATGGCAACTTCAACGTGCCTCGGAGGTTCATTCTGTGGGTGAGGACATTGCCACGGAGTCCTTCGACTCCCATGACTGGATTTGGGCCACTGTGCCCGGAACGGTACTTACTTCTTATATAAACATAGGTGCAGTTCCCGACCCCAACCGCGAAGATTGGGTAGACCAAATCTCTGAATCTTTCTTCCGCAGCAACTTCTGGTATCGCCACGAGTTTCAAGTTTCGGCCGAATGGTTGCACAGCGGTACCCTCCAGCGCCTTCACTTCGACGGCATCAACTGGAAGGCTAACGTCTTCCTCAATGGCTACCGAGTGGGTCGTGTGGAGGGAGCCTTCATGCGAGGCGACTTCGATGTGAGCGGCCTGCTGCGTGAGGGCAATAACGTACTGGCCGTAGAAATAATCTGCAATGACCACTTCGGAGTCGTCAAAGAGAAAGACGAGAATACGACACAGTTCAACGGCGGTATCCTCGGTGCCGACAACCCCACCTTCCACGCTACCATCGGATGGGACTGGATTACGACGGTGCGTGGCCGCAACTGCGGCATCTGGAATGAGGTGTCCCTGACCAGCGAAAGCCGTGTAACCCTCAGCGACCCTTATGTTCAGACTCAAGCGGGCAGGCAAGTAAGCGTCCGTCCCTCAGTCTTCGTGCGTAACCACGGTAGTTTTCCCGTCCACGGAACTTTAGAGGGATGGATTGGCGACGTGCGCTTTGCCCGCCCCGTCTCGCTGGCTCCGGGCACGGAGCAGGAAGTTGTTTTCGCACCCGAGGACTTCCCGCAACTCATCCGAGAAGACTTCCGCCTTTGGTGGCCGAACGGCTATGGCGAGCCCTTCCGCTATGATGCAGGCTTCACCTTTCAGCCCTCGACTGCTGACGAACGCCCCTCGACCCTCACCTATAAAGCTGGTCTGCGTCAGATGACCTACGAGGGTCTGGCTGACAGCGTGCTCATCCGCATCAACGGCCGCCGTTTCGTGCCGCTGGGCGGCAACTGGGGTTTCGACGAACACAACCTGTGCTACCGCCGCCGCGAATACGACATCGCCGTGGGCTACCACCGCGACATGCACTGCACGATGATTCGCAATTGGGTCGGAATGATTGGCGACGAGAGTTTCTATGAAGCCTGTGACAGCCTTGGCGTCATGGTCTGGCAGGACTTCTGGCTGGCCAACCCCGTCGACGGCCCCAACCCTTACGATGAGGCTCTCTTCCTGCGCAACGCCGAGGACTACGTCCGGCGCATCCGTTCCCACGCCAGTATTGGCCTCTTCTGCGGCCGCAACGAGGGCTACCCGCCACCGAACATTGAGCGGGGACTGCGCCGCTACGTCGACGAGTTGGCACCGGGGCTGGCCTACATCCCCAGTTCCGCCGACGATGGCGTCACGGGCCACGGTCCCTACTGCGCCCTGCCGGCGAAGACTTACTTCCAGCGCCAGTCCGGCAAGCTCCACACAGAGCGCGGAATGCCTGCCGTAATGAACATCGAGAGCCTGCGCCGCACCATTGCCGCTGATTCCCTCTGGCCCCAGTCCCGCCAGTGGGGGCAGCACGATTATACGCTGCTGGGTGCACAGCGAGCAAGGGAATTCAACGCCCTCGTGGCGAAGGCAATGGGGGCAGCGGCCAACGCCGAGACCTTCGCCCGCTACGCCCAGCTCATCAACTACAACGGCTACCGTGCCATGTTCGAGTCCGCTGCCTGCAAGCGGGCCGGACTGCTCATCTGGATGAGCCATCCCTGCTGGCCCTCCATGGTTTGGCAGACCTATGACTACTATTTCGACCCCACGGCCGCCTACTTCGGAGTGAAAAAGGCGTGCGAGCCGCTGCACATCCAGTACAACGCACTGACCGATAGCGTGGAGATCGTCAACTACTGCGCAGGCCATCGCCCACGTCTTGAGGCCGAAGCCCTCGTCTTCGACCTCAGCGGACGCCGCGTCGCCCGCCGCACTGCTCGCCTCTCCAGTTCCGACGACAGTACACAGCCTTGGTTGCGGCTGTCCGATTTTCTGGCAGTTCCGCCCTCTGAGGTCTACTTCCTGCGGTTGCGGTTGACCGATGCAGGAAAGACTGTCTCGGAGAACACCTACATCATGGGGCGTGAGCCGGAAAACTATCAGGCGTTGCAGACCCTGCCCCTACCCGATGTTCAACAGAACACCACCATCGCCCTCCAGACCGACAGACAGCCCATCGCCTACGTCACACTACGCAACAAAGGGCGCACGCCCGCTCCCTTGCTCCGCCTGAACCTCAAAGGCGCCGACGGCGAACAAATCCTGCCCGCCATCTACAGCGACAACTACATCACTCTCCTGCCTGGTGAAGAATGCAAGCTGACCATCACTTGGAAGCAAGAGGACAGCCGGGGACAGCAAGTCCACGTCGAAGTGACAAGCCTGCTGGACAAAGGGCAGTAAAGGGTCATTCCATCAGGTGCAACGTTACTTCTTGTTCGCCCTATCCACGACCGATGTTTCCAATGAAGCGAGGTATATCTGTGTGCGAGATTCGCTTTTTCTAAATAATGCTGCCCCGTCCTACAGCCATCGCAGCCCGATGTTGCAGCTTTCACAGCCCCATCCTAAGGCCTCCGCTGCCCCATCCTACGGCCTTCACAGCTCCATCTTGCAGCCCTTGGTGCCCGATGTTGCGGCATTAAAATCTTGTTTGTAAAATTTACCATCACCTCAGCTATATCGTCCTGAAGCCGTAGAGGTTTACGCGCGAACCCTTAAGGGTTGGAGCGGTAACCCTTAAGGGCTAGAGGCTGAACCCTTAAGGGTTCGCGCGTGTCCCACTGGTGAGACAAACAAGGGAACCTAAATCTTATAGAAATCAGACCTAAATAGCCTGCGCCACCACAGATTTCTCAGATTAAACAGATCCCTTCCTGCTCCTAATCTACATTCTTATTCTATATTTCTTGAAGTGTCAAGCGTTGCAAAGCGCCGAGCGCTCAGATTTACGAGGTTGCTCGCAGAGGAATCCGAGTGGTTCTAAATCATCCCTGCGACTTCCGACGATGGAGGAGAGAGAGGATGCTGTTGAGGGGCAGGTCCTTGTGGAGGATGTAGGCGACGAAAAGGAGGATGAGGAGGGTGTTGACGAAGAGCCGGCTCCAGTCGGGGAGGCTGGCTGTCAGCAACGCCATCGCGGCGTAGAGAATCAAGGTCAACGCGACGTAACGGGCGATGTCTTTCATGGGGTAGGGGATCGGGTACTTCTTCTGACCCACTAAGTAGCTGAGAACCATGCAGACGGCGTAACCCGCAAAGCCTCCCCAAGCACAGGCCCAATAGCTATACATAGGGATGAAGATGATGTTGACGGCCAACAGCACGATGCAGCCCGCCAAGGAGAACCAGGCTCCGTAGATGGTCTTGTCAATGAGCTTGTACCAGAATGAGAGGTTGAAGTACACGCCCATCATAATTTCCGCCGCCATGACGATAGGCACGACATCCATTCCTTCGCGATAGCCCTCGCCGAGGATAAGTTGGAGGATGGGCATATACCCTACGACGCAGAGGAAGGCCAAGAGCGTGAATATCAGGTAGTACTTCATGGCCAGGGCATAGTATTCGCTCTTGTCGGCATCCTTGGACTTGGCAAAGACGATGGGTTCGTAGGCATAGCGGAACGCCTGTGTGATGATGGCCATAATCATGGCAATCTTCACGCATCCGCCGTAGACCCCCAACAGCACGTTGGCCTGCACTGGGTCGGGGTAGACGAGCGGGAAGAGGATTTTGTCGGCGACTTGGTTCAGAGAACCGGCTATTCCCAGCACGAGGATGGGCCAGGAATAGGAAAGCATCCGCCGGAGCAACGAGGCGTCGAAGTGCCACTGGATGCGGAACAGCCCCGGAATGAAGAGCAGCGTGATGAATGTGGTACAGAGTAGGTTGATGAAGAAGACGTAGAACACCGCCGTGCGGCCAAGGACGACAAAGAAAAACACGTTGAGTCCGATGTTCAGGAGGATGAACAGCAGCTTCAGCGATGCAAAGCGGATGGGGCGACGTTGGAAGCGCAGGTAGCTGAAGGTCATCGACTGCAAGGCGTCCATCGCCACGACGGTAGCCATCATCTGTAAGTATTCGGGGTGCTCGGAATAGCCTAAGTAGCCGGCGATGGGCGTGATAAAGCCGAAGACAAGGAGGAGGAAAAGGGCGGTGAGCGAAGCAACGATGGCAAAGGTGGTGGAGAAGACTGTGTCGGGTTTCTCCCGCTCGTCGTTGGCAAAGCGGAAGAGGGTGGTTTCCATGCCGAATGTCAGGAGAACGAGGATGAGTGCTGTGTAGGCGTAGACGTTGGTACTTATGCCATAGTCACCGGACTCCTTCGGCATATAATGGGTGTAGAGCGGCACAAGCAAGTAGTTCAGGAAGCGTCCTACGATGCTGCTGAGACCATAGATGGCAGTGTCCTTGGCAAGGGCTTTGAGGTTGGCCATGAGGTGTTTTGGGTTGTGTGTGGGGTTAAGCGTCTGCCTGCTTCGGCAGGGTGTGGTTCAGCATGAGACATCCGGCCAGTGCCGATGCGATGGTGCCGCAGAGGATGCCGAGCTTGGCCTCGTTGAGCATCTCGGCAGCTTCCTGGCCGAGGTGGGCTGGATAGCTGAGGGCGGCGATGAACATCGAGACGGTAAAGCCGATGCCGCAAAGCATACACACGCTGGCGAAGCTGTGCCAGTTGGCTCCTTCGGGCATCTGGCACCAGCCGAACCGAATACTCAGCCACGAGAAGCTGAGGACGCCGAGGAACTTGCCGATGAGCAGACCGAGGAAGATGCCGAGGGCCACACCGTGGAAGAGGCTCATAATAGAGAGTTCGCTGAAGTCTACACCCGCATTGGCAAAGGCGAAAAGCGGGATGACAGAGTAGTTGATGGGCATGGCCAGTTGGTCTTCGATGTCCTGAAGGGGCGAGATAAGGTAGTCGGAAGCCTTTTCGATGCGGCGTAGGATCTGAAGTTCATTCTTGTCGATGACCACTGCGCGGTTCTTGTCGGCCTCTGTGACATCGATTTCCGGGTAGCGGTTCACGAGCGTGCGGATGCGTTGGGCATAGTAGCGCGTGCCGTTGACCAGATTGGCAGGGATGCAGAAAGCAAGGACAACGCCGGCGATGGTGGCGTGGATGCCCGAATTGAGCACCATGTACCAGAGCACAAGGCCGAGGCTCATATAGAAAGATTTCACACGCATATCAAGCTTGTTACCGATAAGCAGAATGCATACCACAGCGGCGGCACCGAGAAGATAGGGCCAGGCAAGGCCCTGACTGTAGAAAATGGCAATGACGATGATGCCTCCGAGGTCGTCGGCTACGGCCAGGGCGGCCAGGAAGACTTTCAAGCCCAGCGGCACGCGCTTACCAAAGACGGACAGCACGCCGAGGGAGAAGGCGATGTCGGTGGCCATAGGGATGGCGCAGCCCCGCTCCATGAGCGGATGGCCGAGGCAGACGCAGAAGAAGACGATGACGGGCACCAGCATACCACCGCACGCCCCGATGACGGGCAGCAATGCCTTTTGACGACTGCTGAGTTCGCCGCAGAGAACTTCGCGCTTGATTTCCAAACCTACGCTGAGGAAGAAGAAGAACATCAGGAAATCATTGATGAAGTCCAGCAATGACAATGGATGACCGCCGTGGCTGAAGACGTTGAAGGAACCGATGCTCAATGATACGGGCTGTTGCCACAACCAGGCATACAGCTCTCGCGTGGCGGGAAGATTGGCGAAGACAAGAGCCAGCACGGTAGCCCCTATGAGCAAAGCGCTGGCGCTGACGTAGCGGCGAATGAGACCGCTAAAAGAAGTTTCTTGAATGGGATCTTTCATAATCGGTTGATGTTATTCGGCCGCAAAATTACAGCTTTTTTCTCTGCCTGAACCATTTTATTTGATAAAAAGATGTGAAAGAGTGAAATAAAATTTGGAATCCATGAGAAAAAAGTTGTATTTTTGCCCATGTTTTTGAATAACAACAAGTCTAATCAGCTAATTTTACCAGACTATGGCAACGAGAATCGCATTTTTCGACGCGAAGAGCTACGACCGTGAGACCTTCGCCAAGGTGAACCAACAATTCGGGTTCGACATTCATTACTACAAGGAGCGCCTCAGTATGAACACCGTCTCGCTGACACAGGGCGCGGAAGCCGTCTGTATCTTCGTCAACGCCGAGTGCGATGCCAATGTCATAGAACGCATGGCAGGCTATGGCGTGAAACTCATTGCCTTGCGCTGTGCCGGCTTCAACAACGTAGACATCAGGGCTGCCCACGAGTATGGCATTCGCGTGGTTCGTGTTCCGGCTTATTCTCCTCATGCGGTGGCTGAATATGCCGTGACGCTGATGCTGGCTCTCAACCGCAAGGTCTACCGTTCCGTCTACCGTACTCGCGAAGGTAACTTCCGCCTTGGAGGTCTTCTGGGCTTCGACATGTACGGCAAGACGGTTGGCCTCGTCGGCATGGGAAAAATCGCCAAGGAACTCATCAAGATCTTACGTGGTTTCGGCATGAACGTCCTGGCCTATGACCTCTATCCAGACAAGCAGTTTGCTGAAGAATACCAGGTGAAAATTGTCTCGCTCGATGAACTCTACGAGCAGTCTGACATCATCTCACTCCACTGCCCACTTACCGAAGATACGAAGTTCATCATCAATAGCGACTCCATCACGAAGATGAAGTTCGGAGTGATGATTATCAACACGGGCCGTGGCAAGCTCATCAAGACCGAAGACCTCATCAACGGACTGCGTTCGCACCAAGTAGGTTCGGCAGGACTTGATGTCTATGAGGAAGAGGCAGACTATTTCTACGAGGATCGTTCGGACAAGATGATTGACGACGACAAGCTGGCCCTGTTGCTGATGATGCCCAACGTCATCGTCACCTCCCACCAGGCCTTCTTCACGCGCGAAGCCACGAATAATATTGCTATCACGACGTTGCAGAACATTCTCGACTTCAAAGAAGGAAAAGAACTGGTCAACGAAGTGAAATAAACGACTTCCCCACATGGCAGGTTTGCCTGCAACTTTATGAAACACGTTCTCATCACGCCAGATAAAAGATGATACATCTGGAAAGCGACTACAACAACGGAGCGCACGAGACCGTGCTGCGCCATTTCCTCGAAACTAATGACGAGCGAACCCAGAGCTACGGCGACGACCGCTTCAGCAATCAGGCCCGGACGTTAATCCGTGAAGCATGCGAAGCCCCGGACGCACAAATCTGGTTCCTCGCTGGAGGAACCCAAACGAACGCCACCATCATCGACTGCGTACTCCAGCCTTACGAGGGTGTGCTGTGCGCTGAGACGGCACACATCAATGTGCATGAAGCTGGGGCGGTGGAATTTACGGGCCACAAAGTCATCGCGTTGCCTTCCCACCAAGGGAAACTCGACGTGGAAGAGCTGCGGACATGGCTCAGAGCCTATTTTGCCGATGAAACCGCAGAACACATGGTAAGGCCTGGAATGGTCTACACCACCTTCCCTACGGAGTTGGGTACACTCTACACGGCTGCAGAGTTGAAGGCGTTGCACGAGGTTTGTAGGGAATACGGCTTGCTGTTCTATGTAGATGGAGCACGGTTGGCTTATGGCTTGGCGGCAAGTCCTGACGTGACGTTGCCCTTGTTGGCACAAATAGCTGACATTTTCTATATCGGCGGAACGAAATGCGGTGCGTTGTGTGGTGAGGCCGTGGTGTTTCCGAAAGGGGATGCACCATCCCACATGCTCAGTCGCATCAAACGTCATGGTGCCCTGTTGGCTAAGAGTCGCGTCGTTGGCGTTCAGTTCGAGGCGTTATTCAATACCGTCGATGGCATCACCTTATACAGTTCCATCGGCCGTGATGCCGTTACCCTGGCCATGCGGTTGCGTCGGCTATTCGTAGAATGTATGGGCTATCAGCCTTTCATCGACTCGCCGACCAACCAGCAGTTCTACATCATTCCGAATGGCGACTTGGAACGGTTGCGTCAACACATCGGTTTTGAAGTGTGGTGTCCGGTGGACGAATATCGTACCGCTTGCCGTTTTGTCACCAGTTGGGCAACCACTGAGGCCGAGATTGATGAGCTGGAACGTACGTTCTGCTTCTGAGAACAATTAAGGCTCTTTCTCAGGCTTCATTGAAAAGGCGTTCCAGCACTTCTGGGAAATGGGCCATTTCCAGCTTATGCACCTTGTCGGCAATGGTATCGGGGGTGTCGTCGGGAGAGAGCGAAGTGCGGAACTGCGCAATGATTTTACCGCCGTCACAAATGGGGGTTACATAGTGGATGGTGATGCCCGTCTCGGTGTCACCTGCGGCTTTCACGGCTTCGTGGACATGATGTCCCCACATACCCTTTCCGCCGTGGCGGGGTAAGAGAGAGGGATGGATGTTCACGATACGTTGTGGGAAAGCGTCGATGAGGTAGTCGGGCACCATAGGCAGAAAACCGGCAAGAACAATGAAACGGATGTCGTTGGCACGAAGCAGGGGGAGCATGATGTCTGGGTTCTGGAGGTCGGCTTTCGGAACCACACACGAAGCGACATCTAACCGCTTGGCGCGTTCGAGGGCGTAGGCATCCGGGCGGTTGCTGATAACCAGCTTGCAACAGACCTTTTCCGAATTGTTGAAATGGCGGATGATATTCTCACAATTTGTACCGCTGCCTGAGACGAAAATAGCTATGTTCATTCTTTCCATACGTTCTTGGCGTTGTTTAATGGCCACAAAAGTACGGAAAAAGTTGGGAGTTGGGAGTTGGAAGCTGGGAGTTTTTTCACTAAGGAGGTTTTTTTTACGTTTTTTTCGTCCTTTAGGTAAAACTTTCGACGGTCAACCTTCGACTTTCAACGGGAAAATGCTACCTTTGCCTCGCAAAAATCATTATTCCCCTTTATTTATGTCGCAGGTTTATCGTTTTCTGGCTCTTTTTGTTGCTTTTTTAGTTTTGCCGTTATCACTCATGGCCGACCATGTCGATGTCGTGTGGCCTTTGACAGATATGGAAAATCTGTCTGCTACCACCTTGACGACCGAGGCCTCTGACTATGTCACTCCCAGGTTTGCTCTTGGCAGCAACCTTACGGCTACGGCTCTGCTAACAGGCAGTAATGCCGACACTGGTTTCGAGGCTGTTACCTACGAACCTCCCTTCGTCCAACTGACTCCTAAGACCCGTGTTACGGGGAAGAATGCAACCCATAGCGTTACTTTTACGGTTACGCCAAAGAGCACTCATACCTTCAAGCCCACGACTATCGAGTTCGATGCCGTGAAATGTGGAACGGACGGAGGCAACTTCGACATCTACATAAAGAATGCTTCTACTGCCGAACAGGCTCTTGCTACGGCTGTCGCCCCGCTGCGTAACAAGGTGACCAGTGGCAATCCCAATGGCTATAGTCACCACACCTATACCATTTCAAATGTCTTAGTCAAGTCGGGCCGAGCCTTCCAAGTCATTCTCTACGTCTATAATTTCAACGGACAGGACGATGAGAACCCGAAGAGCATCGCCTTCCGAAACGTGACCGTCGGCGGCGAGGCAGACGAGCCCATCTACGATGCTTCGCACTTCTTCACTGCCGCCACGTGTTCCGCAGGCAATCTGCTCGACCTTATCGCTACGCTGAAAGATGGAGAAAATGCCACTTGGGGCATCATGCTCAATGAGGAACCGACGGATTTCGCCGTCACGGCCGCAGAAGGTTTTACCGCAACCATTTCTTATCAGGATAAGGTATGTACCCTTACCGCTTCCAAGGACGGTAAGGCTGTCTTCAGCGTCAGCGTCTTCTTCAAGATTGCCCGAGGTAATGCCAAGCCCCTGAACCGCGGACTCATGGCCGTGAAGACGAGTGCCGGCGTGCTCGTGAGCTGGCGCTACCGTGCCACCGACCCGACCAACAAGACACGCTTCCGACTCTACCGCAACAACAAACTCATCGCCGCCGATCGCACCACGGAATGCACGAACTACTTAGACAAGACTGGTACGGTCAGCGTCACCTACAAGCTGGAAGTGCTCGATGCCAACGGACAGGTCGTTGAGACCCAGGAAACCAAGTCTTGGAACGATCAGGTCAAATACATCACCTTGCAAGGCGGCGCACCCACCGACCCCACCTCAGCCGCAGCTACCTACACACCCAACGATGCCTCGTTCTGCGACATGGACGGCGACGGCGAGTATGAAATCATCCTGAAATGGGCACCCTCCAACGAAAAAGATGCCGCCAGCAGCGGTACTACCTCGCCCGCCTTCTACAGCTGTTACAAGTTGGACGGCACCCGTCTGTGGATGCTCCACACCGGGCCGAATATGTTCAATTCAGCCCACACCACTCCCTTTATCGCCTGGGACATGGATGGCGACGGCTACGGCGAATTCATGGTGAAGACCGCTCCGGGCGCCATCGACGGTGAGGGCAAGTACGTCATCCTGCCGGGCGACGACCCCAATGCCAACTACAAGGGTGGCAAGGGCAAACAGGAGACTGGTGGCGAATATCTTACAATCTTTGACGGAACGACTGGCGCCGAACTGAGGACTATCAAGTATCACACGGCCTATGCCGACGAAAACTCCGACTTCTGGGGCGACAGCAAGCAGAATCGTTCCGAACGCTACCTGTCCGCCATCGCCTGGCTCGACGGCGAGGACGCCAACCCCTCGGCCATTTTCGCGCGCGGTTATTATAATGGTTGCAAGATTGGTGCCTACGACTGGGACGGCACAAATCTTACCATGCGCTGGCTGCACCGGGGCGCGTCGGCCAACAGCGGCACCGTCACCTACGCCAACGGCAGTGTCAAGAACCTTACCTCCTCGGTCTATGGCGAGGGCGCACACTGGATTTGCGTGGGAGACGTTACTGGCGACGGCAAGCAGGAAATCCACTACGGTTCCGGTGCCCTGAAGCCCGACGGCACCACCCTCTATCGCACTGGCTTCGGCCACGGCGACGCCATGCACCTGAGCGACTTCATCCCCTCGCGGCCGGGTCTGGAACTCTTTATGGTACATGAGCACAAGCCCTACGGCGCAGACCTTCGTGATGCCGCCACGGGCCAAGTTCTCTTCCGCACCGAGGCCAGTGGCGACACGGGCCGTGGCATCATGGCCCACTTCAACTCCGAAGCAGAGGATGCCTATTGGCAGTCCAGCGCCGATGCCAACCTCTACGACACCAGCCAAAAGGTCATTGCCGAGAACGTCTCTCACGGCGGCGGTGCAGGCCTCAGCTTCCGCATCTACTGGAACGGCGACCTGGCCGACGACTTCTACGGCAAGAACGTCTTGGAATACTGGAACCCGGAAGGTAACGGATTCTGGCGTATGCAAATCAACGGCGGCAACTACGTCTATGGCAACTACAACAACGACTCGAAGCAGAACCCGTGTGTCTCCGGCGACCTGCTCGGTGACTGGCGCGAGGAAATCGTCACCTGGGACCAGTCCGGTAGCGACTACCGCCTCGTCATCAACGCCACTGACTACCAGACCGACTACTGCCTGCCGCACCTCATGGACGACTACGCCTACCGAGCACAGCTCATCAACCAGAACTGCGTCTACAACCAGCCGCCTCATGTGAGCTACGACCCCATCACACGCTACACTATCGAGCGCCGTGTGCCGCAGAACGGCTGGGATGTGCTCTATACCCCTTACCCTGTGCAACTTCCCGAAGGAGTTACCGCCTACAGCGTGCAGGGCGTGGATGCTGAGGCCGATACGTTGCGCTATAGAGCTCTTGCCGCACGTGCCGTTCTTCCTGCCCGTTCCGCCGTCGTCTTTAAGGCTCCGGCCGGTAGCATTGTCCGCTTCCGTCCCACAACCAAGAGCGCCGTCACAGTCCCCACGACCTACCTGAAGGGTTGCTCCGTGGACAGTGTGCTCACCTGTAACGAGGACACGCAGGAGTATTTCTACACCTTCCGTACCGATGCGGGGACCGGTGCCCGCGGCTTCTTCAGGGTTGAGGACAATACCACCCTCCCAGCCGGAACCCCGTGGCTGCGCGTGAAAGGTTCTGCCAACTACCCTGCCCAAGAACAATACTTTTGGGGCAGGGGGGGTATCCCCACCGCTGTCACCGAGACGATGACCGATGGCGGCACGAAAGTGGATACCTATGACCTCACGGGCCGTAAGGTGAAGCCGCAACGCCCCGGACTCTACATACAGAACGGCCACAAACTCTTAAGAACGAACTAATTTATATAAATCTCTTATGAAACTCAAACACATGCTCTTCGGCGTGGCCCTCCTCGGCACCGCCAACGTTCAACTCTCCACGGCCTCTGCCGAGAACGTCATCACCGTCAACGTCAAGAAACCCGGTGCCCCCATCCAGTCCACCCAATGGGGCATCTTCTTCGAGGACATTAACTACGCCGCCGACGGCGGCCTCTACGGCGAACTCATCAAGAACCGTTCCTTTGAGTTCCCCGACCATTTCTGCGGCTGGGACATCAGCGGTAAGGTCACGCTTATGAACGACGGCCCCTTTGACCGCAATCCTCACTATGTCCGCCTGGCTCCCGCAGGCCACCGCGACAAGCACACGATGATCGAGAACCACGGTTTCTTCGGTATCGGAGTCACCGGCGGCGAGGAATACCGCTTCAGCGTTTGGGCTCGTGTGCCCGACGGCGGCACGGCCAAGCTTTGGGTAGACCTTGTGGACAACGCCACCATGACTGAAGACCAGAAGATGGGCAACGCCGGCGTGGACATCAGTGGCAAGGAATGGAAGAAATACACCGCCATCATCAAACCCACCCGCACCTTTGCCAAAGCACACCTGCGCGTATGGGGCGACGGCAAGGTGACCACCGATGTGGAGCACGTCAGCCTCTTCCCCGTGAAAACCTACAAAGGCCATGAGAATGGTATGCGCCTCGACGTTGCCAAGGCACTCGAAGACCTCCATCCCGGCGTCTTCCGCTTCCCCGGCGGCTGCATCGTCGAGGGTACCGACCTCGAGACCCGCTACCAGTGGAAGAACAGCGTCGGCCCTGTAGAGAACCGTCCGCTGAATGAGAACCGCTGGCACTACACCTTCACCTACCGCTACTTCCCCGACTATTTCCAGAGCTACGGCCTCGGCTTCTTCGAGTACTTCCAGCTATCTGAGGAGATTGGTGCCGAACCGCTGCCCGTGCTCAACGTCGGCATGGCCTGCCAGTTCCAGAACGGCGAAGATGCCCACGCCGCTTGCACCAAGGAAGCCCTGCAGCCTTTCATCGACGACTGCATCGACCTTATCGAGTTCGCCAATGGCGACCCCGCCACCAACCAATGGGCCAAACTGCGTGCCGACATGGGTCACCCCGCACCCTTCAACCTGAAGTTCCTCGCCATCGGCAACGAGCAGTGGGAGAAGCCTTACTTCGACCGCCTCGCCATCATCGCACCTGAAGTGCGCAAGGTACACCCCGAAATCAAGCTCATCGGTACCAGCGGCCCCAACGCCGAGGACGACTACTTCAAGCACGGCTGGCCTGCCATGCGTGCCCTCAAGTGCGACCTTGTCGACGAGCACTACTACCGCGACGTGCAGTGGTACAAGAACTGGATGAACCGCTACGACGACCGCGCTTTCTACACCAAGGACGGCCCGCGCGTCTTTGCCGGTGAATGGGCTTGCCACGACCGCGGCAAGAAGTGGAACCACGCCGGAGCCAGCATCTACGAAGCTGCCTTCATGACCAACATCGAGCGCAACGCCGACCTTGTCCACATGGCTACCTACGCTCCCCTTTTCGCCCACATGGAAGGCTGGCAGTGGCGTCCCGATCTCATCTGGTACGATAACCTTCACACTGCCCGCACCGCCAGTTACTACGTGCAGCAGCTTTACATGCTCAACCGTGGCACCAACGTCCTTCCCACCACCCTCAGCATCGATGGCGGCGCACCCAGCGTCAATCCCGTGCAGAAAGGTCAGGACGGTGTCTTCGCCTCCAGCGTCATCGACACGCAGAAGCAGGAGATTATCGTCAAGGTCATCAACACCCTCGAATCCGCACAGCCTATCAACATTCAGCTAACAGGTCTGAAGCCCGCCCAGCTCGCAGCCCTCAAGACCGATGTCGAGCTTATCAGCCTGAACTGTGCCGACTACGACGCCGAGAACGTTCCCGGACAGCCTGAGGTTGTCACCCCCAAGACTTTTGCCGCTACCCTTGCTGCCGACAAGAAGGTTGCCACTATTCAGGCCCGCATCCCCGCCAAGACCTTCCAAGTCTATAAGGTGAAGCTCTGAACAATATCGGACATACATAAAGTCAGTCCCAACAAATCATTACTAAAGAGATTTGTCTTCCTGCATCCCAATTGACACGAAGCCCTTTTCTGCTCCTGTGTCAATTCGGGGTGCAGGAATCTTTTTATGCTCTTTCACCACTCCAATTGACGCAGAAAAAGTTTGTTGTAAAAAATACCATCACCCGTCACCTTTTTTAATCAATCAATTGCTATTTAACGGATTAGGAGGTGACGGTAAGGTGACGGTAGGTGATGGTAAAAGGCGTTTCTGCATTCGTGCAGCAAACCCATCTCACAAGTGAGACACGTCAGAACCCTTAAGGGTTCCCGCTATAACCCTTAAGGGTTCAGGCCCCAACCCTTAAGGGTTCAGACGCCACCCGCCGGAACTTTTAATTGTGAACACCACAGATTACACAGATTACTCGGATTCCTCAGCCAGCAGTTATTCTTTGTTTATTCTTGACTTTAATTCTTGTCAATTCTTGCGTATTCTTTTCTTTCTTTATTTGTGGTCTATATTTGTGCTTAGAGTGCCAATTTGTTTCCTTTCCTTACCCTTGTCTGTTGTTCCATATAATTTCTTTCCGTTCCTGCAAGCGTCTTGGTCTTCATACCAAAAAGGTGACGGTAAATAAAATTTTTCGTCCTCAATATCAGCAACATCGGGTTTTATTATCACCAAAAACAGCCTTACCGTCACCTTACCGTCACCCGTAACCTGCTGACTATCGGACGAGTAGAAGGAAAGGTGACGGTAAACGCCCTTTTTAGATTAAAACTTTTTTATATATACACAAGGAGCTGTGTCGTTCCTTTCTGACACAGCTCCTTGCGTATGTATAATCAAGCGTTACTCGGCGCGGAAGTTGTCGAGGGTGGCGGGGTCGAAGTTGTGGATGTAGGCGGCCTTTCCAGCTACATCTTCCTCAGCCATGCCGACGTAGACGATGGCGCTCTTCTCGAAGAGTTCGGGAGCCTTGGCGGCATCGCGGATAATGAGCAGCGACATCACGATTTCGCAGGTCATGTCGTAGAGGCGACGCGAGAGGAAATCGATGGCATCCTGATTTTCGAGTGCCTTGACGGTGGTGAGGGCCTCTTCGTAAAGGGCTACCATCTTCTCGACACGGGCTTTCAAAACGGCCAACTTGTCAACTTCTAAAGCCATCTCCTTGATGTTCTGGAGCATGGTGCCGTTGATGATGTAGCGGATGGCGGCCACGACCTGGAGCTGGGTGGTACCCTCGTAGATGCTGAAGATGCGTGCGTCGCGGTAGAGGCGCTGGCACTTGTATTCCATGATGAAACCGCTGCCGCCGTGTACGCTGATGGCGTCGTAGGCGTTCTGGTTGGCGTACTCGGAGTTCATGCCCTTGGCCAGCGGCGTGAAGGCATCGGCCAGGCGCTGGTACTTCTTCAGTTCCTGCTTTTCTTCGGGCGTGAGCTTACGGTCGCGTTCGATGTCTTCCAGCGCCTTGTAGATGTCCACGTAGGCGGCTGTCTGGTAGAGCAATGAACGTCCGGCGTCGAGCTTGGCCTTCATACGGCTGAGCATATCAAAGACGGCGGGGAACTCAATGATCTTTTGTCCGAACTGGGCACGCTCGCGTGCATAGGCCAGAGCCTCGTTGTAGGCTTCCTGCGAGAGACCTACCGACTGGGCTGCGATGCCGAGACGGGCGCCGTTCATCAGGGACATGACGTACTTGATGAGTCCCAGGCGGGTGGAGCCGCAGAGCTCGGCCTTAGCATTTTTGTAGGTGAGCTCGCAGGTGGGGCTGCCGTGGATGCCAAGCTTGTGCTCGATGTGGCGCACGTTGACGCCGCCTTGACGCTTGTCGTAGATGAACATGCTGAGTCCGCGGCCGTCCTTGGTGCCCTCTTCGGAGCGTGCGAGTACGAGGTGGATGTCCGAGTCGCCGTTGGTGATGAAGCGCTTCACGCCGTTCAGTCGCCAGCAGTTCTCCTTCTCGTCGAAGGTGGCCTTGAGCATCACGCGCTGGAGGTCACTGCCTGCATCCGGTTCGGTGAGGTCCATGGACATAGTCTCTCCGGCACAGATACGAGGGATGTACTTCTGACGCTGCTCCTCGTTGCCGAACTCATAGAGGGTGTCGATACAGCTCTGCAGGCTCCAGATGTTCTGGAAACCGGCATCGGCAGCAGAGATGACCTCGGAGAGCATGGAGAAGATGACGTTGGGCAAGTTCAGACCGCCGTAGCGACGGGGCATGGAGACGCCAAAGAGTCCAGCCTTGCGGGTGGCATCGATGTTCTCCACGGTCTTGCTGGCGTAGATCATGCGCCCGTTCTCGAGGTGCGGTCCCTCCAAGTCCACGCTCTCGGAGTTGGGAGCAATGATATTGGCAGCCACGTCACCGGTGATATCGAGAATCTGCTTATAGTTCTCGATGGCGTCCTCGAAATCCACGGGGGCGTAGTCACAGGGCCTCACCCCCGACCCCTCTCCCGTGGGAGAGGGGAGAGAAGTATCTTTTGCATCTACGAACCCTTTTTCTTTGAGTTCTACGATGCGAGGCATTAATGGATGATTGAGATAGAATCCAATCTCAGGATGATCGCTATAGTAGTTCATAAAATTATGGCAGACCCACCCCTCACCCTCCCTGTGAGGGAGGGAGTAGAATGTATTTGAGAGGTCGAAGGTCTTGTTGTATTCATTAATTACTCGGGTTGACGATTACTATTTTCAAAGGTAACCACTCCCTCCCTCACAGGGAGGGTGAGGGGTGGGTCTTTTACTTACTATTCTGCTTATAATACTTAATCAGCTTCGGCACCACCTCTTCCACGGTACCGACAATCACGTAGTCGGCGATGCGGTTGATGGGGGCGTCGGGGTCGGAGTTGATGCTGATGATGATGCCGCTGTCCTGCATACCGGCGATGTGTTGAATCTGACCGCTGATGCCGCAGGCGATGTACACCTTCGGGTGCACGGTGACGCCCGTCTGACCAATCTGACGGTCGTGGTCGCAGAAGCCAGCATCCACGGCAGCACGCGAGCCACCCACTTCGCCATGCAGCACCTTGGCGAGGTCAAAGAGCATGTCGAAACCTTCCTTGGAGCCCATGCCGTAGCCACCAGCCACGACAATAGGAGCGCCCTTGAGGTTGTGCTTGGCAGCCTCCACGTGGTGGTCAAGCACCTTCACCACGAAAGCCTCGGGTGAGACATACTTGCCGACCTCGGGATAAACCACTTCCTTACGGCACTCGCCCTCATAGATAGCCTTCTGCATCACACCGGAGCGCACGGTAGCCATCTGAGGACGGTGCTCGGGATTGACGATGGTGGCGACTATGTTGCCGCCGAAGGCTGGACGAATCTGGTAGAGCAGATTGTCGAACGTCTTGTCATTCTTCTTGTCCTCATACGGGCCAATCTCCAGCTCTGTGCAATCGGCAGTGAGGCCGCTGGTGAGGGATGAAGAGACGCGGGGACCGAGGTCGCGACCGATGACCGTAGCGCCCATGAGGCAAATCTGCGGTTGCTCCTCCTTGAAGAGGTTCACAAGGATGTCGGTGTGGGGAGCGGACGTGTAGGGGAACAACTCGGGAGCGTCGAAGACGAAGAGCTTGTCAACGCCATAGGGGAGGATTTGCTCCTCGACCTTACCGCGAATCTCCGTACCAGCTACAACGGCGTGGAGTTCCACGCCCAACGTATTGGCGAGCTTGCGTCCCTTGGTCAGCAGCTCCTGAGATACTTCCTGTACCTGAGTACCTTCTATCTCACAATAAACAAATACATTATTCATATCTCTTAGCCAATAATCTTTTCGTCCAACAATTCTTTGATCATTCCCTCGATATCAGCATCAGAAGCCGTCAAAGTCTTCGACTCCTTAGCCTGGAACACGATGTTCTTGATCGCCTTCACCTTCGTGGGTGAGCCGCTGAGGCCGCACTGGGCGGGGTCGCCATTGACGTCGGCAACGCTCCACTGGTTCAGTGTCAGGTAGGGACGCTCCTCGTAGAGGTAGTCGTAGGCAGTGCCTTCGGCGGGACGCTCCATGGGGCAGGTGGCACGCTTGTACTTCATGACCAGCTTGGCGTTCTGCGGGCGGCAGGGAGCAGCCGAACCGTTGACGGTGATGACCACGGGCAGGGGAGCCTGCACAGTCTCCACGCCTCCGTCGATGAGTCGTTTCACGGTAGCCACACCATCCTTCACATTAACGTCCTCGGCATAGGTCACCTGGTTCAATCCAAGCTTCTGAGCTACTTGGGGACCCACCTGTGCCGTGTCGCCGTCGATAGCCTGACGACCGCCAATGACCACATCCACATCGCCAATCTTCTGGATGGCGGTGGCAAGGGCATAAGAGGTAGCGAGTGTGTCAGCGCCGGCGAAAAGGCGGTCAGTCAGGAGCCAACCCGTATCAGCACCGCGATAGAGACCCTGGCGGATAATCTCTGCCGCACGGGGAGGACCCATCGTCAGGATGCCCACCGTAGAGCCGGGGTTCTGCTCTTTCAGACGTAGCGCTTGTTCCAGCGCATTCAAATCTTCGGGATTAAAAATTGCGGGCAGTGCAGAGCGGTTGACCGTACCTTCGGCCGTCATCGCGTCCTTGCCCACATTGCGGGTGTCTGGCACTTGCTTGGCCAGCACAACAATTTTCAAACTCATATTCTTTCGTTTAGCGTTTTGACGTTTAACGTTTAGCGCGGCAAAGGTACGCATTTTATTCGACTCACGGCAACTTTTTCCTAAAAATGTGTTTCCTCCTCCCAAAAGAACAAGAAGTTTTTATCCATTCCAAACCTACAAAGATGTCTCATTCTCTCATTCTCGAGATAAGAATAAGTGTAAAAAATACAATGGGGGGGGTAAAAAGGGCTTTTTAATACAAAGTTCCAGACTTTCTGTTTAAAAAGTTTGGAGGTTCGGTAATTTGTGCCTACCTTTGCATAAATTTTTGATTTAGTATATCCGAAGATATAGAAATATTGTCTCTATGAACGCTGTCACTAAGTTCTTCAAGTGGTATTTCTCCCGAAACGCTCTTCCTTATTGGGCCATTTTGGCATTCGATAGTCTTGTGGTTCTCTGTTCCGGTCTGGTCTGCTACGCTTTGGACCACGGTCCAAACCATACCTTATCCGTCTTCTGGTCCCTTTTGGGCACCATGTGTTTCTACCTTCTCTTCTATATTATTGGTTTCCGGGTAACCCGCACTTATACAGGCGTCCTTCGCTTTTCGTCTTTCTCGGATATCTACAGGGTGGGTATTGCCAACTTCATCGGTCTTTCATGTGTGGTAGTCTGTCGCGTTCTGTGCCATGCCGACAAGGTCTTCCTTCCCATCCGTATTAAAGAGATTATCTTCACGACCATTCTGGCAACTATTATTATGGCTGCCGCGAGAATCGTCATCAAGTATATGTATGAGAGTGTCCTTGACACCGCAACCCACAAGAAAGCTTTCATCTACGGCGTGCACACGGGCGGTATAGCCTTGGCCAAAGGACTCCGTGTCGCCACTACACTCCGTTTTTCGCTGAAGGGCTTCATCAGCGATGCCGACGACATGATTGGCCACACCTTGCAGGGCGTCAACGTCTACAAGAACGACGACCAGCTGATTAGTACGATGCAGAAGATGCACGTGACGGCTTTATTGGTATCGCCCTTGAAGCGCGACCGTCTCATCGAGAATCAGGACATGGTCAACGCTCTCTTGAATGCAGGAATTAGCATCTACTTCAGCGACCTTAACCAGAAATGGGACGGCAAGAGCGACCTCAACGCCAGTAGCCTGCACGAAGTGGAGATTGAGGATTTGCTCCCGCGCGAAGAAATACAGGTAGACTTGCACGCCGTGGAGGAACTGCTGAAGGGCAAGAAAATCCTTATAACGGGCTCGGCCGGAAGCATTGGCTCTGAAATGGTTCGCCAAATCGCCAAGTTCTCCCCCTCGAACATGGTGCTCATCGATGAGGCCGAAACGCCTCAACACGACATACGCCTGATGATGGCGCACGATTATCCCGAAGTGGAGGCCGAAACTATCGTCACGAGCATCACCAACCAGTCGCGCATGGAGAAGATTTTCAGCTCTTTCAAGCCCGACTACGTTTTCCATGCTGCAGCCTACAAGCACGTTCCCATGATGGAGGATAATCCGAGTGAGGCAGTGTTTAATAATATATATGGTACGCGCGTGATAGCCGACTTGGCTGTGAAGTATGGTGTCAAGAAGTTTGTCATGATTTCTACTGACAAAGCCGTGAATCCCACCAACGTCATGGGTTGCTCCAAGCGCATTTGCGAAATCTATTGTCAGTCGCTGAACAAAGCTGTCGTTGAAGGAAAGGTCAAGGGACAGACACAGTTCGTGACAACCCGCTTCGGCAACGTCCTTGGCAGCAATGGCAGCGTCATTCCGCTCTTCAGGGAACAGATTAAGAACGGAGGGCCTGTCACGGTCACGCATCCCGACATCATTCGATTCTTCATGTTGATTCCCGAGGCTTGTACGCTGGTGCTCGAAGCTGGCACGATGGGAAAGGGCGGCGAAATATTCATCTTCGACATGGGCAAACCGGTGAAGATTGCCGATCTCGCCCACCGCATGATTCTCCTGTCCGGAGCGAAGAACGTGGAGGTGCAGTTCACAGGTTTGCGCGATGGCGAGAAGCTGTACGAGGAAGTCCTCAACGACGAAGAAATCACGAAGCCGACCTTCAACAAGAAAATAAAAATCGCCCAAGTCCGTGAGTATGATTATGACGAGGCTTGCAAGGACATCGAAGCACTCATCGAGCAAAGCCATCTCTACGATGACATGAAGACGGTACGTCTGATGAAGCAAATCGTACCCGAATACAAGAGCCAGCACTCGAAGTATGAGACCCTGGACGAGAAGAAGTAACAAATTTTAAGGCTGAAAGTTTGGCGCAATGGTCTGTAAGCAGTACCTTTGCGCCAAAATCATTAAATAATGAACCATAGACATTGCACACTCACCTCCTTGCTCTTTCTCATGGGCGTGTTGCTTGTAGCTTGCAGCGACGATGAGAGTTATGCCGACAAGAAAGAAAAAGAGCGCAACGCGATTGACAATTTCATCAACAGAGACGTCTATATCGACTCGATTCACATAGGACGTATCAATCCCATATCGGAAGACAAGTTCTACCAGCAGGACAGCACTACCAACCTCGAACTCAACGAATACGTCCGCTTCGGCAACGGCGTCTATATGCAGATTGTCAGGAAAGGCCCAAGGACGGGAAAAATACTGGCTTCGGGAGATGCCAGCCGTGTCATTGTCCATTATATAGAGTACAATATCATGGCCGACTCCGTCCAGACGCGCAATGATGTTCCGTACTTCGAGCCGTTCCCGGACATCATAGAAATTTCCAATAATTACGGCACGTTTACCGCCAGTTTCAACACGACCATCTACAACGGCCGCTCTGCCATGTACCAGTTCTATAATTCGACCAGCGTCCCTGCCGGATGGCTGGTACCCTTCTCGTACATTAAGCTTGGCCGCCTTATCGAGGAGACAGACGAAACGGCAAAGGTACGTCTCATCGTGCCACACTCTCAAGGTCACAGTCAGTCCAACCAATACGTTTGCCCGTATTTCTATGAGCTGACCTTCTATCCCATGAGAGACTGACCCCCACATACACCTTGGTAGGAAAGAAAAGAATCAAGGATGAAGATATTCGCAGTTGGAATGAACTACGCGGAGCACAATAAAGAGCTCCACGGCGCGTTATATAAAACAGAGGAACCCGTCATCTTCACGAAGGCGGATTCTGCGTTATTGACCAATGGCCATCCATTCTTCATCCCGGACTTCACACAGCGATGTGACTACGAAACAGAGCTTGTCGTGCGCATTTGCCGCCTCGGCCGCAGCATCCCGCAACGTTTCGCCCACCGCTACTACGATGCCGTCACGGTCGGAATAGACTTCACGGCCCGCGACCTGCAAGAGAAGCTGACAGCCAAAGGACATCCTTGGGAACTCTGCAAAGGCTTCGATGGAAGCGCCGTCGTAGGCAATTTCGTCCCCAAGGAAAGTCTCGGGCGCGACATCCAGGACCTGCATTTCCACCTCGACATCAACGGCCAGACGGTACAGGAAGGACATACGGCAGACATGCTGCGCACGGTGGACGAGCTGATAAGCTATATCAGCCAGTTCTTCACCCTGAAAATGGGCGACCTACTCTATACGGGTACCCCTGTAGGTGTTGGTGCCGTCCATGAGAACGACCACCTCTGCGCCTGGCTCGAAGACCAGAAGCTACTTGAGTTTAATGTTAAATAAGATAAGGTTCCAAGTGAAACGACACGTCACCATACTTCTCCTCTTGACGTTAGGCATCCTCGACGGACGCTCCCAACAGACGTTCACTCAACTCGACTGGGATGTATTGCGTATTGACTCCTTGCTTCCCCATTACACCGAGGTTATTCCACTGGAGACAGATTACAGGTTCTATACCTATTCCGCGCATATCCTCTACCCGGAATGGCAGGAACTGACCGAACGGGAAGCGGCCGTGGCCATGCGCCATGCCGATGAATTGTCCGACACGTTGCAGTTGGAAATCTCTGTAGGCATCAGTCGAGGCCAAGGCTTCCTTGACCTTGACTTCATTCCCATTATCGGCCGCGATGGTAAATTCCAGAAGCTAATCAGCGGCAAAGTGGAAATCATTCCCACCTACCAAGGCCGTAAATTGCCCAGGAAGCTACAAACCAGAGCCGACGAAGGAGAAGAAAGCGGCGATGAGAATCCACGCTGGGCAGCCAACAGCGTCCTTTCCAGTGGACGCTGGGTGAAAATCAGCCTTACCGAGGATGGCATTTACCACCTCACGACGAGCCAACTCCGCCAAATGGGGTTCAGCAATGCTCAGAACATCCGTGTCTACGGCTATGGCGGACACCGGCAATCGGAAATCATCCAGGCCGATACGGATTGGGACGACCTCAGTCCTGTGTCGTTGTTGCCCGTTTCGGATGGCTATCTCTTCCATGCCAATGGCCTTGTCGATTGGCAGGGCGACCTCCACAAGCTGAACCACTATGCCCGCGCAGCCTGCTACTTCGTCACGGAAGCCACGACGGCAGTTCCCAGCTTCCCCGAGAAAGAGGGAGACCCGAGCCAGGGCGGAGCCGTCTCCGAACCGACAACCGTCCGGACAAATACGGTTTTCGACCCTCAGGAGTATTCTTGGATTCCAAGCGGTTCGCAGTTGTATGAATCCTACGACTACTTCTCCGGGAACACTCGCACCTACACCCTCGACTTGCCGACATACGCGACCAGCGACGCGGCCAAACTGACCATCGCCTTCTCCGCTGGCAACGCCACGGATACAGAGCTTCTGCCATCCTTCAATGGTACAGCTCTCACCACCACCATTGTTTCTAAGCAAGGATCGGACTACTATGCTGCCCGCGAGAGCGTAACGACCTTCGATGTCGAAGCCCCGAAACCGTCGAATACGATACGGCTCAAGACGACCGAGGGTCAACACGCCCATCTGAACTACATCGAGCTGAATTATTCAGCACCGCTGCGTGTTGACGCATCCTATCCTTATATCCAGTTCCAGGGTAGCTATGCGCCTCAGTTGGCCTATATCGAGGTCGCTGATGGACAATCACCGGAAGTCTGGCAGCTCGACAGCAATCGCGAAGCAGCTAAGAGGGTGGCAACCAATACCATTACCGGCACGAACGGGCAGCGGTTCCTGATTGCCGACTTGGGCAGCGACCGCGAAGACCACTGCTTTGTCGTCTTCGATGCATCTTCGCCTTCCGTGTTCAGGCAACCCTCGGTCGTAGGTACTGTCGCCAACCAGAATCTCCATGCCACGGACTCCCTCGACATGGTCATCATCACTCCCGCCAGCGGACAACTCGACGCCCAGGCAGAACGCCTGGCCGAAGTCCACCGCGCCCTCGACGGATTCCGTATCGGCATCTTCCGTGCCGACCAGATCTACAACGAGTTCTCGAGCGGAACCCCCGATGCCACCGCCTACCGTCGCTTCCTGAAAATGCTCTACGACCGGGGACTTGCCGACGACACGGCGCCGCGCTACCTGCTGCTCTTTGGCGACTGTGCCTGGGACAATCGCATGGTGACCTCACCATGGAGGCCCTATAACCCCGACCACTTCCTGCTCTGCTACGAGAGCGACAACTCCCTCCACAAGATAGACAGCTACGTGATGGAGGACTACTTCGGATTGCTCGACGACGGCGAAGGACGCTACCTGAAAAGAGACAAGTGCGACCTCGGCATCGGGCGTATTCCCGTCCGTTCGACCAAGGAAGCCGCCACCGTCGTCGACAAAATCATCCGCTACATCTATTCCGAAGAAGCCGGAGCGTGGAAGAACGTCGTCTGCTTCATGGGCGACGACGGCGACCGCAACCTGCATGAGGAGATGGCCGAGGATGCGGCCAACCTTGTGGCCAAGGCACATCCGGAATTGGAAGTGCGCAAGATTATCTGGGATGCCTACACCCGCGAGAGCACGGCTTCCGGCTTTCGCTATCCCGAAATCAGACAGGTCATAAAACGACAGATGGAAGAGGGCGCGTTGATGATGAACTACACCGGCCACGCCTCCTACTACACCATGTCCCACGAACAGGTGATACTAGTCGAGGATTTCCTCAGTTTCACCGCGCCGAGACCGCCTTTCTGGTTCACGGCGGCCTGCGATGTCATGCCTTTCGACACCCAGCAGGACAACTTCGGCGAGACAGCCCTCTTCAATTCGACGGGCGCCGCCATCGCTTTCTACGGGACCACCCGCACCGTCACGGCTCACGAGAACTCTCCGCTGAACATGGCCTATTGCAAAGCCCTCTTCGGCACCGACGAGCAAGGACGCCCCTGCCGCCTTGGCGATGCCGGACGAATAGCCAAGGTGAATGTCATCAACGCGGGACAAGTGGGAGTGAACAAACTGCACTATGCACTCCTCGGCGACCCCGCACTGCGGTTGTGCGGCCCCACCAACCGCGTAATCCTCGACAGCATCAACGGCGTAGCCATAGACAAACTGCCCGACGACTTCATGCTCCATGCCGGAGGCGTTGCCCATCTGGCAGGTCATGTGGCGGACGCCGAAGGCCAAGACCTCAACACCTTCCAGGGAACGCTTTCCGTCCGTTTCTACGACAGCCAGAGTTCCATCACTTGCAACAAATACGATGCCACGTCGTACAATGCCTTCGCCTTCAGCACCTACGACAAGATTCTCTACAACGGACTGGACAGCATTCGCAACGGACGCTTCGCCCTCTCCTGCCCAATACCCCTCGACATCAAGTACAGCAACGACCCCGGACGCCTTCTCTTCTATGCCCTCTCCTCCGACCGCCTTTCCGAGGCCAACGGCTACAGCCACGACTTCCTGCTCGGAGGCACAGAGTCTGACCTGAACGACACCGAAGGGCCGAAGATTCTGGCCGTTCTGGGCGGCGACGACTTCCAGGACGGTGGCGAAGTAGGTGCCACGCCCTATTTTCAGGCAACACTCGAAGATGAAAGCGGCATCAACACCTCCGGCAATGGCCTGGGCCACGACCTCGAACTCGTCGTAGACAACGACGCCACCCGCACCTACAACCTCAACGACTACTTCGTCCAGGAAATCGGAGACTACCGGCGTGGTACCGTTGCCTACAGCCTGCCAGCCCTTGACGCTGGCCCGCACCAGCTGACCTTCCGCGCCTGGGACATGCTCAACAATGCCAACAGCCAGTCGCTCAACTTCACGGTCAATCCCTCCAAGGCGATGCACTTGACCCAGCTTCGTGCCTCCAGCAACCCCGCACGAACTTCCACGCAGTTCATCCTGACCTACGACCGTCCGGGCAGCACCTGTGCGTTCACCATCGAGGTCTTTGATTTCACGGGACGTGTCCTCTGGCGCCATACCACCACCGGCAGCAGCTCCAGCGGCCTCTATACCATCCCCTGGGACCTGACGACCAACGCGGGCACCCCCGTCCACACGGGTGTCTATCTCTTCCGCGCCCGAGTCAGTTGCGACGAGAGCGAGGAAGCCACCCAAGCCCAGAAACTCATCATCAACCGCAGCTTTTAACACCCAGTAACTCATCATCAAGCAATAAAACGCCCCCGTGTACGTTATTTATATGTTATGAAACTTCCCACACGATACCTCCTCCTCTGTCTGGCCCTTGTCGCAGCCTCAACCGCCTCCGCCCAAGACCAGCAGAACCGCTTCAACCCCGTTCAGTACAGCGTTCCCATGCTCGCCATCGCCCCGGAAGCACGTGGCGGCGGCATGGGCGACATCGGTGCAGCCACCGAGGCCGACGTCAACTCCCAGTACTGGAATCCCGCCAAGTATCCCTTCTGCGTCGGCCGCGCAGGCGTATCGTTGAGCTACACCCCATGGCTGCGCAAGCTCGTCAACGACATCAACCTGGCCAACGTAGCCGGTTTCTACCGCATCGGCGACTACAGCGCCGTCAGTGCTTCGCTCCGCTACTTCTCCCTCGGCGACGTCGAGTTCTGGGACAACTATGGCGAAGGCGTCTCCGGCGCAGGCTCTGGCATGACCATCCGCCCCTACGAGATGGCCTTCGATGCCGCCTACTCCCGTATGCTCTCCGACTACTTCTCCATGGCCGTCGGCTTGCGGTTCATCTACTCCGACATCACCTTCAACTACGAGGACGAGAGTTCGCCCGGTAAGGCCTTCGCAGCCGACATCGCCATGTACTACAACAACTACATCAACATCGGCAACCGCGAATGCGGACTTGCCGTGGGTCTGAATATCTCTAACATCGGCTCTAAGATTACCTATGGCGGAACGGACAACAGCGAGTTCATCCCCACGAACCTCCGCTTGGGCCTGAACCTGACCATCCCCTTCGACGACTACAACCGCTTCTCCATCGCCGCCGATGCCAACAAGCTCCTCGTGCCCACCTATCCCATGCAGGGTGCCGACGAATCGGGCGAGGATTATTCGGCCCGTGTGCAGAAGGAGTACTACGACGTCTCGCCCATCGCCGGTATCTTCAAGAGCTTCCACGATGCCCCCAACGGCTTCTCGGAGGAAATGCAGGAAATCCAGTGGAGTGTCGGCTGCGAATACAGCTACAACGACCGCTTCTTCCTCCGTGCGGGCTACCACGACGAACATCCCAACAAGGGCAACCGCAAATATGTCACCGCAGGCGCAGGCTTCAAGATGAGCGTCTTCTCCATCGATGCCGCCTACGTCTTCTCCACCGCCCAGACCAATCCCCTCGACCAGACCATGCGCTTCACCCTGAGCTTCGACCTCGACGGTATGCGCGACCTCTTCAGGGGAAAGAGGTAACTTTCAACTATTATGCGAATCGGTTTCGGCTACGACGTACATCAATTAGTTCCCGACCGTCCACTCTGGTTGGGCGGCATCCAGTTAGAACACAGCCTCGGACTCCTCGGCCACTCCGATGCCGACGTCCTCATCCACGCCATCTGCGACGCCCTCCTCGGTGCCGCCAACATGCGTGACATCGGCTACCACTTCCCCGACACCGCCGCCGAGACTGACGGCATCGACAGCAAGATTCTTCTTCGTCGCACCATCGACCTCATAGCCACCAAAGGCTACCACGTCGGGAATATCGACGCCACCGTCTGTGCCCAGCGTCCCAAGCTCAATCCCCACATCCCCGCCATGCAGCAATGCCTGGCCGAGATCATCGGCTGCGACCCCGATGCCGTCAGCATCAAGGCCACCACCACCGAACGCTTAGGCTTCACCGGGCGCGAAGAAGGCATCTCCGCCTACGCTGTCTGCCTGATTGAACGATAAGCATTCCCCTGTTTAGCTCAGAATAAACTTTGGTTCTGCATCAAATCTGGTGCAGAGCCCGATTTGTCGTGCAATCACGTAGTATAATACGGGACTGCGCCCTTTTTTACCAAAGCGCCGGGGCATCGGGGGATGTCTCTGAGGGGGGAAGTGTTGTCTACGGCTTCAGCTCGTTGAACATCGCTATCTCGCTGTCGAAGCGGCTGACGATTTCATCGAGCTGCGGGTTGCTGCGCTGCATGATGAGTGCGATGTACTCCTTGCGGTTCTCGTCGCCTTTCACCTCAACGGCTTTGATGTAGTAGCGCTGCCGCTGCTCGTAGCCGTTGAACCAACGCAGGAAAAGCCGTGCCCGTTGCGCCTGCTGGTTGTTGGCGGTACTGCACATATAGAGCATAATCTCAGGATTCTTGTTGAAGAACTCCTCGATGATGCAGATGACCGTCTGCGGGATTTTCTTGTCGTTGGGCGACTTAGAGCGCTCAGGATTGGCAAGGTTGAACCAGTAGGCCGTGTAGTATGGATTGCTGTCCAGTTCGAAGTCCACGTGGTACTCGATGCCGTTGTCTGTCACGAACACATATTGCTCGTGCTCATAGTGCACGTCGTAGGGCGAGTGCTGGTTGATGGCCTCGGTGTCGAGTCTGTTCATGGCCTATACCCATTCTATGTTGTAATAGCCCGACTCGGCTGCAGCCTTCTTGCTCTGTTGCCTTGCCTGCCACTCGGCTTCCACCTTGCGTTGGAAAGCCTGCTTACGCTCTCGTGCCTCTTGCAGCCATGCAAGGATTTCCTCGCGTGTGCGCTGCCTATGAGATGTCGTTGCCTCCATAATCGTATCTTTTTACGTTTTCACGGTGCAAATGTACAAAATTTCGATTAAGCGAGAGCAGAAAGAATGAATTTTTCTGCTGAGCGTGAGAAAATTCTTGCTGTAGCAAGCGACAAGAGGTCGAGCGCGAGGCGGAGCCTCAACTATTCTGCGAGACACTTTCTTTTTCACACTCTATCATGAATTGGCCATTAATTTCTCATGAATTATTTTCAATGACTATCCGCAATATGCCAACTCGGAAGACGGGGTGAAAGACATTCTGCCGCACCTTCGGCGCTCGTATAGCCTCATGCCGTTGAACCGGGGGTTGACACCCCCGTCTGTAGTCTTACCAGCCCTTCGGGCTTATTTGGTAGAATGTTTGCAGATAGTTAAAGTTCTGCCCCTCAGATAATATCCGTTTGTCTCAGTATGTCAAGGAACGCGTTGAGCGAGTAAAGAGCGTAAACTCGTTTACAGGCTCTTTCGAGCGTAGCGTTTCTCGAAGCAGAGCCTCAAGGATTGCTTATTTCTATTCGCTTTTACTATTCACTCCCCTCGCCCTTAAAGCTCCCCTCTCCATTCGGAGAGGGGCCGGGGGGGTGAGGCCGGGGCTGGGGGTGAGGCCGGGGGGGAGGCCATCCTACACGCTTCGCAGCCCCGTCCTGCGGCCTTCGCTGCCCCATCCTACACGCTCCGCAGCCTGATGTTGCGCCGTCAGCACCATGCTCCCGATGCTGTCCACGACAGAAATACATGGTTTTATGGAAGTGACAAAGAAAAGAGAGTCTTAAGGGTCAGAATCCATCAAAAAAGTTTGTTGTAAAAGTTGCCATCATCCGTCACCTTTTCCATCTAACAGGCAGATTGTCAGCCAGCTATCGGGTGACGGTAAGGTGACGGTAAGGGTGTTTTTGGTGATAATAAAACCCGATGTTGCTGAAAATGAGGACGAAAGATTTTATTTACCATCACCTTTTTGGTATGAAGGTCAAAAGGCTTGCAGGAGCGGAAAGAAATAATATGGAACAATAGACAAGGGTAAGGAAAGGAAACAAATAGGCACAAATAAGCACAAATTTTGACCACAAATAAAGAAAGAAAAGAATACGCAAGAATTGACAAAAATTTCTGTCAACAATAAGCAAAGAATAATTTTGCATACCTACTATAATATGCAGATTTGCGAGACTACAGGCAGAGGAATCCGAGGAATCCGAGTAATCTGTGGTGTTCACAATCAAAAGTTCCAGCGGGTAGCTGCCGAACCCTTAAGGGTTGTGGCCTGAACCCTTAAGGGTTATAGCGGGAACCCTTAAGGGTTCGGACGTGTATCACTTGTGAGATGGGTTTGCAGCACGAATGAAGAAACGCGTTTTACCATCACCTACCGTCACCTTACTGTCACCTCCTAATCGGCTACATAGCAATTGATTGAGCGGAAAAGGTGACGGGTGACGGTAAATTTTACAACAAACTTTTTCTGCGTCAAATTAGGTGGTGAAAGAGGATAATAAGATTCTTTTCCGCTTGATTTCACTCGATGTGGTCCACGACTTTGATGCCTAACGCCTCACGTTGTTCGTCAGTCGTGATGTCGAAGTAGAGGTTGCGGCTGGCATTAGGAATTCGGGGTCAGCGGATTTTCCCGGTTTGTAGGGTGGTTAAATCAAGAATAAAGCGTGGCCAGTCTGTACATGAAGAACCTGATATCCCCGACTCCTCTGAACTGAGTTCTGAAAGCCTTGATTTTTGCATTGAAAGACTCAGCCGATGCGTTAG
>Ga0310696_10001690_pt1 | contig 31414 bp, 24 predicted proteins | sample AusTroGonzalo_MG_4_FD_203885 | JGI IMG/M metagenome (GOLD analysis project Ga0310696, IMG submission 203885) | Bovine rumen microbial communities from tropical cattle in Woodstock, Queensland, Australia - Gonzalo_02 (v2) (version 2) | ecosystem: Host-associated > Mammals > Digestive system >... | reverse complement strand
CGAAGACCGGCTGGTGAGGTCCAGGTGAACTATACGTACCGCATCGAAAACGCCTTTTCGGACGAGTTCCTCGCCGCCGCCGCCGGATTGTACCGGATCGCCGGCTGGGTGGGGCAGGACGACGACTGCGGCTTCCTCGCCCAAGCGTTGAGAAACTCCTGCGCCGTCTGCGTCGCCTGCGACGAAGCGGGCGGTCTCGCCGGGATGGGACGCGCCCTCGGCGACGGCATCTCCGACGCCTACATCCAGGATGTCGTGGTCGCCCCGGAGCACCGGCGGCGCGGCGTCGGCGGCGCGATCGTCCGCGCGCTCGTCGCGGAACTCCGGAAACGCGGCGTCGACTGGATCGGGCTCGTCGGCGAGCCCGGCACCGAGGAGTTCTACCGCTCGCTCGGCTTCCGCGCCCCGGAAAACTTCACCTTCTGGCGCTGCCCCGCCGGCGGCGAATGACGGACGGGGTTGCAAACTGCCCGCGCCGGTGTTAGATTATAGCATCGCTAATTCGTCACTGTCAACATCGAATCACGGGGTGGAATCATGTCGTTCAGAAAACTCTTCCTTGGTATCTTCGCCGCGGCGCTGATCGGCGCCCTGCCGACCGGCTGCGGAAAAACTCCGGCGACGACCGAAGGCGGTCCGAGGACCGCGAAAACCGCCGTCGAAACGGCGAAGCCGACGGAAAAGAAGGCAGACAAGCCCGCCCCCGCGAAGCCCGACTTCACGTTCAGCGCCGACGGCAAGACGCTGATAAAGTACAACGGCAGGGGCGAGGAAGTCACCGTGCCCTCCGGAGTTGCGGCCATCGGCGAAAAGGCCTTCGCGGGGAGCCGGGACCTCGTGGTCGTGAACATCCCCTCCGGAGTCGCGACCATCGGCGACGGCGCCTTCGCCGACTGCCCGGATCTGCAGCGCGTGACGCTGCCGGAGGGGCTGATCTCCATCGGCAAGGAGGCCTTTGCCGGGTGCGCCAATCTCGCGGTCATGACCATCCCCGCCGGGGTGACGACCATCGGCGAACGGGCCTTCGCCAAGTGCAACTTCAAGCAGATGAAATTCCCGGAAAGCGTCTCCTCCATCGGGGCCGGGGCTTTCGCCGGGTGCGCCGGGCTGGAGCTCGTCAAGGAGGATCTGCCGCCGCGCAGCGCGTCCATCGGAGCGGGCGCCTTCAACGGCTGCCCCTGCGAACGGCTGGTCAAGGAGTGCTTCCCGAGTTATCTGAGGTGATCGGGGCCGCCGTCTCCGGGCGGCGGCGAAGCCTTCCCTGCGTGAAACGCGCATCGCGTCGATTTCAAGCCGGATATCGAAAAAAGTCGGAAAATTTTTCCGCAAAATTCCCGCCTTTTCGATTTGCTTTAAGTGCAAAGGCAAGCTAAATTGTATAGTGTTGCGCCGCGGGCAAAACCCGGCGGGGTTGTTAATAACTTGTCAATAACTTCTGCACAAAACGGCGGTTAAAGTCGTAAGTGCGGGACATTGAGCAATAAAGGCGAAACTTACGCCGAAACGCGCGCCGGATCGGCCGGCGGCGGCGGGTGACAGCCGCGGCGTTTTGAGCTTGAAAATGCGGTTTCTCCCGTGTTTTCAGCAAGTTAGCCTGACGATGCGCGAAGGGCCGTTTTTTCGGCTGCCGAAGGGGCGAAAACCGCGTAAGTTATTGCAATTTACCGTGAGTATATCCGGCTTGTTAATAACTTTACGGCTCCCCGGGGCATCCGGCGGCGGAGCGGCGCGCCGCTCCGGACGGCGAAGAGGTGTTGACAAGCGGCGCACAGTTGTAGAACATAATATAATATATCATACGACGGCGGCCGGAAACGGCGGCCGGTCGACAGGGCATCGCCGAAGCGAAGATCGGTCGGAAAACTGACGGTCGTCGGTTTTCCGCACGGGGGCGGTTTTGCGTTCGCGTCGGCGGCGATGCCGGAAAGGCTGCAGGCGGGGGTGGAGCCCGGCCGGGGTGTGGAGTGAAAATGCTGCAACATGAGGAAAAGGCAAAACTGATCTGGGCGACCGCCGTGAAACGGCTGCGGGCGCAGAGCGAAACGCTGTACAAAAACTGGGTGTCGCGCATGGTCCCCCTGGACCTCGCGGACGGCGAACTGCTCGTCGGCGTGGACAACGATTTCATCTGCCGCTTTTTGTGGGAACACTATCAGGACCTCTTCGAAGAGGCGCTGACCGACGTCGACGGCGAAACGTATTCCATCCGCCTCGAACCCGGCCACCGTCAGGAACCGGAGCCGGAGCCCGAGGAAAAGCCGGAAAAACCGGCGCCGGCCGCGCGTCCGCACCTCGCCGCTGACGCCTGCGAATTCACCTTCGACAACTTCGTCGTCGGCGAGGAGAACCGCCACGCCTTCGCCGCCGCACTCGCCGCCGCCGAGGAGCCGGGGCTCTACAATCCGCTCTTCATCTTCGGCACGAACGGCGTGGGCAAGACGCATCTGCTCCGCGCGGTGGCGGCCAAGCTCCGCAGCCGCAACCCGAACCTCGTGATCCGCGACACGACCTGCGACGAGCTGTTGAACGACTTCTACGATCTCCTGATGCAGAAGCGCAGTCTGTCGGCGTTCCGCTCGTCGGTGCGCGACGTGGACGTGCTGCTCGTCGACGACGTCCACCGCCTCGCCCAGAAGCACCAGATGCAGGAGGAGTTCTTCAACCTCTTCAACATCCTGTACCGCCAGCACAAGCAGATCATCCTGACCAGCGACCGTCAGCCCTGCGAGATCAGCGACATCGACAAGCGGCTCAGCACCCGCTTCGAATCCGGCATGATCTCCGAGGTCGGCATGCCCGGCTTCGAGGCGCGGCTGGCGATGCTCCGGATGTGGCAGAGCAAGATGCTCTCGTCCAATCCGCTCGGCGACGAATTTCTGGAGTTCCTCGCCGCCAACATCTCCTCGAGCGTGCGGCGGCTGAAATCCTCCTACTACCGGCTGGCGACCTACTCGTCGTTCCACGGCGGCAGTCTGACGCTCGAACTGGCCGAGGAGCTGCTCCACGCCCAGCTCGCCGAAGAGAGCGCCTCGCGCTTCGTTTCCATCGAAAGCGTCCAGCGCGCGGTGGCGGGGCAGTTCAGCATCAGCATCGCCGACATGCTCGGCAAGAAGAAGGTCCGCAACATCGCCGAGCCCCGCATGATCGCCATGTACCTGAGCCGCCGGCTCACCGGGCGCTCCTCGACCGAGATCGGTCAGGCCTTCGCCCGCAACCACGCGACGGTGCTCCACGCCGAAAAGCAGGTCCCCGCCCTCTGCCGCGAAAACGACGCCATGCGCCGCCTGATCGCCCAGCTGGAGCGCCAGCTCAAACACTGACCGGATCTCCGGATGCCGGGCCCCGCTGCCCGGCGTTTTTTTTCAGCCTCGCCGGGGGCGGCGGAATGGCCGTTTCGGGACCGCCGTCCGGGCGGCGGAAAAAGTTGTCTCAAAATCGCCGCCGCAACGGTTGCAAAAGCCCGCGACAGGCATTATATTATGCGGATTTTTCGGGCAGGAGCATAAAGGGGAGCTCGACGGTCGATGCTGTTTTATCTGTCTATCTGGAAGGATACGCCGCTGCGGCTTTTCAAATACGCGACCTTCCGCGCCGGCGGCGCGTGGATCACGGCGTTTCTGCTGGTCGTGCTGCTCGGCGGCTTCACCGCCCGCATGCTGCGGCGCTTCAACGTGCGCGCGGCGGAGCGGCTGGAAGGACTGGTCCCGCCGGAGTTCATCGACAAGCGCAAAAGCGGCACCCCCTGCATGGGCGGCATACTGCTGATCGGCGCGGTCGCGGTCGCGACGCTGCTCTGGGCGCAGCCGGGACGCGTCGCCGCCGTGCTGACCGGAGCGACCTTGCTGTTGTCGCTCACGGGCTTCATCGACGACTACATCAAGGTCACGCGGCAGGACCGCGGGGGGCTCCCCGGCTGGTGGAAGCTCCTCTTCCAGTTCGCGATCGCGGGCACGGGGCTGTGGCTGCTGTCGCGCAACTTTTCGTCCGGCAGCGTGCTCTGCGACTTCTACGTTCCGTTCGTCAAGACGCCGGTGCTCCGGTCGTGGTGGTGGTGCTTCCCCTTCTCGGTGCTGGTGATCGTGGGCGCCTCCAACGCGGTGAACCTGACCGACGGCAAGGACGGGCTCGCCTCGGGGTGCACGATCTTCTGCGCCCTGACCTACGCGGTCTTCCTCTACCTCATGGGCAACTACAAATTCGCCGACCGCTTCGACATCCCGTTCATCAAGGGCGTCGCCGAAGCGGGCATCTTCGCGGCGGCGGTGTGCGGCGCGTGCATCGGATTTCTGTGGCACAACTGCCATCCGGCGTCGATGTTCATGGGCGACACCGGCAGTCTGCCGCTCGGCGGCGCGGTCGGCATGCTCGCGGTGCTGGCGCGGCAGGAGCTGCTGCTCGTTATCGTCGGCGGCGTATTCGTCATGGAGATCGTCTCCGTGATGATCCAGGTCGCCAGTTTCAAACTCACCGGGCGGCGCGTCTTTCTCTGCACGCCGATCCATCACCACTTCGAACGCAAGGGCTGGACGGAAACACAGATCGTCGTCCGCTTCTGGATCATTTCGGGGGTGCTGGCGCTGCTGGCGCTGGCGACCTTGAAGTTACGTTAGGAACCGCGACGCCGCTCCATACGTTCGGCGGGCTCCGCCGCGCGGACGGGAGACCGGAAAAATGAAAAACAGCCGACACTTCTACGATTTACTGGCGCTCAACAACATCGTCTGCCGGTCGAAGATACGCGACCGCGACGAGCTGCTCCGCGAACTGCTCAGACTGCTCAAACGCCACCATCCGGGGCTCGACCTCGAAGCGGCGGAGCGCGAGGTTACGGCGCGCGAAGCGCTCTTCCCGACGGTGATCGCCCCGGGGCTGGCGCTGCCGCACGCGCGGATGCCGAATCTGGACATGCCGCTCATGGGGATGGTCTGCACCCCGGACGGGGTGGACTTCAACTCCGAACTGGGCAAGGTGCAGATCACGATACTTCTGCTGACGCCGTCGGACGATCCCAATCTGCACTTGCAGATCATCGCCGAACTGGCGCGGGTGTTCAGCGACACCACGATGGTCGACCGGGTGCTGGAGTGCCCCGGCCCGGCGGGAGTGCTGGAGCTTTTCGACACCAACCCCCGGGACGGCAAGGAGTTCCCCGTCGCCGGCGACGTGATGACGCCGCCCCCGGCGGTGCTGCACGAGACCGACACGCTGGCCGAGGCGATCCGCCGCTTCGCGACCTGCAAGTGGCCGGAGCTCGTGGTGCTCGACGACGAGGGCGACGCCCGCGGCGTGCTGGCGCTGACCGATCTTTTGAAGTACAGTCTGCCGGAGCATCTGTTGTGGATGGACGACCTGTCGTTCATCGACCGCTTCCAGCCCTTCGCGGAGGTGCTCCGCACCGCGGGCGACACGCGCGTCGCCGACGTGATGCGCGAGGACTTCATGTCGGTCGACAAGTCGGTGCCGGCGATCCAGGTGGCGAAACTCTTCACCGTGCACCAGCTGCGGATACTGGTCATCACCGACCGCGGCAAATACGCCGGGGCGGTCGAGCTGAAGGCGTTCTGCGCCAAACTGTTCTGGGAGTGACGATGAAATACGCCGGCGCGGAACGCAAGTGCGCGCCATGAAATTCTAACCTTGAACCACCAACGATCTTTTCTGTCATCATGAACGAAGGAAATACCGCGGCGCTTTCCAAAAAGGGACTGCTGATCCGTTCCGTCATACTGCTGGCGGCCAGCTGCGGAGTCGGCATATCCGGCGTGACCTGTCATTTTCTCACCGCCGATCAGGCGGTCGCGTGCGGGGTGTTCGTCGGGATCATCATCGGCACGCTCTTCTTCTGGAACTTCCGGCTGGCGGTCGCGTTTCTGGGGCTGGCGGTGCTGATGTTCAAGAAGGCGCTCAACATCCCCCACTTCGTCGAGTCGTGCGAACTGAACGTGATCTTGTTCCTCGTCGGGATGATGGTGGTGGTGGGAGCGCTGCGCGACCTCGGCTTCTTCACCTGGATCGTCCAGATGATCGTCTCGATGCCGAAGCTGTCGGGGTGGAAGTTCGTCTCGGTGACGGCGCTCGCCTCGGCGCTGCTCGCCTGCGCGGTGGACGAGGTCACTTCGATCATCTTCGTCTCGACGCTGATCTTTCAGGTGAGCGACCGGCTCAAGCTCGATCCGACGCCGTACATACTGATCGCGGTGCTGTGCACCAACGTCGGCAGCGCCGGGACGATGATGGGCAACCCGGTCGGCATCCTCATCGGCAGCAAGGGACACCTGAGCTTCGGCGACTTCATGATGTGGGCGTTCCCGATGATGCTCGCCTCGCTGCTGGCGACGCTGCTCGTGACGCTCTTCGTCTACCGCAAGGCGCTGCGCGAGTTCGACGTCAAGCTCAAGGCGCGTCTGGCGCAGGGGCTGACGCTGGTGCCCGTGATCCGCATCCCGTACAAGGCGGGGCTGACGCTGCTCGTCCTCACCGTGCTCGCGATCTCGTCGCACCACCAGCTCGAAACGCTGCTCGATCTCGATCCCAACACGGTGCTCTACATCGCCCCGCTCATCTGCGCCGGAGTGGTGATGATCTGCAAGCCGGAGCGGGCGCGGCACTACATCGAAAACGAGGTCGACTGGTGGACATTGCTCTTCTTCATGATGCTCTTCGCGGTGGCCGGGACCTTGACCTACACCGGCGTCGATCAGGTGATGGCGAAGGGCTTCTCGCGCGCGGCGGGCAGCGACACGCGGACGCTCGTACCGATCATATTCGCGTCGTCGGCGCTGGGTTCGGCGTTCGTGGACAACGTGATCTTCGTCGCGTCGTTCTGCCCGGTGATCGACCAGCTGTCGCTGAACGTCAAGGCGATGCCGCTCTGGTGGGCGCTGCTCTTCGGAGCGTGCTTCGGCGGCAACATCACGATGATCGGCTCGACGGCGAACATCGTCGCGCTCGGCATGCTGGAAAAGCACTCCGGCAGACACATGACCTTCTTCCGCTGGCTCAAGGTCGGCGTGCTGGCGACGCTCTTTTCGGGCGCCGTCGCGGTGGGGGGCGTGCTGCTGCTGGGCAAATTGATGCCGGATCATCCTTCGCAGCTGAAATTCGAGCAGATCGACGAGATCGTCAAGGCGGACCGCAGTTTCGACGGCAAGACGGTCGAACTCGTCTGCCTCGTCGTCCCCGAGATCGCGGCGAACGGCAAAAGGTCGTTCCGGATGACCTCCGCGCTCGATCCGGAGCAGACGCTGACGATCCCGGCGCGGATCGGGGAAAAGCTCCTGAGCGATCTCGGCGAAGATTCCCCGACGGCCCCGGGCGCGGACCGGAAATGGAAGTACGTCGTCCGGGGGAGCCTTTACGGCGACAAGGACGGACTCCGGCTCGAAGTGGACGCCATCTGCCGCCGCTCGAAGATGAAAAAGAATTGATTTTAGGACCGCTCCCCGCAATATCGGGGGTTGCAAATATCGTTCCGGCGATATATCTTAATTATCCGGAAGGCGCAAACTTTCCCGAAAACGCATAAAGATAAGGAAGCAACCATGAAGAAATTTTACCTCACGCTCGCCGTCGGCGCCCTGAGCGCCGTCCCGCTCTTCGCCGCGGATCCCGCCCCGGCCGCCGAAGCCCCCAAGGCCGAAGCCCCCAAGGCCGAGGCCCCCAAGGTCGACGTCTGGGCCAAGCTCCCCGACGTCGTCGCCACCGTCGACGGCAAGGAAGTCACCAAGGCGCAGCTGATCGCCTTCGTCAACTCCAAGGGCGGACTGCCGCCGGAAGTCACTCCGGAGCAGGTCGCCCAGAACGCGCCCAGACTGGTCGAGTACATGGTGGTGGGCCAGCTGGTCGAGGCCGACTACAAGGCGAACAAGCCGGTCGTGACCAAGGATCAGGCGCGCGAAATGCTCAAGGACATGTTCAAAAAACTGCCCCCGCAGCAGCAGCAGATGATCGTCCAGAGCCTCAAGCAGCAGAACAAGACCGTCGACCAGCTGATCGAAGAGCAGATCGCCAAGCCGGAACTGCTGGACGGGCTGGCGCAGGAAAAATTCGAGAAGGAAGTCATCTACAAGGGCTGCGAAGTCACCGACGAAGAGGCGAAGAAGCACTATGACGCGCACGCCGCCGAGTTCCCGGAGGTCGTCAGCGCCTCGCACATCCTCGTGCAGGTCAAGCCCGACGCCGACGAGGCCGCCAAGAAGGCCGCGCTCGACAAGATCAACCGCATCGCCGGGGAAGTGAAGAAGAACCCCGCCGCCTTCGAGGAGATCGCCAAAAAGGAGAGCGACTGCCCGAGCAAGGCGCAGGGCGGCCGGCTCGGCGAGTTCCAGCGCAACCAGATGGATCCCGAATTCGAAAAGGCGGCCTTCGCCCTCAAGCAGGGGGAGATCTCCGGCGTGGTCAAGAGCCAGTTCGGCTATCACGTCATCCGCTGCGACGCGGCGGCGAAGCGCGTGACCTTCGACATGGTCAAGGAGGATCTCAAGCAGATCCTCGCGCGCCCGAAGATGGAGCAGGCGCTGAAGGCGTACATCGACAAAATCAAGAAACAGCACAACGTGCAGATCCTGATCAAGGCTCCGGAACTTCCCGCCCCGGCGCAGGCCGCTCCCGGAGCTCCCGCCGCAAAGTAAACGCGATCCTCAGAGCGACACTTTGGCTGCTGCAAAAACTTGCAGCAGCCTTTTTTGTGCGGGAAGCGCGGGCGGAGTTGAGGAATTACCGCACACCTCCGCCGCCCGATGAATGCGAGGCGGTCGCCGCCGAGCGCGCAGCCGGACGTACGCGAATTTGCGCCGTGGGTTTAAAACGGCGCAAAAACGCCCGAGGTGTTCTCGGGCGTTGAGCGACCGGAGGGCGAGCATTAAGGCCGCGAGTGAGGATAATACGACAACAGCTACAATACGCGCAGGGGTGAGTACGGCGAAGCCGCCGCACACGGCATAATTCCGTTTTTCCTGCCGGCTTTTTTTCCGCAAGACACAGCGCCTGCGTTTTTTCTTGCTTACTTCTTTTTTGACGCAAAAAAGAAGTAAGTGCCGTAAGTAGGCGGCGAAGCCGCCGCACACGGCATAATTCCGTTTTTCCTGCCGACTTCTTTTTCCGCAAGACACGGCGCCCGCGTTTTTTCTTGCTTACTTCTTTTTTGACCGCAAAAAAGAAGTAAGTGCCGTAAGTAGGCGGCGGAGCCGCCGCACACGGCATAATTCCGTTTTTCTTGCCGGCTTCTTTTTCCGCAAAAAGAAGCCGAGGGGCTATTGAAAGAATGGGGAAAGGGGATTATAATGTAGACAGTGCGGAAAAAAACCGTTTTTCAACCTGAAACGAAGGAGAAGAAAAAATGGCGGAGATCAGGAATATCGGTGCGGAGGAGTTCGATGCGGCGGTGGCCAAGGGCGTGGTGCTGGCGGACTTCTGGGCGCCGTGGTGCAGTTCGTGCAAGATGCTGGGCACGATACTCGAGCAGGCGGCGAAGGACGTTCCCGACAGCGTAACGATCGTCAAGATCGACGTCGACGGGGCGCAGCAGCTGGCGGCGAAGCTCGGCGTGGGCACGCTGCCGACGCTGATACTCTACAAGGACGGCGCGGCGGTGAAGACCGTGGTCGGCATGCAGAGCAGGGCGAAGCTGGTCGACATGCTGACCAACGCCTGAAGGTTCATCAGTTGCGGAGCGCGGCATCCATGGAACACGCGGATATGCAATCTCTGCAGGACGAGGTGCGGCTGGTTTCCGCGCCGCTGCAGCTGGTCCGTCAGGAGATCGGGCGGATCGTCGCCGGTCAGGAAAAACTGGTCGAGCGGCTGCTGCTGGCGCTGATCTCGGACGGGCACGCTCTGCTCGAGGGGGTGCCCGGATTGGCCAAGACTTTGGCGGTCAAGACGCTGGCGCAGACTTTGCAGGGGAGTTTCTCGCGGCTGCAGTTCACGCCCGACCTGCTTCCGGCGGACGTGATCGGGACGCGGATCTACAACGTGCGGACGGGCGAATTTTCCACGCAGAAGGGGCCGGTTTTCGCCAACATCGTCCTCGCCGACGAGATCAACCGCGCGCCCGCCAAGGTGCAGAGCGCGCTGCTGGAGGCGATGCAGGAGCGTCAGATCACCATTGCCGGCGAACGCTTCGCACTGCCCGAGCCGTTTCTCGTCATGGCGACGCAGAACCCGATCGAGCAGGAGGGGACCTATCCCCTGCCCGAGGCGCAGCTCGACCGCTTCATGTTCAAGCTGCGCGTCGACTACCCGTCGCGCGCCGAGGAAAAGGCGGTGATCGAGCGGATGGCGCATCCGCTGCCGCCCGCGGGGGCGGTGGCGGTGGCGACGCTCGACGACGTGATGAACGCGCGCAGACTGGTGGACAGGATCTACATCGACGACAAGATCGTCGAATACATACTCGACATCGTCATCGCCACCCGTCCGGGGGCCGAATGCGGGCTTTCGGCGCGGCAGGAGGGGGTTAAGCTCGACGACGCCGACGGACTGCTCGCCTTCGGCGCGAGTCCCCGCGCGGGGATCGCGCTGTCGCTGGCGGCGCGGGGGCTGGCGCTGCTGAACGGTCGTGCGTACGTGCTGCCGCAGGACGTGAAGGAGCTCGCCCCCGACGTGCTGCGCCACCGGATCGTCCTCTCGTACGAAGCCGAGGCCGAGGGGATCGACGCGGACGCGGTCATCGGCCGCCTGCTGGCGAAGCTCCGCACCCCGTAGCGAAGGGGGGGAAGAGATGCTTCCTCCGGAGCTGGTCAGGCAGATACGCCTGCTCGAAATACGCACCGACCGGGCGGTCGACGAGCTCGTCGGCGGGGCTTACCGCAGCGTCTTCAAGGGGCGCGGGATCGAATTCGACGAGGTGCGCGAGTACGTGCCCGGCGACGACGTGCGCACCATCGACTGGAACGTATCCGCGCGAACCGGCTCGGCGTTCGTGAAGAAGTTCGTGGAGGAGCGCGAGCTCACGGTGCTGCTGATCGTCGACGTCTCGGCGTCGGGCGACTACGGTTCGGCCGAAAAGAGCCGCCGGACCGCCGCGGCGGAGCTGGCGGCGCTGCTCGCCTTTTCCGCCGGGCGCAACGGCGACAAGGCGGGACTGCTCATTTACAGCGACCGCCGCGAACATTACGTTCCGCCGCGTTCCGGCCGCCGCCACGCGCTCCGGATCGTCCGCGACGTGCTCGCCCACGAACCCGCGTCGCGCGGCACCGACCTCGCCGGAGCGATGCGCGAAGCGGGGCGGCTCCTCAAAAAGCGCGGCATCGTCTTCATCTTGAGCGACATGCTGGACGACAAACCCTACGAAAAAGAGCTGAAGATGCTGAACCGCCGCCACGACGTGATCGTGCTGGAGCTTTCCGACGCGCGCGAAAAGTCCTGGCCGGGGACGCTGGCGCTGACGCTCGAAGATGCCGAAAGCGGCGAAGTCGCCGACTTTGCCGGGGGTTCCCGGGCGCGTGAAAAACTCAACGCCGAACTCGCCGCCGAAAGCGCCGAAAGGCGCGCCGTACTGCGCCGCGCCCGGACGGACGCGGTCGAGATCGCGGGCGAAAACGTACTGCGGCCGCTCGCCGAGTTCTTTTCGCGCCGCGCCCGCCGCCGCAAGTAGAGGATACGCCCGGAAATGAAACGCAGGACTCGCACCGTCTTACTTTCCGCCGCCGTGCCGGTGCTGGCCGCCGCCGCGATCGCGGGCGGCGGATGGCTGATCGCCCGGCGGGGGTACCGTCAGCCGCCGAAGCTCCCCGAAAGCGCGACGCTCGTTCCGGGGACCGTCTCCCGTCCGGGCGATGCGGCGCGGGCGGAGCTGGAGTTCACCCTGCCGTGGGGGGTGTCCGTGACCGAGGCGGCGGCGGAGACCGGAAACGACGCGGCGGTATCCGGTCCGGTCGAAATCGACTCCAAGTGGCGCTGGGGGCATAAGCTCTGGCGCGTCGGGGCGACGATCCGGCCGCTCGGGACCGGCGGCTCGGTGCCGGGCAAACTCCGCCTCGTGCTCGACCGCCCGCTGCCCGGAGTTGAAGACCGGGCGATCGCGGTCGCCGTTCCCGCCGTCAAAGTGGCGGACGACGGGGCCCCGACCGTCGACAAGCCGCGCCTCGCCGATCCCGAAGCGCCGGGGAAGAGATCGGCGAAGTGGCCGTTTTATGCGCTCGGCGGGGCGCTTCTCGCGCTCGCCGCGACATTCGCATGGATATTTTTCCGGCCGCGGCGGAAGGCCGCCGCGCCGACGCCGTGGGAGCAGGCCCGCGCGGAGCTTGCCGCATTGCGCGCGGCGATGGAAAAAAGCTCCTTCCGCCCCGGTACCGGGGTGGCGCAGCTCTCGGACATCTTGCGCCGATACCTCGCCGCACGCTTCGAACTGCCCGCCGCGACCGAACCGGGGTGCCGCTTTCTCGACGCCCCCGCCGCCGCGGAGCATCTTACGGAAGGCGAGCGGGAGTTTCTGCGCGGCTTCTTCACCGCCGCCGAACCCGTGATGTTCGCGCGCTTCCCCGCCGACCGGGCGGAGCTGGAGCGCGCCGTCGCCGCGGCCGGGGAGCTGGTCGAGCGCACCGTGCCCGCTCCGCCGGAGCGCAAGCGGGGTGAAAACCCGCGGGAGGCGGAATCATGAGCTGGGGATCGCCGTGGCTGTTGTGCCTGCTCGTGCTCGTGCCGCTCGGGTGGCTGTACCTCGCCTTCGTCAAAAAGCCGCCGGTGCTGGTGGTGCCGAGCGTGCGCCCGTTCCGGAGGCGCTCCGGGGGGCGGCGTTTCCGCAACCCCGCGCTCGCGGAGTATCTGGCGCTCGCGGCGCTGACGCTGCTGATCGCCGCGCTGGCGCGCCCCCGCGTCGGCAGCGAACGGCTGATCGTCCGCTCCGAGGGGGTGGACATGGTGCTCGCGCTGGACATGTCGGGCAGCATGGGGGCCTACGATCTGCCGCCGGAAACGCGAAGCACCCGGGAGGTCGCCGAAGCGATCCGCTCCGGCCGGCTCGAAAACCGTTTCGACACCGCGAAGCGCGAGCTGGAACGCTTCGCCGCGGAGCGCCCCGGCGACCGGATCGGACTGGTCGGGTTCGCCGACTTCGCCTACCGCTTCCTGCCGCCGACGACGGACCGGCAGCTGCTCGATTCCCGGTTGAGATCGCTGAAGCTCCGCCAGATCGGCGACGGGACCAACCTCGCCGCGCCGATCGTCTCGGCGGTCAACCGGCTCAAGAGCGCCGGATCGCCGCGGCGGGTGCTGGTGCTTTTCACCGACGGCGTCGACAACGTGGGCTACCGCGTGACGCCGCAGCGGGCGGCGGAGCTGGCGAAGGAGTGCGGCGTCACGATCCACACCGTCGGCATCGGCACTCCGCGCGCGGTCGCGGTCGTCCGGTCGCCGTTCGGGACGCGGCTGCAGCCGGTGCCGGGGGAATTCGACGAGGCGCTTCTGCGCCGGATCGCCGAAGCGACGGGCGGCAAATACTTTCACGCCGGCAGCCGGGAGGGACTGCGGAAGGTCATGGACGAGATCGACGCTCTCGAACGCACCGAAAAGAGCGCCGAGAAGTTCGTCGAATACCGCGAATACGCCCCGCTCCTCGCGCTGGCGGCGCTGCTGCTCGCCGCCGCCGGGATCACGATCGGGCACACCTGGAAGCTCCGCCTGCCCTGAAAGGCTACTTTTTCGGGGCGAGCTTGCGGTAGAAGGTCGGCGGCGGCTCCTTGGCGTAATAGGGGTAGCGCCTGCGCACCTCCTCCGGACAGCCGGGGGGGATGTGCTGGAAGCGCTTGTAGAGCCAGACGTACTGCTCCGGGTACTTGCGGATGAACGACTCGCTGATCTTCATCATCGCCTGTATGACCGCCTTGTCGTCGGGGTATTCGTCGAAGGGGCGCGGCAGTTCGATGCACCGGGGGTGGATCAGCCCGTCCTCGCCGCGCAGGCTGACGCCGAAGATCAGCACCGCCGGCAGATCGTGGGCGTCGCAGTAGCGCTTGAGCACCGAGGGCGAAACGCTGCTGGCCACCTGCATGCCGAAAAATTCGAGGAATTCCCCGCCGTCGCGCACCCGGGTGTTCTGGTCGATCAGCGTGCCGAGGTGCATCCCCCGCTTCATCAGCTTGATCGCCTCGCGGGCGGCCCCGCGCGAAAAGATGATCTTGAGCCCGTGGGCCTTTTCGCGGCTGCCGGAGTTCAAAAGCCGGTTGACATAGGGGTTCTTGATCGGCTTGGCGATCGCCGCCATGTCGATGCCGGCGAACATCGTCACCATCATCCCCGAGGCTTCCCAGCTGCCGAGGTGCGGATTGATGAAGATCATCCGCCGCCCCGCCTTGTCGTGGTCGACGATCATCTTCTTGAGTTCCGGATCGGGCGGGTACTTGCAGCAGCGCTGCAGCCGCTTCATGTCGCCGTTCATCCAGACGAATTCGAGGAAGTTCCAGAAGGTGTTGCGCATCGACTCGCGGCAGATCCGCTCGACCTCCGGCGGAGCCAGCTCCGGCATGGCGGCGCGGACGTTGGCGCGGATCAGTTTGCGGTAGGGGCGCGCCGCGCGGAAGCCGAATTCCAGCCACTTTGCCAGCACCGGCAGAAACGCGCGCGGCAGTATCCGCACTTCCCATGCGATCACCTTGGCGCCGAGATATTCGAGATAATAAATGAATTTCCGCATTCGCAAAACTCCGAGTGACGGAATATAATGTGCCCGCTCCCGGGGGATTTTTCAAGCGGCGCGGCGTTTTTCCGCCCGCCGCGCGAAGACGAGCCCCGCCTCGAAGAGCAGCCACGTCGGCCCCGCCAGCAGCAGCTGGCTGGTCACGTCCGGCGGCGTCAGCAGCGCCGACAGCGTCAGTATCCCCACCACCACGAAGGGGCGCTTCCTCGCCAGCGCCGCCGACGAGACGAATCCAGCGCGCACCGCCGCGTAGACCACGATCGGCGTCTGGAACATCAGCGAAAAACCGAGCGTCAGCCACCCCGCCATGTCGACGAACCCCGCCAGCCCGATCATCGGCCGGAGCGACGCAGTGGCGAAGCTCGCGGAAAACTCCATCAGCAGCGGCAGTATGCACCCGATGCAGAAGACTCCGCCGCACAAAAACAGAAACGACGAAAGGAGTATCCAGCTGCCGATCGCCCGCCGCTCCTTGGGGTAGAGCGCCGGAAGCACGAACTTCCACAGCTGCAGCACATTCCACGGATACGAGAGGATCAGCGAAACGACGAACGCCAGCTTGAGCTGCACCCAGAACGCCTCCATGGGCGTGAAGTAGTACAGTTCGTGCCCGGAGCGGAAGCACCAGCGCGTCAGCCACTCGACGATGTACGGCGACGCCCAGTAGCAGGGCAGATACAGTATCGCCGCCGCGGCGACGATCCGCAGCAGCGCGCGGCGCAGCGCCTCAAGGTGCGAGATCAACGTGTTTTCGCCGCCGCTCATGCGTCGTGCCGTTCGTCGTCCTTATCCGCGGCGGAGTCGCCGCCGTCTTCGTTCTTCGCCTTCTTGAACTCGTTGGCCGCCTTGCCGAGCGACCTGGCCAGCGCCGGCAGACGGCTCGCCCCGAAGAGCAGCAGCACGACCGCCAGGATCAGCAGACCTTCCGTCCAGCCGATTGCTCCGATACACATATTCGTTCCCTCCCGTATTTTTTTTGCGGTTGTCCGTTCGGGATCAACCCTCTATGGAATGCTGTCCTTCGATGGCGTGCACGGTCATCGCCTTCGGCGCCGCCGGACACGCCGCCTGACACGCTCCGCAGCCGATGCAGAGCGACTTTTTGAGCCGGGGCACCCGGCGCGGACCGACCGGACGGATCGCCCCCGCCGGGCACGCGTCGGCGCATCTGCCGCAGGGATCGTCGGTATGGCAGGCGAGGCAGAGCTTGGGATCGAAATTCGCTTCGGCGATCTTCGTGCGCCGTTTTTCCCCGAGCGAAAGCGGCCGGATCGCCCCCGTCGGGCAGACGGAGCCGCATCGGCGGCAGTCGTAGCGGCACGCCCCCCGCGACAGATCGAGCCGGACCGGACCGTCGCCGCCCGGCGCGGGCACGATGATCCTGGCCGGGCAGTTCGCCGTGCAGAGCTGGCACGCCGTACACTTGGCCGCGAAGCGCTCCGCATCTCCCGCCCCCGGCGGCAGAATGAGCTTCTTCGCCCCGGCGAGCGCCAGCACCGCCGTCCTGACGACGCCGCTCCGCGCGGCGGCGAACCCCGCCGCCAGCCCCGCCAGCAGCACCCCGCCGCGGATCAGGAACTGCCGCCGCGACCGATCCGGGAGCTTTTCCCCGGTCGACGCCGTCCCGGAGCGCCGCGCCGTGAACGCCAGCCCCGAGACCTTGCAGGCGGCCAGACAGTTCATGCACCGCACGCAGCGCTCGTTGTCGATCGTCCCGCTCCCGAGGTCGATGCACCCGGCGGGACAGCTTTTGACGCAGAGCCCGCATTTGACGCATTTGCCGGTGAAGCGGATCCTGAACACCCCGAAGCGCCCGAAGAGCCCGAGCAGCGTGCCCGCCGGACAGAGGGCCGTGCAGAAGATCCGCTTTTTCCACACCGCCGCGAGCGCCGTCGCCGCGAGCGGGATCAGCCCGCCGAGCACCGCCCCGCCGGCGACGCCCCGCCCGAAGTTGGAGTAGGGATCGAGCAGCACGAACCCGAGCGCCCACCCGCCGGCGAACGCTCCGAAGACGACGCCGGCGACGAGATACCGCAGAACGGGGAGGTTCCTTGCCCGGCGCCCGGCGCGCCGCGACACGAAGCCCCAGAGGTCCTGCCAGATGCCGAGCGGGCAGAGGCACGCGCAGTAGAAGCGCCCGAAGAGCCATGTAAGCACGATCAGGATCAGCACGGTCGCGAGCGCCCCGGCCGAAAAGGCGGCGGCGCTCCGCAGCAGCGCGGGGACCAATTCGAAGCGGGCGGCCCGCGCCGTCCACGCCGCCAGACCGGAGAACGCCGCCAGCATGACGGCGGCAACCAGAATCGACGCGGCGATCCGCGCCCCGCGAATGAGTGTCCACTTGTTCTTCACCGTACCGCCTCCCCGTCCGGCGTTTTTATTGCCGTTACTCAAAATAACCTCTTCGGGGGCCTCAAGTCAATAGCCCGAAACAAAAAAATCGCGTTTTTTTATCGTCCGCGAACGCGTCCGCCGCCGCGAACGGAGCCTTTTCGGTCGGAAAAATGCCGCATATTGCCCTACGGGTATTTGCAAAAACGGAAAATGCATGTATTTTACGACCGTAATGTGTCTCCGGTCTTTGCGGATCATCCCCGGAGACCGGATTTCCATATTCATGAAAACTTTGAACTGGTACGTCACCCGGGGCTTTCTGGGCGCTTTCCTGATGGCGATCGGCATCCTGACTTTCGCCATGACCGGGGCGAACCTTATCAAGGTCCTGAAATACATGTCGCAGGGCATTTCGTTCTGGACCTTCTGCGAATTCACCTTGTACATCCTGCCGATCGTGCTGACCTTCACCGTGCCGTGGGCGGTGATGGTGGCGGTGATGCTGGTCTTCGGACGGCTTTCCGCCGACAGCGAGATCACGGCGATGCGGGCCTGCGGCGTGTCGATCCTCCAGATCGTGTCGCCGATCATGCTCATCACCGTGCTGCTCACGGGGCTGTGCCTCTACATGCAGGTCGAACTCGGACCGCCGCTCCTGGGCGAATCGCGCTCCATGATGGAGATCGCCGTCATCAACCAGCCGCTGGCGCTCTTCGAACCCGGCAAGCAGATCCAGCTGGAAAACCATCTGCTCTACATCGACGACAAGGAGGGCAAAAACGGCATCAAGGGCATCCAGCTCTACGTGCTCTCCAAGGAAAAGGGCAAGAGCGACAAACTGAATCAGGAGCAGACCGTTTTGCAGGACATCTCGGCCAAGACCGGGGAGGTCTACACCGACAAGGAAAAAGAGATCCTCGTCGTCAAACTTTACGACTGCATGGTCGAGGACAAGAACTCCAACGCCGGCGAGGGCGTGCAGCGGATGTACGCCAAGGAGCTCGAATTCAACTACCACTACGGCAAGCGGGCCAACATGAAGCGGCTCACCACCAGACCGAAGTACATGCGCCTCACCGACCTGATGGGGCGGATCCGCCTGACCAAGTCGCTCAATCAGGACACCACCGAACTCGAGGTGGAACTGAACCAGCGGATCGCCTTCGCGCTGTCGCCGATCGCGTTTCTGCTGCTGGGGCTGCCGCTGGCGATCCGCACCAACCGCCGCGAGACTTCGATCGGGCTGTTTTTGAGCGTGATCCTCGCCGGGGTGTTCTTCCTGTCGATCATCCTGTGCGAATCCTTCTGCAGCTTCCCCAAGATCTATCCGCAATATCTGCTGTGGCTGCCGAACATCATCTACCAGATCGCCGGAGCGGTGATGACCTACCGCATCTCGCAGAGGTGACGCCGCCATGCGCCGCGACGTGATCATCAGGTTTCTGCTCGCGCTGCTGATCCTGACCGTCGCGGCGGGAACGGCCCTGATCCTGACGGAGCTTTCGCGCACGCGGCGGCTGCTCGTATCCACGCGGAACGCCCAGGAAAAACTCCAGAAGCTCATCTCGCAGCGCAAGCCGCAGACGGTTCGCCGGAACGGGAGTTTCGCCAACGCCGAGTACTTCGATCCGCAGGCCGGGCCCGGCGGCACGCTGCGCAAAAGCATCCTTTCCGAACCGCCCAACCTCAACCCGGTCATCAGCAACGAGGCGACCGCGGCGGAGATCTACTCGCTCTGCATGTCGTCCCTCGCGGAGCGAAACTGGAAACGCCCGGACGGCGAGTATCTGCCCGTCATGGCGGAGTCGTGGGAAATATCTCCCGACCACCTCGCCTACCGCATCAGACTGCGCCGCGGCATCATGTGGAACGACTACACCGATCCCGTCACGGGCGAAAAGGTCCCGGCGAAGGAGGTGACTGCGGGCGACTTCCGCTTCTTCGTCGACGTGGTGCGCGACGAAAACGTCAACTGCGAGCACCTCAAGGGGTACTACAAGGACCTCGACGGCATCGAGGTCGTGAACGATCACGAGTTCGTCGTCCGGTGGAAGAAGCCCTTCTACGGTTCTCTCAACCAGACGCTCGGCATGTCGCCGCTGCCCAAGCACTACTTTCACAGCTATCCGGGGCCGTTCGACGGCAGGCGCTTCAACGACGACCACAAGCGCAACGCCTTCATCGTCGGCTGCGGTCCCTACCGTCTGGACCGCTGGGAAAAGACGCGCCGCATCGTGCTCGTCCGCAACGAGGATTACTTCGGCGCCGCCTGGGGCGCCGATCCCCCGGTCGAGTCCCGCGTCTTCGAGGTGATAACCAACAGCGGCACCGCCTTTCAGGAGCTGGCGGCGGGCAAGCTGGACATGGCGGGGCTCGTCCCCGACCAGTGGATCAATCAGGCGAACCATCCGGTCTTCGCTTCGGGCAAGGTCCGGCGCTTCAAATATCCGGCGCTCGCGTACAACTACATCGGCTACAACCAGAGCCGCCCGCTGTTCCGCGACAAGCGGGTGCGGCAGGCGATGACCATGCTGATCGACCGCGAACGGATCATCCGCGACATCATGAACGACCTCGCCACGCCGATCAAGGGACCGTTCCCGCCCGATTCGCGGTACAGCGATCCGGCGCTCAAACCTTTCCCCTTCGATCCCGAACGCGCGAAACGGCTCCTCGCCGAAGCGGGCTGGCGCGACACCGACGGCGACGGCATCCTCGACAAGGACGGGAAAAAATTCTCGTTCACCATCATCCAGATCGCGCGGCACCCGACTCAGCAGCGGATGTTCCCGATGCTCAAGGAGTCCTTCGCCGCCGCCGGGATCGACATGAACATCCAGCCGCTGGAGTGGTCGGTCTATCTGGAGCGGCTCAACAAACGCGACTACGACGTCTGCTGTCTCGGCTGGACGACGAACTTCGATCCCGATCCCTATCAGGTCTGGCACTCGGACGGGATCAAGTCGCAGGGCAGCAACCACGTCTGCTACTCCAACCCCGAACTCGACAAACTGATCGAAGAGCTCCGGCGCACCTTCGACACGAACGAGCGGATACGGATCGGCCGCCGCATCGAAAGGATCATCCACGAGGATCAGCCCTACACCTTCCTCTACGCGCCGCACGCGCTGGTCGCGCTGTGGTCGCACTACGGGAACGTGAAACTCTTCCCCGGCGGGCTGGAGCCGCTGATCTTCGTCGACCTGCGCCAGACGCCCTGACGGCCCCCCCCGATCTCTGAAAGGAGCTTCACCGTGCCGAACCCGGAAAACGGCGACCGCCCGGCGTTTCCGCCCGCGATCCCGGCGGCGGCGGGCGCTCTGGCGGGGGCGCTCTTCGCCGCGCTGGCGGCGGTCGGAGTGCTCCCGTGGTACGTTCCCCTCGCCGCGGTATCGTGCGCGGCGGCGGCGCTCCGCCGTCCGCAAGCGGTGCTGTGCGCGGCCGTCTTTCTGGCGGCGGCGGGGATGTTCCATTTGCGCGCGGCGCTGGAAGCGCGCCCCGATCTCGGCACCCGGGATTTTTACGCCCCGCTCACGGTCGTGCTCGACGACGCGCGGATATCCTCGATCCCCGGCCTGAGCGACGGCGTCCGCACCGTCCGGGCGAAACTGCGCAGTTACCGCGATCCCGCGACCGCCGCGACTGCCCCGGGCGGCGACGCCCCGGTGCTCCTCGTGTTCCCGGAAGCAAGCTCCGTCCCGCCGTACGGGACCGTGATCGAAGCCGCCGGAATTGTGTCGCCGCTCGCGGGTGCGGACGGGAACGACGAATTCCTCGCCAACTGGAAAAGGCGGGGCGCGCACGCGGTCGTCCGGATCGACCGCCGGCAGACGACAGGACGCGAGACCGGAGTGCGGAGCTTTCTCGCCGACGGCCGCGACGCGATGCTCGCACGCCTCTTCGACGGGGTGCGCGACAACGGGGTGCGCAAACTCGCGGCGGCGCTCTACTGCGGCGTCGCCTCCGGCATCCCGGGAGAGGTGCGCAAGGACTTTTCCGCCGCGGGCATCGTCCACATCTTTTCCGTATCCGGCATCCACGTGACGGTGCTGGCGCTGTGCTTCGCGTGGCTGCTGCGCGCCCTGCCGTTCCGGGTGCGCTATCCCCTCCTCGCCGCGCTGGTCTGGATGTACGTGCTGGCGACCGGGGCCGGGACTCCCGCCGTGCGCGCCGGGCTGATGGTGACGCTGTGGGCGATCCTGCGCGTGTCGCTGCTGCGCCTGCGCGGGATCGACGTGCTGTGCTGGACGGCGGCGGCGGTGCTGATCGCCGATCCGGCGGCGGCCGCCGAACCGGGGGCGCAGTACTCGTTTCTGATCACCGCCGCGCTGCTCTTGCTCGCGGAGCGGCGGGACCGCGGGCGTTTGCCGCACCGCGGCGAGGCGGACCTCGTGCCGCACCTCTTCGCCGGTCCCCGGCGCCGCGCCGTGTGGAAGTTCACCGAACGCGCCGAAACGGTCGTTTGCGGCGCGGCGACGGCGTTTCTCGCGGGGGCGGCGGTGTCGCTCCAAACCGGGCGGCGGAACCCGGGCACGGGGGAGATCGCGGCCAACATACTGCTCGCACTGCTGATGCCGTTCTTCTTTCTCTTGTTCTTCGTCCAGCTTGCGTTCGGAGCGTGCGGAGCGGGCAGTTTCTCCGCGCCGCTCTTCGAGCGGTCGTTCCGGCTTTTGCGCGACTTCGCCGCGTTTTTCGCCGAAAACTTCCCCGACGCCGGAGCCGTGCCGCCGCACTGGACCGTGACGCTGATCTACCTCGCCGCCTTGCTGACGCTGCTGCGGACGCGGAAAAAACCGCTGCGCGCCGCCGCCGGGATCGTACTTGCCGCCGTCGCCCTCTGGCAGCTGGCGCGCCCCTTCGCCATGAAGCCCGCGCTGTTGATCGGCACCTCGGAATACGGCCGTCCGCCCTTCGCGGTCGCGGCCGATCCGGCGCGGCGGCGTGCGGCGGTGGTCAACGCGCCCGACTCCGCGAGTGCGCGGCGCGCGGCGGAATTCCTGCGGGCGCGGGGCATCCGCGAGATCGAAGTATTGTGTTTTTCGTCCCCGACGGGGTTCTCCAAGGCCGGCGTCGACGCCTTGAAGCGCGAAGTCGCGATCCGGCGCATCCGTTTCGCTCCCGCGGCGAAGCGGGACCGCTCCGCCGCGTCCGGGGCAACCGCCGAAAATGCGGAAAAATCCCGCGATCTCTGCCGGATCGCGCCGCTTGGGAACGGTTTTCGGCTTGACTATTTCGATCACGGCTCTAAATTATATCTCGGCGCAAGCGTCATCGAGACCGACGCCGGATACGAAACGACGGTCGAACACCGCGGAAAGCGCACGACGCGCCTTCTGCCGTGGAGCTTCGACCGGGAAGAAGCGGTATATGAATTCGGAAAATAACGACGGCGCGGCCCCCGGCCGCCCGCTGCGCATCTGCCACGTCATCACCCGGATGATCGTCGGCGGCGCGCAGGAAAACACCCTGCTCACCATCCGCGGCCACCGCGAGGCGGGGCAGTACTGCGAACTCGTCACCGGCCCGTCGCCGGGGCGCGAGGGCGAGCTGCTGAAGCAGTCGGTCAACACCGGACTAAAGGTCACGGTCTTCCCGGAGCTGGTGCGCGAACTCTCGCCCGTCCAGGACGTAAAGGCGTACTTCAAGCTCAAGCGCTACTTCGAGGAAAAAAAGTTCGACGTGGTGCACACCCACAGCTCCAAGGCGGGGATCGTCGGCCGCTATGCGGCGCGCGCCGCGCACGTTCCGGTGGTGGTGCACACCGTGCACGGTCAGGCGTTCCACCCCCACGAAAAGTGGTACCGGAACTTTCTCTACATCCTGCTGGAGCGCCTCGCCGCCCGCAAGTGCGACAAGATCTTCGCCGTGGCGCAGGCGATGATCGACCAATGCGTCGCGGCCAAGGTCGCGAAGCGCGAAAAGTATCAGGTCGTGTACAGCGGCATGGAAACGGCGCGCTTCGCCTCGGCGACGCGCGATCCGGAGCTCCGGCGCCGCCTCGGCATCCCCGAAGACGCCCGCACGATCGTGACGGTGGCGCGGCTCTTCCCCCTCAAGGGGTACGAATTCGTGCTGCCGGCGGCGAAGCGCGTCATCGAAAAGTATCCCGACACCCACTTCCTCGTCGTCGGCGACGGCCCGATGCACGACGAACTCCAAGCGAAGATCGCCGAAGCCGGATCGACCGGGCACTTCCACTTCGCCGGACTGGTGCCGCCCGACGCGGTGGCGGATCATCTGGCGCAGGGGGAGCTGTTGTGGCATCTGTCGCTCCGCGAGGGGCTTCCGCGGGCGGTGGTGCAGGCCCTCGCCTGCGGCATCCCGGCAATCGGCTTCGCGCTCGACGGCACCCCCGAAGTGCTCGAAAACGGCGTTACCGGCTTCGCGGTGACGCCGGAGAGCGTCGACGCGGTGGTCGAAGCGACCTCCCGGCTCTGGGACGACGACGCGCTCCGCCGGAAAATGGGCGAACAGGGCCGGCGACGCGTGCTCGAACAATTCGACTGGCGCCGCATGGCGGATATCCTGCTCGCCGAGTACCGCGAACTGCTCGGCCGCCGCTGACGCCCGCGCTCGACGCAAACATCCGCGTGCCGCACACCCGTCAACCGCGATCCTTCATGATTTGCGGCCGTTCGTTGTTGAAAAATTCCCGACGGATGATATATTATGCGCTTTGGTATTGCAGGGCAATGAGTTAGGCGTGTTTAACTTGAGGGCATGGCGATGCTCACCGATCTTCTGATGAAAATCTTCGTTCCCGGCTGCGAACGCCCGGAGCATCCGAAGGTGCGGCTGCGCTGCGGGATGTTCTGCGGCTGGGTGGGGATCGCCGTCAACGTGTTCCTCTCGGCGCTGAAGTTCGCGGTCGGGATCGCCTCCGGCAGCGTGGCGGTCGCCGCCGACGCCGTCAACAACCTCTCGGACGCGGGCGGAGCGGCGGTGACGCTGCTCGGCTTCAAGCTCTCCGCCAAGCCCGCCGACAGCGGCCACCCCTTCGGACACGGCCGGATCGAGCAGATCGCCGGAGTGATCGTCGCCGTGGTGGTGATCGCCATGGGGCTGAACTTCTTCAAGGAGTCGGTCAGCCGGATCGTCCACCCCGGCAAAGTCGAGATGTCGGCGGTGATGATCTCGCTCGTCGTGGCGGCGATGCTCTTCAAGGCGTGGCTCTTTTTCTTCTACCGCCGCGTCGGCACGCTGATCGGCTCCGAAACGATCCGGGCGGCGGCGTTCGACAGCCTCTGCGACCTCGGTTCCACGACGGCGGTGCTGATCGCGGTGACGGCGGGCAGGTTCACGAACTTTCCCGTCGACGGCTGCGCGGGGGCGGCGGTGGCGCTGCTGGTGCTCTTGGGCGGGATCAAGATTTTGCGCGAAACCAGCGATCCGCTGCTCGGCAAGCCGCCCAGTCCCGAACTCGTCGAGGAACTGCGCGCGCGGCTGCTGCGGTGCGAAGGCATCCGGGGCGTGCACGACGTCATCATGCACAACTACGGGCCGAACCGGTACTTCGCCACCGCGCACGCCGAGGTCGCCCCGGGGAGCGACATCCTGACGGTGCACGATCTGCTGGAGAAGGCGGAGGCCGAGATCGGGCAGCACATGCCGGTGCATTTACTGCTGCACTGCGATCCGTGCGACGCGGACAATCCGGAACTGCGGCTCTGGCAGGGGCGGCTGGAAAACGCCGTCGCCGAGTACAATCCCCGGTGCAAGGTCTACGACCTGCGGCTGCGGCACGAAGACGGCGGCGGGCTTCTGGAGTTCCATCTGCTGCTGCCGCGCGACGACAGGAGCACGGGCGCCGAACTGGAAACGCTCTTCGCGGAGGCGCTCGACAGGTACCCCGATCCGCCGCGCCTCAAGCTGCAGATCGTCCGCTCCTACGTCTGACGGACTACCCCCGCCGCTTTTCGCGCAGGAATTCGTCCCTCACCTGCGCGATGCGCCAGTAGTCGTTGGTGAGCAAGGTGTCCACGCCCGCTTCCAGCAGTTCCCGCGCCTCGGCGGGATCGTCGCTGTAGAAGTAATTCACATGTATGCCGAGCCCGTGGGCGCGTTCGATCATCCCCCGGTTCCAGTACGGCGTGAACATCTGGACCTTCCGGCACCCGTATTCGAGCGCCCGCTCCACTATGAACATCTTCTGGCAGAACGCCCCCGAGGAGATGCACAAGGGCACCCACGGAGCCACCTCCTTCGCCGCCTCGATGACGTTGGGGGTGGTCATGAAGTAGGCGTGATCCGCGCAGTCGTATTCGATCAGCAGATCGGCGATCCGTTTGACGAAGGCGCGCGAAAAATGCTCCTTCGAGGACGCCGCCTTGATGTGGATGTTCATGACCGCCTGCCGCGGGAAGGCGCGCAGGATGTCCTCGAACTTCACGACCTTGAGGCCGCCGAAATGCTCCCGTCCGCCGCCGAAGTCCAGCGTCTCCAGCTCGGCCAAGGTCTTTTCGCGCACCTTGCCGTGCCCGTTGGAGACGCGGTCCAGCGTGTCGTCGTGGATCGACACCGGCACCCCGTCGGCGGTCTCCCACAGATCGAACTCGATCTCGTCCGCGCCGAGGGCGATCGCCGCCCCCCACGCGGGCATGGAGTTTTCGGGCGCGACGGTGTTGAAGCCGCGGTGGGCGCAGATGCGCGGATAGGGCATTTCCGCGTCGCCGGGCTTGAAGCACTTGGGTTCGCTCATGCCGCCGCCCCGCTTACTTGCCCTTTTTCGCGGCGGGCTCGCCGACGAGCTCCACGGTGAACGAACTCACCGCCGCCTTGTCCTTGCCGGTCACGCCCACGAAGGGCACGATGCGGTCCGTATTGGGATGCAGCGTGAAGGTGTAAGTGCACTTGCGCGGCTTCGGGCCCAGTTCGAACTCCTTGGTCATCTTGTGGCGGATCTTGTTGCCCTGATAGCCCTTGGGGCCGTACGGCCAGAGGCCGATCGCGACCTTGCCTTCGCCGGAAGCGACGACTTGGATCCGGACCTTCCGATACGGCTTGACGGCGATCTTGGGATAGCGGTGCAGCCGGAAGAACGAGGCTCCGCTCGCATCCGCGCCCTTGCCCTCGACGTACAGCTTGCCGTCCTTGACCTCCATCGTGCCGAGCGGCTGGTTGAACTTCTGCCGCGCCTGATACCACCCGGTCTTCTTGCTGCCGCCGAGAAATTTCTCGAAATCGCCGTTGGGATCGAAGAGCGCGACCTCGGCGAAGCCCACCCAGCCGTAGGTGTAGTCCTCGGTGACGTTGTAGGTGCCGCTCGATTCGACCGTGGTGTTGATGAGCTTGATGATGTTGATGCCGGATTTGAAGGTGCCGCCCGGGACGGGCACGCCCATCGCGCCCCACTGGTGCTCGGGGAAGGTGTTGGCGCCTTCGAAGAGGCGTTTGCCGTTGACTTCCACGGCGAAGCGACCGACGCCGGGCTTGTCGTCGTCGAGACCGATCAGCGTCAGCATGGTCGCATGCGGGATATCCTTGGCGAGATTGAAGTTGATGGTGATCTCGCCGCGTCCCGACGAGAAGCGGTGGACGAAGTTGGCGATGCGCGGCGGGCACTTGTAGGCATACTTGGTGGTGCCCATGCCGCCCTTCATCAGCCGCGCCGAGAAGCACAGGCCGCCGGGGAACTTTTCGGGCTTCATCGCGAGGGCCTTGACGGGATCTTCGAGGAACTTGTCCACTTCGGGGGCGAAGCACCACGCCTTCCGGTTTTTGGACTCGATGGTGATGCCGGAAAAGAGCGTGAAGATCTCCTGCGTGCTGTGCATCGGGATCAGCTTGTTGCGCGTCTGTTCGACTTCGCGGGCGATCCGGACGAACTCGGCGAGGCGCGCGGCGTACTTGGCGAGCTCGGCGTCGTCCTTGCACTCGCTGAGACGGTAGCGGTTGAGGTCCTCGTAGAGGTAATAGGCCTTTTCGTGGAGCGTGTTCTGGCGGGCGTAGAGATTGGAGTCGCCGATCTCGGCGATGCCCTTGTCCAGAAGTTCGTAGATCTTGTCGAACATCGCGCGGTCGATCTTGGTCTTGGCGTAGAGGTCGCCGCAGCGCAGTCCGATGTGGATCGGCTGCTTGCTGCGCCGCACCAGGGCGATCTCCTCGGGGGAGTGCTTGTAGTTTCTGGCGAACTCTTCGAGCATGAGGTTGATCTCGGTGACGTACTTGCCGGCCTTGCCGTAGTAGTGGTCGTTGAACTCCTTGAGCAGGGCGAGCACGTCGTCTTCGCCGTAGTTCCAGCGCGTCCAGACGAAGGGATTGGCGGGGCACCAGCCCATCCAGATCCAGCTGAAGATCTCATAGCTCATGTACTTGTTGTACTCCTTGAAGCGCTCGACGCTGTGCAGGGGGCGCATGTCGCGGTAGGTCATGGGGCCGAGGTTTTCGCGGCCGATGAACTTGCTCCAGGCTCTTATCTCGTCGAAGCCGGGCTTGTTGAGTTCGCACTCGTGGTGCATCGTGCACGGGAAGCCGCGCTTGTGGCTGACGGCGTAGGTGCAGTAGAGATTGGGTTCGGGCTTGTACCCGAGCGGGGGCTCCTGATAGTCGGAGTAGGCGCCGAAGGCGACGCGCATTTCGGGATCGCGCTTGCGGACCTCGCGGGCGAGGCGGTTGTAGAAGCGCATCATCATCTGGCTGTAGTTGCCCTTGACGCCGCGGTTGACCTTGGCGCACTCGTCGCAGAGGCAGCTGTGGCCGCCGTCGCCGATGTAGAACAACAGATGCCGGCGCCGCGGCTGGGCGAAGGCGTATTTGACCATGTTGTTCGCCGCGATCTCGAAGGCCTCCTGGTTGGCGAAGCAGGGGCTGGTGCGGATGATGTAGCTTGCGGTGGCGCGTTTGCCGGATTCGTTGAGGGCGTAGTACTCGGGATGCTCCTTAAAATACATCTCGGTGGGGAGGACTACGTTGAGGACATGGTCCATCGTGGGTTTGGGCAGATGGAAGTAGTCGACGGTGTTCTTGGTGTAGAGCATGTTGCGGTCGTTGTTGCCGACGCCGTCGATGCCGTATACGAAGTAGCGGAAATGGGGTGCGATCCGCTTGTCGACGGCCTTCAGGACGAAAGCGGGATCGGGTTTGATCTTGAAAGCGGGCTGGCGGTTGGAGTAGTGGGTGTAGCCGAGTTCGCGCAGGTAGTCGAAGAGCGCCGGGATGTATACGGCGTCCTCGGCGCAGGTGACGACCACGCCGTCCTTGTCCACCTTGATCTGCCAGCCGCCGGGGGCGGTCTCGCCCTTGACGACCGCGAGGGCGCCCTTGGTCGGCTTGACTTCGGGGACGATCTCGACCGGCAGGGCGACGCCGGTCAACTTATACAGCCAGTGCTGCCACGCCGCGATGCAGAAACGCATCATGTGGTCGGCGTTTTCGGGGAGCAGGATCTTGGTGAGCTTGCCGCCGTCGGGCAGATTGATCTCGCCGCCCACTTCGGGATACTCGGGGCAGACGGTGAAGTCGGTGATGGAAAATCCGCCGTTCGCGACCGGTTTGTAGGTGAAGCCGCTGATTCGCCGGCTGGAAACGTAGTCGATGTCCTGCCACTCGGGCGAGGGTTTCACGACCGTGCCGTCGCCGAAGGCGAAGCGCCCCCGCTCGACCTTGACGCGGGCGCGGACGCGGTACTTGCCGCCCTCGAAGCCGAAATACGGACGGATGTTGCCGAATTTGACCGCGCTGCCCTTCTTGTAGACGGGGTGGAGCTTTTCGGGGTACTTGATGGTGAAGACGCCGTCCTTGACCTCGATGTCGAAGAGCCCTTCGCCGGAGACGTAGTTGCCGTGCAGACCGCCCGCGGAGCGGCGGCCTTCGTCGTTCATGCCCCAGCCGAACGCGGCGGTGGTGCGTCCGTGCATTTCGACGGGGAGGAACTTGCTGTCGGTCAGCAAGTTGAGTTCCTTCATCTCGACGGCGGCGAGCCGTCCGGCCGCCAGCGCGGCGACGGAAACGGCGAGTGCTAAAAGACGTTGTTTCATGACGATCCCCCTTTGATATTTGGCTGTGTAAGTCTTACACGGTTGTTCGTATCGCGTGCCCATGTCCGCGCAGCTGGACGGGCATTTCGCATCACCCGGCGCTTGTACCCGGTCAAATCATGTTTGTCCCAATCGTTCTGCCGCGCCTCGTGCTGCTGTCGGCGGCCCGCATACGCGGCAGCGCCGTTTCATCTTTCATCTTTCATCTCTCATCATTCATCATTTTTACCGCGAAGGCGGTAGAAGTGGTTGACCAGCATGTCTTCCGGGATGTCCTTGCCGTGGCTGCCGGTCAGTTCGTCGACCTGATGGTTGCCGTGGTCGGGCGAAAAGATGACGACGCGGTTGTATTGCTTCCAGTATTTTTCGGTCAGTGCGACGTACTCCTCGAAGGTGTCGACGATGAAGTTGAGCGCGCCGAGCGACTCCGGCGAATCGGGGCCGTTGTGGTGGCCGTAGTGGTCGAACTGCCAGACGTAGCTGACGATCACGTCGTACTCGTCCTCTTCGATGAGGCGCGAGGTGATGCTTTTGGCGATGTCGTCGCTGCGGACGGTGTAGTAGTCGATCTTGCGGTTGCGGAAGATGCGCGCCATGCTGCTGTCCTTGGCGACGATGGCGACGCTCTTGCCCATATTGGGGAGGATGTCGAAGATGGTCTCGACCGTGACGAGCTTCTGCTCCCACTTCTTGAAGCCGTGCACCTCGGGCGACGAACCGGAAAAGATGGTGCAGAAGCACCCCGGCGTGACGCTCGGGAAGATCACGCTCGACAGCATTTTGAGGTCGGCGAGTTTTTCGACTCTGCCGAGCAGTTCCGGATGCTTCTTGTAATGGATGTCGCCGACGGCGTCGGGGCAGAAGATGAGCATTCTTTCGCAGCGGTCGGCGGCGCCGAAGAGCTTTTCGGCCCGCTCCGTCACGGGGACGAGCGGAACGCCGCCGTTGTCGGCGGGTTCGGGGGCGCCGAAGAGGGCGCAGACGGTGGGGGCCTGATCGCCCGTCGAGTGCTCGACGTGATACTTTTCCTCGTACTTGCGGAGTTCGTCGCGGCAGATCTCGTTCATTTTCTTGTCACCAGATGTGTCGATCCGGTTCGGATCGCGGTTTTCCGTCGTGCATGAGAATGTTTCGGGGCGGCGGCTACTCGAAAAGCTGCAGCAGCTCGCCATCGATGTAGTAGCTCTTGAATCGGATCGACACCGCTTTTCCCCCCTTCACCATCGCTCCCCAGTAATTCCGCAGGTCGTCGTTCGTGACGGCCTGAACGTTTCCGGCGACGGTCAACACGGCGCATCTGCCGTTGTGAAGCAGATTCGGAGCTCCGGTCGCGCCGGCCGAGTCCGTCTTGGCGGCGTAATAGATGCGTTCGACCTGAGCCTTGATCTTGGAGCGGCTGCAGGACATCCACACCCGATCCGACGGAGCGGGCGAGTAGCCGGAGATCTTCGTTTCGTTCTGATTGTAGCACTCGGTCGTGAAGGTCTGAGCTCCGAAGTTGTAAACCATGTTGGTGCTGCCGTTGTTGGCGTAGACGCTGCCGTAGGCGGAAAGTCCGTAACCGCCGTTGCACTGCCAGTTGCCCAGCGCGGTGAGCGCTTCCCCCGGGCACTGGTAAAAGTCGCGTTTCGGAGCCATCGTGGCCTTTTCGGCGGTCGGCATCGGCAGCAGTTTGTTCCGGATCAGCGCGTAGGTCCAGCCCCAGCCGTAGTTGGTGGCGACGGTCCGCCCGTTCCGGTCTGGCGCATTGCTGAGCGCGTTGGGGGACCACCACAAGTTGCGGTTGTTGTCGAGGTACATATTGCCCACCGTGCCGACCTGCTTGAGGTTGCTGATGCAGCTGCTGGTCTGCGCCCGCGCCCGCGCCGACTGCAAAGCCGGCAGCAATATGGCGGCGAGGATCGCGATTATGGCGATCACGACCAGAAGTTCGATCAGCGTGAAATGTTTTTTCATTGACAGCCCCCTTTATGCGGCGTATGTTTCGGTCCGCGTCATGCGGATGTTTTCATCGCACGACGGCAAAGTCCGACCGGTCGGACAAGTCTGACCTGTCCGACCGGGGGACGCCGGTCTTACGCCAAGTTCTTGAACTTCAGCACGCTCTCTTCGACCGTGAAGCCCCAGCCCGCGTAGTCGCCCGAAGCGATCTGATCGTCGAGGGCGAGGCCGGTCACGATGTCGACGCCGTCGAGCTGTACGTCGAAGGTGCCGTAGGCGGTATTCGCCGCCGCGTCGATGAGGCTCCACTCGTTCGCGGAACCCGCCGCGAGGCTCAGAGTGATGACGTCACCGGTGAAATCCGCGGCGTCCCACTCGAGCAGCGCCGTTCCCGCCAGCGTCGCGTCGCGCTCCGCCGCGTCGAACTTCCACGAGGCGTTGGAGATGTCGTCCGCCGCGGTCGAGAGCGTCATGGCCGTCGCGCCGTCCAGCGTGATGCCGACGAAGCCGCCGATCTCGCCCGAGAAGG
>Ga0310696_10001688_pt1 | contig 31421 bp, 30 predicted proteins | sample AusTroGonzalo_MG_4_FD_203885 | JGI IMG/M metagenome (GOLD analysis project Ga0310696, IMG submission 203885) | Bovine rumen microbial communities from tropical cattle in Woodstock, Queensland, Australia - Gonzalo_02 (v2) (version 2) | ecosystem: Host-associated > Mammals > Digestive system >... | reverse complement strand
TTACTTCGTCGTACTTGAATATTATTGTTTCAGCTCTTGAAAGCCGGCATATATCGTGAATTGATCTCGCAGGAACTGCTATCTTTCCTTCATTTACAGATTCCTCAAGATTAACCTTAGCTATAACCGTTATTTCAAGATTTGTTGCGTTAAGAGTACATTCTTTATTCTTAAAACTGAAAAGAACACTTGTCAGAATCATCATAGCGTGCTTTTTTTCAATACACGAGCTGCAGTAATCAAGAGCTTTAAGAAGCTCTTCCTTTTTGAATGTTAACTTAATCATAATTCTCTCCTAATTAAAAAAAACAGTTATAAATAGCCTTGTTATAATGTGTGAAGTTTCAAAATAGTCAATAAAAACGAAAGAGTCACAAGATTTTTTAATGTTGAAAAATTTGTTTGTTTTTTGTGGTTTATTCATGGTTTTTGTTTTTCCACAGGCAACTTTCAACATTTGTTATAAATTTCCTTTAAGCGATTCAATTTCCTTACTTAACTTATTGACAAGCTTGGCTATTTGCTCGTCATCAAGCATAAGTTTTTCTATGTTTGATATAGAGGTTATAATTGTAGAATGATCTCTTCCGCCGAATTTTTCGCCTATTTCCTTATAAGTTTGTGATGTATATTTTCTTGAGAGGTATATTGCTATTTGTCTTGAAGTGGAAATACCTTTAGTTCTTTTTTTGGAAATAATATCTGAGGGCTTTACTTTTGTCGTTTCCGAGACAGCTTTTATAATATCCTCTATTTCAGTAGGTTTCTTTTTTATAATGTCTTTGAGAGCACTTTTTGAAAATTTAAGATCTATAATGCCGTTTCCTATGAAATCATTAAACATTTTTAATCTGTTAATTGCACCTTCTATTTCACGGACATTATTTTTAAAGTTAGAGGCTATAAAGTCTATAGATTCTTCATCAAGGTTTACTTCAAAGAGTTCGGCTTTCTTTTTTATTATAGCTATTCTTGTCTCGTATTCAGGCGGCAGGATGCTGACGGAAACACCCATTGAAAAGCGGGATTTAAGTCTGTCGTCAATATCAACTATTTCATTGATGTACTTATCAGATGTTATGACAATCTGCTTTTTGTTGTCATAAAACTGGTTGAATATATAGAAAAATTCGTCCTGAGTTCCTTTTTTTCCAGATAAAAACTGAATATCGTCTATAAGAAGAACATCGTTTTTTATTATTTTATCTCTGAACTCAAATACAGTTTTCGTCTGAAGTGATTTTATATAATCGGTCATCATCTGGTCTGCGGCAGAATAATACACTTTTTTATGTTTGTTCTGAATTATATAGTTTCCTATGGCGTGTATAATATGTGTTTTACCGAGACCGGAATCACCGTAAATGAAAAAAGGATTGTAGCCTGTGCCGGGATTTTTGGCTATAGTCTGAGCTGCGTGATAGACCGGCGCGTTAGAAGGGCCTGAAACAAAATTGTCAAAAGTAAAATTTTTGTAATTTTCATTAAGTACAGAAATTTCTTCTTTTTTTACTTTGTCTTCTTTTTTGAAGTCAAATTCGAGCTGAAGTTGCTCGTTCTGAGCTTTTTCCTCATCTGGAATTACTATAAACTGTACTTGTGTATTTTCATCAAAAAGAGTTTTTGCGGTTTTTTCTATTTTTGATAAGTAATTGTTTTTTTTGAAAAAATCATAAGCGTACTTACTTTTGCAATTTATAATAATCTTCTCTCTTGACTCTTCTTTGGGTGAAAACGCGTCTATGAAAGTATTTATTTCCTTATTGTCGGTTTTTTTGAGTTCTTCTATGATTTTATTCCACATTTTATCCTCTTGATTCTACACTTACAAAAGTTACCGATATTTTCTTTAATCTTTGTCTCTTTTCAAGAAAAAAAAATTTTTTTTGTTTATCCTTGAAAATAGTGGTTTTCTTTAACGGCGACATCGGGAAAGTCCGATATAATCCCTTTAGTTAAGCTGTTTCCAAGAGTTTTTCGCATCTCTTCAATGGTGTTGACGTTCCAATAAATTGCCTTGGTTTCAAAAGGAATAAACGGAATAAGTTTGTTTACTGTAAAATTGAAATTTCCGCAGTCCGGCAGAATGAAATTTGGTTTAAGGTTTATTATTCTTTCTTTCAAATCTTTTTTTGTAGTGTCATCAAACAGAAGTCCTGTTTTTAAGTTATTGAAATTATTTGTTATTTTTGTTATAACAATGTCGTGAAAAGAGGTTATTATAAAATTTTCCGGTTTAAAAAGCGCGAAAGTTTTTTCCGCTGTTTCCAAAGTTGTTTCCGGCTCTTTTATCTCGATATCGAGTTTTATTTTTTCTTTGCATAAGTCCAGTACATCTTCAAGAAGAGGAACTTTGTAACCTTTGCTTTCTGAAAGTTTAACTATTTCAGAATAATTCATTTCTTTCAGAATATTTCCTTCCAGATCAGGATTATGATGAATTATCAGTTTTTTATCCTTTGAATATCTGACATCGAATTCTATGAAATCAACTCCGTCAATAATTGCTGCGGAAAAACTTTCAAGTGTATTTTCTTTAGCTTTTTTCGGGCTTCCGCGATGACCGCCTATAAGTTTTTTCAACATTTTTCCCCATTTAAAATTCAAAAAACAGGCAATTTTATGCCTTTAAAAAAAATAAACACTATTTTATCATTGAATAAATAATAGAATTATATAAAATTTAAGGATTTTGTAGGAGGTTGCTCATGCTGTATATAGGAAAAAAACTTGAACTTACTGAGTATTTCAAATCGATCCCGCTCGAGCAGAAGGCTCAACTTTACAGAGGTATCCGTTCTATTATGGCTATGCTTGTAAAAGTGTCTAAAATGACTGAAATTTATTCTGTGCGCGATAAGATTTTTTCCGAATTTACCGAAACGATGAAACAAAATCTTGACGTTATTCACAATCTTCTTCCTTTTGCCACTGTAACTACAAAAAAAGTAGGTTTTTATTATCAGGAACGCAAAATAAAGCTCTTTGACCAGGGCGAAAGAAAATTCAGAAATATCTTTCTTACCAATGAAATAAGGGAGCTGTACTTCGTTAAAGGGATAACTCCGGAGGAAATAGTCAATTTTTTTGCGGTAATTCAGGAGACTTTGAACTACACTCTTCTTGATTATGATTTCAACACAAGGCTTTGGGATTACGGTATAACTCATATAGGAACTATTTCAGATCCCGATATGGGTGATCCGGAACCGTGGGAAGAAAGCTGGTTTAAAAGTGATATAGCTCCTGTCACGCCTTCGGAACTTTTTTCGATGAAACCTCAAAATGTCAACGAGCTTTCAACTATATCAAATGAATTCAGTATGTTGCCTGTTGTTGACATGGAAAAGTTCAACAAGTGGCTGGAAAACAGCGGAAAGGATGCTGTTGTAAATAAGTATCTTGAAAATGCAGTATCTGTCGTTCTTGCAAATCCTGACAGAGAATCAAACAAAAATATTGTAGGAAAGATCTGTGAGTATGCGATCAAGAATATTCAGAACGGAGATCTTATTTCGGGTGTTATTTACATCAACAATTTGATTTTGTTGGAACAAAATATAGCAGATAAAGGAAATATCATATATCAGAAGGTTAAGGAAATTCTCGACAGAATCAAGTCGGAAGACTTTCTCAATACGGTTTTTGAAATAGCCGTAGGAATGGATTCTTCACAGATAAAAAGTTTCAGTAAACTTATTACTCTTATAAGTGAAGAGCAGTTTGAGACGGCCTTTACTAAACTTTGTGAACTTGAAAACAGAGAAGCGCGTCTATGCTGCCTTGAAACTCTTGGTCAAAATCTTAAAGATAAGGAAGTTGTTCAGAGGTTTATCGACAATCCTGACTGGCATGTTGTCAGAAATTTTCTTTACATTATGCGTTTTGCATATAATCCGGAATTTCTTCCTCAGGTTCGTGAGGTTATGAATCACGAGGTAAAGCAGATAAGAATAGAAGCAGCAAGAGTTCTTAGTGTCTACGATGCAGACGAAAACCTTGAATATTGGGAAAGGGCTGTTTTCTGTCCCGATGAGGAAGTCAGAATTCTTGCGGTTGAAAACCTTGTAAAAGTCAAAGATCTGAAAGTAAAAAGTATTTTCAACGAGATTTTCAAACCGGCTAACAGATCGAAATTCAATCTTACCGATTATGAGCGATATATGGACCGCATTCTGGCATCAGGAAGAAACGAGTTTTTTGATCTTCCTGGTTCGATGATATTTTCGGAAAACCGGGAATTAAGAATTATTGCTTTGAAATCATTGAATAAACTTAGCAATCCTTCAATGGTACTTATGCAGGTTAAAAGAAGAATTGCAAGCCCTGAATTTCTTGTTTTAGACAAAGAAGAAGTAAATCTTCTGCTTGGTCTGATGAAAGGAGAAATGATAACGCCGATGCTTGAACAACTTGAGTTCCTTTTCACATTACATGGGAATATATTTAATAAAAATAAGTACTTACCCATAAAAAAGCAGGTTTTTGAATTTGTTAAGGAGAGAGCCGCAAAAAATATGGCGATGCGCAACTGGATAGAAAAGGGTAAAAAGACCGGTGACAGCGAAACGCGTTCCATTCTTGAAGGAAGGAGTTAGTCATGGATGAAAGAAGAAACAGACCGGAATACGATAATTCGCCGAAAAAATGGCGCTACAACTTTTCAAAATCGCTTTTTACTTTCTGGAAAAACGTAAAAATGTACGGTGACAAAAATGAAAGAATCACTGAAGAAATTACGTTTTTCAAGCAGGTTTTGGATTTTTTCTTCGCCGAAAGAGATGTTCTTTCGATTACTTTTGACGGAATAGACATAAAAGTCGACAAAGTAAGAATCAGAGGTCAGAGGCAGGATGATAAATACTTTGAAGATATTTACGACCTCTTCCTTTCGCTTTGTATGTCGGGGATAACTTTCAAAAAAGGAGTAAGCGACGAAGAAATTCTGACTCTTCTTGCCGTTATGGGCAAATATCCGGTAGGACGCGAACCGAAAGTTGCGGCTTACGAGCGTGTCAGAGCCGATCTGCCGCATCTCGATCACATCGAAATTTATCCTTACGACCCGGAAGAATCCGGCAATCTGCCAATCTATACTCCGGAACAGTCAATCCGTAAAATTTACTGTTCTCTGGCCCGTGATTACGGCGATATCTGCAAAATGATCGATGCAGCGGAGAGTATTCCGCTACGCATGACAGAACGCAGGGTTCAGGATCTGATAAGCATTGTTTCAAACACAAAAAAGATTGAAACCATTGAATTTATTATGTTTTTAGCATCAATTGCCGCTTTTGAAGGTTCAACAGAAAGCGCTTTTGCAGTTTCAAATGTTTTCTGGTCTGTTCTGATAGCCAAAAAACTCAAAGTCGATATGCAGGCAATCAAAAGGGTTGCTGTTTCGGCATATTTCCAGTATTTTTCCAAAGACAAGGAAAAAGGCTACTCCGCGCTTTCCAGAATGGATGAATTCAACTACGACAGAATCGAGGCGGCAGTAAACGCTTCCCACAGAATAAGTGATTTTTCCGATGCTGCACTGCTTACCGACAAATCGGCTTCAAGCGGAACACTTTCGGGAGAAATTCTCAAACTTGTTTCGTATTTTTCGGCAGTTACAAGAAGATGGCCGGCAAATTCGTTTTACAAAGGACCGCTTTTTACAAGACCTCAGGCAATGCGTTCGATAATAAGGCTTTGTACAAAAGGTGTTTTCAACAAGGAAGTTGTTGAAGCATTCGTTTCTATAGCCGGCATTTATCCTATAGGAAGTCTCGTCAAACTTTTTGACGGCACAGTCTGTGTGGTTGTAAAAAGGTTTAAAAACTTCTTTGAAAACTCGGAAGTGCTTACTTTTAACAAAGATCTTTCAATAGGAGAAAGAAAAACACTGACAGCAGAAAGTGTTTTGGATATTCCCGATGCTGCTGGCGTGGTTCTTCCTGCAAAAACGATAGTTCAGATTCTCAACACCTTCCTTGACGAAAGAGAAATGTCAGATGAAAAATCTGAGTAAAACCGTAACCCTTGAAAAAGGGCGGGAAAGACTTGCGAAAAACCACAATCCGTGGGTTTATTCAAAGGCTATAAAGCATATTTCAGAAGGAGTTTCGGACGGAGACACTGTTGCCGTTCTTGATTATGCCGGAGATTTTGTCGCCTGGGCGCACTACAACGGAAAATCGGGTATCACACTCAGACTTTTGGAATGGGATCAGAACAAAAATCCTGATGAAAACTGGCTGAGAGATAAGATTTCGGCAGCGGTTTCTCTCAGAAAAAAAATAATTCCTGAAAATACCTCCATTTTTCGCCTCATTTTTTCAGAATCGGATATGCTTCCAGGGATAGTCTGTGATGTTTTTGAAAAAGTCGGAGTTCTTCAGATATCGACACCGGCTTTTGACAGAATAAAATTACAACTTGCAGAAATTATTGCAAAAACTGCTGGTTTAGAAGCTGTTTACGAAAAAAGTGACGGTGACGGCAGAAAAATCGAAGGACTTCCGGAAACATCGGGAATTCTTTACGGATTTCTGGACTCCGCAAAGATTGTTTCACGTGAAAACTCTCTTTTTTTCGAAGCAGATCTCGAAGGCCAGAAAACAGGTTTTTATGCAGATCAGAGGGATAACCGCAGATTTTTCGGAGAAGTTGCAAAAGGCGAAGTTCTTGATATCTGTGCATTTTCCGGCGCATTTTCGGTCTATGCCCTGAAAAACGGGGCTAAGCATGCTACTTTATTAGATATTTCCAAAGAATCTGAGTCTCTAATCCGCAGAAACATGGAACTTAATTCCATCGATCCGTCACGCTACACTTTTGTAAAAGGCGATGTTTTTGAGCTTTTGCGTAAATTTGCTGCGGAAGGTAAAAAATTCGATTCTGTCGTACTTGACCCGCCGAAACTCGTTCCATCGAACAAATATCTTGAAAAAGGGCTAAGAGCTTATAAAGATTTGAATTTTAACGCACTTAAACTTGTAAAGAAAAGCGGAATTTTTGCAACATTCTCATGTTCGGGAGCAGTTAGTCTTGCTGATTTCAGAAATGCCGTAGCCTTTGCCGCACACGATGCAAACCGTGAACTGAAGATTCTGCGTCAGCTTCATCAGGCTTCAGATCATCCGATCCGCGTAAGCGCACCAGAAACCGAATATCTCAAAGGGCTTTTGGTTGAAGCGCAGTAATCAACAGATTGTGAAGTAAGTTACAACTTTATTATTTCTGCGTCTGTATTTTTGAATTGCGGCATATATTCGCCCACAGGTGCACCGATGTAAGTCGGGTCAGAAATAAGATATTTCTTTCCGTCAATAATGAAGTAACTGCCGTAAACATCTTCATCTCCGAAGTTGACAGCCGTTGCCAGATGTTGCGGATATTTAAGCAGCACAACATCGAGTCCGAGAAGTTCTCTGACTAAAATCGAGAACAGTATCGAGCGGTCTTCGCAGTCGGAATAGGGATAATAGAAAATCTCGTCTCCAAAAAGCGGTCTTTCATAGCCGAACTGTTCCTGATCAGTCATGTATTTAAAGGCTGTTTGCACGAAATTCAAAAGAATATTCGCCGCTTCGAGTTTGGTTTTGCCATTAATCTGCGCTCTGAGTGCAGGATAGAGAGAGTCTTTGATTCCTTCACTCAAAGAAGCTCGGCTGTAGTCTCCCCAGTTGTTGCTTACCGGGTAATCGTTGAAGAAATCAATCAGATTTTTATTGGTCATTACTTCTGCGAAAGTATCCTGGTATCTGTTTGACTGGAAAAGTTTCTGTGTTCCTCTTTCCTGCTCCAGCTTTGGCGTTCCCGGCATTTTCAGCGATGCAGTTTTTTCACGCGGAAAACTTTGCTCTAATATCTTGTAGGAACGGCTTTGGTAAAGTGCTTCCTTGTCAAGAATGTAATATTTTTTACCGTCCTCCAAAACAAAGTACGGATATGTAAAAAGATCAGTTCTGAACGGCACAAGCAGAATCAATTTGTTATCTGTTTTAGCAAGACGAACTTTATATCCTGACTGAGCCAGAATATATGTCTGCAATAGAACTGACTCGTTACTTTCTTTGCCGAGGAAATGCTCGCTCATAACACGCAGAATTTCAATGTAACCCCAGTCCCCGAGACGCAGATCTTCTTTCAGATCAAAACAGTCCGAAAGGAGGATGTCAAAATCTTCATCGGACAACTTTTTCCACACTTCTGCAATGGAAGCTTCGGAAATATCAGGCAGCGTAAAGCGCATTGAATCAAAGAAACGTGCCTTACAGGTTGTTCCGTGATAAACGAAGTTGTACGGATTATAATAACTTTTTGCGGTCATCGAAGCCATAATCGGATCACCGCCGGAGTTTTTCTGCATAATCGGGTCACCGCCCGCGCTCATCATAATCGGATCACCACCTGAGTTTTTCTGCATAATCGGATCTCCGCCTGCACTCATCATAATCGGATCACCGCCGGAGTTTTTCTGCATAATCGGGTCTCCACCTGCACTCATCATAATCGGATCACCACCGGAGTTTTTCTGCATAATCGGGTCTCCACCTGAGTTTCTTTGCATAATCGGATTAGTAGCCGTGTTCATTCTTGCTACTGGAGCAATCGGAGAGGGTTCCTCGTAAAATTCGGCATTTATAATTTTTGAGTAGCTTAGTTGGATTGCAGCAGCTCGTCTGTCATCCTTTTTTACATAAGGTTTCGGAGGCTCTTTCTTTTTTGGGACTGGAACGGCTGCCTTCTTTTCTCGCATTGTCCACTGTTTTTTCATCATTTCAGCGAACTTTTTGTTCACGGAACGTCTGTAGGCATCGTATTCCTTCTGCTTTTTCGTCTTGTACTTCTTGTATTTCAGCAACTGTTTCTGCTCATAATTCTTCTTTGTTTGAGCTTTCTTTTTTTTAAATTCTTCAATTTTTTTTGTCTGCTTTGCCTTATATTCCTCAAAATTGTCGGAATATATCGGGCTGATTAAAAAGTTTGCGCAGATTACAAATAAGATAAGTTTTTTCATTGTTAAGATATAATTTAGTTTATTCAGTTCTTGTTTCCCTCGATACCCTTTAAAAAATCAAACGCACGATACAATATGGAGTTGGAACGGAAAGGCAAGAATTTTGATTGAAAAATTTACCTTGACATTTCAGCTTTTACGAGTATATTCCCGCAGTTATTTTTTTGGTGGTTGAAATGCTGCTTTATCTTAGTGAAATCACCGAGTCGAAGGTCACTCGGAATGTTGAATACAACATCGCGGGAGACGAGCTCGGAGAAAGCGCCAAAATAAAAAATGTCTCGCTCAAAGTCGAGTTTTACCGCGCCGCTGAAACTATCTGCCTCAGATTTTTCGGAAATGCGACGGTCCTGACTGCGTGCGACAGATGTCTTGCGGATCTGGAACTTGATATGGATCTGGATGAAACCTACTATCTTTTTCCTGAAAACACGCCGGATGTCGACTATTTTTATTCAGGCGACGAGATAGAGCTTGACGATTTCGTGAGAGAAACACTTGTTATGAACATGCCGGGAAAAGTGCTTTGCAGCGAGGATTGCAAAGGCCTCTGCTCAAAGTGCGGCGCAGACCTCAATCTCGGAGACTGCGGCTGCGACAGATCCGGCGAATAAACTAAATTAGGAGGATTCAATGGTTCCAAAGAGAAAACACTGCTCAGCACGCTCGAAAAAAAGAAGAGGCGGACACCTTAAATCAAACCCGATGGCTACTATTGCTTGCCCGAAATGCGGCGAACCGATGCTTCCGCACCGTATCTGCCCGAGCTGCGGCAACTACAAAGGCAAAGAGATAATCTCTGTTTCCGAACAATAGGTTTAAATGACATCAACTGTCATTGTTGATGCTATGGGCGGGGACAACGCTCCTGTTGTTCCCGTTTTTTCATCTTTAGAAGTCTGCAACGAAAATCCTGATGTAAAAATTCTGCTTGTCGGTTCCGAAAGTCTGATCAAAGAGCAGATCGGTCAGGCAAAAATCCCAAAAAACCTTGAAATTATTGATGCTATAGACAACATAACGATGGACGATTCGCCTGCATCGGCATTCCGCAGCAAAGGAAATTCTTCCATTCATGTCGGTATGGATCTTCTGGTCGAAGGGAAAGGTGACGCCTTTTTTTCAGCAGGAAATACCGGAGCAATCGTGACGGCGGCATACTTTAAAAGCGGCGTTATCCCGAATATCACACGCCCTGCTTTAGCTACGAGTTATCCTTCTGTCGACAAGCATAAACTTATAATTTTAGATCTCGGCGCAACTCTTGACCCAAAGGCGGAAAACCTCTTTGATTTCGGCGTTCTGGGCGAGGCTTACCGCTTTTTTATGACAGGCCTCGAAGATTCGAGGATTTCAATCCTCAATGTCGGCACTGAAGAAAAGAAAGGAAACAAAAAACTTGCCGAAGCCGCTGAAATGATTAAGGAATCAACTCTTAATTACAACGGATTCATCGAGAGCAATATCCTTTTTTCGCATCCTGAAACCGACGTCGTCGTAACGGACGCTTTCACCGGAAATGTCGCGCTGAAAACAGTCGAAGGGCTTACTGAAACGATTTCGCAGCTCATCAAAGCGAAGATCGCGCCGCCGCAGCTTGCCAAATTGCAGACATTTGTATTCAACAAAGTTTTCGGTGAAGTTTTCAGAAATTTCCAGTATAACCTTTACGGAACGGCGTTCCTGCTCGGGATCAACCACTTTGTCGGGATCGGTCACGGCAGAAGCGACAAAAAGGCGTTCAAAAACGCGATTTTGAGATTAAAACGCTATTCCGAGCGCAATTTCACGAAAAAAATCGCAGACAGAGTAAAAGCGGTAAAAAGCTGATCCTCAGATATTTTTTATATTTCTTCGTAATAATACGAATAATCGATACATTTCATAAACATTTCGCGGTCGTCGATTTTGTCGGTGAGAGCGTTTGCTCGATTTTTTTCAGCGCACTCTCCAGATATTCGGCGACACAAAACTTAAATCCGCCCTTGCTTATCGTTTTTGTGCGGATCTGCCCCGCGAAATCGTACAAGCCGCCGAAAAGATAGGCGTGAATCTGACGTAATCCTTTTGCGGTTCCAACTTCAATTGTATCCATAAGCGAACTTTCAAACAGCTTATATGCCTTAATTTTGCTTTTTCCGTCAATGGTTTCATCGCTGTAAGTAAACCACTGAATGAACGGAGCCGACTTGTTGTTAGGAAAATTTTGAGCAAGTTTGATGATCTGGTCATAATCCATGACGTTCGCGAGTCTTCTTTTTCCGTCAGGTGCCATAAATTTGAACTGGGTAGTGACGCTACCCAGTTGATTATTTTCCTTTTTAAGTTTTGATTTTAAATATTTCCAATAGTTACGGTTCTTTTCGTAATCGTTCTGCTCGTTTAAAGCTCCGATGACATCAATAACGCTGAACCACCACTTCGAATTTTCCTCGTCCCATACGGCTCTGACCTCGCGGTCATTAAAGAAACGGATTGAAATTTTGCTCATTCGCAACACTCCTAAAAACCAAATCGTTGAATATTATAGTAAAGAAAATGAAAATTGAAAGAAAAAACTTCTTTAATTCCGATTTTGGTTACTTTTGATATCGGTGAACGATAATCCTTATCTCACGCACCGAACAGATTCAAGAGTATACTCATTAGTACCGAAACTTGTTATCGTTCCCATGGCAAAATATACTCCCCATGCTTGAATGGAATCGGTATCATCTTGAAATGAAGATGACCAAAACCAGTCATTGTCGCCGAATTTGCTGTATTTTCCGCTATAATAAGAATCAGAATCCGAGCAACCAATACAGAGGCTGATTATACTATTGTCATCATTTTGTATATAAGAACATTGGTGGTATGATAAACACTGATCTGTGACTCCGCATTCTCCGCCAGTTTCTGTAGCCGGACAGTTTTGAATAAGAGTTCTAAGTTCGCTGATTGTCGGCAGATGCCAGTCTGAATATCCGCAGTTAACCATATTATCGCAAAATTCTTTGGCCGCTTCCCAAGTCATTGATGATCTGGAATAAGACCATGTTTTATTATCTATTTCATAGCACATATCTTTGCATTTGCCGGTAGCAGAATCACAGCCGTTTTCACATGACAGATCGTGTTCCCAAAGACCGTTGTCGCAGTAATAAGAATGACCTTTAGAATAATAATCGGTACGACATTCGTATTTTCCGTCAATGCATTCTGAAGATTTGCACTTTCCTGTTGCCGAATCACATCCGTATTCACAAGTTTCTTTAAAGTTCCAATGTGAATCATTGCAGACCCATGAAGCCCAGTCAATACATTTGTATTTGCCGTTAGTGCAGCCGGAATCGTCAGGGATTTCGTGGTCATTATCACTGCTTTCAAAATCGCTGTCATTGCCGGAATCAGCGGCATCGCTGTTGTCAAAATCATTATCATCGCCGGAGTCAGAGGTATCGTTATTTTCAAAATCGCTGTCATTCTCAGTATCTGCGGCGATATCATTATCATTTGAATCGGTTTTGCATTTTCCTGTTGCAGGATCACAGCCGTTTTCACAACGCGCATCGAATACCCACGAGCCGAAGCTGTTGCAGTAAAGGGATTCTGAATCGGCGCATTTGAATTCTCCGCTTTTACATTCCGCTGAATCGTCTGCATCTGAATCCTGTTCGTCAGAATCAGGCTTGTCGCCGTTTTCAGTTGCTTCGCTCTTGTTTTGTGTGCTTCCGCCGCATGAAACGATCAGAAACGCCGCTGCAAAAACAGCCGAAATAACAAGAATTTTTTTCATCTTTTTCTCCTCCATTTTTCAGCATTTTTTAAAACACGGGAACCGTTGCCCGACCTGAAAACGGATTGTAAAAGTCCGCTACGACATATAGCGTCGTAGTGAAAGATTTTTTGCAGTATTTTTGCTACAGTGATTTAAATGAAAAATTTCTTATCTAAAAATCAAAAATAAATTTTTTATACTTTTTTTCTTGACTTTTTAATCAAACATTTATAAGAAGTCGCTGAATGGATTCAATCCATGCTTTTAACAGGCCCGTAATGAAAAAGCCGCCCCGAGATGAGGGCTGAGCCAAGATTACGGGTCTTTTTTTTATGCGGGGTCAAAATGAAAACAGCTATTCTTGTTGACGGCGGCTATTACAGAAAGCTTGCGAAGCACTATGCAGGCGAAAAAACTCCACTCGAAAGAGCTGCCGAACTCGAATCATACTGCCGCAAGCATCTGCGGAACCGCGATGTTTTCACGATTGACGAAAAAAAACAGAAACATTACCAATATTCCGATTTATACAGAATTTTTTATTACGACTGCGAACCTGTCGCGAAGAAGGTTTATCATCCGCTTTTAAAGACAAGCATTGATTTTTCAAAGCAGCCGACATTCAAGTGGATGAACGATTTTCTTGTCTGTCTGAAAGAAAAACGGAAATTCGCGCTAAGGCTTGGTTTTCTGGCGGCAGAAGAAGCGTTTTACACGCTTGACAACAGCATTCTCAAAAAATTCTTCAGAAAAGAAATAAGCGTTGACGACATAACGGAAAAAGACTTTTTTGTGACTATCCGACAAAAAGGTGTTGATATGAAAATCGGTCTTGATATCGCTTCGCTTGCCTACAAAAAGCAAGTTGACCAGATTGTTCTTATTGCCGGAGACAGCGATTTTGTTCCTGCCGCAAAACTTGCACGCCGCGAAGGCATAGACTTTATCCTTGACCCGATGGGAAAAACCGTAAATTCCAATTTGTTCGAGCATATTGACGGATTGCGCTCAAATTATAAGAGTCTGCAAAAAGAAGAGTGCGAAACTGAAGAATAAATAAGTTTTTTAAGTTCCGAATGAGTTGTCCGATTTTTCCGGACAACTCTGGCTATTTCGCTTCCTCGTCTTCGTCAAAAACAGAGGCTTTTGTTTCGATAAGCCGGTCGTTGCTTAGGGCGTTTGAAGGAGAAATAACCTTTTTACCTGTTTTTTTCTCAAGTTCCGCTCTTGCATTTTTTGCGATAGTTGCACCGTCAACAGCATTTTGAATGTGGTCTGTGAAGTTTTGAGGATCTCTTGATTCTGAAATTTCTTTTGTCGAAAGCTCTGCAAGCATGTTCAGAACAAGTTCCTGATTTGTCATGTTGTCACGCAGGTTTTCTTTCTTCAAACCTTTGAATTCCTTGTATTCCTTAGCAGTTTTGCCTGCCCATGTCTTGTAAATTATGTCGGTCAGGGTCGCGAACTGAATGCCGTCCTGCAATCCGTGCTTTTTCCATTCATCGGTCAAATCTTTTCTGATTTCCATGCTTTTCAGCCGCTGGTTTATCCAGCTTTCGGAATATCCGAGCTGACGGTAGTTGAACAGTGCGCGGTTGATTGAAATTTCGGGATCTTTGATTTCGTCAAGCCGTTCTCTTGCGATCTGTGCCATCCAAAGTTTGAAAGGTTCTGCTTTCGGTGACGGAACGGACTGAATCAGGCGGAAAAGCTGCTCAGTTGTCATGCAGTCGGTCTTGTAAAATTTACCGTCAGCAGCTTGCATTTTCAGTTGGTTACAATTTGTAACCAACTCACTTCCTTCATCCTCAAGAAGCCGATGCTTCAGAACTTTCCAATAATTTCGCGGATTTGGGCTATCAGTCAAAACAGCGATGACATCAACCACTGAAAAATACCATTCTTCTTTCTCTTTGTCCCAGATTGTGCGGACCTGCCGCTCTTCAAAAATCTTGATTTGAGTGTTTTTTACTTCTTCCATGTTTTAACCTCCAAAATAAAAGCACAATACTTTATAATATAATCGAGAAATATCAAATTTAAATTGAATAAAAAGTTTAAAGAATAGAAATTTTACTGAATATTAAGATGTGCAAGCTAAGAATTGCGTTTGACGGTATCTTTCATTTTTTCATTTCCGACCTGAAAACGGATTGTAGGAGTCCGCTACGACATATAGCGTCGTAGTGAAATTTTTTTGGGGTTATTAACTATTGACTTAAATTGAAAAAATCGGCTTATATTCCGAGTTTTTCCTGCGCTGCAGCTAAATCATTTGGGATTATTATTTTGAATCTAAATATTGCCTCAGTTTTTCCAGATCTGTTTTGTTGTAATCGCATATTGCATCCACAGCACTCTTGATCATTTCTGTTAACTCAGCAATAGTAATTTTATTATATATTTTTATGTATTGGTATTTGAAATTTCCATAATTACACAATCCATCTTTTGTACGTGTTTTGCACACCTCTGTTTCTTTTCCCATCATCTTCCAAATCTCAGAGAAATAGTCTTTAATTGTTTTAGGAAGGTATTCATCATTTTTCCATTTATGTTTATTCGGATAGACAAACAGTCTGAATTGACCTTGTTGAATTTGAACACCATAGACGAGGTCTTCGGCAGTATTTATAAAATTAAAATTTAAAATTCCCCAAGTGTTGCTGTAATCGATACCTTTATTTTTTTTAGGCACTTTTTCTTCAGAAATTTGTATTTTATTTAACAACACGTTGAACCAGAGTTTTTCATAAAAATCGTGAATACGGATTTTGCTGAGTTCGCGAATGTCTTTCTGGTTTGGAAATGCATGGTTGTCTCTTTGCTCTAAATTTGTTTCAATATCTTCCGTAAGTTGCAGCATATTCTTAAGAAAATTGGCATAGTGATTAATGAATGTCGCTGTGAAATTATCAGTATCAATTTTCGATCTTAATAATACATCCCTGATGTCTTCATAGCGAACAGGTAGCCACGGGCATTCTAGAAGTTCCGCAAAGTTATCCAGAACAAGTTTAGGAGCCATGAGATAACGTGTGGTATTTTCTTCATTCAAAACTATAGAAAATAGAGTGTTTCTTCGTTTTTTATCTTCTTGAGGTTCTTTGACATCTATAAAACAGATTCTATTTTTGATAATGTTATTATATTTATCTAATTGCTCTTTGTTGGGAATTGATTTGAACTTGTTCTCCACAACAGCGAAACGGAAATCGTTTTGTAATTTTTTTAACAGTTCAATGTTACTGGGTTGTTTATAATTTAAAAAAAGGTCTTTTATTTCAAGGAGATCTTCGTTATTTATGCTGTCATAATCATCTTTAGGCAAAAACACTATTATCAAATCAAAATGATTTTTCTCGCGCAGAACAGTCAATACTTTGTAACCATTCTCGCTATCTTGTTTCGGCATAAAAAGTTTTGCCAACGCTTTTGCAATTTCTGAGAGCAGATTATCGTCGGAATCACAGCTTTCCAACAACCATGCAAGCATATTGCTATGAAAAAGCTCTTTTGAACCTAAAGACATGTAAAACACTGGATTATTTCGAAGTTTATTAACTACATCTTTTACAGTTTTCGATACTTCGCACATTTTTTCCTCCTTTTTGTTAAACAGCAGACCAAAACCGCGGTATTTTACGAAACATCAATAAAAATACCAGATAGTCTAAATCTGTCGTTTGCATTTTCTAATCCCCATCAAAGTCATATCCGAGTTCTTTGAGCCGTTTTTTGCTTTCTTCCGATATTTTGGGGCAACCGCAAAAGACAGCTTTTCCGATTTGTGTTACGGAATCGGGGATAACTATGGATATTAGATCCTGACAGCAGAAAAATGCGTAATCTTCTATCTTTGTAACTGAATTCGGAATGACCACGGATGTCATGTCGCAGTTTTCAAAGGCATTTTTACCGATAGTTGTCACTGTATCAGGAATTATCGTGTTAGAACAGCCTTTGATCAAAGTGTTTGTGGCTGTTTCAATTATTGCGTTGCAGTCTCCGCGGGAGTCGTATCTCGGATTGTTTTTGTCAACGGTGATCGAAGTCAGTTCGAAGCAATAGTGAAAAACATATTCGCCGATTTCTGTCACGGAATCGGGAATGATTACTGATTTCAGCTGGGCGCAATTGATAAATGCGAAATCTTCGATTTTCTCAACTGAATTCGGAATAACTACAGAAATCATGTGGTCGCACCAACGGAATGCACCTTTACCGATTTTTCTAACTGAATTCGGAATAACCACCGAAGTCAGTTCTTCGCAGTCTTCAAATGCATAATCGCCGATTTCTGTCACGAAATCAGGTATAACCACATGGTTTCTTCCATTGTTTAAAAGTTCTTTTGCCGTTTTTTCATCCAAAACCGTCATGTCCGCCTCCATTTTCATCATTTTTAAAAGCACGGGACTGTCGCCCGACCTGAAAACGGATTGTAAAAGTCCGCTACGACATATAGCGTCGTAGTGAAAATTTTTTCCTGGTTTCATGTCAGAATGATATTTGCGATTTTTTATGCGTAATATATTGACAAAACGCACATATTAAGCATAATATCACCGTTTTTTGATGGAGGTTGTTATGACGAGAGTAAGCACAAACATCAATCTGGACAGTGATTTGAAAAAGAGCGCGCAGATGCTTTTTGCAGACTTGGGAATGGATCTCACGACTGCTGTCACGATTTTTCTGAAGCAGGCAGTCCGCACGCAGAGCCTTCCTTTCGCGGTGACGAAAGTTCCGAACGAAGAGACGCTCGCCGCGCTCGGAGAATATCAGGAGATGCTTCTTCATCCCGAAAAATACAAAAGATATTCGTCATTCAAAAGTGCGTTAGACGAGGAAAAATAAACGGGAACTCATTCAGATTTGTTTTAGGTCTTATCTTCTTTTCGTAATCGCGACGACTATAAAAACTTCTGTAGTCGTGGCAGAGAACAGAGCAGGAAACATCAGCATTTTTGAATTTGCAAAATTCATTTTTCTCTTGTTTGCTCTGCAGTTTATGCGGACCAAGGCTTTTTTGATTACTTTTCATTGATTTCTATGTTGCCAAGACATTTTACATGGCCACAATATTTGCATTTTTGAGTGACTTCATATGTTACAATATATTTGGAGAGAACAACTTCTTTATAACTTTTTGATTTTTTAAATCTTTGTTTTTCACCTGTCGCAGTTTTTATTGTTTTAGGAACCATATCAACGGTTTCTACCATTTTGGTAATAGGATGATATACTCTCGATATTTCTTTGAAAATCTTGTCTCCCAAAGCGTTCTCTTTTTTACAGTTCTCACACATATTTTCCAATCGTTGTTTCTGAATTTCCTGTTCTTTTTGTCGATGTTTTTCTCGTGCGTTTGAAATGGCTGAGATAATACTTGTTAAAATGACAAATATTATGAGAGCAACCACTATTTTAACTGTAACCCAGAAGCCAATTTTTATATATGACCAGATATTATCCCATGTGCTGTCATCAGTCTTTATGGAACGAGAGATGACATAACCTTCGAAATCATCTTTTTTTACTTTTGACCAATCTTCGAACTCTTCTTCAAGAATAAGGCGATCGTTTTTTTCTAATTTTTTTACGATCTTACAATCTGTTTTAGGGCATTCCCTCATATTCAGGACAGGAACTTTGACTGTTTTTACAATTTCTGTTTCTGCATCATCTGTCGAATGATTTTGGAAATATTCAAAAGCGATGATTGCGACAATGATAAGGATTGAAAAAAGGCCTTGATATTTATCTAAAAAATCTTTCATTTTTTTCCTTTAATTATTGTTTGCTTTCGTAATTTTTATCAATATTTCTGTCACAATAACTGACAGGATTTTGATTCTTTATAAATCTTGGAGGAATTTTCTTGTTAAAAAATATATTTTGAATCTCCATTGCTGCCTCTTTACCTGTAAAATATGCTCTCTTTCCGTCTTCTGTTCTTTTCCATCCGTTCTCATCAATTTGATAAACCCCTACAATTATTCCGTGTCTGACAGCGAGAACATAAGGATATTGATTCGCTATATCGGGATTTATTTTCCAGCTTGCTCTAACAGCTTCATAGATATCACCGTCTTTTAAACCAATGCTGTAATCATTAATTTTGATGAGAATAAATTTGGGACATTTGGGATAATCTTCTAATGGTTTGGCGGTAAATTCTTTTTCCAATTCATCTGCCCATCGCATTCCTCTGTCATTGTTGTGCCCTTTTACAGCATTTGTTAAATGTTCCAATTCAAAGTAGTCAATAAAAGCGGATTCCACTTCAAAAGCGGTTTTTTCATCCATTCCCCAGCGTTGAATAATGTGAATTACTTCCAAACCTTTGTTTTTGATTCTTGCGATAGTCCTAATTTTAGCAGGATCATTGTTTTCTTCAGTCAGTTCGAAATCTTTGTTTTCTTCATAAAATGTGTTTGGATCAACAGCGTTTGCATGTTGAAAAACACGATTCCCTTTTCCTTTGCCTACATAAAAAGTTCTCCCATTTATGGGATTAACTAATCTGTAAACATAAAATCTTAATTTTTCGCATACTTCCGAACTAAATTCTGTAATTTGCGCAGTCATTTTTCTATCTCCTTTTTGTTAAGCAACAGATCGCAACCGCTGTATTTTACGAAATATCAATAAAAATACAAAATCGTCATGTCCGCCTCCATTTTCAGCATTTTTAAAAACACGGGAACTGTGCCCGACCTGAAAACGGATTGTAGAAGCCCGCTACGACATATAGCGTCGTAGTGAAAGATTTTTTGGTTCATTTCTTTGCGGGTCTTTTTTATGCGGAATTAAAATAAAAGCCAAAATTTATATATCTTATAATTGACAATTTTTATTTTGATGATATTATTTAGATTGTGTTATTGTTGTTTATACGAATTAAAAATTGAAATCTAAAAATATCTTGACTCTTGAAATCTTATTTGTTATATTATCGGTAATTAGACCCCGCACGCCTCTTTCGGTTGTTTCCGGAATGCGCACCCAGCGGGGTTTTTGTTTTTTTGATAATGTTCAGATTGCGGTTTCATGTCAGAACTAAAGGCTATAGCAGCGTCGGCATCCAGTTTTGATATGGCAATTATGGGATTTCCCGAAAATTGGAAAGATGAACCTTTATTCCGGGGATAATTGAAAATCAGCCGACTGAAGGGTCCTATTTACAGTATTTGTTGTAGATCATTTTGATGTGGTCAAGCCACTCTTTGCGAAGCGAAGGGGGAGAAACTATCTCGCATTCAGGCGAATATCTCATTACACGGGCAATGATCTCACTGTGGTATTCGCCGATCGGGAGGGTGATTTCGAGACATTTTTTCCCGTCGACAACAGTTTCTTTCGTGACCTGGTCTTTGTGCCATTTCTGCTTAAGGAAGAAATAGGATGCAGGTTCAAAAATGCGGATAGTCGCCGTTTCCGATTTTTCCGACGGGTATATTCCGAAGGTGCTTCCGACGAATTTGTCGATCTCTGATTTTGTGTAGATTTCGGAAAAAGGTTCTTCAGTGATGCGGCTTTCTACAAAGCGCGAAACAAGGAACTCGCGAAGTCCGTGGCGTTTGTGGCAGTAAGCCAGAAGATACCATTTTCCCGAATAATTTATGAGCTTTATCGGTTCTATAGTTCTCGAAGTTATGTCGCCTTTCGAGTCGAGATACTTTATTTCAAGGCGCACTTTCATCAGCAGAGATTCCAGAATATTTCTGAAATTGCTCACTTCCATAGTGTCCAGATCGGAAGAATCATAAGAGATTTTATCAAGCAGTTCCTCAAATTCCGCCGGAATGTAACTCGAGATTTTTGAAAGAATTTCTTTAGAAATAACAGGCACATAAGGAATTCCGTTCAGATTCATCGAATCACTCAGCAGACCAACGAAAATATAGTAGAAAACAGCGTCGTCGAATGAATCGAAAAGCATCTCGAAAGGTGATTCGTAAACATAACCGCCCAGCTCGCGGCTGTATTTTATCGGCGCGGAAAGATAGTCCCGCATATATCCGATGTCCCTAAGAACCGTATCGATGTGGACTTCAAAGCGTTCCGCAACTTCCTGACGCGTAACAAAACCGCGTGTCTTGATCCTGTGATTCATGTAAGCAATTCTTTCTAAATTCGCCATTTTACTCTCCAAAAAAAACAATAATATAATCTAATGAATTTAGAAAAACCTTGCAAGAAAACAGGTAGCAGCGGCTTTTTCGTGATTTTCAATATTTGATCCTGAAATAATCGAGCAGTGCTTTGTAGTCATCCTGCGCCGAAAGGCAGGTGTCGCGCAGGAATGCGTTGTGTTTTCCCCAGTTCTGGATCCCGCGGTAGTAATAAAGGCGCAGATTCTCTGTGATTATGAAGGGAACGATTCCCGATTTCAGGCACTGCCAGAACATGAGAAGTCTGCCTACTCTGCCGTTTCCGTCCTGGAACGGATGGATCCGCTCGAACTGCACATGAAAATCGAGAATATCGTCAAATTTAACATCTTTCAGCGCGTTGTAAGCGGCAAGAAGCGTTTTCACACGGCTGTGGACATCCTCAGGCAATGTTGTTTCCTCAAATCCGATCTCGTTCGGGAAACGCTTGTATGCACCGACCGCGAACCACGATTTGCGGCTGTCCGAAGTCGATTCCTTCAAAATCGAGTGAAGCTGCTTTATGTGGGATTCTGTGATTTTTTCTTGAGCGTGGTCGATAACAAAGTCTATGCACCTGAAATGATTGACAGTTTCAATAATATCATCGACATTTGTGTTTTTTGAGGCAAATCCGAGCGTGTTAGTCTCGAATATAAACCGCGTCTGATCTTTCGTAAGACGGCTCCCCTCGATGTGGTTCGAGCTGTATGTCAGTTCAACCTGCGTCCTGTGGTAAATTCCTCCTTTGAGTTTGGATTCCTTCTGCTCGCGTAGTGCGGTCAAAAGCGGAGTCATTTTTGTTTTCATGCGCTTTGGCAGGACCGCATCTGATGGAATATTCCACGTTTTTCCGACAAGAAACGCCCCTTCCATCTTTCCGGTCGCGCAGTAGTTGCGGACTGTCCTTTCGCTTAAGCCGGACTTTTCGGCAAACTGAGCCACAGACAAATATTCCATAAACACCTCTTAAAACCGAACAATCTATCGGCAAGAATTTTATAAAATTTACTCTATAAACGCAATTTTTTGCCGATAACGGCAAGAAACGGGTTTCGACTTGCTTTTTCGTGATTTTATCGTGTTATAATCCTATAAACTTATGATTTTTTGCGAGTATATCGTGTTATAATACTATAAACTTTTGATGCGTATACATGTAAAAGCATTATTCTGTTATTTGCCATTTAACGGTGACAAAGTTGAAAAAAAACAAACATTAGTCCCTTTAACTTGCGTTTTTCTCAAATTTCCTTAAAATTATTCAATTTTTTGATACGGAGTTTAAAATGAAAAAACTTCTTTTTCTCGGCATAATGTTTGTGATTTTGTTCGCAGGCTGTGGTAACAACTCAAAGAACGAAGATAACGCCGATTCTGGCGAAGCTACAAGCGACACAGATACTGCCGACACGGAACAGGCCGACGACAGCGATTCACAGCCCGTTGATACCGACACGACGCCGGAACAACCTGATGACGCTGATTCCAATACAACTAATCCTTCCGATGATTCCGACAGTGATTCCCAGCCGGATGATGATGATCCTGAAGACCCACCATACAGTAGCGGCAGAGGTTGCAACGCCAAAACTTCCTACGGCTCGACTTCATTCACGAGGGATGAAAGTTCTGTTTTTGACAGCTGTGTCATAGGAGCAAAATACTCTGACAGTTCTTGCAATTATCCTGATGCTGCCGAGTTTTTTTTAAAGTTACAGCAAACGACAATAATTTTCAAAAAAGATTGCAAAAAAAACGATGAACCGATTCCGTGTCCCGATTTTATCCCGGAGTCAATAACTCTCTCACAGCTTACAGGTTGCAATATCTATCGTAACGAGAGCACCCCTAATGATGCTCAACCGTGCCTTCCTGACTGCCCGGATTTCTATTTCTCGACTGATAATGAGATTTTTAAAACAGTTGAATTACAGCATGCAGGATACGACTCCGTTTCCACTTCTGATCTCACCTATGCTCACATTGAGTCACGTAATGAGGAAAAAGGTCTTTCTTTTTCTATAGACACCGGCGAAGACTATAAAGCGGTCTTTAAATCATCAGATTCTTCGATAACACTTTCGTTTGAACTCTGGGTTGATGGGATATTGGAAGAGATGCCTCACTGCGAAGACAGTGAAGGGAGAAAGTATAAAGCCGGTGAAAAAATTTCCCAAGAATGCTATATGATGGAGTGTCACTACAGCCAATGGCATAAAAGCGGCGGTGGCGGCGGTTACCAGTGCGAGAGTTGCGCTGTCGGTATAAAATGGCAATGGCTTTGCGCGGACGGAGTTACACGAGTCGACTGGTGCGAATGCGTTAAAGACAGCGAATCAGAATTCGGATCAAGATTTAACTGCATCGAAAGGGCTGATCTCAGCTGCCCAGAGGAATAGATTTATCACCTAGAAAAAGTATCTCTAAAAAAATTCAAAGAAATCAAGTATTTTTATAAAAAATGCCGATTTTTCGACATATCTTTAGCCGAAAAACGCCGATTTTTTGACATATCGCCGGTTTCTGGGTGATTTCCCCGATTTTCCTGTATAGAACTATCTTACGCAGAGAAAATAGCCGCGTATCAGCGACTGTCTCCGCATTTCGCCGCTGGCTGAATTGAAAGCGAATCCGGTTGAAGAATGGAAATAATATTTGTCTTCTTTGTCTTTATCGGACTGATATGCCTCGATTATTCCCGGAAAACTGGAAGCGGGTTCCGCTTTTGTGAAGTCAAAAAGCGTCAGAAGTTCATCTACTGTCGCGAAGTGCCAGTCATTAAATCCAGCATAATCAAGATTTTCGCAGTATGAAGAAGCTTCCTCCCCTGTGACTTCATCGTAGTTCAACTCGACAAACTGCGGATTTTTCTGCCACATCAGCCCGGAAGCGGAATCTTCCACGACTTCATCTTTGTTTATTGTTTTTGAGTTGAAAACAGATTCGGCTGCGCCGGTTTCCGCGCCTCTTATGCAGCGGACATAAAATTCGTGGTATGGTATCGCCCCTAATCCTGTAAAATCAGTCGAATAGGGTTTGACTTCGATCCTTTCTTCATTGACTATCCAGACAGGTTCGTAGCCGTCCTGAAGTTCTCCGGCATACTTTGTTGAAGTCCAGAAATCCATGTAATCTCCGGTAGGGCCTTTGCTTAAATCCAGAACAGCAAAATAATCGTAAAGCGAGGGAAGCCGCCAGTCCTTATAACCGCCGTATTTAAGATTTTTGCAGAAATTTACGGCATCTTTAAAGTGGTCGTAAGTGCCGGAAATATGTTCCGTCCACTGGGAACCGTTATCGTAAGTAATGATATTTTCTTCTTCTTTTTCTCCGTTTTTGTTTTCGAACGAGCCTTTTGAGCGGACACATTTCACATCGTGCCAGTTTCCCTTATCCTCGCTCTCGATCGTTCCTATCTCAAAATTTACGCACAGCGCTTCGTTTTCATAATAGTTTCCGAGTTCGGACCACGGATCTTCCTCTTCGTAGGGATCTTCCTCGTCATAATCTTCGTCCTCATCGTCATCGTAAGCCCGAGTTTTTCTGCGCAGAACCTCGTCTGTTTTGCTGATCGTTGTCGTGGAAGTCCAGAAACACGACAAAGATATGTCGGGAAACGACGACATCGGAGCTTTTTCTGCATAATGAACAAGTGAAAAAAGCTCGTTTCTGTTAGGCAGTCTCCAGTCTGAATAACCTGCATATTCGAGATTTTCGCAGTAGGAAAGAGCGTCGTCCATATCTTTTGTGAAAGTTTTCGACTTTTGCCAGATAAGACCGGTTCTACGGTCTTTCACAATCTCGTCACCGCTGCGTTCTGAAATCTGAAAACCGGTTGAAGTTTCCGTTTTATTGCCTCTGACGCATATAAAATCGGACTCGTCCTTGCTTTCCCGAAGTTCAACTGATCCGTCATAAAAATCGACTCTCAGATATTTGTTGCCTGAAACATTCGCGGAAAGCAGGTCATAGAACGGCTTGTCGCCGAAAACCGGCCACACTTTGGAGTAGGAATAACTGTTTGTATCGACAAGATTCACGAGTTCGTGTATCTCCGGCAGCCGCCAGTCGTCGTAATCGCCGTAGACACGGTTTTCGCAATAAGATTTTGCGTCCTCGTAAGGGGCTTTATTAATATCGTTCAGCCAGAAAAGATCCGATGCATTGTCATAGACCATTGTTCCGTGTGTGGAAGAAAAATAAAGCGGAACGCAGAGCTCTTTTCCGAAATACTGGCCGTCCTCTCCTAAAGCCGTATCAGACTGACAGTCGATCTCAAAATCTTCAGGATTTTTGCTGTGCTCATACTCTCTTTTGTAGCACAGTTTCTGCCCCGTGCACGGAACTTTGGAAACTTCATCAGTAACGGGATCTTCCTTTTCACCGCCGCTGTTTCCGCTGCCGCAGCAAAGCATGAAAAGTATCGGAAAAATTGCCGTAAAACCAAGCAAAATCCGCATTCAGACCTCAACTACATCAGCAGTTTCATGAGGAAAGGCAGCGCTGCGAATGTTCCTATTGCGCTGCCGATAGAGGAAAAGAGCGAGACGAGAAGGGCGCGGGAGATTTTGTTTTTCCACCATCCTTTGAGTTTTGTCGTGTCCTGGGAAATGTTCTGCAGGTCGAGGACTTTAGGTCTGACGAGGTAAAGCTGGACCAGACCAGTGACAATTCCGGCTCCGATTGTGGGGTTGAGGCTCGTTATCGGGGCTGCGACAAATCCGGCTAAAATCGTGAGCGGATGCCCGAAAGCAAGCGCACAGCCGAGAGCCGAAAGAGTGCCGTTTATCAAAACCCACCACATCGCGGCTTCAAGCGTGTCGGGGGCGTTTCCTCTGAAAAATCCGTAGATAAACATTCCGATGATGAGAAGCGGAATTATCCACGGAATCATTTTCGTAACTTTCGAGCCTTTCGGGACAAAATTTATGTCATCGAGAGAGTCTTCTTCCGGTTTTTCTTCCTGAAGTCTGCGCAGAATGCCGGGAACATGCGCCGCGCCTACGACCGCGACAGTTTTTTCGCCTAAATTCTGTGCTATATTCGCAGCTAAATAACGGTCTCTTTCGTCAAGAATCGTCCGTTTGAGCGACGGGAATTCGTCCTGCATCTCGCCGATGAGCTGCATCAGCATATCGCCTTTCTTGAGGTCTTCGATCGCTTTCTCGTCAACATCCTTGTCGTCACCGAAAAGCATTCCGGTGATAAATTTCGCCTTCTCCGCAAATGTCATCGAGTTGAGAGTTCTTTTAAGCGTAACCGAGATATCGCGGTCTGCGTTGACAAGTTTCAGCTCCTTTTCTTCCGCCAGCTCTATCGCTTTTTTGAATTCCGATCCCGGTGCCGAGCCTGTTTTTTCGGCAATTTTCTTCTGGTAGCTCGACATCATGAGCTGGACTGTGAAGAAGAGGACTTTTTTCTTCCTGAAAATATCGAAAATATCGGTCTCTTCGAACTTTTTACGGTTTTTGAGAGCGTCCATCCTGTTTTTATCGAGTTCCACTGCAACCGTGTCAGGTTCGAATTCGGTTATACATTCCTCGACAAATTTGACGGAATCGCCGGAAACGTGCGCCGTGCCGATGAGATACAGCACTTTTCCGTCGTCGAAAGTTATTTTGTTAAGGTTGGTTTTCGGATTTTCGATTGAAGAGACAACTGACATTTTATCCTCTCAAAATGACAAAAAAACGGTGCTTTATAGCATATTTTTCCAAAAACAAAAATTCACTCTGTTGCTGCGGATTCCGAGTTCTGGGCATTTTTTTCTTTCATCTGTTCTCTGCTCTTGCCGCAGTTCGGACAAAATTTAAATTCATTTTGAAGCGGTTCTTCGCAAAACGGACATTTGTTGATTTGTTTTTCTCCGCAAAAAGGACAAAAAATGCTGTGCTGCGGGATAGTTTTGTCGCAATAGGCGCATTTTGTTTCTTCGCAGTCAGGAGATTTTATATTTTCAGCATTTTCTGCAGGTTGTGCAACCCTGTAAAATGTGATTTCTTTCCCGTTTTTCAAAATATTTCTTATATCATATCCGGCTTCAAGCCAGAGTTGTCTGTAGTTTGACCAGAAAGCCGGATACGTTTTTGCACTTGTCGGCAGATAGTCGTTGTTTATTTTTTCAATATCTTCAACAGTCAGAGTCAGAGTTTGTTTGCCGGAATTTTTAAGATAATTGCAGAAATTCTCATATTTATTTTTCATTTCGACCTCCATAAAAAAACATGAGCCGCTGCATCTTACAAAAAATAGGGAAAAAATATATTTTTTTTATTTGTATTTATGTTTTTTTTTACACAAGATGGGTTTTTGTCAGGGAAAGAATCGGACTTTTCAAGAAAGCTATTTGCTCTCTTTTCTTAATTTTTTTCAATGATTTGGCGGTTTCGCAAGCTTCGGGGTGATGATTGTCTTTGATATTAAGCGGCCGCAGACATCTGCCGTTAATCAGACTTTTTTCGATGCTTTCGATCTCTTCTTTCGCCGCTTCCGACTTGACCGCGTTTTTGCTTTCGAACCATTCGACATAAAGTTTGTCGATGAATTCGTCTGTCGCTTTTTTGTTGTACTGATTGTGAGCGACGATACTTGAAATGCTCTGGCGAAGTGTCGAAAGCGTGCCGTTCTTGACCTTTGGTTCAGAGTGCTCGTCATTTATATGCCAGTCCAGTCTTTTGAGCAGAGATTCCTTTACAGCAATTCCCACATAAATACAGTATAAATCCCCCTGTTTTTCAAGTACGCTGACTATTTCCGGCGTATTGGCATTCAAAGCATTCAGGATCACGTCAAGTTCGCTCTTTTTTGCCCACCATTTGCCGTAACAGTAGAAATTACCTGAATTTTTCATGGTTTACCTCTTAAAAAAGATTAATAAAGAGCTGGCACCTAAAAACGCCGGCAGATATTATAAGTACATTTTTGTTAAAAATCAATAGGAAAGTTAGAAAAAAATTGTTTTATTTTATAATACATTGAAATCACTGATGTTTTTCTAATAAAAAATATTTTACAAATAAAAAATAATCCAAAGGGTGCCTGGTGAAGATGATTCGTACATATTAAATTGATAAATTAAAATGGGAAGGTAAGATTTCTTTGCAAATTTATATTTGTCAGCTAAGTTCATCCATCAGAAGAATCTTAAAGTAGTAGGAATTTTGTGTCAAAATCTGTTTTCCGCTTGCATTTTTAGTAAAAAACTTTAAAACAACTGTGTCGCGGAGGAAGAATGAGCGAGCGTTTTCAGATACTTTTCATGCAAGTCAGGCTGGTTCGATTAGCGTCTGCTGAGTGGCATAAATCAATGCAGGAAGTCAACCGGATTTTTGAAGAAAAGAATGTTTATCATTATATCCAGAAATTCTGGGGACTTTTCCATGTCGAAGGAGACTACGCCGTGCTGAAAGATATTGAAGAATATTTGAAATCGCAGGAGGCAAAACGTGATTAAAAACTTGCAGGAAGGAATGCTTCTGTATCACGGAAGCTATTGCGAGGTTTCAGAACCAGATATCGGTAAATGTTCGCCGTTCAAGGATTTTGGTCGAGGTTTTTATCTGACAACGGAGCGCTCTCAGGCGGAACAGTTCGCTAAATTATCTTCGAGAAAAGCGTTGGAAAACGGCTTGATTCCTGCATCACAGAATTTCGGGGTCGTGTCAGTGTTCAAGTTCCATGCGTCCGGGCAAACCGAAATACTGGTTTATCCTGAAGCTGATGAAAAATGGCTCCACTGTATCGTCGCCCATAGAAAAGAGAGAATTTTCAAAGATATCAGATATGATTTGGCAAAATACGATATTATAGGCGGAAAAATCGCCAATGACGCGACAAATGCCACGATTCTGACTTATATGTCAGGTGCGTTCGGTGAAGTAGGTTCGAAGGAAGCCGATGAAATCTGTATCAGGCTTTTATTGCCGGAAAGGTTGCAGGATCAATACGCTTTTCGAACCGAAGAAGCACTCAATCAACTGGAATTTCTCAGGAGCGGCAGGATATGGATCTGAACGAAAGAATTATGACAGCTATAGATATGCTGACTGCGATGATTGTTGACGAAATTGCGCTTGATGACGGCAGAGATCCGTCAGATGTTCTGCCTGAATTTCTTGAGTCACGCACGGCAAAACTTCTTTATGACGAGGAAAACAAAATGTGGTGGGACGGTCCTTCCGCAGTTGTTGACTATTACAGAAAAGAAAAATCCGCGGCTGACAACCAAACGCAAATGCACATATAGTTTTTCAACCGAGTTCATCCGTCTGAAAAATCTTAAAGTGCTATTTTAACATTTTGCGATTTTGTGAAAAATCTTAAAGTAGGGCGAGGCTTGGTATCAAAAAGAGGCTGTTGAGCCTGTTTTAACGGTCACATCGGCAAGATTTTTCCATGCGTGTCACAAATCCAGTTGCGGTCGAAACACTCTGTTACCTGCTGATTTCCCCGCGAACCGATCAGAAGGCTGTAAAATTTTGTCCCCTTCTCTTTTTCAACCGCGACCGCCTCTTTCAGCTCTTCTGTGAAAGGGCGCATTATGAAATCGGAGACCACGAGAACATCTGCGTTTCTGTAGTTTTCCGTATGCAGCATTTCCGCCGCATGCTCCAGAGCATCTGTCGGGTCGGTACCGCCGTTGAACGACATCCTAAGGAACCGGACAAGCCTTGCAAGGGCCTCTTTCGTGTTGAACTCGCTCAGATCAAGTGTCTCGATTTTTGTTGAAAAAGAGATCAGATAACACTTTCTCTCTTCTTTGACCGCGATTTTTGCAAGCGCAAAAGTTATTGTTTTTGCTATCTTTTCCGGCATGCCGTGCATCGAACCGCTCGTATCGGCGCAGATGATGACTGGTCCTTTCCGTTCATTGACTTTTATTTCCTCTTCCTCTGTCGAATGCTCTTCCCGACAGGTTCTGACCCGGTTCGTATAGGCGTATGAAAGGAGTTTTTTCTCGGCAAATTTCTGCGCGAAACAGATTTTCGCCGACGGATTCTGCGACATGGCGAGTTCTGACGGAAGCACGGAAGAGATGGCGCCGCCGAGACTCAGCCCCGATATCTGCCCTCTGTAGGCCGGTTTCGGATGAAATTCGGTTTTTATCCCGATTTTGTCGCGCAGTTGTCTTTCATACCGTTCGCTTTCTGCGTTCTGCCGTCCGATGAGAGCGGCAAGCTCCTGCAATGATCTGTTGTTTTCAAGCAGGTCAGCGAAATTTTGCAGGACTTCAAAGCCAGAATCGCTTAAGACACTGCCGGAAAGACTCCACAGAAGTCCTGAATTTTTGGTGAAAGATGAAAGCAGATCCTCAAGTTTTTTAAACTGTTCTATTTTTTCATAGAGTTCTTTGAGATAATCCTTTCTCCTTTTTTCCGTCTGTTCGAGCTGCCATGCGGCGTGGCGCACCGTAAGAGAATTTTTCAGGTCGTTTTTCAAATTGCGGGCCAGAGTTTCGAGTTCGGCATTCTTACTTTTAAGCAGTCCGGCATAAAAGCCGAAGTCTGCCGAATTGTTTCTGCCTGTCGCGGTCCTGTAAAGATTTTCCCTGTATTTTTGCAGGTTTGCAAAAAGAGTTTCATCGCTGACACTATCAGTTTTAAGCAGAAAAACATTTTCCTCATAAAATGGATTATCGGGATTTTCCAGGTCGGTTTCATCGTAAGTTTCCGAAAGTATCTCCAGGATCTCGGCCTGGATCTCAGAGCTCAGCACGGAATGAGTCGCTGCGAAATCAAGAAGTTCCTTCTGCTCCCGGTTTTCCGTCAGAATGAATTTTCCGGCCTCTTTTGCAGCGGCATTGTCGGCGAAAGCGAGTTTTTCCGAATCGTCAAGCGACGGATCTAAGGCATCGGCGAGGCTTTGCGCAAGAGCCTTTCTTTCCGTTTCTCCGCCGAAAGCGGAAGAGCCGAACTTTATGAACCTGCGGATTTTATTGTTTTTCATCCGCTGCCTCCCTGCCTGCATACAGTTTCCGTTCTTTTTTCAATCTTATTCCGGCATCTTCAAGCTGCTTCAGTGAATCGTTTACCGGAGCAAGGATAAGATCGCAGAAATGCTCTTCCGCAAAGATATTCTGCCTGAAAGATCTGCTCTGAGCCGCTTTGAAATCACACACTTCTTTAAGAGAAGAGTTGATGGCGGCGAGGATCTTCTCATACCACTGCGTGTCGGCTTTTTTCCGGCGGAAGTCGAAGGAAACGCTGTTTTCAAAAACTTCGGGGTTTTTAATGAGACCTTTTCCTTTGATCGTCCTGAATTTTATGGAACACTCCTGCGTAACGTTGTTTGACGAGTTTATCCAGCTCAACTTTTGTGCCGGAATATCGAGTTTGAGGGAAAGTCCGCCTCTTTCAGCGAGCCGGTTTTTCTCGACGCTGTAGTAATCGCCGTTTGGAGCAATGAATCTGATGTTGTAGTATGCTCTTCTGTTCCGGCCGTAAAAATCGGGAACGGCTACTGGCAGATTGACGGAACGGACCAGTTCGCA
>Ga0310696_10001687_pt1 | contig 31426 bp, 26 predicted proteins | sample AusTroGonzalo_MG_4_FD_203885 | JGI IMG/M metagenome (GOLD analysis project Ga0310696, IMG submission 203885) | Bovine rumen microbial communities from tropical cattle in Woodstock, Queensland, Australia - Gonzalo_02 (v2) (version 2) | ecosystem: Host-associated > Mammals > Digestive system >... | reverse complement strand
GCCGGCACCAACGCCATTGAGGCCCCGTTCATCTTCAAGCATGGTGGCTACTACTACCTCTTCGTGTCGTGGGACTACTGTTGCCGTGGTGCCAAGAGCAACTACCGCGTGGCTGTAGGACGTAGCAAGACTGTCGAAGGTCCCTATCTTGACCGCACGGGCAAGGACATGGCCAACGGTGGTGGCACGCTATTCTTGGAGGGTGACAAGAAGGAATGGGAGGCGGCTGGACATTGTGCTGCCTACAACTTCGACGGCGAGGACATCTTTATCTGCCACGGCTACAGCGCCACACAGAATGGTGCCGCCATGCTCATCCAGCGTCCTATTTCGTGGACGGCAGATGGATGGCCTGAGTTGGAACCCTAAAAAATTACTCTGACTTATTGACGCTGATGATGGCCCTGAGCAGCTTGGACACGCTCTCGTCGCTGGTCCAGCTGAAGTCGGGCTGCGTGATGATGGTCTTGAACATGCGCCTCACGTCCTTGTCCTTGGGCAGGCGCCGCCAAATTTCGCGTTCGTGGACATTGAAGATCTCGCCCCCGTAGCGCATATAATATTTGTGGACAAGGGGAAATTTGAAGTCCTCTTCGTTGTTCAGGTCGATGGTCGAGGTGCTGATTTGCTCGCCCAGCGAGATATTGGAGATGTTGACGTTGTTCTTCAGTTGTCTCTGGTAGGCATCCAGGTCAAGGTAGTCCACACGGTACACCGCGTTGCCGTCGATACTGTCCACCAGTTCGGCAAGCTGCTTCTCTATGACATCGAACTGTCGGTCGTCGAACTCCACGCGGGCAATGTTGTCCATGTTGGCCTCCATGGTATAAGTGCCCTTGAGGTAAACCAGCGTGCTGTTCTTCAGGAACACGTTGGTGAGGTTCTGGTTCAACTTGCGCCCGTCGGCAAGGTAAATCACGGAGGGCTTGAACTCAGGATAAAGGGTGGCCATGGTGGTGCGCTCCTGAGCATTGACCATTGCCCATTGGCCATTGATGAAAATGGCAGCTAGGGCGATGACAGAAATAAGTATAAAACGTTTCATGGCTGCAAAGTTACGACAAAGTTTTAACATGAGAAACGTTTCTGCCAAAAAAATTTGGATGTTAGGAATTTATTGCTTAATTTTGCACCAATTATCACACTTAATCAACTTTTCGGGAAATGCGGAAACTGCTTATTACCATATCATTCGTCATCTGCCATCTGACGCTGTGCATGGCACAGAAACAGCTCACTATCCTCCACTCTAATGACACCCATTCATGCATCCTGCCGCTGAAGGCCACTTTGGCAGACACTACGCTGGCCGGGCGTGGAGGTTTTTTACGGCGTATAACCATGCTCAAGGAGGAACGGCAGAAAGACCCGGAACTGCTCTACTTCGACAGCGGCGACTTCTCGCAGGGTTCCAGTTACTACACTATGTTCGAGGGTGACGTGGAGATTGGCCTGATGAATGAGATGGGCATCGATGCTTCGACCATCGGCAACCATGAGTTCGACTTCGGTCTGGAGAATATGGCGCGGCTTTTCCGCAAAGCCAACTTCCCCATCGTCTGCTCGAACTACGACTTCGCCGACACGGAGCTGAAGGACATCGTCAAGCCTTACATTATTATAAAGCGCAAGGGCGTGAAGATTGGCGTGTTCGCCCTCTGCCCGCCGTTGGAAGGACTGGTGGCGGAAAAGAACTACGGGCCGCTGCGTTTCCTCGACCCCGCCGAGACAGCCAGCAAGATGGTCAGTCTGCTGAAAGGAAAGATGAAGTGTGACATGGTCATCTGCATCAGCCACTTGGGATGGATGAAGACGGAATATCCCGACCAGCGCGTCATTGAGAATACCAACGGCATTGACCTCGTGCTTGGAGGTCACTCACATACCTACATGCAGAAGCTGGAGTATGTGAACAATAAAGACGGACGCCCCGTGCCTGTAGACCAGAATGGCAAGCACGGAGCGTTCATCGGTAAGCTGTTGCTTACCTTGGACAAGCGCAGATGAATTAATGGTGGAAAAGTCTCACGCCGGTGAAGGCCATGGCGATGCCATACTTGTCGCAGGTCATAATGACGTGGTCATCGCGAACGGATCCGCCAGCCTGGGCAATGAATTGTACACCGCTCTTATGAGCCCTTTCGATGTTGTCGCCGAAGGGGAAGAAAGCATCGCTGCCCAGCGAGACACCCGTGTTCTGGGCTATCCATTCATGTTTTTCCTGTAAGGTCAGCACTTCGGGCTGGCGGGTGAAGAACTGCTGCCAGGCCCCGTCGCGCAACACGTCATCGTGCTCTTCCTCCGAGAGGTAGACATCGATGGTGTTGTCACGGTCGGCACGGCGTATTCCCGGCAGGAAGGGCAGGGCAAGCACCTTCGGATGCTGACGCAGCCACCAGATGTCGGCCTTCTGACCTGCCAAGCGCGTACAATGGATGCGGCTCTGCTGACCAGCACCAATGCCGATGGCCTGGCCGGCCTTGACATAGCAGACGGAGTTGGACTGGGTGTATTTCAAGGTGATGAGGGCAATCATCAGGTCACGGCGGGCCTCAGGGGTGAAGGTCTTGTTCTGCGTGGGGATGTTCTCCAGCAGTGCGGGGTCGTCTAGACGTATCTCGTTGCGGCCCTGCTCGAAAGTAATGCCGAATACCTGCTTCGTCTCAGTAGTAGGTGAAGCTTCCAAGCTTTGCGTAGTGGGTGAAGCTTCCAAGCTTTGCTTCCTTCCAGGCCAATATTCCTCGCTCATGCGCAGGATGCAGTACGTTCCCTTGCGCTTCTCACGCAGAATCTCCAGTGCCTCGTCAGTGTAACCTGGGGCGATGATACCATCAGAGACCTCGCGCTTGATGATGAGTGCGGTGGTCTTGTCGCAGGTGTCGCTCAGGGCGATGAAGTCACCGTAGCTCGACATACGGTCGGCGCCACGGGCACGGGCGTAGGCACAGGCGATGGGGCTATCGTTGAGACCCTCGATGTCGGCCACGAAGCAGATGTGCTTCAGCGTGTCGTCGAGGGGCAGGCCCACGGCGGCACCAGCGGGCGAGACATGCTTGAACGACGCGGCCGAGGGCAGACCCGTAGCCTGGCGCAGCTCGCGTACCAGCTGCCAGGAGTTCAGCGCGTCAAGAAGGTTGATATAGCCGGGACGACCGCCCAGCACTTCAAAGGGTAGCTCTGTGCCGTCGGCCATGTAGACACGCGACGGCTTCTGGTTCGGATTGCATCCGTACTTTAATGCCAGTTCTTGCATAATTAGATTTGAGAATTGAGGTTTGAGAATTGAGATGTGAGTTTTGAGTTATTTTCCAAGGGGAGCGGGACCGTCAAGGGTTGGCGTGACGGGGATGATGCGCCCTTGCTTGTCGAAGGTCAGACGGTCGATGCATACCTCGCGGTGGATGCCCGGCTCGTGGTTCACGAAGTTCTTGTTGATGCGGTGGTAGACGATGTACCACTCGTCCTTGCCGGGAATCTGGAGGATGGAGTTATGTGCCGTGCCGTAGATCTTGTCCTCGGGCTTCTGCTTGATGACAAGGTAGTTCTCCGGATCGATGTTGATGGGGCCGAGAGGCGACTTGCTGGTGCCGTAGCACACGTGGTAGTTGGGCGAACCTGTGTCATCGACCGACCAGAGGAAATAGTAGGTACCCTTGCGGAAGAACACGTAGGCTCCCTCGCGGAACGCCCAGGTCTGTAGGTTACCTCCTTCAGGTGTCATGTGTTTGATGGTCTCCTTCTTCACCGAGAGCATGTCATCGTTCAGCTCGGCACCGGCCATGAAGCCGTTACCCCAGTAGAGATAATACTTGCCGCTCTTCGGGTCTTTGAACACGTCGACATCGATGGCCTGTCCGCCACGGGCCTCCTTGGGACGGTCGGCATCGGTGATGATGGGTGCACCGCTGTCAACGAAAGGCCCAGTGGGACTGTCGCTGACGGCCACGCCAATCTCTTTGCGGTCTGACTTGGGATTGTGGGCAGAGAAGTAGAAATAATACTTACCGTCCTTTTCAATGATACATGGAGCCCAGGCATTGCCAGTCGCCCACTTCACCTGGTCGCCCTTCACGTCGAGCATCTTACCTTCGTCCGTCCAGTCAATGAGGTTCTCCGACGAGAACACGCTGAAGTCGTGGCCACCCCAACCGGGTGTGCCGTCGGTGGTGCTGTAGATGTAGTACTTCTTCGTCTTATTGGAGTAAAGCACTTCGGGGTCGGCATGGAATCCGGGCAGGATAGGTTGCTTGTAGTTGGGGAATGCTTTCAGCAGACGCTCCTTCTCAGCCCGCGTGATGGGGATGATGGTGCCGTGACGGGGGGTGAACTTCCCCTTCATCTCCGTGTTCTGTACAAATTTAAAAGTCTTCAAGTCTTCCGACTTACAGAACTGGTAGTGGCCGTTGCCGTAGCAGTCGTACATGATGATCCACGACTTGCCGTCGATAGCCTTGCACACACCGACACCCTCCACGGCTTCCTTCGTCTGCTCCACGTTGCCTTCGAGCATCTGCCACTTGTCAGTCAGCTGCTTGGCCACGGCCTGATAGATGCCGCGACCTGACTCCTGCTTATAAAAGAGGTGGTAGAGCTGGTCGGCCTCGTTATAGACAATGTCGCCGTCGATAGTGGCATTGCCAGCATCGAACAGCCACTTCGGTTCGCCCTCCAGGTCGGTGAAGTCCTTGTTGGCGTACTGGTAGTAAATCTTGTCGTATGAGCCACGGTCGCTGGTGCGCAGTGAGTAGAACACCATGTACTTGCCAGCCTTGTGGTCGTAGATGGTCTCAGGCGCCCACACGCGGATGACGTTCTTCCACTCCTTCGTATAGCGCGTGGGGAAGTTCACGGTGGAGTGCTGCCAGTTGATGAGGTCTGTCGACTTCAGCAGTACCATGCCTCGGTTGCTGCTCCATCCGTGGGCAGAGCGCATGTCGGTAGCCACCATGTAGAACGTCTTGCCGTCCTCGCAACGCAGGATATGCGGGTCACGCACGCACTGCGTCAGGGCAATGGTGTCGCTCTCTATAACCGGTGCCCCCATGTTCAGTGGCGTGTAGTTATAGCCGTCATCCGAGATGGCGTAGCATATTTGCTCGTCCTCGGGTGCATTACTATTAAAATAGGTGAAGAGGTAGGCCACCATCTCGTTAGGGTCTTGGGGTGCCTCAACTTCGGTTTTCACTTTCTGTGCTGTGATAGAAACAGATGTCACAGCCAACAACGTAGCAGTCAGTAGTAATCTCATAATTGTGTCCTTATGTTCTTGTGTCTAAAAAACTCCTTACGTCAGAAGAGCCGACGGGTGAATCTCACGTTCAGCATGGGGTAAACCTTGAACTTTTCAATGGCGTCTACATAGCTGCCCACCTTTCCGCTGACGTTCTTCACGTCATGAACCAGGTCTACTCCTTCGTGCGTTATCACCTTTGGCGAGCCACCCCAGAAGAGTACTCCACCGTCAACGGCAATCTTCCACCGGTCATTCTTCTTCGAGAGATTTCCTTCATAGCCAATGCCGACATATGGCTTGAAGCGGCTGACGTGCATATCGGCCTTCACCATACCCGTGATGTCGGGTCGCATGATATATGGGTCGCCAGCAGCATGCAAGATGTCACCAGCTTTGTGCATAAGCACCTGCGTGCCATCTTCAAGGGTGAGGTACACGTCTTCGGGATAATACACGTCGTTGACGTAGTCGCCTACACGCACACCCATGGCTCCATAGTCTTTGAATTTATTGTATAGCATGTCGAGCATGTAGGGGTCGGTATTAAAGTTGTATTGCTCGCCAAGGGCACTCAGGTCGAAGAGCTTCACTTCATAGAGCACTTCAGGAATGTAGTGGTCGGTACCCTGTTGGTTGTAGTAATCCATACGGTCGTTCACGAACTTCCCGTACAGGTTGTTGTATATGTTCACGGCAAGAAGTGACTGCATATCTTCTGTCGTGTTGTATGCCTTGGCGATGTGCGACGGACCCAGATAGAAGCCACCGCTGATGTGCCAGTGCTTGTTGTTCTTCAGCGGGTAGATGTCCACGATGACATTCCAGTTCCAGAAATTGGCGGGCTTGCCTATCATGTCTACCTCGTCATCGAGTACCATGCCGTAATTGTCGTACACCAGCTGGCTCATCTTCTGGAACCTGCTCTTGCTCTTCGACGGGTCGTTACCCACCTGGATGCCGAAGGTCATGGGCACTTCAATGCCCGGCATGTAGGTGAAGCCGGTGCGCAGCCGTGCCCAGCTGGCCAATGGGGTCGACAGCTGCAAGCCGATACCAGTCGTACCCAGCTCTAACCCCAGGTCGAGGTGCTTGAAGGCACTCCATGAATTTGATTTACTGATTGGCTGAGTAGTAAACTGGTTGTCTGCAGTTTGTGCACTAATCTGGCACGATGCAGCACAGAGAAAAGCTATCAGAATAGTTAGTTTTTTGCTCATATCTATATAATAATGTTGTAAGTTTGGGGCAAAGTTAATCAAAAAATGATAAAGGAACAAAGATTTTAGAAAATATAAGCAAAGTTCTTTTGTTTTTTCAAGAAATTTACGTATCTTCGCGCCCATAAACTTATTTTCTTATGAATAAAATCTCATTTCTTGTCATTTTCGCCTTTCTTCTGGGCATGACTTCGGCTTGTGCTGAAGAGAAGAAATACTCCCTCTATGCCATTGGCTTCTATAATCTGGAGAACCTCTTCGACACTATTCACGACAAAGGTAAGAACGACTACCAGTACCTACCCGACGGGCAGAACCGCTGGAACGGTCGTAAGTATCATCAGAAACTGCGCAACATGGCACGGGTGCTGGCCGACATGGGCACCGACAAGACCCCCCAGGGATGTGCCGTGATTGGTGTCAGCGAGGTGGAGAACGAGCGTTGTATGGCCGACCTCTGTAAGCAGGAGGCCCTGCAGAAGCGCGGCTACAAGTTCTGCCACCTTGAGGGACCCGACAAGCGCGGCGTGGACTGCGCCCTGCTTTATAATCCCAAGCTTTTCCAAGTGAGGAATGTGAAGCTCGTCCCCTACGTATACGTCAAGCCAGAAGACAGTGAGCGGGCCACCCGAGGATTCTTTGTCGTCAGTGGTACGCTGGCTGACGAGCACGTCACCGTCATCGTCAATCACCTGCCATCGCGTGGAGCCACCTCTTTTTATCGCGAGGAAGGCGGACGGCAGATACGTCTCGTGAAGGACTCACTGTTCAGGGACGACCCGCAGGTGAAAATCATCATCATGGGCGATATGAATGACGACCCGCAGGACAAGTCGATGGCACAGGCTTTGGGAGCCAAGAGGAAGATGAAGGACGTGGAGAGCGACGGCCTGTGGAATCCTTGGTGGGACGTGCTCGCCAGCGGAACCGGAACACTGCAATACGATTCGAAGTGGAATCTCTTCGACCAGATTATCCTTTCACGATCATTGCTTGAGCCGAAAGTGATGGTCAATAAAGACTTCAAGCCCAGCGACATCGACTGCTCAAGCCTGAAATACTACCGCCACCAGATTTTCCGCCGTGACTACCTCTTCCAGAAGGAGGGGAAATACAAGGGCAACATGATGCGTACTCACGCTGGCGGCACGTGGCTTAACGGTTATAGCGACCACCTGCCTACGGTGGTTTATGTTATCAAAGAGTCGGGCGGAAAGAAATAGCCGCGCTATTCCCATGTGGTTACTACAACCTTGTAGAACCCCAAAAAGTGTTATTTTATTGATAATTTATTAACGTTTATTCGTTTAATTCTCAAAAATGGTGTACCTTTGCACCCGACTATTGTACCTTGATGACATAAAAAGATGAAGAATAAGTATTTATTTACGATGACGTGCATCTGCTGCCTATGGCTGCTATGCTCGTGTAAGACGGTGTCGGACATCCCTTATTTCCAGAATGTTGCGGAGTATAACGGTGAGGGGAATGCCTATCTCTATGACATGACCATCAAGCCCAAGGACTTACTCACCATCCTCGTCTTCTCCAGCTATCCCGAAAGTGTGGTGCAGTTTAACGCCACGGAGTCGCGCTCCATTGGAGAATCACGAAGAGCCGATGGCAATGTCCAGATGTCGTCCAATAGCAGTACATTTCATCGTTATCTTGTTGACAACGATGGAAACATCACTTACCCTATCGTTGGCACCATCCATGTGGCAGGAAACACCATCGAGCAGACGAACGCCATCATTAAGGAGAAGATAGCTCCCTATATCCAGAAGGGGGTGGATTATACTGTTAACACGTACATCAACAACTATGAGATTACGGTGATGGGCGAAGTAAACAGACCCAACACCTTCACCGTCACGCGTAACAAGATTACTGTGCTTGAAGCACTTGCTATGGCTGGCGACATGACCATCTATGGTAAGCGCGATAATGTGAAACTGTTACGCGAACAGCCAAATGGGGAGTACGAGATACACGAATTGGATTTCCGTGATGTGAATATCCTCAACTCTCCTTATTATTATATGCAGCAGCGGGACATCCTCTATGTGGAGCCGAACCCAGTAATGACCCAGAATGCTTCGATTGGACAGACAACTCAGCTTTGGGTGCGTGGTATCAGCATCACCATCTCGCTGGGGACGTTGCTCTACCGAGTACTGGAATAGTCTATCTTATTTTTATATGGAACAGTATCAATATCATATTTTCTCACCCTACCGCGTATGCCCCCTGGGCGCGCATGTAGACCACCAGCACGGACTAGTGACGGGATTTGCCATCGACAAAGGTGTTGACCTTTGGTTCAACGTCCGCGAAGATAGCACGGTGAAACTTATCTCAAAGACTTTTGAGGGAGACGTGGAGTTTGAAATCAACGCGCCGAGCCAGGTGCGCGAGCGTCATTGGGGCGACTATGCCCGTGGTGCCAAGTATGCGTTGCGCAAACGCTTTGAGTTGACACAAGGCATCGATGGCGTGATTCAGGGCAGCCTGCCAGTGGGAGGTCTGTCGTCATCGGCAGCCGTACTCATCGCCTACGTGATGGCCTTTGCCAAGGCGAATGATATCACGCTCCAGCCTTTCGAGGTGGTGAAGATTGCCTCTGAGGCAGAACGGGAGTACATCGGCCTGAACAACGGTCTGCTCGACCAAGCTTGTATCGCCCTAGGCAAGAAGGACGGTCTGCTGTTCCTCGACTGCGACTCGGACGAGTGGCGTATCATCAAGCGTAACCCAGACATGGCCGACTTCGAGATAGGAATCTTCTTCTCTGGATTGACGCGATCGTTGGTAAACTCCGACTATAACCTCCGTGTGTATGAATGTAAGACGGCAGCATGGAACATGCTGGCCTATACCGACCAGCCGCTGAAGACCTTCGACAAGACCTTCCTACGTGACATTCCCAAGGCAACATTTGATAAGACCCGTATTGCCATGCCTTCGCGTTTCGCTCGTCGTGCAGAGCATTTCTATAGTGAGTATCGCCGTGTACGTCAAGGCGTTACGGCCTGGGAGACGGGCAACATGAAACTCTTCGGTAAACTGTCGTTCGACTCCTGCGAGTCGAGTATCCACAACTATGAGTGTGGCTCGCCCGAACTGATTGCCATCTACGAGATTATGCGTTCTCTGCCAGGAGTCTATGGCGGTCGCTTCTCTGGAGCCGGTTTTAAGGGTGCCTGCATCGCGTTGGTAGACCCTGCCTACAAGGAATCAATAGAGAAAGAACTGACCGCGAAGTATTTGGAACAGTTCCCCGAGTACGAAAAGACATTCCAAGTGTTCTGGGTACGTCCCGATGACGGGGCTCGCTTCGTCTGATAGACATAAGGACTTTTTTTGACATAAGAACATAAGTGAAAAACGTAGTAATAGCCGCTGGATATGCAACTCGGCTGGGAGACCTGACGAAGAACTTCCCCAAGCCGCTGCTCAAAATTGGTGAGAACACCATTCTGGGACGTATGCTCGACGACATCGATAGGATTCCTGAGATTGACGAGCATATCATTATCACAAACCATAAGTTTGCGCACATCTTTGAGCAATGGGCTAGCGAACAGCACTATACCAAGCCCATTGCCATTATTGACGACGGTACAGAGACCAACGAGACTCGTCTGGGTGCTGTTTGCGACCTGCTGCTAGCCATCAACGGCGACAGTCAAATCGAAAATCGAAAATCCGAAAATCGAAAATCCATCGATGATGACCTGTTGGTGGTGGCGGCCGACAACCTTCTCTTCTTCTCGTTCCAGGAGTTCGTGGACTTTGCCCTCGCCAAGGACACGTCATGCATCATGTGCCATGAACAGCCATCTATAGAGAAGTTGCAGCGCACCGGCGTCGTGGAACTTGACGAGAACAACCGCGTGCTCGGCATGGAGGAGAAACCGCAAGTGCCAAAGAGCCACTGGGCCGTACCGCCGTTCTACATCTACTTGAAGAAAGACCTCGACCTCGTCCGTCACTCCGTGGAGAATGGCTGCGGCAAGGATGCCCCTGGCAACCTGGCCCACTACATGGTAGAGCACACCACCATGCACGCTTGGCCAATGTCAGCAGGACGATTCGACATAGGCAGCCTCGACACCTATTATGAGGCTGTAGAGAAATATGGCAAGTAGACAGCCGTTATTCAGACATCTAAAACTATGACAAACAAGCTTACACGTATCATACTATTCATTGCGTTAGTGGTTATGGCGGTCGTTACCGCCATATCCATACGGACATGCTATATGGCCACAAAGGCAGAGCATCATGTACGCTATGTGGGTATAATGAATGTGGCCTCCGAGAAGATAGCCAAGACCATCCGGGGCATGGAGATGAATGCCATGAACGTATTCGACGAAGTGGAGAAACATCTCGACTCGCCCGAAACGGTGATTGCCGCCTTGGAGAGCAAGACCAGCCTGAACCCTGAGGTGCGCGGATATTTCGCGGCCTTCGAGCCTGAGTATTTCCCCGAGAAGGGCACATGGTTCGAACCCTACGTGGTTCATGTGGACACCAGTGCCTTCGAGTTGCGCATGGTGGGGTCGGCCCGTCATAACTACCATAAATCCGACTGGTATGTCCGCGCCAAGAAGGGGAACGAGAGCTTTTGGTCAGACCCCTACTACTACTATGATGGTTCGGACATCAGCGGCCACTACACCACGTTTGTCAAGCCAGTCTTCGACAAGACAGGCCGTCTGGCCTGCGTATGTGGTGCCGATATGACTTTCGAGTGGTTGGGCAAGGAGCTGGAACGTATTGACGAAGCGATGAGGAACGACACCCTGCTAAACAAGTTTAAGAACGAAGACAATGATTTCTATACCGTAGTCATCAACGATGACGGTAGCAGTATAGCCTATCCTGAAGGGAAGAAGGTGACGATGACGGCAGAGCAGACGGTAAGAGACTTGTCGCAAAGGAAGAGCGGCGTCATCGACATGGAGGTCAATGGTGTGCCGTCTACGGTCTATTATGGTCCCATCGAGCATGTCGACTGGTCGGTGGCCATTGTTGTCGCTAAATAGCAAACACACGCTGTTTATTTGTTTATTGTCTTATGCTGCCACGAATAACGATACCACATATATCTGACAGGCTTAACGTGCTGATGGTCTGCCAGATGGTATTGTTGCTTTTCCTGTCGTTGGCCGTACTGCTCTACTTCTCGCGCCAAACGCTGAAGGACGAGGCCCACAACGATGCCGAGCAGACATTGATGGGCACAGAGCAGCACATTGACAATATCCTGATGACTGTAGAGCAAACCGCGTATAACAATTATCAGGACATACTGTGGCATCTTGACCAGCCTGACCGTATGTTCACATACTGTCGCAAAATAGTTGAGACCTATCCTTATATCGTAGGGTGTGCCATCGCCTTCAAACCAAATTATTATCCGGGGCGGGAGCTGTATATGGCCTACGTTCACAGGTCTGGCAACGTACAGGGGAATACTTCCTTGGTGTCTGCTGGGAAATTTGGCCACAGGCCATACACAGAGCAGGTTTGGTATACGTTGCCTATGTCGACGGGACGTGCCTGCTGGACCGACCCGCTGCCAGAAGAGGAGGACGAGGGCGTGACGCTCTCCTTCTGTCTTCCCATTTTAGTAGGTCACGCTTCCCAGCGTGACAGCGACAGTTTAGTAGGTCACGCTTCCCAGCGTGACAGCGAGTGTTTAGTAGGTCACGCCATTCCCGAACTGTGTTCGCCTACCCGTAGCCTTTCCCAGCGTGACAGCGAGTGCGTAGGCGTCCTCGTTGTCGACCTCCCCGTCTCCCTGCTCTCTCAGATAGTCCATTCCGTGAAACCCTCACCCAATAGTTACAGCGTGCTTTTGAGCAGCAACGGCTCGTACATCGTACATCCCGATGCCGAGAAACTGTCGAAAATGAAGACGGTGTTCGAGTTGGCTGATAGGAATGCAGACCCTTCCGTACGAGAGGCTGCCAAAGCAATGGTAGCTGGTGAGACGGGCTTCAAGTCCTTCCGGATGAATCAGAAGGACTGGTACGTGTTTTACAAGCCTTTCCAACACACTGTCTCAATAGACCAGCCCATGGACCAGTTAGGATGGAGTGCTGGCGTGGTGTATCTTAAAGACGACATTCTCGGCAGCTACAATTTCCTCGTCTGGGTGGAGCTGGCCATTGCCATCCTTAGCGTGCTCCTTTTCTTCCTGCTGTGTCGTATGCTTATCCGTCGCCAGTTGAAGCCTCTCCATACGCTCACCCGTTCGGCGCAGCGCATTGCTGAAGGGCATTACGACGAGACGGTGCCCAGTGCCCAATGCGACGATGAGATAGGTCAGCTGCAAGACTGTTTCCAGCGCATGCAACAGTCTCTGAGAGGCAAGTCCTCGGAACTCGAACAACTGACCTCCATGCTGAAGGTCCGTGGCGAAGAGTTGCGGAAGGCCTACGGAAATGCACAGGGGTCTGACCGCATGAAGACCACTTTCCTCCATTACATGACCACTCAGATGACTGTTCCTGCCGACCTCATTGAGCGCAGTGTGATGAAGCTGAGCAACAACTATCAGAACATCACACCGGAGGAGGCCGAAGCCGAGGTAAGTGTCATCAAAAAGCAGAGTGAGACGGTGCTCAACGTGCTTGAACACATGATAGAGGCCTTGCAGATTGAGGCGGAAGAGTCGGAAAAGGAACTAAAAGCAGGAAAGGAGGCCGACCATGAGTAAACCTGCCGCAGGCCCAATTGTAGGGGCAGGCCCCAGTGCCAGCCCGTCCGCTTCGGGCAGCAGCCTTTCCCGCAAGCTCAGCATCCGCATCCTGCTGATGGCCGTTCCCATCTTCATCCTTTCGCTGGGTCTGTTCTATCTCCAGTCGAGCTATCTCATCCGCAAGGAAGCCGACGAGCGTTCCAACAGCATCCTCCGTGCCGTCATACAGCGTGTGAGCAACTACATGAGCACGATAGAGGTATCGACCAACGCCAACGTGTGGCTGCTTGAAGAGAACTTCCATCCCGACTCGCTGCTGTCCATCTCGCAGCGTATTGTGCGTCTCAATCCCCACATCCTCAGCTGCTCAGTCAGTGCCGAACCAAATGTGTTCCCCCAGTATGGGAAGAATTTCTCCGTGTACACAGTCAATGAGGACGACACGATAACTTCTGTCATCGAGACCGACTATGAATATGCCGACAAGCCATGGTATAAAGTGCCGTTGAATAAGGGCAAAGCCTGCTGGATAGAGCCTTTCAACGGGCATACCGAAGGTACCATTGACCATAACGAGGCCGTTGCCACCTATTGTCATCCGCTCCGTTCGGCCATAGTAGGTCACGCTTCCAAGCGTGACAGTCAAGAATCGTCCCAGGGAGATTTCATAGGCGTCATTTCCACCGATTTCTCGTTCAGCCGCATGGCAAAGACCATCATTGACACGGAGCACCCCTACCCCGATGCCTACTTCGTGTTGCTGGGGGGCGACGGGCGCTACTTTATCCACCCAGACACCACGCGGCTGTTCCGAAAGACCATCTTCACCGATGCCGACCCTCATCAGGACGCAGACCTGATAGCACTGGGCTACCAGATGATTGACGGCAAGCAGGGCACCATGCATATCAAGGCAGATGGACGTCGCTGCCATGTGTGCTACCATCCCGTGCCAGGCACCGACTGGAGCCTTGCCATGGTGTGTCCTGAAAGCGAAATACTGACGGGCTATCACCGTCTGGCTTACATCATCATCTTTCTTATCCTCGCAGGACTGGTAGTCATGATGTGGATGAGCCAGAGGGTAGTACGTCGGAACATCCGTCCCGTCAACAAGTTGCTGGGCTACACCAAGCTTATCGCAGAAGGGCATTATGACCACGTGATCCCCCAGTCTGACAAGAAGGATGACATAGGGAAACTCCAGAACAGCTTCGCAGCCATGCAGCGGGCACTCAACGACCATATAGGCAGCATCAGCCAGACGGCAGAGGAAATCAAGAAACGCAACGAACAGCGTGCACGCGACATGCAGCTGGCCGAAGAGGCTGTCAAGAAGAAGACCGTGTTCATCGAAAACCTGTCGCACCAGATACGCACCCCGCTGAACATCATCGTCGGTTTCGCCAACATCCTCTACGAGAGCATCGTCTCGCGCAGCAAGGATGCTGTAGGGACACGACGTGTCGCGTCCACCCCCGATGCCTTTGCCGACGAGAGTCTGAATGACATCACGGGAATGATGAAGTCCAATGCCATCAACCTGAAGCGTATGGTGCTCATGCTCTTCGACAGCTCGTCGGTCGGGGGGGCTGAAAAGTTGATGAACAATCGCAGTGACGAGGTGACGTGCAATAAGATAGCCCGCGAAAGCATTAAGTATACCGAGGAGGGCTTCCTTGGTATCAAGATCAAGTTCGAGACAGAGTTGACAGACGAAGTAAAGATTCTCTCCAACCACCTCTACCTGATGCGCACCCTTCGCGAGCTGCTCATCAATGCTGCTAAATATTCTGACGGCAAGCACATCCGTCTCAGCGTCTCGCAGACTCCCACCACCATTCTCTTCATCGTCGAAGATACTGGCGTCGGGCTGCCAGAAAACCCAGAAGAGTTGCTCTACAAGCCCTTTATGAAAATGGACGACCTCTCCGAAGGTCTTGGCCTCGGTCTGCCGCTCTGCAAGCGCCATGCACTCAGCCTCGGCGGTGACCTCATCTACGACAAGGACTACAAAGAAGGCTGCCGCTTTATCCTGGAGCTGCCGAAATAGTAGGTCACGCTTCCCAGCGTGACAAAGTAGTAGGTCACGCTTCCCAGCGTGACAACATAAAATAGTAGGTCACGCTTCCCAGCGTGACAGCATAGAAATGTTTAACGTTCACCGTTTATTGTTTATTGTTTATTGTTTATTGTTTAATGTTCAACGTTTCCCGTTTATTGTCTATTGTCTGTTGTCTATTGCCACTCAGTGCCATCGCCCAGATTCCCTATTATGCAGCAACCGTGGGCGATGGTAAGCTGTATGGCTATACCTCAGTGAAAGCCCGTCCGGGCATCAACCACCAGGAGACCTACACCACTTTCCAGTACGGGCTTGGCGACCACTTTGCCACAGGCGTAGACCTCTATACAGCCCCCGCCCCCACCGCAGTGCCCAAAGCGTCAGCTTTGGGTTCCACCGCCGCGATGCCCAGTGTGTCAGCTTTGGGCGCCCTCGTCCGCTACGGCCTGTCCCTCAGCAAGTGGTTTAACATCGGGGCCGAAGTCACCCCGTCGTTCAATCTCAACGACAGCTTCAAGTTCTCCTATCTCACGTCGGCACTCTACCTGAACGGAGCCATCACCAAGGACAGCCACCTCTTCTGGTGCACCAACACGTGGTGGGTCGTCAACCGCGACGCCGCCCCCACTTATTCCAATTACGAGTATCTGGGCTATACCATCAACATCAAGAATGGTCGCGCCATTACGCCAATGATAGGAGCCATCCATTCGTGGCGCTTCGACCAAGATGCCAGTCTCGCCGCAGGTGCCTATTACACTTTTAAGAATTGGAACCTTTATCTCTGGGGAAACGACCTGCAGAAACGTCATCCCAGAGTCGTAATAGGCATCGATTTTTCCTATTAAGTATTCACAAGATATCCACGCCTCACTATTCGAATTAGCGGATAGTGAGGCGTGGATTGTGTTTTTTAACATATATGGCAGGGCTTTTCTCAGAAAATTTGCATATCTTTGCAGCCGTAAAACTAAAACAAAATGAAACGATGGAAAAGATTTGCTTAGACAATAAGGCGATTTTCGTCACTGGGTCAGCCGGATTCATTGGCTCTAACTTGGTGAAGCGACTGTTCAAGGACGTGAAAGATGCCACGATTATCGGCATCGACAACATGAACGACTACTACGACGTGGCACTGAAGGAGTACCGACTCCGCGAACTCGATGCGCTAGCCGCTACTTATCACTCATCGCATATCACTTATCACTTCATCAAGGGTGACATCGCCGACAAGGCCGTCATCGATGGCATCTTCGAGGAGTACAAGCCGCAGGTGGTGGTGAACCTCGCTGCACAGGCCGGTGTTCGCTATTCGATTACCAATCCTGATGCGTATATTCAGTCGAACCTCATCGGATTCTACAACATTCTGGAGGCTTGCCGCAACTTCCCCGTAGAACATCTTGTCTATGCCTCGTCGTCGAGCGTCTATGGCTCGAACAAGAAGGTGCCTTATTCGACCGACGACAAGGTTGATAACCCCGTAAGCCTCTACGCTGCCACAAAGAAGAGCAACGAGCTGATGGCCCACGCCTACTCCAAGCTCTACAACATCCCCTCGACGGGCCTGCGCTTCTTCACCGTCTATGGTCCAGCCGGACGTCCAGACATGGCCTACTTCGGATTCACGAATAAGCTGCGCAAGGGCGAGACCATCCAGATTTTCAACTACGGCAACTGTATGCGCGACTTCACTTTCGTAGACGACATCGTGGAGGGCGTGGTGCGCATCATGCAAGGTGCTCCGGAGAAGAAACAAGGTGAAGACGGACTTCCTCTGCCACCCTACGCCGTGTACAACATTGGCAACAACCAGCCGGAGAACTTGCTGAACTTCGTGGACATCCTCCAGCAGGAACTCATCCGTGCCAAGGTACTGCCCGAGGACTACGACTTCGAGGCCCACAAGAAACTCGTACCCATGCAGCCCGGCGATGTGCCCACAACGTATGCCGACACCTCTGCACTAGAGCGTGACTACGGTTTCAAGCCCTGCACGCCTCTTCGTGATGGTCTCCGCGCTTTTGCGGAGTGGTATAAGGAATTCTATGGATAATTCGAAGGTAACATGGGTACATATATCAATACAGGTAACGCCGGTTTTGAGTCAGCTCGCAATAGAAAGTATGTTGATAAGTCGGAAGCAATAACCATTATCAACAAAACACTTTTCACGGAGTTCCGCTATAGTTGCGTCACTCGCTGTCGCCGCTTTGGCAAGTCGGTGGCAGCTAAGATGCTATGTGCCTATTACGACCAATCATGCGACTCCAGGCGTCTGTTTGAAGACCTGAAGATTGCCAGCAACCCTTCGTTTGAGAAGCATCTCAACAAGTATCCAGTCTTATATATCGATATGACATCATTTGTCACGCGCTACAAAGATGAGACAATTGTAGCACATATCAATGAAGATGTCATTGCTGACGTTCATAGCGCTTATCCTGACACCCTTCACTAAAGTGCCATTGCAAACTAAGAACTACAGTCATGGGAATATACATTAACAGAGGCTCAGTTGGCTTTCAAGACTACACCAATGGTGAGTATGTGGACAAGACAGGCATGATTGAGTTTGTCAACAGCACCATCAACACGCCAGAAAAGCTGATGTGTGTGACACGTCCGCGCCGTTTCGGCAAGTCGGCGGCTGCGCAGATGCTCAATGCCTATTACGACCGTTCGAGCGACTCTAGGCAGCTCTTCGAGCGGTTTGAGGTGGCAAAATCGCCAACGTTTGAACAGCATCTGAACAAGTACCCCACCATTTTCATCGATGTAACGGGGTTTACTACTATGTTCAAGGGAAGGGCAGACATTGTAGATGTCATGCAAAAGATTATTATGAAGGACATTGCCAAAACCTACCCTGACATTGAGATTGAAGAATATGATGACCTGATGGCATTACTGCTGAAAATCGCCATGGCAACAGGCGAGAAATTCGTGATGATTATCGACGAGTGGGATGCCATCTGCCGCGAGGCCGAGGACAAGCCGCAGCTCATGGACAACTACGTGAACCTGTTGCGGCGTCTCTTCAAAAGCAACGACACGCCACGGGTGTTTGCCCTTGTCTATATGACTGGCATACTGCCCATCAAGCGCTATGGCACGCAGTCGGCGCTCAACGATTTCCGAGAGTATTCCATGACCGATCCGGGACCGCTAGCGCCCTATTATGGGTTCACGCAGGACGAGGTGAAAATGCTATGCGAAAAGTACGGAATGGACTACGATGAGATGAAAGGCTGGTACGACGGCTACAGTTTCGGAGAGGAATGTCCTTCCGTCATTAACCCAAACTCCGTGATGACCGCTTGTAATCGCAGGAAATTCGGAAGCTATTGGGGCAAGACGTCGGCTTTCGAGACCCTGCAGCGCTACATCGACCTCAACATTAGTGGAGTACAGGAGGTGCTTGAGGGCATCCTTCGCGGTGACAAGCCAAGAATCTCTGTACTGCGCTTCAACTTCGACCTCAGCTCTATCGGCACCGACGACGAACTGTTTACACTCTTCATTCATTTAGGCTATCTGACCTACGACCCGGAATACATGACGGTGGCCATTCCCAACAAGGAGATTGGCATGGAGATTGTCGAGGCTCTGCGTGGCAGCAAGACGCACGAAAAGCTTGCCGCCATGATTAAGACCTCCGACCGCCTGATGAAAGCCACGCTCGCCAAGGACGAGGCAACGGTGGCGGCCATCATCGAGCAACTGCACGACAGCGAGGCTGCCCCCGACTTCTACAACAATGAGCAGGCGTTGCGCTCTGTGCTGAAACTGGGCTATATTAGCGCCATTGACGATTATGTCAGCATACAGGAACTGCCCTCTGGAAAGGGATATGCCGACCTTGCCCTCATTCCCCGCTACGACGGCAAGCGTCCGGCTGTCGTCGTGGAGCTGAAATGGAACCGGAAAGCAGATGCCGCCATAGAGCAGATAAAGCTGCGTAATTACCCGGAGGCAGTAAGCCGCTTCACAGATAATATCCTGCTTGTGGGCATCAGCTACAATGAGAATACGAAGAAACACCACTGCCGCATAGAATAATGAAGTTCTATGTCACTTTACCGGCATACCAGTCTGGGCAAAGTACTGGTGGACAATCTGATATCATCTAATATTCTTACTTTTGCACAATATTTTGCACCTGAACGTGTTTTAATTTATATGGCAACGATGGCCGCCACAAATGCTAATCTCTTGTAACAAACGACCATGGAAGAAAAGAAAGAACTGAAGGTTATTAATGTCATTGATATAGCCAAGAAGTTGTGGGCCAGAAAGAAGCTCTTTATCAAGACGCTGCCCATCGCCTTTGTCATATCATCCATATACATATTGGGCTTTCCACGCTACTATGGTACAGACATCAAGTTAGCACCTGAATTAGGAGGCACATCTATGAATAGTACGCTGGGCTCACTGGCATCTTCTTTTGGATTTGACTTAGACAATCTTCAGAGCAACGATGCCATCACTCCTCTACTATACCCAGACCTCATGGAAGACAATGGGTTTGTAACCAGCCTTTTCAATGTTCAAGTAAAGAGCCAAGATGGCAGCATCAAGACTACATACCATGATTATCTGGAAAAATACCAGAAACAAGTTATATGGAGTATACCTTTTGAGTGGGTTGGGAGTCTCTTCAAAAAAGAACAAGAAGATCAAGAAGGAAAAGCAGGTACTGCTGACCCCTATAATCTATCAAAGAAAGAAGATGACATTGCAGCTAGTGTCAGAAATAACATCAAGATTAATTTCGACAAAAAGACTGCTGTTATCAGTATCAGCATCAAAGATCAGGACGCACTAATTTGTAAGACCATTGGCGACTCCGTCAAGGAACGTCTTCAGGATTTTATTACGAACTATCGCACGAGCAAGGCTCGCAACGATTATGAATATTACCTGAAACTGACGACGGAAGCCAAGGAGGATTACGTGAAAGCACGGCAAGACTACGCTAGTATAGCTGATGCAAATACGAAGGTTGCTTTAAGAAGCCTTGAGATGGAGATGGAAGACATGGAGAATGACCTTCAATTAAAATATAATGCATTTACCACTGTCAACACTCAGATGTTGGCAGCTAAAGCCAAGGTCCAGGAGCGTACACCAGCATTTACCGTCATCAAAGGGGCTAACGTACCCATCAAACCCTCTGGACCTAAACGCATGATTTTTGTTGCATTCATATTGTTGCTTACTTTTGCTGGTACATCCATCTATATATTAAGTAAACAATGATATATACCTTCCTGTTGCTATTCATTATTATCGTCTCTCTTATCTTTCTGGAAGAATATCTTGGAGACTTTAAAAAATATGCATATTGGGGACTATGTATCATTATGATACTCTTTTGTGCTTTCAGGACGATTGGCGTAGACCCTGACTCTGAAGCTTACGAAGGGATTTTCAAGAGCGGTGGAAATGACCCGCAACTGCTGGTGGAATCCTCTTTCTTGTTTATTTCAGAGATTATCAGGATTTTCACTGATGATGTCCACTATTTGTTCCTGTTTTACGCCATCTTAGGCATCACGATAAAGTTTTATGCCCTCAGGCAACTCTCGCCTTGGTATTTTCTGCCATTAGCCATCTATTTCGGCAACTATTTCATTCTTCACGACTTCATTCAGATCAGGGCTGCTATAGCGTCGGGCATGCTTTTGTTGGCAATCAAGCCCCTCTCTGAGGGGAATAAGAAAAGAGCCATCGTCTATTTCCTCATTGCCAATGTGTTCCACTATTCGTCACTGGCGTTCTATCCCATTCTCTTTTTCAGCAATAACCTGTCGCAGATTTGGAAATACGCACTGATAGCGATTTTACCAATAGGAGCCGTTCTGTTCCTGCTTCACTATGATTTCTTCTCTGCAATTCCGATACCCTATATTCAGGACAAAATCGAAATGTATAAGGAATTGGTTGAAAGAGGCATTTTCGAAGAGCTGACGCTGAAGAATGTGTTTATATGGATTCAATATGCCATCATCCTTTATACACTGTATTTCTATGACACGATTTATGAGAATTGTCCTGCTCTGCCACTATTATTGAAGATTACAGCATATTCAATGGGCTGTTTCTTTGCTCTCTCTTCTGTCGCCGTTGTAGCAGGCCGACTTCACGAATTACTTGGTATCGTTGAATTGGCACTGTTCCCATGTGTCTGTTACACCATACGTCCGCAGTACTATGGAAAAATCGCTGTCTGTGTTATCGGAACCATAGAACTGGTCTTCACGCTATTCATTTGGGAACTCTTAGACTTCGCAATGGAATGAGTAACGAAAAGAGTGTCAGCAGCAACCGTTCTTCGCTCTTACGAAAGAACATCCTGATCTCCTTTGTCATTAAAGGATGGTCGGCAGTCATCGTCTTGCTGATGGTGCCTGCCACCCTGCACTGCCTTGGGGAGTACAATAACGGTATTTGGCTGACCATCAGCAGTCTGTTGTTATGGATAGACAACATGGACATTGGACTGGGCAACGGACTCAGGAACAAAGTGGCAGAATATATGGCACATGGAGAGAGTGAGCGCACCCGTTCACTCGTTTCCTCGACCTTTGCGATGCTGAGCTGCATCATCATTCCTGTTATGTTCGTGCTGCTACTCTTGATAATGGCAGGCGACCCCTATCAGGTTTTCAATGCTACGCCTGACAAAGCACCTCATCTGGATATGGTGCTCATGGTAACGGTCGTATTGGTGTGTACTTCGTTTGTCTTCAAACTGATTGGAAACTTCTACATGGGCCTACAGCTCCCAGCCGTCAGCAACCTGCTGATAGCCTTGGGCCAGACGCTGGCACTCATCGGCACTTACATCGTACTATGGTCGGGAAGCCATTCACTGATGCTGATAGCCCTGGTAAACACGGCTGCTCCCCTATTCGTCTATCTGTTGGCTTACCCGTACACGTTTTTCTATAGATACCCGCAACTGCGTCCGTCATTCAAGCTTATCGACCTCAAAGAAGCAAAGGCCGTCATCAACATGGGCGTGCAGTTTTTTATTATGCAGATAGCCAGCGTCATCTTATTTATGACATCGAACATTCTGATTTCCAACCTGTTTTCGCCAGCGATGGTCACTCCTTATCAGATTACCTACCGCTATTTCAGCATTCTGTTGGTCATCTTCACCGTTATATGCATGCCCTTCTGGAATGCCACGACCGATGCCTACCAGCGGAACGACATGGACTGGATTCGCAACGCTGCACGAAAACTTCGGTTGATGACTGTCGGTATTCTTATTTGTCTCATCGTCATGATTATACTCTCTGACACTGTCTATGCCATCTGGATAGACCGCCAGACCGTCATCGACATTAAAATGAGTATCGTAATGGCTGCCTATATCTTCATTCTCATCTACAGCATGCGCTACAGCTACTTCATCAATGGAATTGGCAAGCTACGCTTACAGCTCATCTTCACCACAGCAGCAGCCATCGTCTTCATTCCACTGGCATACCTAACAACACAGTGGACTCACGATATCATCTGGTTTATGATAGTGATGTGCCTTGTAAACATCCCTGGTCTCATTGTCAACCGAATTCAATTCTACAAGCTCATTAACGGAAAAGCTAATGGAATCTGGATAAAATAAACTTTATTATTTTGTCTGTGTAAACTGTTCCAATAACAGGAACGGCAACGCCTATCACAAAATAGAGAATCCACCAACCTTGGACATTATAAGGGCTTATCACTGGAAATTCTGCCAAATGCTCAATCGAAAGGCCATAATAGGCAATGATAATCAAACTGACTATCTTGAAACTCAGGAAATGCCAAGTTAAAATTTCAAGAGTTTTATTTCCAATATTTATGATGAGATTTGATAAATAGTGTGTTTTCTCAAACAGATATTTTGAAAGTTTCATCACGATGATGGAGCCGGCAATTGCTGATACGAAATATGGAATAGTATGAGTCCATTTCATTTCAATCATCTCGCCACGCCAATATACACTTCCCAATATCAGCAATAGAGCACAAGCCATCATGGCATATAGGCTATATTTGTCAACGAACTTATCTATCGAATAGGACTTATACAAGTAACCAGCTATCATACACGATACTGCCAGAAACTCTTTTGCTCCACAGTAAATATTGACAACAGGAATCCCCTTAAAATACAGTAATACACTTAATAGCAAGGAAATAACCCCTCCGGCAATGGGTATCCTAAGTTTCAAAAAGCCATAGAAGATAAAAGAGGCAAAAAACAATGTATGCAGGAACCAATAACCGCCTAACAACTGTTCATTACCGCTAAGGCAAAAGAATATATAAAAAGCCTTCTTCAGGTAATCAGACAAACCATATAACTGAGAGACTTCTCCGTTGAACCCATAAACGTCATTATAAATATTTAAATGGAAAAAGATATTATGCAATAACAGAAAAATCAATCCCCACTTAACGAATGGAACATAGACTTTACTGATGCGTTTTTTTGCATAATTCCCAAAATCCTCCAAATGAATCTTTCTGAAACAATAACCAGAGAGGAAGAAGAACAAAGGCATGTGGAACATATATATTAACGCATAACCGTATGCGGAAAAAAAGGTATGTCCCAATACCATCAGCATGATACCGATGCCTTTGGCAACAGACACATAATTATTAAATTGCATATTATTATTCATTGGATTAAACGAAAAAAACTATTCACCAATTAGAGGCAGCTACTTCACTAAAACCACTTTGCCGTTTAGAACAAACAAACCCTTTACCGCATTTTTCACACGTTGTCCGTTCATGTTGTAGATAATTGAATCTCTTTGATCTTTCTGTTGGATATCGTGAATAGCCTTAGATATATTAGCAATATATGTTTCATTGTTTACAAATTTATAGGGCTCTGTTTTGTTAACTCCTTCAATACTACCTTCTATTGTTCCATCATTAAAGACTATCCACTCGGGAATTTTTATATCCTGAAATATTACATGATAAAGACCTGTCTCTTCATTTTTATACAATTTCATTCCAGGCCAGTCGCCAAGGGGCTTCTGAACAGTATTTCCATCTTCAGACCACGCATAGGCATACACCCTCTCCCAAGCACCTGCATTGTCGAATGTTGCCGTGTAGATATTCCAAGAAGAACGAATATCAGAACACTGCTCGTCTAACCACGTCTTACGGCTCGTGAACCATCGTTTATTCTTCTCTATTTCTGCAAACAACTTGCGCGGAGTATAACCCCACCGATGGGCATCATATTTCATACAAGCATCTACTCCAACGCCTTCCTCCGAAGCCGAGAAGTCGTCCAAGAAACGGTTCATCTCATCAACCAATACAGGAGATAACTCGTTCCACTTATTCTTATAAGTCTCCATAAACATTTTATTTTCGCTCCTGAACAACCACTCAAAGTAGTAACCATATAGATTATGAATTGCAGCCCAATTATCTTCTGTTAGCTTAATGGCATCCATGTCCCAGATGTTACCCATTTGGAACTTGGTTCCCATGTCACTGTTATAGAGTGTAAGATAGATATTTGAACCACAACCATCTGCATTCCCCAAGATATCCTGAGCTATCAACCAAGCAGCGAAAGAAGACACGTCAATATATTGGTCATAGTCTCCCGCTATTATTGAATTTTCCATTTCTTCCACACGACCCTGAATAAAATATATTTGCTCTAGAGTGATGTCATCAGGATCAGGATACTTAAAGGTATAGCGCATAGAGTTCCATACGAAGAACTGTCCTTCGGAAAGACACAGATCCTCATTCCACCAATATGCATCATATTCTATGATGTATCCGCTATCTTTGTCTACAGAAAGTCTGGCTTTCGAATCCTTGACTATTTCCATAAGCATATAGACCCCCTTGTAATCGTCATTAATGGCAACATTAACATACATAAAACGCGGTGTCCACTGAAGTCTGGACATTTCGCTCACCTTAAAGCCGACCAAGGGATTCAGAAATTTGTCCTTCTCACATTTAAGAAGTCCCCACTCTTTATCCTTATAAAAGTTGTCGCCACGGAACAGTAGGTCAGCTTTCTTCTGCAGTTTTATTTTATATGGCTTCTTATCACCAATGGCTGCCGATGTGTTTCCACGAATGGATAACATCAATCCACTGACGCCCTTCTCATATTCTCCACTATCATATAACAAGTCCTCGCCTTTAGTTATAGTCATCCTTGACGGCACTTTGGTCTTGTTTGTTATTCCTATACCCATACAACCTGCGGGTGCCTGAACCACCTCGTATGTAGGCTCCATGCCCCCTTCTGTCTCTATCTTAACCAAAGGCAGTCCACTTGCCAATAACTCTTCATTCCCAGGATGATAATTCTGAGCCACAATAATTTGGCTAAACATGTAAAGGAACAATGTAAACAGCGTAGATTTCCACATGGTCAACAAGAAGCATAATGTTCATTATAGCTACAAAGGTAATAAATAACACCTTAATCGCAAAAACAATTCACGTTAATTTTATATAAATACTTATCCACAAAAAACAATTTACTTGCTATAATAAATTGTTTTTTATACTTTTGCACTATTATGGATGTATCTATCATTATCGTCAACTACAATACGCTGCATGTTCTTAGACCGTGCCTTGATAGCTTTATAGAACAGACCACTGGTATTGATTATGAGATTATTGTCGTTGACAATGGCTCTACAGACGGTTCTATAGAAACACTGACAGAAGACAATCGCATTGTTCTTATTCCTACTGGTGAGAACCTTGGTTTCGGCAAAGCCAATAATAAGGGATTGGAACAAGCGAAAGGGAAATACATCTTCTTCCTCAACTCCGACACGCTTCTCAAGAACAATGCCATCAAGATGCTCTACGACTTTGCCGAGCAGTATCAGGGGAAGTTAGGAGCTTTAGGGTGCATCTTGGAAGATAGGCAAGGGAACCAGATTCATTCTTACGGACAGTTTCCCAAGATGAAAGACGACTTCCAGAAATTTCTTTGGGTACCTATCCTGAAGGCCTTGCATCTGTATCACGAGCCTGCCATCGAATACCCTGAACAGTGGATGAAGGTAGATTACGTCACTGGTGCCGACTTGTTTGTCAGCCGACTGGTGCTTGAAGTGTGTGGAGCCTTTCATCCTGCATTCTTCATGTATTACGAAGAGTCGGAAATGGAGCACCGTTTCCACCTAAGCGGCTACGACAACGTTCTCTTGAATGGTCCCCAGATTATTCACCTCGAAGGGGAAGGTGGCAAAACAGGCAATAAGTCAAAATTCATCCGCGACACCTATCGTCAGGAAAGGAGTCTATTCATCTATTTCAAATTGACTGAACCCCGCTGGAAATATTATCTCTATCGCATCGTCCATCCTATTTTGAGGCAGACCGTCTGGCTGAATCCCAACGTATCGCTTCACGACAAATGGACATTCGTCAAACAGCTTTTCGTCTCTATCAAGCTCTAAGAATATGAATATTCTCGTTGATGGTCGTATCTGGTCCCTTTACTCGGCTGGTGTTGGTACATTCTTTACCAGTGCCATCTTGGAATGGGCGCAGCAAAGTGGCAAAGACACCTTCTATATCATACTACCTAAGGGCCTCGATGCCAGATACGAATTACCACCATTGCCCGACAATATCACGCTGCTTGACTACTCCAAACGATTTCCACGACGACTGCCCAATATCATCATCCTACAGTTGCTGGTGCCCCGTCTGTGTCGTAAGTTAGGCATCGACCTCTACTACTCGCCAGTGCCTCACCTACCCTACTTCATTCCGTCGAAGGTGAAGACAATGGTAACCGTCCACGATGTCGTCAATATCGAAATGGCACATACCATGTCGTGGACCAACCGTCTGGCTACGAGTGTTTTCTTCGGACAAGCCATCAAAAAGGCCGACCTGTTGTGGAGCAATTCATATTACACCAAGACGAAAATACAACAATACTTCCCAGAACGCCATTGCAAAGGAATCTTCACCGGCGGTGCAGTAGACAGGCATGTGTTCTATCCGAAAATGCTTACAGAAGACGAGTGTAAGGACATCAAGCAAAAATATGACATCAACGACAAGTTCATTCTCTTTGTCGGCTCTTTAGAGCCACGAAAGAACCTGAAATTCCTGCTGGGCATCATTCCCGAACTCTATCAGCAACATGGCATCCAACTCGTGGTAGTCGGCGGGAAAGGCTGGAAGAACTCTGACATCAAGGAAATCATAGAAGCTCCCGAGTTCCCTAAGGCATCAACCATTTTCTGCGGTCATCTCACTAACGAAGAGTTGGCCATGCTCTATCGTTGTGCCGACAGCTTTGTCTCAGCAGCACTGATGGAGGGACTCGGCATGCCTCAGATAGAAGCATTGTTGTGTGGATGCCCGGTAGTAACAGCACACAACACAGCAATGATTGAGGTTGCCAACGACAAAGACGGTGCTGTAACCGTTGAAGGATACGAGCCTCAAGACTGGATACAAACCATACTGCACATAATAAAAGAGCGAAAAAACGTCAATCCGGAACAACTGGCCGAATATAATTGGACTAACATCATCCGCAGGCTTCAACGATATGTGTGCTTCCTTGCGTTGCTGCTGTTCACTACCCTTTATACTGTGGCGGAGATACCCATCGTGGCCTACTACGGCATACCTTTGAAATATTCTAACGTCAGTCGTTTCAAGGAATTCAAAGAGGCTGGCTTTGACGTATCTATTTGTTTCTACGATGACACACCTGTCGACACGCTTCTCCGAATACTGGACGATGCCCAAAAGAGTGACATTCAACTCATCATTAGCAGTGGATGGGTGTCTGTGCAGCCCCATGTCGGTATTCCAAAACTCAAGGACCACCCTGCCCTCTATGGATATTTCCTGCAGGACGAGCCTTGGCCCAAGGACATTCAGGAGACAACGCAACGTTATCGGGCAATGGCAAAACAGGACACCAAGAAACCCACATACGTCAATCTATTACCTAACTATGGTACCGGCATGCCCAAAGAAATAAAGATGCCACCATATAATCAATACCTAAAACTGGCATCGACCATCGGACTGCCGTTTATCTCCTTTGACTACTATCCAATCATGAAGTCCGGTATTCGTGACACATGGTATTCTTGCCTAGAGGATGTCCGTCAGGAAAGCCTGCGCACGAAGAAACCATTTTGGGCTTTTGCCCTTTGTACGCCACATGCTGACTATCCACAACCCACCATTGAGATGCTCCGACTGCAAATATACTCCAATTTGGCATACGGTGCTCAAGCTATCGAGTATTTCACTTATTGGACACCTAAGGCGACTAAAGAATGGGATTTCCACGATGCACCCATTAGTATTGACGGACAACGCACCAAGAACTACACATTGGTAAAGCGCATGAATCAGGAGTTACGCGGCCTGCTGCCCTTGTTCGACAAGGCTGAGATACAGACTGTCAACCACATGGTAAAGAATCCCGAAGGCACCACGAAACTACAGCGCCCCCCCACAAACATCAAGAAACTGAAAGTGGTAGGTTATCAAGGAGCCCTCATTTCAACCTTCAAGAAAGACGACCATCTATATATGGCTGTCGTCAACAAGGACTATAAAAACGATATGGAACTCTACATTTCTGCCACGAATTCCGTAAAGGCGTTGACCAAACAACTGAAAGAGGCCGCCGTCAAGTCTTCTTACAAGGTCGGTGGCGGTGACATCCTTTTGTTCAAGTTAAAATAAATAGTCAACTATGAACTGTGAACTATGAACTATGAACTATATATTAATGGAAGATTCCTGACACAACCCATGACGGGTGTCGAGCGCTATGCCTACAATATCTGTAAGGCAATGGCCAGACTTCACCAGCCCTATACCATCATTTGTCCCAAAGCATCTATTCATCAGGACTACGACGCGAGCGAGCTGACCATCGTTCACTACGGCATCGGCAATTCCCACTTTTGGGAGCAGTGTGTGCTTCCGTTTTTCTTCATTGGCAAGAAGAACTATCTTGTGGTCAGCTTTACGGGATTGGGGGCCATCCTGATTCGCCACAAAATCATGACCATCCATGACCTGTCCTTCCTCAAGAATCCCTCTTGGTATTCGAAGGCATATTATTGGTATTACAGATTCATGACGCCCTTGGCAGTGAAAACCTCACAGCATATCCTGACCGTCAGTGAATTCTCGAAAAGCGAAATACTCCGTTTCTATCCGTTCCTGAAAGGAGAGAAAATCAGTGTTGTCTATAATGCCATCGACCGCCAACTGTTCAGACCCATTACCGATATTCCACAGCCATCAGAGCGTTTCGTTCTGTGTGTCTCGTCCATCGATCCGAGAAAGAACTTTGCACGACTCATAGAAGCCTGTCAGAAACTGACTGGCGCCAAACTCTATATCGTTGGCAAATACAACCGCGTGTTCAGCCAGCAAAAGGAGCTCGACAATACTAAGGGGCTTGACACTGCTTCTGAGCATATTCACTTTCTGGGCAAAGTAAGCGACGACGAACTTGTCCGCCTCTACAATCAGGCTGCATGTTTTGTCTTTCCATCTTTATATGAGGGGTTTGGCCTGCCCCCGCTTGAGGCAATGGCGTGTGGCTGTCCTGTACTTGTATCTGACATTCCCGTAGAACGTGAGGTTTGCAGTGACGCTTCACAATATTTCAATCCGCTTGAACCCGATGACATTCTGCGTACTATCACACAATATTTAAACAGCGCTGACGTTATAAGAGAAAAGATGTGCCAGAAAGGTTACAAAAACATAATGCGGTTCTCTTGGGAAAAGTCTGCGAATGTATTGATGAAGATAATAAAGAAAATCGCAAATGAAGAAGACTATACTCCAGATAGCAAAGTATTATTATCCTGTTGAAGGCGGCATAGAAACTGTCACCAAATACCTAGGCGAGGGGCTGACAATGTTCGAGAATGTTGTCGTATGCTTCAGCCAAGACGGTATCACCCGCATTGACATGGTCAACGGCGTCAAGGTTTACCGTATTGCGTCGTCCATGAATATAGCCAGTCAGGATATTGCTTTCTCGTATTATCGCTACTTGAAGAAAATCATTTACGAAGAACAGCCAAACATTATTCTGCTACATTGTCCCAATCCTTTTCTGTATCCTATCGCAACCAAACTAACACCCAAGAATGTTAAGCTTGTCCTGTTATGGCACTCTGACATTCTTGGCAAAGGCATACTCTACAGGCTAGTCAAACAGTGTGAAAAGTCAATACTGAAGAAAGCGGACCTCATTCTAGCCACAAGTCCCAACTACATCCACCCGTCGAGTCCCATTTACGACTATCGCGAAAAGACGAAGGTAGTGCCTAACGGCATCATCGAGAACGATTTCGTGTGGCGGACAGGCGACGAGACGATGGTAGAAGAAATCCGCCGGAAATACCATCATAAGAAAATTGTATTCTTTGTGGGTCGCCATACGGCCTACAAAGGTATCAACTATCTCATCGAGGCAGAGAAGTATATTCAGTCCGACTGTGTCATCCTTATTGGTGGGCGTGGCCCTGAAACTGAACGACTGAAAGCAAAGGCCAACTCCGACCGTATTAAGTTTATCGGACGCATTCCCAACGATTATCTGCGTTGCTACTACTATGCCTCCGACATCTTTGCCTTTACCTCATGCACCAAGCAAGAGGCGTTTGGCATAGCGCTGGCCGAGGCCATGTATTGTGGCAGTGTACCTGTCACCTTCACCATAGAGGGGTCTGGTGTCAATTGGGTTTCTGTGAAAGACGAGACAGGAATAGAGATACCGCTTGGCGAAGTAAAAGCATACGCAGAAGCGATTGACAAACTATTATGTGACAAAGAACTCTATTCCAAATATGCCTCTGCTGGAAAGAACCGTATAGTCAGCATGTTTACTAGCAAACAGTCCATTATTGAAATTAACAAAATCTTCGGTCAGCTTATTTCAGATGTGGAATAAGTAATCCACTGACTCCATTTTGATAATTGCGGCTGCTGGTTACAGTTACAGTGGTTACAGTTAAAAAAAGAGGGTATGCATCTCCTTCTAATCTCTTACAATTTTATTATAACTTATTGATATATAATTAGTTATATATATAATATATAATATAGAGGAAATGACACCCCCTCAAAAAACAACTGTAACCGCAAGC